>CDZQ01013226.1_pt1 | contig 44161 bp, 39 predicted proteins | sample 554831 | NCBI WGS metagenome assembly CDZQ01 (sample SAMEA3182112, study PRJEB8094) | gut metagenome | biome: human; feature: gut; material: Stool; isolation source: human stools | place: Canada | collected 2013-05-06 | reverse complement strand
AACCGTCCTATGCGCCCTTTACAGTATTGCTCTCTCAACCTTTTCCTTCGTTGCTATACCGTCCAGCTATACCGTCCAACATGTTTGACAAACCTACAACCATTTAAAAGTTACATAGCAGCGGCAGTTGCACAACTTTCATCCGTGCTGTACAATATAATTTAACGCAACAAACATCCGGGCGTTTGCCAGGCAGGTCGCTTTAAACTGCTTTTCCGGCCTGTTTTGCTCGCCCATCAGCGGCTGCCTGTGCGTCAAATCGGATTTCTCTGGGAGGTGCGCCATGAAAAAAAGCGCTGCGGTGGGCAAGGTGCCGGCTCGAATGCTTGTGTTTATGCGCATCTTTCTTTCCATTTTCGCCTCCATCTTCATCGTTGTATGCATTTTTCTCGGAATTTGCCTGATTTTCGAATTTCCTGCGTGCGTGGTGGAATTCATCAGGCTGCATGCATCCCTCGTCAATGTTCTCTTTCTTGTTTTTGCTTTTTTAGCCATCATCGGCATCGGTTTTTATGATATGCTCATGCGGCGCAGCATGGCGGTCTCCAGCCGGGAACTGCGCGTTTTGGCACACAGCCTCCCGGGCGGCATCTGTAAATGCGTCTCAGAGGGGAATTATGATTTCCTGTTTATCAGCGACGGTTTTTTGGATATGCTCGGCTATTGTGCAGAGGAAATCAAAACCAACTTCCACAACAGCGCCCTTGCGCTGGTTCATTCTGCGGACAGGGAACGCATTGCAGCGCAGCTTGCCCGGGAATCCCATTTTACCGAACCGTTTATGCTGGAATACCGCGTTGTTACAAAGGCCGGCAAAACGCTTTGGCTGCTGGACAAGATGTGTTTGATTTACGACGAAAGCGGGGCTCCGGTGCTTTACTCCATGCGCATCGATAACACGGCAAAAAAAGAGGCGGAAATGCAACTGCACGTCCGCAGCGAATGGTTCCGCATTGCGATGGAGCATTCAAAATCTCATATTTTTGAATACAATGTAGTGACTCATTCTTTCGATTCGGTCATAAGCCCGCCGGATTCCATGCAGCCCCTGCTGCCGAAGCACATCGAATCCATGCCGGAAAACCTGATCGATTCGGGGTTCGTCGCCCCCGAAACGGCAGACGGTTTGTGTTCCGCCTTTCGTGCCGTCGCAGGAGGCGCAGCCTCCGCCGCCTGCTTGCTAAAAGTAAAAGACGCTGCCACGGGCGGATACGGCCTTTGGCTGAGCCTTGCGCTCACGACCGTTTTTGATGAATACGGTATGCCGGTGTGTGCAATCGGTACGCTTGAGGACATCACGGAAACCAAACGTGCGCAGGAGCGCTATGATGAAGAAAAACGCTATCATGACGCGATGCTTTCCACCACGCTCGCTTCCATTTTGTTCGATGTGGAAACGGGCGTCGTGATTTCCGCCCGTGTGTCGGCCATTCTTTCAAACCTGGAGCTACCCGAAGGCTGCAATCTGGAAGAACGCCTGCCTGAGCTTGCCCGCAAAACCGTGTTTCTCAATGACCGCGCCGAATACATCCGCACGCTCAACCGCCGCAACCTGCGCGAATGCTACAACGACGGGATGAGCTGCGTTACCTTGGAATACCGCACCGTGTTGAGCGACGGCTCCTTGGCTTGGCGGCAAATGACCGTCAACATGGTTAAGGACCCTCAGACCGATACCGTTACCGGCTTCGCTTACTTTACGGACATCGACACACGCAAACGTAAGGAAATCGACCTGTTGTATAAGGCGGAACACGATTCTCTGACCGGCCTCTGGAACCGCCGGGCGCTTGAAACACGGTTGACCGCTTTCTTCAAAACCGCAGACGCCCACGCGAACCTGCACGCGTTTTATATCATTGACATGGATGATTTCAAAGCGGTCAACGACACGTGCGGCCACATCCGGGGCGATGAGGTTCTCTGCGCGATTGCCGCACAGCTCCGCTCCATCTTCCGCAAAACAGACATCATCGCGCGCCTTGCAGGCGATGAATTCGTAGTGTTCATGAAAAATGCAGGCACCTCCGCGCGCATTGCCGACAAAGCGCGCGAAATTTGTACCCGCATCCAGAATATTGAACTTGGAAGTTCAACCCTTCCGCCGCCGCGCGCAAGCATCGGCATCGCCATTGCGCCGGATGCCGGCACAAGCTTTGAAGCGCTTTATGCCAAGGCGGACGAAGCGCACTATGTTGCAAAGCGCGGCGGCAAAAACCGCTATTCCATTTTTCAGGAGCCGCTTTAAGCCTGCGCCCTTCAAACCACCATGCCGTATTCGCCTGGGTTTCCGCTTTTAAAATAGCGGCTGAGGTTGTATGGCGCGTAGATGCCCGAATCGGTCACCACTCCGCTCACAAGCGCAGGCGGCGTAATATCGAACGCCGGATAATACCCCTTTACACCGTCGCACGCCGTCTTTACGCCCATTGCCTGCAGCACAAAATCCGGATCGCGCAGCTCAATGCGCACAGTGTCCACCGTTGGATGCCCATGGTCCGGCGCGCCCGTCACAAAATATGGAATCTCCATATATTTCGCCGCGATCGCAATCTGGAACGTGCCCACCTTGTTTACCACATGCCCGTCTAGGCAGATCGCATCCGCCGCGCTCGTAAACACATCCACATGTTCCCGCTGCATCACATACGCGGGCATATTATCGGTAATCACCGTAACGTCAAAGCCCATTTCGTGCGCAACGGTCGCCGTGAGCCGCGCGCCCTGAAAATACGGCCGCGTTTCCGGGCAGAACAGCCGGAAGGACTTGCCGCGCTCTGTTGCCACAGCAAGCATTTTCCCCACGATGGTTTCCCCGAAGCATTGCGTCATCACCGTGCCGCCCGCAGGGATCATATCAACGAGATATTCCGCCATCCGGCCGACCTTTGCATAACGCACATCATTGGCCGCAACGGCGTATTCCACAATCGCCGCACTTGTATCCTGCCCGGCCGCAAGCGCCTTTTTTGCCGCTGCAAGCGACCCTTCCGTTACAAGGCGCATGCGTGCGGCAGTGGTAGGCCGCGCATTCGCGATGACCCGGGCAGCCTGCTCAAGGTATGCCGTCTGCTGCGCTTCTGCAAGCGTCCTGCATTCATAGGCCGCAAGTGCCATTCCCATCGCAGCCGCCGTATACGGGCCGGCGCTTTGGGTGACCATGTCCGTCACCGCCTGTGCCACCTCCTCATGCCGCCGGCATGTCACAAATTCCACACGGCGCGGATAAACCCGGCGGTCAAGGATGCGCACCGCACCCTTTTCATACCAGGCGATGTTCTCATATTGCAGCATGAATGCAAGCCCGCGATCCTGCCGTTCCATTTTCTTCCTCCTGTGCCGATTATATCTGCTCAATGATGTCCTTCACATATGCGCTGAACGGCGCCGCGATGCGCCCGGCTGTTTGCTCCACCTCTTCCTCTGTGAGCGGCTCCTTAAGCACGCCTGCCGCCATGTTTGTCATCACGGAAAGCGCAAGCAGAGGCAGTCCGCAATGTGCGGCGGTAAGCGCTTCCGTGACGGTAGACATGCCCACCGCATCCGCACCGAGCACGCGCGCAGCGCGAATTTCAGCCGGGGTTTCAAACTGAGGTCCCGTGAAGAACATGTAGACGCCTTCATGCACGGTAAGGCTGCTTTGCGCTGCGCATGCGCGTGCGATTGCGCGCAACTCCGGCGTATAGGTTTTCGTCATATCAAAAAAGCGCGGCCCAAATTCCGAAAGGTTTGGCCCGCGCAGCGGGCTTGCCCCGGTGAGCTTGATGTGGTCGGAAAGGATCATCACATCGCCGGGGCTGTAACTTTCGTTGACAGCGCCTGCCGCATTGGTGAGAATGAGCGCGCGCACGCCAAGGAGTTTGAGCACGCGCACAGGGAGGGCGAGCTGTTCGTAATCGTACCCTTCATAAAAATGAAACCGGCCGGACATGCAGACGACCCGTTTCCCCCGCACCGTGCCGAACACCAGCTTGCCCGCATGGGATGCAACGGTGGTCACAAGGAAATTGGGAATGTCGGCATAATCGATTGAAACGGAAGCTTCAAGCTCCTGCGCAAACGGACCCAGGCAGGAGCCGAGCACAATTCCAATCTCCGGCACAAAGGGCGCGCGCGCCAAAACATAATCCGCCGCAGCACGATACTGCGCAAACGTATGTTGCATAACAGCCTTCTTTCATCGTTTTGTTTTCTTTCAGAAACAGGCGGGACTCCCCGCCTGCATTGTATCATGCGCCGTTTTTGGCTGTCAAGAAAGCGCCGTTCAGACTACTTCCGCATAGTTTCCGAGGAACACGAACACATCCGGCTCAGCCATCAGCTCGGAAAGCATTTTGAGCACCGTATCGGACAGCACAGAGGCTTCCATATCAAAATAAAAAATAAATTCAAAATCGCTTCCTGGAAGCGGGCGGCTTTCCAGTTTCGTTAGGTTCACGCCGAGCGCAGCAAATTTCGCAAGCACGGAATACAGCGCGCCGGGCCTGTCCCGTGCAGAAAGCATAAGGCTGATCTTGTTTGCGCCGGGGTAGATCTCAAGGTCCTTGCTGATGCAGATAAAGCGCGTATAGTTATTGTCGTTGTTCTGAACCCGTTCCTCCAGCACATGCAGGCCGTAAAGCTGCGCGCAGTGAACGGAGGAGATCGCCGCAATGTCCTTTCTGTCGCTTTCCGCTACCATGCGCGCGGCTACCGCGGTGTTTTCGCAAATCGTGATCTTAATTTCGGGATGCGCTTTCAGGTAAGCGCTGCACTGGCCGATTGCCTGTTCGTGAGAAAACACCTCCTTCACATCCTGCAGGCGCACGCCGTGCTTTGCAAGAAGCGCATGGCGCACGCAAAGCTTGATGCTGCGCACGATGTAGAACTTGTGGTTGCGCATCAGATCATACACCTGCGCAACGGAGCCATAGGAACTGTTTTCAATGGGCAGTATGCCGTATTTGCACATGCCGCTCTGCACTGCCTGAAACACACCGTCAAAATGCCGGAAATACATGATGCGCGGCATGGCGAACAGCTTATCGCATGCCTGCTGGGAATACGCGCCCTCCACGCCCTGGCAGGCGACGACCCCCTTCTGCGGGAACAGCGCGGGTGTGCGTTCCGCCGCTGCGCGAATCTCGTGCATGAATTCGCTTGTATCATCCAATAGCCAATGCTGGTAGGAACGGCTCACTTCAAACATGGTTTGATACAGCAGCTTCGCATAAAGCTCCATGCCGTCCCCAGCCCGTTCCATCACATGATCGAGCACCTCGCGCTCGCGGCTGGAATTGAGTATCGCAAGGCCGTTCTTTCGTTTTACGGCGGCAATTTCCCCGGAAGTTTTCATGCGTTGAACGAACAATTCGATGATTTTATCATCGATCCCGTCAAATTTTGCCCGCAGTTCCTTCAGTTCCATCGGTATATCTCTCCTTAAAAATAATTCCTCAAATTCAAGCCCGGCATGTTCCCCGCCGCGCTTTGTTTCACTGTATCTTTGCGCGGCTCACCGTTGTTTTTCCCGTTCATTGAGCAGTTCCTTGCGCACGCGTCCCCGGTGCAGCATCTCAAACAAGCCTTGGCGGTCGCCGCTGCGGATCGCATCCGAAAACGCCTGCAACCGTTCCACGAGCCCGTCGATCTCCATCGCAAGCGACTCGGCGTTGTTCAGGAAAAGCTCCGTCCACATGGGTTCGTACAACCGCGCCACACGCGTCATATCCTGAAAGCTGCCCGCAGAAAAGCCCACATGCGAAAGCGAGGCAGGGCTCTGCACATACGCGCTTGAAACCACGTGTGCAAGCTGCGAAGTGTAAGCGATCATCCTGTCATGTTCGGCAGGCGTGCAGATGCACATCCGTCCGAAGCCGAGCTCGTAAAACAGGGCTTGTGCACGCGCAAGATCCTCCGCGGGCACATCCTCGCATGGAGTCAGGATCATGGAAGCGCCGCGGAAAAGCTCCGCATTGGATGCGTCATATCCAAATTTTTCCCGCCCGGCCATGGGATGCCCGCCGATAAAGCAGAATCCCTTCTCCTTCGCAATGGGCTCAAGCGCCGCGCAGACGCCGCCCTTTGTGCCGCAGCAATCCACCACAAGCGCGCCTTTGCAGATGTGGCCGGCCCGCTCGCTTACCGCGCGGATGGCCGTACCGGGATACAGAGCTACAAGCAACACATCGCACGCGGCACATGCCGCGTCATCCAAAATGCCGTCAATTGCTCCATCCGCAAGCGCCTGTGTGAGCGCCTGCGCATTCGTATCGCTGCCGAACACCGCATGCGCAGTATAGGCCGAAAGCGCCTTTGCCAGAGAGCCGCCAATCAATCCAAGTCCGATTACGCCAATTTTCATTGTTCCGCCCTCTTTCAGCATGTCAGCGCACTGCGCACGCTGTTCACTTTGCGCGCAAGCGCCGCGAATTCAGCAGGCGTGATGGATTGCGGCCCCTCGCATAAGGCATGCTGCGGATCGTTGTGGACTTCCACCATCACGCCGTCCGCCCCCGCAGCTGCCGCCGCAAGCGCCATGGGGCATACAAGCCGCGCAATGCCCACCGCACGGCTCGGGTCCACGATCACAGGCAGGTGTGAAAGTTCCTTCAAAGCAGGAACGGCAGAAAGATCCAGCGTGTTTTGCGTATAGGGTTCAAACGTACGGATGCCGCGTTCGCAAAGGATCACATTCTCATTCCCGCCCGCCATAATATATTCCGCGCTCATCAAAAGCTCCTGCATGGTGTTTGCGGAGCCGCGCTTTAAGAGAATTGGCTTCCTGAGACGCCCCAATTCCCGCAGGAGTTCATAATTCTGCGAATTGCGTGCGCCGACCTGGATCACATCCACGTCGTCAAAATATTCCAATTGGGCAATATCCATCAGCTCCGTGACGACGGGGAGGCCCGTTTCGCGCTTTGCCGCAAGCAGCAGGCGAATTCCTTCCTCTCGAAGGCCCTGGAATGCATACGGCGAAGTGCGCGGGCTGAATGCACCGCCGCGCAGCATCGTAGCGCCCGCCTGCTTGACTTCCCGGGCAATGGTGCAGATCTGTTCCTCCGTTTCGATTAAATACGGACCTGCGATGAGTTGAAACGTTCCGCCGCCAATCTGCGTGACGCCAAGGTCAATCCTGCTGTCATCGGGATGAAGCTTACGGTTTGCGTTTTTGAACGGTTCCTGAATGCGTTTGACGTCGTCCACGATGTCGAGCGCCCGGATGAGGTCGATGTCCACACAGGATGTATCTCCGATGAGGCCGAGCAGCATGCGCTCTTTTCCTTCGCTCACATGAACATCCAGCCCCATGCTGCAGAGCCATTCCACAAGGTTGGTAAGCTCATCCTTGCCCGGCTTCTTTTTCAGAAGTACGATCATTTCGATTTCCTCCGTTATGCTGAAACTTTATAAAAAAGCTTCGCAGCGATTTCGCTGCGAAGCACTTTACTTCTCAATGGATGGCCGCGCCATGCGCGGATGCGCGACCGTCTATCCAGCGAAACCACAAGTATCCTCGCAGGTAAAAAAGCCCGCGAGGGTAAAGTAATAGTATTCGCTTGTGAACAGACGGTTGGTCATATTCAAACTCCCGTTTCGTTCAATTAGTGGCATTATACACCCGCCGCGCCGCCTCTGTAAAGGAAAACCTTTCAGAAAGTTTTGTGCCCGGGGGTCTCCCGGGCACAATTTGCCAAACCAACCATTGATTTCAATCGTCAAAGTCCTTATCCCATTCAAGGATTTTGCCGGTTTGGGCGTCAATCTCGTAATCATATTCATAGCCGCCTGCTTTAAATTCAACCTCGTACTGCTGCCGGCCATCCTCCCGGTCAAGTTCCGCCTTCAGTTCCGTTGCCTTTCCTTCGGAAAGCCCTGCATGGGCAAGCGCGATTTCCTTTGCCCTGCTTATGCCAATCAAGCTGCCGCCGGATGTGTCGGGCGTACCGGCCGGTTTCCCGCCTGCATCGTCATCCTGCTCGCGTTCCTGTTTGAGCACAGCGCCGGTTTGCGCATCAATCTCGTAATCATATTCATATCCGCCGCAATGAAAATCTACATCGTAATGCGGCACGCCATCCTCCCGGTCAAGCTCCACCTTAAGCGCAGTCACATCCGCTTCCTTCACATTCGCGTGCCGGAATGCGGCCTGTTTGGCTGCTTCCTTACCGATTGTTTCGCCCCGCACAATGCCCGGCGCCTCATACCAGACGATCTCGCCCGTCTCGGCATCTACATCGTACTCGTATTCCGCATTCGCTGCGTCGAACTCCACCTCGTATACCATGCGCCCGTTTTCGCAGTCCAGCTCCACCTCAAGCCCGGTTGCATCCGCCCGCGCAACGCCCGCATGCTTGAGCGCCGCTTCAACCGCCGCATCCGCGCCGATATATGCTTTATCGCTCGCCTGGCCGACGGAGTTGATATGCGTGAGGCTGACATTTTTTGCAAGCAGGTTCAGCTCGTTGATGGAAAGCCCCGCAAGCTCCTCAAATGTGTAGCGTGCATTGCCCTGAAGAATTTCCTCGATCAGGGCGGCCTTGCCAACGGTGATGCCGTATTCGCCGGCCTTTGCGGAAAGCGCGTCGTCCGCATCGCTGACGTTCAGGCTCAGGATTGCGCCGCTGCCGACAGGGCTCTGCGCAAAGACCGCTTCCACCTCTGCAACGAGCTTGCTTTCAAGCGCCTTTGCGTCCGTTCCATCCATGCACTCCACAGAAATGAGGATAGAGTTTGCAAGTTCGTCGATGTAGCCGAGCTTAAGCAGCGAACCTACGATGGCGTTCACCGCCACGTTAAGTTGGGTTCCGGCAAGCTCCATCCCCGCAAGAACCGCCTCGCCGTCCGCATTGCGCGCTTCGGCTGCAAGCACCTTTTCCGTTGCATCCACGCGCAGTTCCACGCTCGGGTTCACATCAAGGGAAATAATCGCCGCAACATCCGCTGCATAGAGGGGGAGCGTATGCCCGCTGCCGCGGCCAATCAGCACGCCCATAACGAGCATTGCCGCTGCCGCTGCAATCGCCGCACAGACACGAAGCGCCTTGTTTTTGCCTTTATTTGTGTTCGTCTTCTGTTCCATCTCAATTACCGTTCCTTTCTTCTGGTCACAGGCGCGCAGGATGTTCTCCAGCACGTCAGGGGCCGCGTTGGAAACGGCGTTTTTCAGCTTGGCTTCGATCTCGTTGTGTTTCATCTTCCGTCCGCCTCCATCGCTTGTTTTAGTTTTTTGACGGCTCTTGCATATTTGGAAAGCACGGTTGCAAGGGGCATTTCGAGAAGCGCTGCACTCTCCCGGTGGCGAAGGCCCGCCACAGCGTGCAGCATCACGGTTTGCCGCTCCGCATCAGAGAGCTGCCGGAGTGCTGCCTGCAGCAGCAGCCGGTCCTCTGTGGATACGCCCGGTTTTGAAGAAAGATAGCGCTCCCATTCTTCCTCGGGCAAATCGCTCGTGCGTTTTGCGTCCCGCAGGCGCATCCGCGAAAGGTTCTTCGCAATGGTCATCATCCACGCCATCGGCTTCCCCTCCGGCCGGTAACGCTCCGCTGCCGCATAAACGCGCAGAAACGTTTCCTGCAGGATGTCCTCCGCATCGCTCGGCCTGCGCACGAGCGAGAGCGCAAAACCGTAAATCGCGCCATGCGTACGCTCGTAAAGCATACCAAGAGCCTCTTTATCCCCTTGCGCAATGCGTGAAAGCAGCGTTTCCAGCTCCCGCATCTCATCCCGCGTATGTTCGATTGAAGACGTCATCCAAACCAACATGCTCGCTTTCCTTTCCGTCACCCTATCAATGCATGGGACGGCTGTTTTATTGCACGGTTCACAAAAGAATTTTTATGCCGGGGTTTCCGGAAGCACGATGCCGATCTCCACATTCGTGAGCCGCCCTATATAACCAGCTGCAGCGGGGGTGAGAAGGCCCGTTTTATAATAGCCGATGGATACCGTCAGGTCGGAGCATACGGCAAGCTCCGCTTCGCCGGTATCGCCGTTCATGCCGCTGTTGATATCCACCGCAACGATGAACGCCCCCGCTTCCTTCGCTGCGTTGATGCGCGTAATCGCCGTGCGGGCAAGCCCGCGGACCTTTCCGCGAACCCCCGTGCCGAGGATGCAATCCACCAGAATGTCATATCCTGAAAGGCTGGTTTCCCCGTTGAACGGCAGGATGCGCACGCCGCGCGCCTGCGCCTGTTCCCTGTAAAACCGTCCGTCCTCCGAAAGCTTTTCGGAAACGGCAAACACATCCGGCGGCATACCCGCTGCGGCAAGGATACCCGCAAGCGCGTAGCCGTCCCCGCCGTTGTTTCCGCCGCCCGCGAGGATTGCCGTGCGTCCACGCCAGGCAACCACGCTGTGAACGCCTTCCGCCGCGCGGCGCATCAGCTCCCGCCCCGGCGTGAAATGTGCAATGGTGTATGCGTCCGCCGCGCGCATTTCCGCCACAGTGAGCGCCGCTGCATGTTCTCCGTTTTCCCACACCTGATTCATTGCGCTCTTCGCTCCTTTCACCTTCGCACTCCAGTATACCGCATCCCGCATGCATTCGCAAAAAACGTTACAATTTAAGGGGTGAAATTTCCGTGCATTTGTGTGATAATACTGCATGTATTGATTATCATAATGAGGAGTTTTCACCTTGCACACTCTGGCAAAACATCCCTTTTCCGCATGGTGCGCATTGCTTTTTGCTTTCTGCGCGGCGCTGTTGTGTTCCGGCTGCGCCCCCGTTTCCGCTTCCGTAGCAACGCCTGCGTCCACGCCCTGCGCTTCCAGCAAGCCCGCTGCAGCGCCTGCGGAACCGGATTATGCAGCGCTTTCCGAACGCGCGGATGCGGCGTTTCACGAAGCGTTTTCCATCGATTTTTCCACGTTTATGCTGCCGCAAATGCAGTATATTACTGATCTTATGGCGCAGCACGACACCTTCCTTGCCATGCGCAGCGCCATTGATGCCGCTGCGCACGCAGCGTTTGCGGAAGCATTTTGTGCCGTCAGCGGGGAATATGCAACATTGCCCGCCGGGCGAATCTCCGTCTCCCTTCCCAGCTGGCAGGAGTTGATGAGCCTATATCGCGCGCTTGGCGATGCGCTTGCCCCGGCTTTGGTTAAACGCTGCGAAACAACGGCCGAACTCACTGCGCAAAGCATCTCCCTTTCCGTTTCGTTCGCGCCGTATGAATCGTTCGTCGGCACGAGCGGCGAGGCATTGTTCAGCTTTACGACCCTGTATGCATACCTCAACACCGTTTACGATGATGTCGGCTGTGAGAAAGAATATGTGGACGAACCGCTGCCGGAAGCGTATCTTGCCACCCTTTCCGATCCACTGCCCGGCCGCCGCATCAAGGACGGTTGGTATGGCCCGCGCTCCCGGAACACGCGTAAGCACACCGGCACAGACATCCGCGCCGCTGCGGACGAGCCAATCCTTTCCTGCACGGACGGCCTCGTCGTCTGCGTCGGAACGAGCGAGCTTGCGGGCAACTATGTTGTTGTGCTGGATGAATTCGGGTATGAGTACCATTATTACCACATGATCCGCGTGACGGATTTCCTTACGGAAGGGGATCGCGTGCGCGCGGGCGATGTAATCGGCAACGTTGGGAACACGGGCAACAGCGATGCCAACCACCTGCACCTTGCAATCGTCACACCCGAAAAAGCGTATATCAACCCTTATCCGGTTCTGCTCGCGGTGCGGAAGCTGGAAAAAGAAGCGCTGTCTCATTGACTCACCTCCTTTGGGAGGGTTTTCAGACAAAAGATAACCTGCAATGTCGGGAATTTCCCTTTGCGGTTTGATATACTGCTCTCACAGCAGGAGGTGCCGTCATGGTATGGGCAGATGCAATTGGGCAGGCAATCGCATACATTGAATCGCACATCGCGGACGAGCTTTCCGTCGGTGAAATTGCAAAGCAGGTCAACCTTTCTCCGTTCTATTTTCAGAAGGGCTTCAGCCTGCTCTGTGGCCTCACCGTAATGGAATACATCCGCAAGCGCAGGCTCGCACTCGCCGGCAGCGAGCTGGTTTCAAGTGATGCGAAGGTCCTTGACGTCGCGTTGAAATACGGCTATGATTCCCCCGACAGCTTCGCAAAAGCTTTTGCCCGGTTTCATGGGACGACGCCCGCCATGGCGCGCAAGGACGGCACAACGCTCAAATCCTTCGCTCCGCTGAAAATCAAACTATCGTTGGAAGGTGGATATCTTATGGATTACAAAATTGTACAAAAGGACAGTTTTACCGTGCTCGGCGTTTCAAAAACATTTTCCTATGAAAACGCCAAAGCGGAAATCCCAAAGTCTTGGAATGAGTTTTTTGCCGCAGGAAACGGCAAGTACGTTTGCGGCATGTATGGTGTCAACCATGACAAGGACATGGCAGGCGACCGGTTTGAATACCTCATCGCCGACAATTACAACCCGGCGGCAGATGTGCCCGAAGGCTTCGTCACAAAGGTGATCCCCGCCTTTACCTGGGCCATATTCCCCTGCAAGGGCGCAATGCCCACCGCTTTGCAGGAGACCAACCGGAGGATCTTTTCCGAATGGCTTCCGGCCTGCAAGGACTATGAGATCGCGGCGGGATACTGCATTGAGCTGTACGGCGATCCCAAGGAGTATCCGGGCGGCGTGCAGGATGAAAACTATTCCTGCGAGATGTGGATCCCGGTAAAAAAGAAGCAGTAAGCCGTATATGGGCGGTGCGCCCCGGGCGAAAGGCCGGGGCGCACTTTTTGTTTTCGGCTTGCGCGTTGCCGCACGATGCTTTATGATAAAAGCACCAATTCGGTTCGGAGGCAAGACGCGATGCAGGTTTTCCATATCAACACCAGGAACACGAGCCTTATTCTTGCGGCGCTGCCAAGCGGCCTGCTCTCCTGCCTGCACTATGGCGCACGCCTGCGCCTGCGGCAGGAGTATTCCGCCCTTCTCGAAAAGAAGGACGTTTGCTATGGCGACATGGTAGCATATTCAAGGGAGGATGCAGCCCTTGGGTTGGACGACGTCTGCCTCGCTTTTTCCACGCCCGGGCGCGGTGATTTCCGTGAGCCCATGGCGGAGATTCTTCTGCCCGATGGAAGCAGCACGACGGATTTCACCTTCGTTTCGCACGAGCTTCTTGCTGAAAAGCCGCCGCTTGCAGGGCTTCCTTCTTCTTATTGCGACGGCGGGAACTGCGAGACGCACCGTTTCACGCTGGAGGATTCTGCCGCGTGCCTGCGCGTGCGCCTGTTTTATGCCGCGTTTTACGAAAGCGATGTGATCGCCTGCCATGCGGAATACGAAAACCTGGGATCGGAGCCGGTTTCGCTTGTGCGCGCGATGAGCGCACAGCTCGACCTGCCGGATGCCGCGTTTGATTTCATCACGTTCACCGGCGCATGGGCGAACGAACGGCAGCGGCAGGACAAGCCGCTTTCCACCGGCGTGTATGTGAACGATTCCAAACAGGGCGCAAGCTCCTCCCGCGCCAACCCGTTCGTGATGCTCAAGCGCCGCGGCGCGGACGAACATCAAGGCGAATGCTATGCCTTCAACCTCGTTTACAGCGGCAACCATGCTGAGATCGTGGAAGCGACGCACTTCGGCAAAACACGCCTGTTGCTCGGCATAAACCCATTTGCCTTCCGCTGGCTCCTCGCCCCAGGCAAAACCTTTACGGCGCCGGAAGCGGTGATGGCCTTCTCCGCAGAAGGGCTTGGCGGCGTTTCCCGCTGCATGCACCGCTTCGTCCGGCACAACATCGTGCGCGGCGTCTGGAAGGAGCGGGAACGGCCCGTGCTCATAAACAGCTGGGAAGGCACTGGGATGGATTTCGATGAACGCAAGCTTCTTTCCATCGCCAAAGTAGGCGCTGAACTCGGGGCCGAGCTTTTTGTGATGGACGACGGTTGGTTCGGCACACGAAATGACGATACGCAGGCGCTTGGGGATTGGGTCATAAACCCGAAGAAGCTCCCCCACGGGCTCGATGGCCTGCAAAAGCGGCTCCGCGCGCTTGGGCTTGATTTTGGCATCTGGGTGGAGCCGGAAATGGTAAGTGAAAACAGTGCGCTCTTCCGCGCGCATCCGGATTGGGCCGTGCGGCAGCCCGGGCGCACGCCCTGCCTTGGGCGCAACCAGCTTGTGCTGGACCTTTGCCGGAAAGAGGTGCGGGAATACCTTGTGGATGCAATGACGCGAGTGTTTTCCGCCGCTGAAATTTCTTATGTAAAATGGGACAACAACCGCAACTCTTCAGACGCTTATTCCTCCGTGCTGCCGCCGGAGCGTCAGGGCGAATTCTTTCATCGCTACATGCTCGGGCTTTATGCGGTGCTCTCCGAGCTGACTGCGCGCTTTCCGAACATCCTGTTTGAATCCTGCGCTTCCGGCGGCAACCGATTCGATCTCGGCATGCTCTGTTACATGCCGCAAACCTGGACCAGCGACAACACGGACCCCATGTGCCGCCTCACCATCCAAGATGGCACAAGCTACGGGTATCCGCTTTCCACCCTCGGCGCGCACGTCTCGGCATCGCCCCACCAATCCACGCTGCGGCAAACGCCGGTGGAAACGCGCTTCAACGTTGCATCGTTCGGCCTGCTTGGCTATGAGATGGATTTGACGGAGCTGACCCCGTTCGACAGGAAATGCATTGCGGCGCAGGTCGCTTATTACAAGGCCCATCGCCGCCTGTTTCAGTTCGGCACATTCTACCGGGTGCGCACGCCGGAGCACGACAACCGCCCCGTCTGGCTTGTGGTGAGCGAGGATCGGCGCGAAGCCATAGCCTGCCTGTTCCAATTCCGCGCAGAACCGGCGCACACGCAGGATATTCTTCGCCTCACAGGCCTTAACGATGCGCTGCTTTATGAGATCGAAGGAAGGGCCCAGTATCTTTCGCTGCGTGCATTCGGCTCCCTTGTGAAGCATGCGCTGCCCGTGAAACTCAACGGGGAAGGCGCGCCGATGGCGATGCTCGCCGCCCGCTATCGCTTCCCGATGCCTGAGGAGCAGTATCTTGCCGGCGGGGATATGCTGCAAAAAAGCGGGCTCCGGCTGCGCCAACAGTTTGGCGGCATAGGGTACAATGACCGTCTGCGCATCCTTGGGGACAACGGCTCACGAATGTATTATCTTCATGCAGTTGAGGACAGCGCGGCAAAATAAGCGGATATCATTAAGAAAACGGACCTGCGTTGCGGGGCCGTGGATGTTACGTTGGTTTGGCGCGTCAGGATGGTTCCGCTTGCGCTGCTGTGATCTTCTCCGCGCAATCCAGGTTGATTTGGGCGCAAAGCTGCGTCAGATACTCCGAAAAAGCAACCGCCTCGCTTCCATACGTAAAATTAAGTTCATACTCCAGCGGAATCCACGTTTTGATGTCCGCCTCATTGTGTTGAATCAAAGCCTCCATTTTGTCGAGCGCCTTGTACAGCTTTGCCTCCAGCGTTTCCTGTGCCGCCATCTCCGCAAACAGCCCGGTAAGCTCCGCACAGTAAGGCGCAGGCAGGCTTTTCAGCCATGCGTTGACCGCCTCATCCTCCGCGGCGCCGTCCGCATCCGTTTTTTGGAAAGCAGGGATATCCCCCGTAAACGTTTCGCCCAAGTCGTGGCAAAGGCACATCAGGATCACCTTCTCCGCGTTTGCTTCCGGGAATTCGTCCTTAATGAAATACGCCATCAGCGCAAGCCGCCATGTATGCTCCGCAACGCTTTCCCGCCGGCCTGTAGAAGTCCAGGAATGGCGCAGCGTGCACTTGAGCTTTTCCACGGTGTGCATCAGGTTAAGATAGGCTCGTATCTCCATCGTTCGTCCTCCCCAAAATGCAGGCGCACAGGAGCGCGGTTATTGCTTCTCCTGCCGGCGCATATGTTCCTTGATGCGTTCAAACGTAACGTCAGAAAGATCGTGCTCGATCCGGCAAGCGTCCTCCCGTGCCGTCTCTTCCTCCACGCCAAGGGCGATGAGCATATCCGTGAGCACCACGTGGCGTTCATAGATGCGCTCCGCAATCTCCATGCCTTTGGGCGTAAGCGTTAAAAAGCCCTCTTCATCCATCTCCACATAGCCGTTTTCCCGGAACTGCTTCATTGTGACGCTGACGGTCGGCTTTGTTACTTCCAGCCGGTGCGCCACATCCACAGAGCGCACCTGTCCCTTTTCCTTCCCGATGATCAGGATGCATTCGAGATAGTTTTCCGCGGCTTCCTGAATTTTCATGCCGGGCCTCCTCCTTTTCCCCGCGCTGCGGGAATCTTCTCGTTCCATGTTAGCATCTTGCCCCCGTTTTTGCAAGGCAAAAGCCCCCGCCCGAGGTGCGGAGGGCTTTTGAAACCTTCTGTTTACAATTCCACCCGCGGCAGGTGCCAAAGTTCCTCGGCATACTGTTTGATCGTGCGGTCGCTTGAAAACATCCCCGCAGAAGCCGTATTCATCAGGCACTTGCGACCAAAGGCGAGGCTGTCCCTGTAATCCCGGTTGGCGCGCAGCTTTGCTTCCATATAAGGGTGAAAATCAAGCAACAGGTAATAATGATCCGGCGCATGCCAGCTTGCTCCAAACAGAAGCGAACTGTAAAGCTCGCGGAACGCGCCGGAATTGTCGTCGCTGAACGTGCCGTCGATGAGCGTATCCACCACGCGGCGCATGCGCGCGTCACCATCATAGAGTGCCTTGGGGTTATATGTATCCCGGATGCGGGCGATGTCCTCCACCCGTGCGCCGAAGATATAGTTGTTGTCCTCTCCTGCCTGCTCGACGATTTCAATGTTCGCGCCGTCATAGGTGCCGAGCGTAACCGTGCCGTTGAGCATGAATTTCATGTTGCCCGTTCCGCTTGCCTCGGTTCCCGCGGGCGAAATCTGCTCGGAAATATCCGCTGCGGGAATGATGTGCTCCGCATAGGAGCAGTTGTAGTTCTGCACGAATACCACGCGCATCTTATCCCGCATGTCCGGATCGTTATTGATGCGCTTTGCGATCTCGTTGATGAACTTGATGACGCTCTTTGCGCGCCAGTAACCCGGCGCAGCCTTCGCGCCAAAGATGAACGCTGTGGGCGTGAAGTCCGTAAGGGTCCCGTCCTTGAGGGAGAAGTAAATATCCAGAATGGAGAACGCATTCAAAAGCTGGCGTTTATATTCGTGCATGCGTTTCACCTGAATATCGAACACGAAATCCGTGGGCAGCTCCACACCCTCACGTTCCTTAATGATGGCAGCAAGCTGGCGCTTTTTCTGATGCTTTGCATCGTTGAAGCGGGCAATCAGGTCATCGTCAATCTTTTCACGCAGCGCGCCAAGCTCGTTGAGGTCGGTCAGGAATCCATCCCCAATCTGCTCCGCAATCAGCCCGGCGAGCTCCGGATTGCAGAGCCCGAGCCAGCGCCGCTGGGTAATGCCATTGGTTTTGTTTTGGAACCGGCGCGGATATACTTCATACCAGTCCCGGAACACATCGTTTTTCAGGATTTCCGTATGGATGCGCGCAACGCCGTTTACATACGTGGAAACATACACCGCAAGGCGCGCCATGTGGATGGTGTTATCCGCCACGATCTGCATCCGCGCGCGGCGTTCCTCGTTCACGCCTGCGGCACGCAGTTCCGCGTTCAGCTTGTCGTTAATGCGGCAGATGATCTCGCCGAGTTTTGGCACAACGCTGTTAAACAGCTCAAGCTCCCATTTTTCAAGCGCTTCGCTCATGATGGTGTGGTTGGTGTAGGAAAATGTTTCCCGGGCGATGTCGAACGCCGCGTCAAACTCCAGCCCCTCAAGCATCAGAAGGCGGATCAGTTCCGGGATGGAAACGGTCGGATGCGTATCATTAAGCTGCACGGCGCAATGCGCGGCAAACCCGGAAAAATCGCATGCGCCGTTCGCGCCACGCACTTTCTTATAACGCCGGATGATGTCCTGCACCGATGCGCTCGAAAGGAAATACTGCTGTTTGAGGCGCAAACGCTTGCCCGCATACGTGCTGTCGTTGGGGTAAAGCACACGGGTGATGTCCTCTACGGAGTTCTTTTCCCGCACCGCAAGCGCGTATTCCTGATCGTTAAACAGGCGGAAGTCAAATTCCTCAATCGGCTCGCTTTGCCAAAGGCGCAGCGTGCCAATGTTGCGCGTGCGGTAGCCGATGATAGGCATATCGTACGGTACGGCCAGCACCTTCTGGTCTGCAAATTCCACCGTCACAATCCTGTCGTCCCGCCTGCGGCTCCATGGGTCGCCGAAACGCTGCCAGTCATCCGCCTTTTCCACCTGATAGCCGTTTTCAAAGCTTTGCTTAAAGAGGCCGAACTTGTAGCGCAGGCCATATCCGTCCAGCGGAATGTTGTGCGTAGCGGCGCTGTCCAGGAAGCAGGCCGCAAGCCGGCCAAGGCCTCCGTTTCCAAGCGCTTCGTCTTCAATATCTTCCATAGCGGTAATATCTGCACCGCGTGCACGCAGCATCTCCCGGACTTCGGAAAGGATGCCAAGGCAGTACAGATTATTGAACACCATCCTTCCGACAAGGTATTCTGCGGAAACATAGTAAGCGCGGCGCACACGCTCATGGGCGCGCCGACTGTCCCGCCAGTCTCCCGAAAGTTCCATCATGACGGCTTCGGAAAGCGCGTTGTGGAGCTGCACCGTACTCGCTTCATGCAGTTCGATCTGATAATTGCTTTGGAGGGATTCCTCCATGCGCCGCAATATGTTTTTGCAATCCATGCGTTCTTCCTTTCGCTGTGTTCTTCTATATTGCTTGTTCAGGCGCAAAATGCGCGTCATAAGCGCGGCATCCGCCGCGCCGGGCAGCATCCGCCAGCGCCAGTTTCCGCCGAGCGTTGCGGGCTCGTTCATGCGAGCACCCGCGCCAAGGCGAAGATAATCCTGCATCGGAATGATGCAGAGGAGCGCGGCGCTTCCATACGCTGCGCGAATCAGCGCGCCGGCAATGTCGTCATCCTCCTGATGCATGCCGAGCTTTCTGCGCGCAAACGCCTTTTCCGCCGCTCCGGCGCCCGCCCACCATTCCACAGTGGTTGCATTATCATGTGTTCCGGTATAAAGCACCGTATTCGCGCCGATGTTTTCCGGCAGGTGCATATTGCGCTCATCCGAGTCATATGCAAATTGCAGCACCCGCATGCCCGGAAAGCCGGCTTCCTTCAGCAGCGCTTCCACTTCCGGCGTGATCACGCCAAGGTCCTCCGCCACAAGCGGGAGCTCCCCAAGCGCCGCACGCACGGCGCGGAACAGCTTCATGCCGGGGCCGGGCCTGTATTCGCCGCAAAGCGCGTTCGCCGCGCCTGCGGGTATGGCATAATACCGTGCAAAGCCGATGAAGTGATCAATGCGCAGCATGTCGAACATGCCGCACATCGCCCTGAGGCGCGCAATCCACCAGGCATAGCCTTCCCGCTCCATGGCTTCCCAATCATAAATCGGATTGCCCCAAAGCTGCCCTTCGGCAGAGAAATAATCCGGCGGCACGCCCGCAACAAAGGATGGCCGCCGCGCTTCATCCATCAGAAACAGCTCCGGGTTTGCCCAAAGGTCCGACGAATCGGGCGCCACATAAATCGGCATATCGCCCAGAAGCTTCACGCCGCGCGCGTTTGCATAGGCCTTAAGCGCGCGCCATTGTTTGAAAAACAGATATTGCGCGAAACGGATGTACTGAATCTCTTCGGCAAGCAGCGCTCCGTAATGCGCCATGGCCGCAGGCTCCCGCAGGCGGATTGCCTCATCCGGCCATTCCTGAAAGGAAACGCCGCCAAAATGGGCCTTCACCGCCATAAACAGAGCATAATCCGCAAGCCATGGAGCTCCCTGCGCAAAGGCTCCCACTTCTTCTGCAAGCCTGCCGCCTGCGCGCGCAAACGCGCGGCGCAGCGCCGTGTCATGCGAAACTACAATGCGCCCATACTCCACGCTTGCCGGGTCAGAGCCAAACGCAATCCCCGCAAGATCTTCCTGCGCCAAAATCCCTTCCTGCACAAGAAGCTCGAGATCGATCAAATTTGGATTGCCTGCGAACGTGGAAAACGCCTGATAGGGGGAGTCTCCATACCCCGTCGGGCCAACGGGCAGCACCTGCCAAACGCTCATCCCAGAATCCGCCACAAAATCCGCAAATGCATACGCCGCGCGTCCCATCGCACCGATGCCATATGGCGACGGAAGCGAACTGATATGCAGTAATACGCCGCTCTTCCCCACGGTTTCCTCCTCATTGAAAACGTTTTCAGTACAGGGTATAGTGTAGCATACGCAAAACCGATCCGCAATTGTTAAAATCGTTAAGCCATGATCATAAGGCGGTTGACAAAGCGATGGCTTCCATCAGATAATAAGAAACAAAACAGGATGGGAGAACTTTCCAGAATGACGCGGGAAGAAGTGACTTCCGCAGCCGGGCGTGAGTTTCAGGCCCTGCTGCACATTTACAACCTTTGCATGCAGCGCACGCTGAGCAAATACGGCCTTTATCCGGGCCAGCCGCAGCTGCTGTTTGCCGTGCGCACGCTCGGCACGCCAACGCAGAATGAGCTTGCAGAACAGCTTGCCATCAGCAAGGCCTCCGTGGGTGTTTCCGTGCGCCGGCTGGAAAACACAGGCTTTGTAAAGCGCGTTCGGGATAAAAAGGATACCCGCTGCATCCGCATCGCCCTCACGCAGAAGGGGCAGGATTACGCCCGGTGGTGCGACATTGATTTTGAAATGTTTTTCACCACTCTTTTAGAGAATTTTTCCGGCGACGAGCGTGCGGATGCGCTCGACATGCTTGAGCGCATGAACAAAAGCATGCGCGCCTTCCGGGAAAGACTGAAGAGCTGATAAAATGGCTGAAATGGAAAATGCAATTTTCACAAACATGTGTATGGTCTATGATGGTGCGGGAAATATTCTCGTGCAAAATCGCCGTAACCTGAATTGGCCGGGCATCACGTTTCCCGGCGGCCACGTTGAACATGGCGAGTCCTTCTCAGGTTCCGTAATCCGTGAAGTAAAAGAAGAAACCGGGCTTGATATTCAGTGCCCTGTTTTATGCGGAGTCAAGCAGTTCCAAACAAAGGAAGACGCGCGCTACGTCGTCCTGTTCTATAAAACAGACCGGTTTTCGGGCACGCTGCGTTCTTCCGAAGAAGGAGACGTGTTCTGGATCAAGCGCAGCGAGCTTGAAACCTATTCGCTTGCCGATGATTTTAAAAAAATGCTGGAGGTATTTGAATCCAGCGAAATCAGCGAATTTTACTACAGTAAACGCAACGGTGCATGGAAAGCGGAATTGCTTTAAATTCCGGGGAAAAGCGCTTCTTGACAGGCGCTTTCTTTGTGCTTATAATATCGTTATATGATATTATTAAACGATATTGCGGTCGGATGAGAGGGTGTGCGCATGCCGAAAAAGTCGCTGGACGGCCTCACGGAGTCCATGTTTTATGTGTTGATGGCGTTTTGCCGCGGGCCGATGTGCGGCATTGGCGTCGCAGAGTTCATAGATGCGAAAACGCGCGGGCGCCTGCAGATTGGCCCTGCCACGCTCTATACCATCCTCGGAAAATTCGAGCGCGAAAAATATATTAAAGAGATCGAAGTGTCCGGACGCAAGCGCACTTACCGCCTTACCGAGCGCGGCCTTGCAGCCTACCGCGAAGAGGTGGAACGGCTCGCCGCGTGTGTGGCGGATGCAGAAAGCGAACCTGATTTTGGGGGTGAATTCCATGTCTGAGCAAAAAACAAGCGAACCGCGTTATGCATACCGCCTGCCGCCCTGCCCCGCCTATGATGTGGAGGCCACGGAAAGCTGGCTTTCGGCAATGGCCCAAAAAGGATTTGTGCTAACCAGGGATGGCTTTTTCCTTGGCTTTGCAACCTTTGAAAAAACACAGCCGCAGGCCCTGCGTTACCGGCTGGAAGCTTCCGAAAAAAAGCTCGCCCCGCTTTCCGAGGACAGCCCGCCCGAAGAAGCCGAAGAGCTTTACGCCTCCTACGGTTGGCGCTACGTTGCCTCACGCGGGCAGTTCCGCATTTATTGCACGGATTCGGACGAGGCGCGCGAGCTGAACAGCGACCCGCGCGTGCAGGCGATTGCGCTCAGCATGGTGCGCAAGCGGGAATCCGGCAATCTTGCGATGTCTTTGTTTTGGCTGTTGTTCTATCCGTTTTTCATTTTCCGAGGCGGCATCGTGCGTGCGGCGATCGAAATCGGTATGCCGATGACGCTTCTGGCTTTGGGGCTCATCGCATGGGTGCTCGCGCGTTCCGTTCGGGAAGTGGTGCATCTGCACCGGCTCGGCAAGTCGCTCGCGGAAGGCAAGCCACTCGATCATGGGAAGGATTGGCACGCGCACGCCCTGCGGTACCGCGTGGGCAAGCTGCTGCATCTGCTCGCATGGCTCGCGCTTATCGGCTGCGGGCTTGCCGCATGGAGCGCAGACATACGGAAAGAAAACGAGGTCCCGCTTACGGAGTACGGTGCGGCGCTTCCGTTTGCAACAATCGCCGACTTTGCGCCGGAAGGGGATTACACGCTGTACGACATTGGGTACAGCAACACGGTTTCTGCCGTCTCGCGGCTTCTTGCTCCCACGGTGATCGCATACCGCGAATATGCGCACGTTGCCCTGCCGGATGGTTCGCTTCTGGAAGGCGGGCTGGATGTGGAATATTATGAAACTGCATCTCCGCTGCTCGCACGCATCATCGCCCGGGAGTTCCTGCGTAAAGCGAAACATGAAAAGCATTATGCGGAATGCGAACTTCCGCCGCTCGATGTGGATTATGCCGCAGGGTATACGGATTATTTCCCCACCGTTGTGCTGCAGAAAGGCAACCGCGTGATCTCTGCGATGTTTTACCAAACGGGAACCTCCTCCATGCCGTATAAAGATTGGGTCAGGATTGTTGCGCAAAGCATAGATTGAAGCAGAAAAAGGCCGGTACATCGGCCTTTTTCTTTATGGAGCATTGCGCGTTTCATTCCATAATTTCCCCGCAGAGGTTTTTGCGCATCAGCGCGCGAAGTTCATCGGGGTCGTCCGTCTGCCCAAGGACCCACATCAGCTTGGTCACGGCGGCCTCGGTGGTCATATCCCGTGCGGAGATCACGCCTGCGTTGCGCAGCGGCTCGCTGACCTCGTAAATGTCCGGCGTGCTTGCCTCATACAGGCATTGGGAGGTCAGCACCACAGGGATGCCCGCAGCGATCAGCTTCTTGATGCTCTCCGTGTGGTCGCGCCGGAAGTTATGCATGCCGCCCAGGCCGAACGCTTCCACCACCACGCCGCGCATGTCGGAGGCAAGCAGGCTTTCCAGCAGAGCCGGGCTTGTGCCCGGCACGAGCTTGATCAGCGCCACGCGCGGGTCAAGCGCATCGGAAAAGGCGAATTCCGCGCCCTGCTCCGGCGCAACCAGCGTATAGCAGCGGCCGTTTGCAACCATGCCGACATATGGGTAATTGATGGATTCAAACGCATCAAGCGAGGTCGTCCGCGTTTTGACCGCGCGGCATCCCTTGATGATGGCGTTCCCAAAGCAGATGTATACGCCGCCCGGAAGTTCCCTTGCCGCGAGAAGCGCGTTTGCAAGGTTTTTGCGGCCATCGGAATCCGGATAGGCAATAGGGTATTGCGAGCCCGTCAGCACCACAGGTACGCTGATTCCGCGCAGCATAAAGCTGAGCATGGAAGCCGTGTATGCCATGGTATCCGTTCCGTGGGTAATAACGATTCCCTCATAATCCCAGGAAGATTTCAATACCTTGCCGGCAATCTTGCGCCATTCCTCCGGCTGAATGTTGGAACTATCCATATTGAACAGGTCAACGCAGTCCACCCCCTCGGCGCCTGCGCCTGCGTAGCTGAGCAAGGCGTGCGCATCCAGCCCCGGTGCGAGGCCGTGCTCCGTTGGCATGCAGGCGATGGTTCCCCCTGTGGCGATCAACCGGATTCGTTTCATGCTGCTTTTCTCCGTTTCTGATGCATGTGTTTCTTCTCCCAAATTTTAGCAGTCCGGCGTGCGGAGCACAAGGGCGCGGGACAATATATTTTTTCTCTGTGCAGTACCCTTTTTCCGCGTTGGATGCTATGATTGAACAGACGATTCATTTTGCCCCAAGGAGGAACTTTTATGGCGCGCCTGATCTTGCTTGAAGGCATCCCCGGTTCCGGGAAAACAACGCTTACCTCCCGGCTTTGCGCGTTGCTGCGGGAAGCAGGAACGCCCCGTGCAGCCTGGCTGGAAGGCCAAAGCGACCATCCCGTTGAGCTGGAGCACCATGCCTGCCTGACGCAGGAAGAATACGCCGCGCTTTGCGCCGAATTTCCCGGTGAAGCCGGAGCGCTTGCAGCCCATGCGCATGCGGAGGGCGATTTTCTTCTCGTGCGCTATCTGGAAGATCGCGCTCCCGTTTTTTCCGGAGCGCTGCTTTCCCATCTCATGGCCCGTGAATTCCGCTATGCGCTTGCGCCATGCATCCCGCTTGCATCCTATACGGCCGTTTCGCTTTCCCGCTGGCGCAGCCTTGCGGCCGAATGGGCCGGCAGGCCGGGGTTTCTTCTTTTGGAAAGCGCGTTTTTGCAGCATCCCGTGCAGGATTTGCTGCTGCATTATGCCTTGCCGGACGAGGAAATCATCGCATTCCTCCGCCGTGCGGCAGACGCGCTCACGCCGCTCTCCCCCGTGCTGTTCTATCTTGCCCCAAAGGATGTTGCCGCAACCCTTGCAAACATTGCAGAACAGCGCGGCGCCCCTGAAATGGCTTATCCCGATTCCATCGCATTCTGGGCACACCGGCAAGCGCTGGAGCTTTCCGCCCTGCCTCAGCTGCCGTTTGATACCCATGTTCTCTGCAACAGCAGCGAAACGCCCGAACAAACGGCACTGCGCATGCGCATGCTGCTGCCCACCTCCCATGCTGTCGAAAAACCCGGAGATTGTCAAGGGGCGGCGGCCCCTTGACTTCATTCCGGCTCCGGCGACACACCCCAGGACGGCCTCTCTTGCCCTTCGGGCAATTCACCTTCCGCACGCCGGAACGGATGAAACCCCGGAGGGTTTCGCCCGTTGCAGCGTTTGCCGCCCGGGAGCGGTCGCGAGAGGCAAACGCTGAGAAAACTCGAAAAAGTGGCCTTTTGCCACTTTTTCGACACGCTGTGGAGGCGGCTGCACCCCCGCCTCCACAGGCTGCCCTCGAAAAGCCCCCCTTCGCTTTTTGAGGATTTTCATATCCCTCTTGCGGTTTGCGCACGGCTGGCCGCGCACCGTGTCCCGAATCCCCTGAATCCTTTGGGCAGGCAGGAGCTTCTACCCGCGCCTGTATCCCTCTTCAAAAGCGTCGAGATTCCACTGCGCGAACTGGGGTTTCACAAGCGCCCGGATTGCTTCCCGCCACTGTTCTGCCGGGAACTGCATCCGCTTTGCAAGCACCCCCAACAGCACAACGTTTGCCGCGCGGAACGTTCCGCATTGTTCGGCGATGCCAACCGCATCAAGCGCCACAGTATCCGCCGCGGCGCGCACGCGGGCAAGCGCATCCTCCGGATATTCCGCCGCGCCCGTGATAACGGGCATCGGCAGAATCTGCTGCGTGTTTACGATCATCAACCCATCCTTTTTCAAATAAGGCAACGCACGCAGCGCCTCCAACGTTTCAAACGCAAGTACGAAATCCGCCTGTTCCTGCTCTACGATGGTGGAATACAGCCGCTCCGCTGCGCTCATGCGGACATAGGTTGTAACGCTTCCGCCGCGCTGGCTCATGCCGTGCACCTCGCTTACGCGCGCGTCATATCCGTTTTCCATGGCAATGTGGCCGAGGATTCTGCTTGCAAGCAGCGTTCCCTGCCCGCCGACGCCAACAATCACGATATTCGTCGTCATGCTTCTCACGCTCCTTCCGTTCCAAGCGCCCCAAACGGGCAAACGTTCCCGCAAAGGCCGCATCCCACGCATTGCGTGTGGTCAATCCAAACGCCCGTTTCCGTTTTGCGGATGGCCGGGCAGCCGATCCTCATGCACATCCCGCACGCTCTGCACTTTTCCGCATCACAGGCATAGGGAGCGCGTTTTTCCTTCACAATGAGCGCGCACGGTCGCCGCGAAATGATGACGCTGAGCGCATCGCGTTCCGTTTCTTCCCGCAATACCTGCTCCAGCGCCTTTACGTCAAACGGATCGACGATGCGCACATGCTCGATGCCCATCGCCTCGCAGAGCTTTGGCAGGTCAAGCGCCGGCGCGATTTCCCCGTGGATGCCGCGCCCGTTCATCGGGTTGTTCTGGTGCCCCGTCATGCCGGTGATGGAGTTGTCCGCAACGATTACCGTGCCCACGGAACGGTTATACATCATGTTCAGAAGGCCCGTCATGCCGCTGTGGCAGAAGGTGGAATCTCCAAGCACGGCAACGCTTTGCTTCGCCATCTCAACTCCGCGCGCCTTTTCAATGCCATGCGCGACGCCGATGGATGCGCCCATGCAAACACAGGTGTCCACCGCGCCAAGCGGCGGCAGTGCGCCGAGCGTATAGCATCCGATATCGGAAAACACATGCAGCTTCAGCTTGTTGAGCACATGGAACAGCGCCCTGTGCGGGCAGCCCGGGCAGAGCACGGGGGGGCGCATCGGAATGTCCGGCGTCGTCATGGGGCCATACGCCTTTCCGCCCGCAAACCTGCCCGCAACCTTATGTGCGAACAGCTCGCCCTGCACGCCGGTTTCCGCCTTGCCATGGCAGGGAATTCCCATCGCACGGACCGCATCTTCAAAAAACGGCTCCATATCCTCTACGATGACGAGCTCCTCCACCCCCGCTGCAAATTCACGAATAAGCCTTTCCGGCAGGGGGTATGCAAGCCCGAGTTTGAGCACGGATGCATGCGGCAAAGCCTCTTTCACATAATTGTATGCCGCGCCGGAGGTAATGACGCCGAGCTTTCGCTGCGCCCATTCGATTCGGTTGACAGGAAGCGCATTTGCATCTTCAGCAAGGCGGCGCTCCCGCTCCTCCACATAACGGTGGCGGGCAATCATGTTTGCAGGCATGGACACATACTTTTTCGGTTCCTTTTTGTATGCAAGCAGCGGAAGCTCCTGCCGCTCGCCGAGTTCCACCGGCGTACGCGCATGCGCTATGCGCGTGGTAAGCCGAACGATTACCGGCGTATCGTACCATTCGCTCAGTTCAAATGCGAGCTGCATGAACGCCTTGCATTCCGCACTGTCCGAAGGGTCAAGCACTGGCGCATGCGCCGCACGCGCAAGCAGGCGCGTATCCTGCTCGTTCTGCGAAGAATGCATGCCGGGGTCATCCGCCACAACAACTACCATCCCCGCGTTTACGCCCGTGTAGGTCGCGGTAAAAAACGGGTCGGCGGCAACGTTGAGCCCAACATGCTTCATGCACGCCATGCTGCGCGCACCGCCAATGGCCGCGCCGAGCGCAACCTCCACGGCAACCTTTTCGTTTGGCGCCCATTCGGAATAGATTTCCGAATAGGTCGCAATGGTTTCGTTGATTTCGGTGCTCGGTGTTCCCGGGTATGCGCTTGATACGCGTACGCCAGCCTCATAAGCGCCGCGGGCAATCGCTTCGTTGCCCAACATCAGCCGTTTCAAATCGTGTTCCCTCCTGTATTTTGTTTTATGCAGTCCGCACAGTTTGGCTTTCGTATCTCGTTTTCTCTGGAATTGCCTTTTGCAGATTCACAATTTCATTATACGGTAAAGTGCCGCCGCTTCAAGAGGTGGGCGCAAAGTATAAGATATATTGTGATTGCAACCCGGCAGCGCAGATACTATAATCATGATATGAGACGCAATCGCGTTGTTTCGGAGGTGTTCACCCATGAAGCTGAATTACAAGCGCACCATTCTCGTCGGCTTTGCCTTTTTCCTCATCTGCACGTTCTGGCAGGCGTATGACACCATTATCCCGAAGATTTTAACCGACAAATTCGGTATGTCCCAGGCAAATTCGGGCATCATCATGGCGCTGGACAACATTCTCGCGCTTTTCATGCTTCCGCTGTTCGGCGCAATTTCGGATAAATGCACAAGCCGCCTTGGCAGGCGCACGCCCTTCATCCTCATCGGCACCATTGCAGCCGCCGTTGCGCTCATTGCCCTTTCCTTTACGGACGGTATGCAGCTCAAAAACATTGAAGCCGTGTCCGCCATTGATGATCGCGCAGCGCTTGAGACGCTTTACGACAGCGTCTCCGGAACAAGGCTTGAAATGCCGGACGGAACCGAGTTCGTGCTTTCCGAAACCTTCTCGCGCGGGGACTTTGCTTCCATCACCTCGCAGGTTGAGGTGGATGGCGCAGCCGTTACCAACCCGGATTACACCAACTATGTTGTGCCTGCGCGGCATGCTTACGCACATGCGGCAACGCGCGCAAACCCGCTTCCGCTCATCCTCTTCATCGGGATCCTGCTGGTTGCTTTGATCTCCATGGCAACGTTCCGTTCCCCCGCCGTTGCTCTGATGCCGGATGTCACCATCAAGCCCCTACGTTCCAAGGCAAACGCCATCATCAACCTGATGGGCACGGCGGGCGGCATCCTCGTGCTGGGGATGGGCGTTGTATTCGGCACGGGCGCGGCAAAAAATGCCCTGATGCCCTACGCAACGTTCTTTTCCATCGTAGCGGGCATCATGCTTCTTGCGCTTCTTGCGTTCATGTTGACCGTCCGGGAGCCAAAGTTTGTGCGTGAAATGGAAGCGGAAAGCCGGAGGTTCCATATAGACGAACTGCCGGAAGGCGAAACCGGCAAAGACGCAAAGCGCCCGCTTTCCAAGGAGGAACGCGCTTCTCTGCTGCTGATCCTCGCCTCCGTGGTATTTTGGTTCATGGGATATAACGCCGTTATTTCGAAATATTCCGTCTATGCCGGGAAGGTGCTCGACCTCGACTACAACACGACGCTTTTGCTTGCAAACATCGCGGCGGTTGCGGCCTATCTGCCCGTTGGCATGATCGCCTCAAAAATCGGGCGGAAGAAAACGATCCTTGCCGGCATCGTGATGCTTGCGACCTCGTTTGGCGTGGCCTCCTTCCTGCGGGAGGGAAGCTCCGCGCTTGTGATGAACTGCATGTTCGCGCTCGCGGGCATTGGCTGGGCAACGATCAACGTCAACAGTTTCCCGATGGTAGTGGAGCTTTCCCGCGGCGGAGACGTCGGCAAATACACCGGCTTCTACTACACCGCCAGCATGGCAGCGCAAACCATAACGCCATACTTCAGCGGCCTTTTGATGGATAAGATCGGCATGACGACGCTCTTCCCCTATGCAACGATCTTTGTTGCCATCGCCTTTGGCACAATGCTTTTTGTGAAGCACGGCGACAGCAGGCCGGAACAGCCGAAATCAAAGCTTGAGGCGCTCGGCGGCGAAGAATAAACCCAGCGTTTGAAAAAGGGTCTTTGGAGAAAACGCTCCAAAGGCCCTTTTTATCCGTACACCCAATCAATCCTTTTCCGATAACCTCGTGGTGTTTGCGCTTCCGGGCTACACGTTCTTTTCTATCCGATAATTTTCCGCCTGCGCATTGAACAGCTTGTAATACAGTCCGTCCGCCTTTTCCATGAGTGCCGCATGGGTGTCAAAACCGCTGACCGTGCCGCCGTCAAGGAGCAGGATACGGTCGCAAAAGACGCTTGAGGACATGCGGTGCGAGATATAGATCGCCGTTTTATCCCCGATGAGCGAATTGAAATTCTCATAGATTTCGGCTTCTGCGAGCGGGTCAAGCGCACTCGTCGGTTCGTCAAGAATAATGACGGGTGCGTTTTTATAAAGCGCGCGGGCAATTGCGACCTTCTGCCGCTCGCCGCCGGAAAGCTCCACGCCGTTTTCATCGTAGGACTTCCCGAGCATGGAATACACGCCCTCGTCAAGCTCCGCCATTTTCTCATTCAGCCCTACGCGGCGGATTACCGTGCCCGTGCCCACAAGGTCGCTGCCGGGACGGCAGCCGGTGATGTTTTCATCAATGCTGAACGCAAAAAGCTTGTAATCCTGAAACACTGCCGCAATGGAGGCAAGGTAGGACGTGTGTTCGTATTCAAAGATATCCACACCGTTTAGCAGAATGCGCCCCTCCTCCGGCCGGTACAGCCTGGAAATGAGCTTCACAAGCGTGGTTTTGCCCGCGCCGTTAAGCCCCACGATGGAAATCTTTTCGCCACCGCGGATCTCAAAGGAAACGTCGTGCAGCACGCGCGTCTCACTGCCCGGATACCGGAAGGACACATGTTCAAAGCGGATGGATTCAACCGTTTCGGAGAACGGCAACGTTCCGCCAAAGTCGCTTTCCTCCGGCAGGGACATGAACTGCAGAAACGGTTCAAGATAGCCCAGCATCGCCGTGATGGTGACCGCGCTTGCGCCCGCGTCCGTGGCGGCCTTTGCAAAGCTTGCCGCAGCGCTTACATACATCGTAAGCGAACCGAGGCTGATCGGAGCCTTCCCGGAAAGGGAGCCGAGCACACGCAGCCCGGCGTAGCCGTACGCGAGCGCGGATTGCAGATCGTTCAGCGCGCCGCTCAGGCCCTGAAACCGCCCCATTTTTTTATAAAACTGGTCGCATTCCCCGCTGATTTCCCGGCCATAGTCCGTAACGCGGCCGGAAATCATGCCGCTCATGTCGTAAAGGCGCACATCCTTTTGCAGTGTATCCTGGAATCCAAGGTTCACATAATACCCATATTTGCGGTTGATCGGGATGAGGCTCGCATAAAATTTGAGTTGATCCTGCATCACGCGGGAATATGCAAACAGGTTCGCCGCCACGCACAACATCAAAAGCAGGACCAACACGGGACTGAGCGTCAGCATCACCGCAAGCGTGGTGATGATAATCAAGGCGCTTTGCAGGAACTGCGCCGTGTTGCGGATCATCTGGTAGGGCGCGCTTTGGTTGTTGAACGCGAACAGGGCGCGTTCCTTTAAATCGAGGTATTCCGGTGTTTCAAGGCAGCCGAACGGCACCTTCATGACCTTTTCCGCCATAACGCGGTCCATCATGTTGTTTACATAGAGCTCCTTTTCATCAAGCCCACGCTTCACGGCACTGTTCAGAAGTGCGAGCACAAGGTTCAACCCCACGATCATCCCCGCATAAAGCAGAAGGTATTCGCCGCGGAGCGCGCCCGTCAGCTCGTCAATCAGGAACTTCGGCAGCAGCACGTTCAGAAGCACCTGCGCCCCCGCGAGCAGCACAGAGGACGCCATCAGCAGCACATAAGCATGCGAGGTACGCCACACAATCGAAAAAAACAGGCGAAGCTTTTCCCACTGTTTCATGCGCCCACCTCCTCCGAAGCCCGGTTGTAATACTTCCCCTGCACGGTAAACATTTCAAAATATTTGCCGCCGAGCGCCAACAGTTCCTCATGCGTGCCGTATTCGGCAAGGCCCTGCCCGTCAAAGAGGGCAATATGATCGCAAAACTTCGTGCTCGCAAGCCGGTGGGAAATGTACACCGCCGTTTTCCCCTGCACAAGCGCGGCAAAGTTTTCGTAAATCTCCGCTTCGGCAAGCGCATCGAGCGCGGCGGTTGGTTCGTCCATGATGACCATGTTCGCATCCTTATACAGCGCGCGGGCGATGGAAAGCTTTTGCGCTTCGCCGCCGGAAAGCTCCGTGCCGTCCTTTTCGATGATCTTGAGAAGCGTCTGCTCCAGGCCTTTTGGGAACGCGCGCACTTTGCCGCCAAGCCCTACGCGTTCAAGCGCGTCCATGGCGCGCGCCCTGTCTCCCTCCGCATGGCAGGCCACGTTTTCAAGCACTGTATAGGCAAGCGTGTTGACCTCCTGAAACACCGCGGAGAACATTGAATATAACGCTTTTTTATTGAATGCGCCGATGGGTACGCCGTTGATGAGGATTTCTCCCTCCGTCGGCGCAAAGAGGCCGGTCATCAGCTTCACAAGCGTGGACTTCCCCGCGCCGTTCACCCCTACGATCGCAAGGCGTTCCCCCTTGCGAATTGTAAAATCCAGATTTTTAAAGATGTATTTTTCCGTGCGCGGGTATTTGAAGCTCACGTTTTTGAATTCGATCTCAAGCGTATCCCCACTGATCGCAGGGTGTGTGCCGCCGTGTTCGCCCAGATCCTCATCCAGAAAGCGGAACATGTCATAGACATATTCCCCCTCGCTGTAAACCGTACCCGCCTTTTCCGCGAGCAGCTTGAGCTGCGCCGAAAGGCTCAGCACCGCCGCAAGGTACATCGAAAAATCCGCGATGGGCATCCCGCGCGTTACATCCCGCACAAGGAGGCCGTAGGTCGCCGCATCGCTCAAAAGAAGCGCGCCAAGCGCAAGGAAGCCCAACAGGAATTCCCGGCGCTTGACGCGCGCGATGATGGCAACGTATGCGTCGATCTCCCGTTTGAAATTATCAAGGATTCGGGATTGAAACCCGTAAAGCCGCACGTCCTTGCCAAAGGAAAAATCATTGGCGGTGTTGGAATAATACCGCACGCGGCGCTCTGCATGGCCGATCTCTGCATGCAGGCCGTGCTGGAAGGCATGCGTTTCCCGGCTCACCCAAAACACGGCGGCCACATGCAGCAGCAGCGCCGCGAGAATCCATATGCTTTTCATGCCGATGAACACGACGTAAGCAAGCACCGTCAAAAGCACGGCGGGGGTTTCATACAGCGCATGGTATACGCCTTCCACGCCGTTATCGTTGCTGTTTGCGGCATTCAGCGCGCGCTCATGCTCGTCATAGAACTTAGCGTCCTCGGTATTGCAATAGCGCATAGTGAGGTTCTTGTTCAGCATGTCTCTGAGGTATTCAAGCCGCAGCAGCCCAAGTTTATGGTAAGAAGCATAGTACAGATAGGTTTTCAGCGCCCCTACGCCGCCTGCCGCAAGGAAGAAGCCCACCGCAATAAAAACGAGCCGCTCGGCAGAAGGCGCCGGCTGTGTCAGCTCCCCGAGCACAAGCTTGGGCAGCGCCACGGCAAACATCGGGTAAACCGCCGCAGCAAGCGTATAAATCCCAAAGCTTGCAAACAGACGTTTGTTTTGCCGCCATGCGTTCTGCACAAGCCGGGCGAGTGTTTTTCCGATTGGATATGATTTTTTCATGCTGCCTCCCCCGGAAAATGAGATGGGTTTATTAAATCACAGCCTTCCCCTTTGCGTCAAGCAAGGAGCGGTTGCGCAACCGCTCGAATCCTGTGCGTTTATCGTTTGAATGCTTGTGATTCTTGCTCTTTAAATAAAAACGGGCAGGAGTTTTCCCGCCCGAAAAATTGTTTTTTAATTACCGTCCCGCCGCCTGCAGCGCGAGGTTCGGATAATTCGTGATGACCGCATTCACGCCCGCTTCAATCAGCTCGCGCATTACCTGCGGGTCGTTCGCTGTCCATGGGTTCACATCCACGCCCGCCTTACGGCAGCCTTCCAGTATGCCGGGGCAGTTGAGCGCGGCAAGGTAATGCGGATGCAGCGCGTTTGCGCCCACATACTTCGCATAAACCCATGGGTCCACCATTGCATCGGAATAAAGAAGGCCGATCTTTGCTTCCGGATCAAGCTCGCGGATTTTCAAAAGGACATAATGATTGAACGAGGAATACAGAATGCGCCCCTGCATGCCCATCTCGCGTTCAAGCGCAATCAGATGGTCCCATATGCCGTAATAGATTACAACGTCGCACTTGACCTCCACATTGATGGTAAGGTTTGTGTTTCTGAGCAGGCCGTACACTTCGCGCAGCGTTGGAATACGGACGTTCTGATAGCCTTCCATGCCGTTTGAAAAATCCAGGCGTTTGAGCTCCTGGCAGGTCATATCCACCACGCGGCCCGTACCGTTTGAAGTGCGGTCCACCGTTTCGTCGTGAATGACCATGAGCTTCCCGTCCGAGCTCATGTGCACATCAAGTTCCACGCCGTCTGCGCCCTGCTCCACCGCCAGCTTGAACGCCGGGATGGTGTTTTCCGGCGCATACCCGCTCGCCCCTCTATGTGCCCAAATCTTTGTTGCCATATCGCCGTTCCCCCTGTTTACGTTTCGCATTTTCTAAATTATACCATCTTTCTTACGAGAAAAAAACCGGCTAACTGTAAACAATATTGGCATGAAATTAAGTATTTTCCTTCTTGCATTCTTTCTCGGCGGCACGCTCTATGTTCTGCTGGAGCTCCTTTGGCGCGGCCGCAGCCACGTTTCGATGTTCTGCGCCGGCGGGCTGGCCCTTCTGCTGCTGCACGGGCTGTTTCTCCGCTTCGCGCTTCCGCTCTTCGCGCAGTGCCTTGTCGGCGGGCTTGTGATCACAGCGATCGAATTTGTCGCGGGCGCGATTGTGAATGTGCGTCTGAAGCTCAACGTGTGGGATTATTCCAAAATGCCCCTCAACCTGTATGGGCAGGTCTGCTTGCCGTTCTCGCTGCTCTGGTGCCTGCTTACGCTCCCCATCTCTTTCTTAAGCGGCTATCTTGCAACGCTCTGACAGCTTGAAGCTTTCCTCTGTTTGCGGTATCATAAGGAAAAGATTTCATTTCCGCATGATCCCGCACAAACTGAAAGGAGAGCCCTATGCAAAAAGCAAAGATCAATTCTGCCCGCCTTGTGATGCAGAGTGTCGCAGGCATGGTACGCCATCCCTATATGGGCGGCCCATACCGCATCTCCCATGATGGCATTGCCCATGTGCTGCCCGCCACAGGCGCAATCACTTACAATGTGAAGATTGGCGATTCCGTTTATGCCATGGAATGTGACCATGTGGAGCCGGGCGTTACGGTGCTCAACCCGGACAAAGCCGAAAACGCTGCTTTCAACACGCTTTCCTGCGTCGGCAACACGGCGGTTGTCATCTCTGGCGACGCAAAGGGTGCGCGCGGCTTTGTGACCGGCACCCATGGCGGTGTGGAGCATGTGATCTGCTATTTTCCGGCGGATGCGCTCGAGCGTATGGCCATCGGCGACCGCATTCAGGTGCGCGCCCAGGGGCAGGGCATGCAGATCGAAGGCTTTGAACGCACCGTTGCCTGCATGAACCTTGACCCAAACCTGTTTGAGAAAATGAACATCTCCGTGGAAGATGGAAAGCTGATTGTGCCCGTTGCCGCACGCGTGCCTGCCTATCTCATGGGCAGCGGCGTCGGTTCCGCAAGTTCCACAAGCGGAGATTATGACATCATGACCGCGGATCACGACGAAATCGTCCGCCTTGGGCTTCACAAGCTCCGCTATGGTGATTTTGTGCTGCTGGAGGATTGCGATACCTCCTTCGGCCGGGGCTATCTCGGCGGCGCGCGCACCATCGGGATCGTCATCCACAGCGATTGTATCAAGATGGGCCACGGCCCGGGCGTAACAACGCTCCTTACGAGCAAAACTCCCGTCATCGAAGGCAGGCTCGATGCGGGTGCGAACCTCGCGGATTATATGGGGGTGTAACGCTTCAGGCTCTGCCGGGTTTACGGAAGGACGAAAGCCGCCGGGGGGAATCTGCCGGTGTCCATAAGACAACGAGCCCGACCTGTGACTGCGATCATAGGCCGGGTTTCCATTTTTATGTATTGGCGCTTACGGCATCCAAGGCTCCCTTATGTAAAGGGAGCTGTCAGCGAAGCTGCCTGAGGGATTGTCTTGCCGCAGCATCAATATACTCACATGCGGCCTGAAAGCTCCTACTCATAAAGGTTCTTTTCGTAACAAACCTCTATCGCTTCAAGGCTTCGCTTTGCTTTTCCGTTGGCTGCAAATCCATGTACCTCGTAGAAGCGTCTTGCTCTTGTGTTTGCTTCAAAAACCCAAAGCATAATCTTCGAATAGCCTGCCGCTGCAACATCATGTAGCACGGCATCCATCATCTTACTGCCATACCCTTTTCGCCATTGATTCTGTAAACTATGAATACAAATGAGTTCGGCATAGCCAGGCATATCCTTCTCGCGGGTGGCATCCCACCATGCGATACAATGTGGCTTGCCCTCAACTTTCAACAAATAGCCGTTTCCGATATTCTGATCCAATATATGGCGATACATTTCGGTTGCTTTATTTACTTGAGTATATCTTTGCAGCACATCGTCACTCAATATATCCTTAAACCCTGCTTTCCAACTTTCTGTCTGTATATATGCCAATTCTTCTTCGTCACCCAACTTGGCACGTTCAATTGTATATTCCGTCATTTTCCTCCTCCACAAATCCGTATTTGCTGCGTTCTTCTTTGAATTAGAATAACAGAAGAGTTTGCAAAAGTCTATTGCCCACAAAAAGAACCTCCCAAACCGTTTTGGTTCAGGAGGCCATGTTTGCATTCCTGTTTTACGGCCTCAGCCCAATTCCTATCAGCTCTGTTTTTGCTTATTCCGGCATGCCCATCTCCAGCATCACGGGGCAATGATCGCTGCCCATGACCTCCGGCAGAATGCTGCTTTCTTCAATGCAGCCGCGGATGCGCTCGCTTACAAGAAAATAGTCGATGCGCCACCCCGCGTTATTGGCGCGGGCGTAACAACGCTTCTTACGAGCAAAACGCCCATCGTCGAGGGCAGGCTCGATGCGGGCGCGAATCTTCAGGTGGGCATTTAATTCTTCTGTTCCGCTATTTTCAAAAACGCAAGTGCAGCCTGCCGCCAAGCCTCGGGCTCTTCCCGCATTGGAGTATGCGCGGAATGCTCGAACCAGACCCATTGCTTTCTTGGAGCCTGCAATGCATCGAACCATGCTCTTGCAAGCTCGGGCGGCGTGCATTGGTCATGCCGCCCTTCCAATAGGCAGACGGGCATTTCAAGCTTTGCCGCGTCCCTGATCAGGTTCTGCTCCAACACCGCGTCCCATAGTGCCCGGATGCAGCCGGCATTTCCATCCCACGCGTGATATAGTTCCCCCAGCGTATAGGCTCCTGAGCGCAGCGCAGGCAGAAGTGCGCTGTTCCACTTTGTACTCTTTCTGAAGGAAACCCCACCGTATTTTTTCACATAACGCCGCTGCACCCACGCACCCTTTGGCGTGGAATAGCGTCCTTTTTCCGGTGCGCCGATGCGTTGGAGCTCGCGCATCGCCTCCGCATCTCCGCGCCGCGCGGCTTCTTCACAAACGAACTCATAGGAAAGACGCTCCCCTTCCGCACCGTTAACCATTTGCCCCGAGCCCAAGTATGCGGAAATTCCCTCCGGATACGCGCTGCAAAGCAATGTTCCAAGAAGTGTGCCCCATGAATGCGCAACAAGAATAAGCGCATCCTGCTTAAATTTTTTCAACAGATATTCCTTTACCTGCCGCACATCCTCCAATACCTGTGGGAGCGTCATCGGTTCCTTTTCCGCAAGCGTTGGCGCAAAGCTGAGTCCCGCCCCGCGCTGATCCCAGCACACGAGCGTATAATGCTTCGCCAATGCAGATTGGCAGCCCAATACAAGGTGCCTGTCCGGCGCACCGGGGCCGCCATGCAGAAAAAGCATCAACGGCAGGTTCTCCTCCGCCGCGCGATAGCACAGCGCATGGTTCCATCCATTGAGCCGAACCGTTTCCCTTTTATCCAACGCATACCGCATTTTATTCCAACCCTTCCGCGCGCAGCCGCGCAAGGTTCTCCTCAATCTGCGTTTCCAATTGTTCTTCCACGCCGTAATACAGCGCAAGTTGTGTCAAAGCCACCATTGCCTGACGAATCTCGTTTGCAAGATTCTCCTTTTGCGGTGCGCCGTGTTTTTCGCGTTTTCGTCCGCTGCCTTCCCAGAGGTTCACCTCTGCGGCAACTTCTCCGCATTTCTCCAAGAGCCGCGTCACAATTTGGAACGGTTCGTTTCCTCCGGGAAAACGCCGGTTTGCGCCGCGCGCCATCCGATAAAAACGCTCCATGCTCAAATCTCCTCCATCTCTAGCATCACGGGGCAATGATCGCTGCCCATTACCTCCGGCAAAATGCTGCTTTCTTCAATGCAGCCGCGGATGCGCTCGCTTACAAGGAAATAGTCGATGCGCCACCCCGCGTTATTGGCCCGGGCATTGTACATGTAGCTCCACCAGGAATAGGCGCCGGTCTTGTCCGGATACAGGTAGCGGAACGTATCCACAAAGCCGCTGGCGAGAAGCTCCGTGAACTTTGCGCGCTCCTCATCCGTGAAGCCCGCGTTGCCGCGGTTGGATTTTGCATTTTTTAGATCTATCTCCTGATGTGCCACGTTCAGGTCGCCGCAGATGACAACGGGCTTCTTTGCGTCGAGCGATTTCAAGTATGCACGGAAAGCGTCCTCCCAGTCCATCCGGTAGGAAAGGCGGGTCAGTTCCCGCTGGGCGTTGGGCGTATAGCACGTCACAAAATAGAACTCCTCAAATTCCAGCGTGATCACGCGCCCTTCCGGCGCGAAGCCGAGCTCCGCCTCATCCGGCAGGCCATAGCTGACCGCAAGCGGCGGGATGCGTGTGAACACCGCCGTGCCGGAATATCCCTTCTTCACGGCGCTGTGCCAATACTGCTCGTAGCCCTCAAACGCAAGCTCGATTTGGTGCGGTTGAAGCTTTGTCTCCTGCAGGGCGACTATATCCGCATCGATGATGCGGAAAAATTCTTCAAACCCTTTCCCCAGACAGGCACGAAGGCCGTTTACATTCCATGATACAAAGCGCATAGCGTTTCCCCCTCCATTTTTGCCGGCCTTTTTCCCGCTAGTCTTCCCGGTAAAAGGTGTTGCCGCCGATGAATTCCCGAAGGATGCTCGTGGGGGGAATTTCGTCCTCCACATCCGCATCCAAAATATAATTGAGGAATTTTACGATATCGCGCGTCTCGGCGTAATATTTGCTTGTAGGCGGCACCTCGCGCAGGAGCGGATAAACATACTTTTTCAACACGGCAATTTCATAAACGAGCGTTGTGTTAAACAGTGCGTCGGCATGCTCCTGATAGGGGAAAATCCACGTTTCCTCGCCCCGGCGCACCGAAGGCCACATGGAAAGCGTATGCTCCATAGATGCGCCCCGCGTTTCATAATCCCGCACAAGGCGGCGCAGCAGGCGCACATCCGTGGTGCGGATGCGGTTATGGTCGTCAAGGTTCAGCGTAGTCAGCGCGCTTACATACACGCGGAATACCGCATCATCCGGCACTTCCTGCGTCAGCAGCAGCGGATTCAGGCCGTGGATGCCTTCGATGATGAGCGGCTGGTCCGCCTTTACGGAAAGCACACTCCCTTCCGGAGCACGTTTGCCGGTTTTAAAGTCGAAACGGGGCACCTCAACCTCCTCGCCGCGCAGAAGCGCCGCAAGATCATGGTTGAAGCGCGGAATATCAAGCGTATTGATGTGTTCAAGATCCATCTCCCCGTGTTCATCGCGCGGGATCACATCGCGGTCCAGATAGTAATTGTCCAACGAAAGCATGATGGGATCCTGCGCAAGCACGCGAAGCTGCGTTGCGATGCGGTTCGCGCTTGTGGTCTTTCCGGATGAGCTCGGCCCTGCAACCATCACTGCGCGCGCCTTTTTTGCAACGATGGCATCCGCGATTGCCGCATAGCTTTTTTCGTGCAGCGCTTCGCTTACGCGCACAATTTCACGGATGCTGCCGTTTTCCACACGCGTATTCAATTCGTTCACGGTATCGCAATGCATGAGTTTGCCCCAGGCATCGCTCTGGCGGAATACGGACGCAAGCTTCGTCATGTCCGTGTATTCCGAAGGGACGTCCGGTTCATCCTTGCGGGGCATGAGCATGATCACCGCCCCATCCATGAACTTGAGCCGAAACACATCCGCATATTCGGTGCCGGGCGCCATTTCGCCGTAAAAATAATCCTTGTAATCCCCAAGGCAATATACGTCGAAATAGCTGAACTTGCGCCACTTCAGAAGCCGTGCCTTATCAAGCTGGCCGTCCTTTTCAAAGAATGCGATCGCCTCGTCAATGGAAAGACGCCTGCGCTCAAGCGGCAATGCCGCGCGGATAATGAGGCGCATTTCGCTTTCAAGGCGCAGCACATCCTGCTCGGTCAATTCGGGGTCTTTTTCGATTGTAATGTACAGCCCCGGCCCGAGGGAATAGCGCACCTGCACGCGCGCCGCGGGGAAAAGCCTGCGCACCGCGGCAATCAGGATGAACTGCAGCGTACGTTCATAAACGCGGCGGCCCGTTTCTTCCCCATAGCGCAAAAGATGCACGTCCACGTCTTTAAACGGCGTATAGCGCAGGCTGAATACCTCGCCGCCAATCTGTGCCGCGAGCGGGCGTTTGCGCAGTGAAATGCTGTCCAATTCAAGTTTTTTTACCGCATCCAGCAGGCTTTCGCCATGCTTGAGTTCTGCGGCGACTCCGTCCACCGTTACCTTCATAATAAACCTCCATCTCTGGAATAGAAACTTCGTGCGCTGTTTAGATTATCATTATACCGCAAATCCCCGCTCCATACAGCAAACTGTGGCAAAATTTGAAATATTGCCGAATTTTTCAAACTTTAGCCAATATATCTGCTATAATGGATCGGGGCCGTTTTTGCCGCCGACGCGGTCATGCGCCCTTTTGCGCGGCTCCGCCTTCTGTGCGGTCGCACGCGGCATTGTTGTTGAAGCAGGTGTTTTATGGAAAAGAAGCAATCCTCCTTTGTACAGGGCGCGGCAATCCTCGGCGCTGCGGGCCTTATCGTAAAAATCATCGGTGCGCTGTTCCGGGTACCGCTTGCCAACCAGGTCGGCCCGGAGGGCATGAGCTACTATGAAGTCGCTTATCCGTATTATTCCGGCCTTCTTGTGATCGCGTCCGCCGGGCTTCCGACGGCAATCTCGAAGCTTGTGAGCGAACGCGTGACCATGCGCGACTACCGCGGCGCACGCGAGGTATTTCAAACCGCGCAAAAGCTCCTTTGCGGCATTGGCATCGTGCTGGGCCTTTTGATGTTCCTGCTGGCCAAACCGCTTGCCGCAAGCTCCGGCCTTGATGCGGCCTACCTTTCTTTTCAGGCATTCGCACCCGCGCTCCTGTTTGTTTCCATCATGTGCGCATATCGCGGCTATCTGCAGGGCATGCAGCAGATGACCGGCACCGCCGTATCCCAGATTGTTGAGCAGCTCGGCAAGCTTGTCATCGGCCTTGCCCTTGCGGTAAAGCTTTTGCCCAAAGGCCCCGAATATGCGGCTATGGGCGCGATCATCGGTGTGACGGCGAGCGAGCTGATCGCACTTGTTGTGATTTGGCTGATGTACCGCCTGAAAAAGCGCAGCTTTGATGCAAAGCTGCGCAGAAGCCCCAAAACACAGCCGCGCGGTTTCGGCATTATCTCAAAAAATCTTTTGCAAATTGCAGTCCCCGTTACCATCGGCGCTTCCATCAGCTCGCTTGCAGGCATTGTGGATGTGGCGCTCATCATCAATATTCTGACCGACAACCTCGGCTATGAAACGTCGCTTGCGCAGACCGCTTTTTCGCTGTTGCGCACCAATGTAACGACGCTCACCAATATGCCCGGCGTACTCACTATGGCGCTTGCGATGAGCCTTGTGCCCGCGATTTCGGCGGCAATGGCCAAGCGGGACAGCGCGAGCGTGCGCAATGCTTCCCGCATGGGGTTAAAGCTTGCGCTCATCATCGGCCTGCCGTGCGCCACCGGCCTTTTTGTGCTTGCAAAGCCCATCCTTTCCCTGCTTTATCCGCGTTTGACCGAAGCGGAGCTTGCCCTCGCTGCCGACCTGATGCACACAGCTGCCATCGGCGTAGTTTTTCTTTCCATGGTGCAGACGATGACCGGGGTCCTGCAAGGGATGGGGAAGCAGAACGTGCCCGTGTTCAACCTGTTCATCGGCTTTCTGCTGAAAGTTGTGACACTGATTTTCCTTATGAACCTTCCTTCGGTAAACATTCAGGGTGCAGCGGTTTCCACCGTGGTATGCTACGCGTTCGCCGGCATCGCGGACACCATCTATACGGCGCGGCGCGCAAGGCTTAAGCTCCCTTTGTTTGATGTGTTCGGCAAACCGCTCTCCGCATCGCTCGCCATGGGCGCCGCCGTACACTTTGCTTATGCCGCTCTGGCAAAGAGCGGCCATACTACGCTTGCAACGCTTGGTGCAGTTTGTGCGGGCGTTGCCGTATACGCAGTGCTTGTCGTGCTGCTTCGCATGTTCTCCTATGACGAGCTTGCGCTGATCCCGGGCGGCACAAAGCTGCGCCGCCTGCTGTACCCGAAAGGACAAAACAAATGAAAACCATTACCATCGCGCCGCTTGCGACGCCAAGAAGCATTTCCCTTGCCGTTTGGGATGCGGTAACACATGCCCCCCGCCTGTTTTTGCAGACGTCGGAACACCCTTCCGCCCGCCGCATATGCGAGGCGGGCATTCCCTTTGAAAGCATGGATGACCTTTACTGCGCAGCCGAAGACTTCGATGCGCTCAACGCAGCAATTGCAGCGCGCCTTTTTTCGGCACCGGAGGAGGATGTGGTCTATGCCGTGCCAGGCCGCGGCGTGGGGCAAGCCCAGCTTGAAACGATCCGGCAGGCAGCCGAAGCGGCCGGGGTGCAGGTGGTGCTTCTGCCCGCCTCCGGCTATGCGGAAGCCGCGCTGGCATCGCTGCCTGTACCGTTTGCAGCGGACAGCCTGCGCATCCTTCCCGCAACCGCACTCCCCTGCCGTTTGGACCCCTATGTGCCGCTGTGCGTTGAAGAACTTGACACGCGGATGCGCGCAAGCGAAGTGAAGCTCGCGCTCCTTGAATATTATCCGGATGAATTCCCCGTCTGGCTCTGCACCATGGACGACGCCGGCGATTACTCCGTCCGCTCCCTGCCGCTTTACGCGCTGGACAGGCAGGAAGGCTTCTTCGCCGCAAGTACGCTTATCCTGCGCGCAGCAGCGTTTGACGAGCTTTCCCGCCACGGTCTGGAAGGGCTTGAGCGCGTGATGAAACGCCTGCGCGCACCCGGCGGCTGCCCTTGGGATGCGGAACAAACACACGAATCGCTGCGCAGCGATCTTCTGGAAGAAGCATACGAGGTGCTGGATGCCATCGACCGGGAGGACGCGGACGCGCTGTGTGAGGAACTCGGAGACCTCCTTCTGCAGGTGGTGTTCCATGCGGAGATCGAGGAGGAACTGCGCGTGTTCAACCTTCGAGACGTCTGCACCGGAATTGTGCAAAAGCTCGTTTACCGGCACCCGCATGTTTTCGGCGAAACGCGCGTGAATGGTTCGGATGAAGTGCTTGTCAATTGGGAAAACTTAAAGAAGAAGGAAAAGCATCAGGAGACGGTCGCTGATATGATGAACGCCGTGCCTCATGGCTTCCCCGCCTTAATGCGCGCAAAGAAGGTTCAAAAAAAAGCCGCGCATGTGGGATTTGACTGGCCCGACCCAAACGGTGCACTGGACAAGATTGAGGAAGAAACGCATGAGCTCCGCGAAGCCTTAGCACAGCAGGAAAGCGAAGCCCGCATCAGCGAAGAGCTGGGGGATCTGCTTTTCTCGGTGGTCAATGCGGCGCGGCTGCTCCACCTGGATGGAGAGCTTGCCCTTGCTGCGTCGACTGAAAAATTTGTCACACGGTTCACAAAAATGGAGCAACTTGTTTTATCCGAGGGGCTCTCGCTCGAAGCGTTAGGCCTTCCTGCGCTGGACGTATTCTGGGAGCGCGTAAAGGGCTGATTTTATAGGAAATTTGGGCAAAATAGGGCTTGTACAATCGCGGAAAGGCTGATACAATAAATGGCGGACAAAATCCGTTTAATACATCAGGAGGATATAAGACATGAATAAAACCGAATTGATCGCAGCCGTAGCCGAAAAGAGCGGCATCTCCAAGAAGGACGCTGAAAAGGCCGTTAGCGCTGCGCTTACCACCATCACGGAAGCACTTCAGGCTGGCGACAAGGTTCAGCTGGTTGGCTTTGGTGTATTTGAAGTTCGCGAGCGTCCCGCGCACAAGGGCCACAACCCCATGACCGGCGCCGAAATCGAAATCGCCGCGAGCAAAGCCCCCGCCTTCAAGGCCGGCAAAGCGCTCAAGGAAGCTCTCAACTGATTTATTTAAACATGAAAAGCGCGAACCTTGCGGTTCGCGCTTCAGTCTGTCGAAAAAGTCTCTCCGGGATTGTCAAGGGCCGCAGTCCTTGACTTGCAATCGCGAGCGGCGACAGGTGTGGCGCGAGCGAAAAGCCTTGCCGCGCAAGGCTTTCTTTGCACGGAGCGCTGGCCGCGCCACCGGCGCAAGCGCG
>CDZQ01033900.1_pt1 | contig 44704 bp, 37 predicted proteins | sample 554831 | NCBI WGS metagenome assembly CDZQ01 (sample SAMEA3182112, study PRJEB8094) | gut metagenome | biome: human; feature: gut; material: Stool; isolation source: human stools | place: Canada | collected 2013-05-06 | reverse complement strand
TAAAAAACCGCCTCCGAAGAGACGGTTTTTGGTGCACCAACAGGGACTCGAACCCGGGACCCGCTGATTAAGAGTCAGCTGCTCTCCCAAGTGGCAAGCACTAATAGTAGTTTTGAATCTTGATATTGCCGTTCCAAGACGCCGGTTTTTCTGATTTTTCATTTTCCCCGATCATCATGCTGGACGGAATCTCCGGCTTTTCCACCGCCAAGCCCCGGAGATAACCGGACGGGTTTTCGTCACATTTCCATCAAAAGCAATCGTCGGGAACGAGTCGTTCATTCACTCGTCCCCGACTTTTTGCTTGATCAGTTTGCCAGCGCCTTCTTGATGCGGTCACGGTCCTCCTGCGGGATGTTCAGCGCCTTCATGGCATCCTCCGCAGTCATGTGCAAATTCTGCATCAGACTACGAACGGATTCGACACGTTCTCTTTCACGGCCCTTTCCGATTCCCTTCTCAATCGCGCCTTGGCTCAAATTGCACATTTGGTACACCTCCGTTTCCAGTGTCTGTGTCATTGGCACGTCAAATTCATTCTGTAAGATGGTTTTCTTGGCTGCGGCGGTTTTCTCATCCGAGAGCAGCACCTCCAGAAATTTCAGCAACCCGCTGTAATTCCTGTCGGTTTCCTCGCCCAGACAAATCATTACCGCGCTCATTAAATCGTAGTTTCTGACTTCCTCTTTGGCTTCGCCCACGATTTGCTCTTCCCGAATAGAATACTGCGTGATGGTATTCCGCCGGTCCCTGGGCGGGTTGGAGCAGATCCAGATGGAGTACACCTTCTTGATGTTCCCGTATTCTGACTTTGTGAACTCGGTGCCGTACTGCGCCGAAATCATGCGGCTGCAATAGTAGATGGCACGTTTCAGCAGTGGATAGCCGGGGTTGAAGCGATTCTGTGCCTCCAGATTGATGATTAATCCAATCAGGCCGTCCTCACCGGGAGCGCTGGCATAAAACCGAATGTCATACCGGATACTGCCCTCCGTTAAAGTGGCGTCCTCGGTATTCAGGCCATGAATGACCTCCCCGCTGCGGTTGGTTTCATCAGGGGCGATACCCACTTCGCCAATCTGCGGTTCTCCTTCAATGTACTGCTCCGCAATTTCGCGGGTGGTGCAGTGCTTGAATTCCGGCACACATTCCTTCAGAATCACTGCAAGAATGCTCTTGTTGGCCAGCAGGCGCTTCACGCTCTCATCATAGCGGGGGTCGGTGCCGACCGTTTCAATGGCCTGTGCCGCCAGCGTTTCCTGTTCCATGGGATATCGCCTCCTTTCTTGTTTATAGTATACACCATTTCTGTGTCAAATTCAAGATTTCGATTGTCCGGTTAGCCGCCTGCGCAGATGTCTGCCGTACAGAACTCCTCCTGCGTGTCGGGGTGAAGGAACTGCTCGTAGTTTACATTCATGTGAATGATGATTTTGTATTCCCTGCCCACTTCCACGCTGTCCAGCAGCTGGGACAGGATCGCCCGCTTGCGCGGGATCGAGGCGCAGTCAAACTCATTGGCCCATCCAAGGAAATCCCGGTAGTAGCTTCGGATGTCGCTTACCGTTTCTTTGGTCTGCAACCCTCTGCACAGCTCTTCGTAGTTCTGCTTTTCCTCCTGCAGTTCCGCTTCCGTTCTGGCAATCAACCGCGCCAGCATTTCATCGGAGAACTTGCTGGTGCCATCGATGACCCGGATCACTTCATCCTCATACCCGTCCAGCCGGTGCTGAATCGCTTTGAGTTTCTTCTCCGCCTCCTGCTTCTGGCGGTGCTGTTCCTGCTCCATCTGACGAACCCGCCTTTCCGCAGTCGCATCGTAAGGGTTGGTGCGGATCCGGGTGAACATCTCATGGATCACTTCCAGCACCACATCGTCCACCCGCTGCGCCAGATACAGCGACTGCCCATCGCAGTTTCTCAGCTTTTGCCCCCGCTGGTAGCAGTTGTATTTCGGCTGCACTTTTTCCCGGACGGTTCCGTCCGCAAGTTTATAGCGGTCGGTGTGCAGGAATGCGGACATTTTTGCTCCGCAGTGTGCACACCGCACGATTCCGGCCAGCAGCGTTGGGTTATCCGATTGCGATGCAAGGCGTTTTGCCTCCTCCAGTTTGGTGCTGCGGCGGCTCACCATCTCGTTGGCCCGTTGGAACAGCTCTTTATCAACGATTTGCAGCTCCGGAATGTGTTCTGACCTTGCCGATTTGATAATGATGTAGCCGGTATAACCCTCATGCCGGATGATGCGCAGGACATTGTTTGCCTGAAACTTTGCGCCCTGTCTTGTGCGCAGTCCCCTCTCGTTGAGAACCTTGGCAAGGTAATAGCCGCTTGCGCCCTCGTTGGCCGCCTTCTCAAAGATTTCCCGCACCCAGACCGCCTCGTCCTCGTTGATCTCAAGGTCTTTCACGGCCTGCTCGCGCTTGTTGACGCGGCCCTTCTCTACGATTCGGTATCCATAAGGCACGAAGCCACCGGTGTAGTGTCCGCTTGACACGATCTGGCGAAGCCTGTCGCGGGTTCGCATGGAAGTTTTGTCGCTTTCTCCGGCGGCCTGCCAGAAGCGAATGTAGTTCATCAGCTTGTCGGCGTGATTCTCGATACGCTGCTGTCCTTCGTGGGTGCTCCACATCTGAACGCCGTGGTTGACAAACCACTCCAGAACGAAGGGAGTTTCACTGTCGATGCGTCCCAGACGGTCAAACATGTAGACCAGCAGGATGTCGAAGTTTTTCTTTTCCGCCTCCTCTCTCAGTTTCTGGATCACGTCCCGCTTGGACGCCGAAACCTTGGAGCCGGAAATGCCTTTTTCGGCCTCCTCTGCCACTACCCGCCAGCCGTGATTCTGTGCGAACTTCCGGCATTCGATTTTCTGGAGCGGGATGTCATCGTGGTCCACCTGTCCTTTGGTGGAGACCCGGTAGGTCAGCGCCGCACGGGGAGCGTCAGCGGGGAGCTTCAGCTGCTGTGTGTGAAACCAGCTGTCGTTCAGCCATCTCTGGTCTCTTTCCGAGATAGGCACTCTGTTTCCCTGATTGTCCGTATAATACATCTCATCACCTCGGTTTTGCAGATTTCCGGATGGTTGGTGCATCCGGTGGCATCTACAACAATACCCTGATTCCGGCAGCAAAGCTATCACCAAAGCGCTGAATGAATAGGGAAAAGAGAGGCACCATTTGACGATTCGTATACTCTGATACAGTAACTATCTACTATTTCTTCTTTTCTGTATATAGTATATTTATAATAACTCTATTCTTGGCGGTCCACTGTGAACCCCTGGGGGATCCAGCAAATGGGTACACTGCTCCTGTGGAATTTGGACATGAATGAGCCCTGCTTTTCTCCACCTGCCTTTTGTATCATTGGAGGGTATCTCCACGCTGCAGTTCATGGAACTCCTCGTCTGATACAGTCAGGAATCTTTCTTCTGTTTTCAAGGTTCGCGGCAGACCGTTTCCGGACTGTAATTCTATTGTACCATATTGCAAACACCGATTTCGCCCGCGTAAAAGCATCATTTTGGGGGTTGTTTACCCCCGTTTTGTGCCACCGTGGCACATTGTACGATATATCGTGATTTGAGTTTTTTCCCTGTTATCCTTCCCGCAATCCACTGGCAGGTATCCTTCTTCTGTTTTCAAGGTTCCTTGCAGAACATTTCTGAACTGCAATACCATTGTACCATATTCCAAACTCTGATTTCGCCCGCTTAAAAGCTGAATTTCGAGGCTTTTTTCACCTGTTTTGCACCCGGTTTGATGCATTTTACGGTGCAGCGTATTTTTGATTGTTTTTCATGTCCAATGAAAGCCTTCCTTTCCCCCTGTACCAGTAGAAAAAGCACAGGACACCATTTGTGTGCGCCCTGTGCCTTTTTATTTTCATTGTGTGCTATGCGATTTCAGGTTCCAATCTCTTTTTTCTGTGACCAAAATCAGTCCAGAAATTCCTCGTTGATGGTGACATCGAAGTCGTGGGCGATGGCGCGCAGAGCATCATCGGTGATGGTCTGGCGGATGCGACCCTGACCAGCGGAGAGGACCTTGACGTAAATCTCGGCGGCCTTCTCGATGGTATGGGCCAGACCAAAGGTAATGTCAAAGTCGGGGCCGGAGGCGAACAGGCCGTGCTGCGCCCAGACGGCGGCCTGATAGGTTTTCATCTTTTTGCTGGTGGCCATGGCGATGTCCGCGCCGCCCGGCACCATCCAGGGACAGACGCCCACGCCCTCCGGAAACACTACGGGGCACTCGGTGGCGGACTGCCACAGGGCGCGGGAGAAGTCCCGGTCGGTCAGCGGCAGCACATAGGTCAGTGCGATGAGATTGGTGGCGTGGCAGTGATAGATGACCCGGTTGGCGCCATGGGTGGCCGCCTTGCGGACGCTGTGGTTCATAAAGTGGCTGGGGAATTCGCTGGTGGGCTTGGCGCCGTTTTCCAGGCCCCAGACGATGCGCCAGCTATCGCCCGCTTCGTTGATCTCCACGATGCCGATGTTGGCGGCGGGGTCCAGCTCCACGTTGCGGAAGAACTTGCCGGAACCGGTGGTGATGAAATATTCCCCGGCCAGATTGTCCGCCTGAACGTCCATCTTCACCCACTCGCGGGGCGTCTCGTCAAAGTAGGGACGGCAGGCGGCCACGTCCTCGCTGGTCATGCGGTAGGTCAGGTTGCCGCCGTTGCGCTCGTGCCAGCCCTGCAGCCAGCCGTCATGGCACATACGGATAAAGCCCATCAGGCAGGAAGTTTCCAGAATGCTGTTCATGGTTCTATCTCCTCTCACACACGTTTACTCAACACATCACGTTCGTAGTCCTGCACCTGCGCCAGCCACTGGCCATCCTCCGGCACACCGGCGCGGCGGCAGTATTCCGCCCAGATTTCTCCAAAGGGCAGCGTCTTGGATTCCTCCTGCGCCACCAGCAGCTCGGTGAAGCGGCCCTCGTCCTGCATGGCCTTGAAAGCGGCGTTGGGGGTCAGCAGTGCCTGCAGCAGTGCCTTCTGCACACTGCGGAAGCCCACCGTCCACGCGGCAATGCGGTTGATGGAGGCGTCAAAGTAGTCCAGCGCGATGTTGACCCTGCCGTCCAGGCCGCCGCAGCGGACGATTTCCTTGCAGATTTCCTGCGTCTCATCGTCCAGACGCACCACATGGTCGGAGTCCCAGCGGATGGGCCGGGTGATGTGCAGCGCGATCTCCGGGAAGAAGGCCAGCAGGGCGGGGATTTTGTCGCTGACCACCTCGGTGGGGTGGTAGTGGCCGTTGTCCATCAGCGGGATGCACTTTTCTTTGTTCATGGCGGCGTAGGTCAGCGAGAACTCGGCACTGCCCACCGTGTAGGCCTCCACGCCGATGCCGAACACCTTGGATTCCACACAGGGCTTGACCTTATTAAAGTCATACGGCTCCGACAGAATTTCATCAATGCTGGCCTTGTAGCGCTGGCGGGGGCCCATGCGGTCGGCGGGGATATCCTTGAAGCCGTCGCCGGTCCAGATGTTCATGGTGCAGGGCTGGCCCAGCTCCTCGGCCAGATACTGGCTGATGCGGATACAGGCCTTGCCATGCTCAATCCAAAAGCGGCGGGTGTCCTCGTTGGGGCTGGACAGCGTCAGCGGGTCGCACTTGGGATGGCTGAAAAAAGTGGGGTTGAAGTCCGCGCCAAGGCCGCGGGCCTTGCAGAATTCCACCCACTTGGCAAAGTGGCGGGGTTCCAGCTTGTCACGGTCGGCCCAGTCGCCGTCCTCAAAGATGGCGTAGCTGGCGTGCAGATTGATTTTCTTGGTGCCGGGGCAGAGCTTCAGCACCTCGTCGATGTCGGCCATCAGCTCCTCCGGCGTGCGGGCGCGGCCGGGGTAATTGCCGGTGGTCTGGATGCCGCCGGTCAGCGGCTTGCTGGGATCGGTGTCAAAGCCGCGCACGTCATCGCCCTGCCAGCAGTGCAGGCCGACGGGAACGGACTGCAACCGGGTCATGGCGACGTCAACATCCACGCCGAGGGCGGCGTAGGCGGCTTTTGCGGTTTCGTAGCTCATTGCGGGTTTACCTCCTTGATGGGAAACGATTCTTTGATGGCGTTGCGGGCGGCTTGCAGGGTTTCAAACTCTCCGTTGTGGTGGAATTGGACCATCAGATTGCCGAGGGCGGTGCCCTCGGTGGGGCCTGCGTACACCGTCAGGCCGGTGGCGTTGGCGGTCAGCTGGTTGAGGTATCCGTCCTGACTGCCGCCGCCCACAATGTTCAGGCTGGTGTAGGTCTTGCCGGTGTGGGTTTGCAGGCGCTGGATGGCGGCTTTGTAGTCCTGTGACAGCGAGTTGTAAATGCACTGCATCACCTCGCCGGTGGCGGCGGGTTCCCGATAACCGTTCTGAACGCAGGCGGCTTTCACCTCCGCAATCATGCTGGCGGGGGCGAGGAATCTCGCGTCATCGGGGGCTACTTTTCCCATGTAATACTGCGCATCCTGCGCGGCGGCAATCAACTCCGGGAAACCGGGTTTCCGGCCGGTGCGCTCCCCCAGTTCCCGCCGCACCGACTGGATCATCCACAGCCCCATGATGTTTTTGAGGAAGCGGAACCGGTACTGATACCCGCCCTCGTTGGTGAAGTTGTCTGCCCGGCTGGCGGGTGTAGCGATGGGCATGGCGTTCTCCACGCCCAGCAGGCTCCATGTGCCGCTGGACAGGGTGACGGCAAATTCGTCCCGCGCAGGCACCGCCAGAAACGCCGAGCCGGTGTCGTGGGTGGCGGGCAGAATGACCTGACAGTCGAAGCCCACTTTCTCCTGAATTTCCGGCAGCAGACCGCCCAGCACGGTGCCGGGGGTGCGAATGGGCTGGAAGATGTTGCGGGGCAGGCCCAGCATTTCGATGAGTTCGTTGTCCCAGTCCCTGCTCTCGGCGTTCACCAGCGCGGTGGTGGTGGCGTTGGTGTACTCGTTGGCGGCCACGCCGGTGAGCAGGTAGTTGAGATAGTCGGGAATCATCAAAAAGATCCCGGCGGCGGCAAGCTGCTCCGGGTGTTCTTTCTTCAGCGCCGCCAACTGGTAGACGGTGTTGAACTTCTGGAACTGGATGCCGGTGCGGGCGTAATGCTCCGCAAAGGGAATGGGCAGCGTCTCCCGAATGCCGTTGGTGCGCTCGTCCCGGTAGGCCACCGCGTCACCGATGCGATGACCGGTCTTGTCCAGCAGCACAAAGTCCACCGCCCAGGTGTCGATGCCCATGGTGGCAGGCACAAAGCCTGCGGCGCGGCAGGCGGCCATGCCGTTGACAACTTCTTCAAAAAGCCGGTCTACATTCCAGCAGAGATGCCCGTTTTTGCGGGAAATCCCGTTTTCAAAACGGTAGACCTCTTTTAACTGAATGTGCCCGTCCTCCACCCAGCCGACGATGTGCCTCCCGCTGGATGCGCCGATGTCCACGGCCAGATAACAAGGTTGCATTGGCTCCTCCTTTGGTGTAAAATGGGTTCGTACTGGTTTTATTATAGCGGGCGGCAAGGCCCGTTTCCATGCGGAAAGTTCGCAGTTTTTTGCGGAAAATTCTCATTGAGGGGGTCTACGGATGCTGACCTACAACATGGATGTGGAGCCGCGCAGTCAATGGCTGCGCACCACCCCCGGCGCGCTGGCGCTGGCACAGCCCTTTTACTGCACCGAGGCAGGCCGTTTTTACGGGCGCGGGCAGTTTTCCACCGCCCGCACCGACAAGGAAAGCTACATTTTATTCTATACCCGCCGGGGTGCGGGGCTGATCGAGCAGAACAGCACGCAGGTGCTGCTGCCGGAGGGGCAGGCACTGCTGCTCAACTGCCGCACACCGCAAAGCTACTGCACCGCGCCGGGGCAGCCCTGCTGGCACCATGACTGGGTGCATCTGGACGGAGCCGGGGTGCGGGCGCTGGAGGAGCTGCTGATTCCGGGGCGGCTCTGCCCGCTGCCGCTGTCCCCTGCCCTGCTGCCGGAATTTGACACGATTTTGTCCCGGCTGGAGCGGGGCGACACCGCCAGCGTAGTGGCGGTGGGCCTTGCGCTGCACACGCTGCTGGCCGGACTGGCCGCCGTCCGTCTGGAAAGCACCGCCCCCACCGGCAGCCGGGCACTTATTGGGCAGGCGGCGGATTACATCCGCACCCACTACGCCGAGGAGTTGGATCTGGACAAGCTTTTACAGATCGCGCCCATGAGCAAAAGCCATTTCCTGCGGGTGTTCCGGGAGCAGATGGGCACCACGCCCTACAATTTTCTGCTCTGCACCCGCATGACGCAGGCCAAGGAGCTGCTGGTCATGACGGATTTGTCGGTGGGCGCGGTGGCGGTGCGGGTGGGCTTTTCCAGCGAGAGCAATTTTTCCGCCCGGTTCTCCGCCATGACGGGGCAAAGCCCGCTGCAATACCGCAAAAGCATCGCAAACCGCCCCTGACAAAAACCCCGGAAACCACCTGCATGGTTTCCGGGGTTTTGTCGGTATATCGCTGTTACCGCACGTTCTCGCCGTTGGTGTCAATTCCCAGCGGGTTTTGAATGCTGAGAACTTTCAGATTGCTCAGTTTCATGGTTCTTTTCTCATGTTGCCAGCGGGCAGGAATACACATACTGGCCTGCCGGGACGGAATGTTCCGTCTCATCCGGCAGAATCACCTGAGCCGGGACGGGCGTCTGAATGGAAATGGCGGCAGTTTTGTCCGTGACGCGCCAATCCACCAAAAACTGTCCGGCGCGGCTGTTGTACCGACCCCTGACGCCGCCCAGCCGTTCATCCACCAGCGGACGGATGCGGGCTTTGGCGAAGCCGGGTTCTGCCGGCTGGATACCCAGAATGTACCGGTAGTAAAATTCCCCCACCGCGCCGAAGGCATAGTGATTGAAGGAGACCATGTTGCTGCCGTTCTGGTCCTCCTCGTTGACGGTTCCGTCAGGGCGCACCGCGTCCCAGCGTTCCCAGATGGTGGTGGCGTCCCGGTCGACCTGATACATCCAGCCGGGGCAGTTTTCCTGCAGCAGCAGATCGAAGGCCAGTTTCTCCTGCCCGTGGTCCGCCAGCAGCGGCAACAGCTGGGCCGTGGCGAAAAATCCGGTGCCGATGCCTTCGGCGCGCAGCTTTTCCACCAGCTTTTCAAACACGCTGTCCCACAATGCGCCCGGCTCCAGCACATAGGCCAGCGCCATCACATACGCGCCCTGATAGTCATCCGTCATGGTGCCGTCAGCGTTCACAAAAGCTTTTTCATAGGCGGCGCGGGTCTTTTGCAGCTGGTCTGCATAGCGCGCCTCGTCCTCCGTCCTGTTCAGATGCCGGGCCGCCCATACCATGATGCGCAGATCGTTGACGATGAAGGAATTGGACACCGGTCCATTGTGCATCGCCATAAACTTGATGTCCCGGCCGGGTGCCAGCCAGTCGCCCAGATTGGGGGCCAGCCACAGATTTTGCTCTCCCATGTGGCGGATCTCACATTCCACCAGCGTTTTCATGCTGTCATACTGTTCCTTCAGCGGGGTATCGTCACCGTACTGCCAGTAAAGCTGTTCCGGCACAATGGTGTCGCAGTTGGCCCAGCCCAGCATATTGATGAATCCCACCCCGGCAGGCCCCTGCGCGGGGATGGTGGGGGCCACATACCCCTCGGTGTTTTCCCGCTGAGAATAGCGGATGTCCTTGAGGAATTTGCGCCAGAACGCCTCGGTATCATAGTTGTACATACCGGTGCGGGCATAGACCTGCCCATCACCGGTGTAGCCCTGCCGTTCATCCCGCTGGGGGCAGTCGGTGGGGACCTCCACATAATTGGAGCGCTGGCCCCAAAGCTGGTTGAGGTACAGCCGTTCCACCTTTTTGTTGTCACTGGCGAACCAGCCGGTGCGCTCCATGTCGGTATGCACCGCGTAGGCGGTCACAAGGCCGGGCAGGTAATCGCAGCCCGTCAGCTCCACATAGCGGAATCCCATATAGGTGAAGGCGGGCCGGTATTTTTCGCTGGAACCGCCCTTATGGTAGGTGATGGTGGCCTTGGCGGTACGCAGATTGTTGGTGTACAGGCTGCCGTTCCCGTTCAGGCGCTCGCCATGGCGCACCGTCAGCGTGTCGCCGCGCATCAAGGCTGGGTCGATTTCAATGATGCCCGCGAAGTTCTGGCCGAAGTCCAGAATCACCCGGTCCCCGCAGCGGGTCACGCTCTGCACCGGCATTTCCTCCTGCACCTTCACACAGGTGTCACAGGGTTCCAGCGTTTCGGGGATGTTTCCGGTGAAGGGCACCGGCGGCAGGACCGGCAGGCCCGCACCATCGGCGCAGTACTCCTCACCATCGTACAGGCTGGCGGAGCGCCAGGGGCTTTCCACCGCCTGCACCGTGCTGTCCGCAGAGGTGAACACTCTGGTTTCGGTGCCGGTTTCCACGGTCAGGATCCAGCTGACGGCGGGGCGCTCACCGTAGATTTGTGTCTTATTCTCGCAGGTAAACCGGCCGCAGTACCAGCCCTGTCCCAGCGCCACTCGCAGCGTGTTATCGGGCTTGGTGAGCAGCCCGGTGACATTGTAGGTCTGGGTGTGCAGATCCAGCGGATAATAGGTATAACCGGGGGCAAGGAAGCGGTCGCCCACCTTTTTGCCGTTGATGCGCGCCTCATACACGCCCAGCGCCGTGATGGACAGCGTGGCGCGGCGGGCGGCGGGGACGGTCTGCTCAAAGACCTCTACTGTGCCCTCCTGATAGGGGCGCTCTGTTGTGATAAAGCATTCCTTCAGTGTTTTCATAGGGTTCCCTCACAGATACTTATTCAACCATTTTGCGCTTAGCTGCGCACTTTTTACAGGAGACTTTTCCACCCAGTTGCGGTGGCTTTCCAGAATGACCGCCTCCACACCGTTGCCGTCCGCCTGTTCCAGCCAGGATGCCAGCGGCAGATTGCCGGTCCCCAGCTCCATGCTGTCGGTTTTCAAGATGGGGGTCATGGCAGGACCGGTCTGGCGGGTGCCGCGGTCATTGATATGCCACAGCTTCATGCGGGGGCCGAGACGGCGCATCCAGTCCAGCACGTCAGCGCCGCCCTCGGCAAACCAGTAGCTGTCAAACTCAAAATTCACAGCGGCCGGGTCGGTTTCCTCCAGCAGAATGTCGTAAGCGCGCCGGGTTTCGCTGACGCGCAGCAGCTCGCAGTTGTGGTTGTGGTACAGCAGGCTGGTTCCCTGTCTGGCCAGCGCCGCCCCCGCCTTGTTCAGGCGCTCTGCCAGCTCCCGCACGGCGGCTTCGCTGCCATAGTCAAAGCGGTACATGCCGGTGATGACCGCATAGCGGGTGCCGTACATCTGACATTCTGCCGTTACGGCGGCGGGGTCGCGCTCCACACTGCCAAGGTCGGTATGCAGGCTGATGACCCGCAGCCCACTTTCCCGGACCAGCCCCGGCCAGTCCAGCTTGCCGCCGCTGCCGGTGGGCATACCGGCAGCGCGGGTCAGCAGGCGCACCATCAGTCCGGTGGGGTGGGTCATAAAGCTGCAAAGCTCAATGCCCTCATACCCCGCCTGCCGGATGGCGCGCAGGGTATCCCGTGTCTGGGCTTCGTTATTCATCACACTGCCCAGCATGAACTGCTGGATTCCTTTGATGGGCATACATCATTCCTCCACTTGCAGGACGGCGCCGGGGGTGACGCCGTTTTCATTAAAGCTGTCCACCCGGACGAAGCAGGGCTGCTCCTTGATGAGCGTGGAAAGCTGCACCTCGTTTTGTCCATACACCAGCCAGCTGTGGTACAGCCTGTCCGGCGCGGGGCCGTAGCAGACATTGCAGCCCTGTGCGCCGGGAATGGGCCGCCACTGCACCTTTGCATCCAGATCGCCAAGCCGCTTTGCGGCGGCCTGCGCCGGGGCGGGCGCTGCTCCGCCGCCGTTGCCAAACACCCGCAGACCGCTGATGCGCAGCGCCTGCCCATAGGGCAGTTCGCCGCCGGTGACACGGATGTACCGCGCGGAAATACCATCGGGAATTTCCGTGTACCCGTTGCAGCACTCCCTGCCGACCTGCTCCACCAGCGTCCAGTGTTCGCCGTCAGAACTGGCCTCCACCGTATAATGGGAGAGCTGGGGATTCAGTTCAATGTGCCGGGTGCCCCGGTCATCGCCGTATTCCTCCGGACGGAACGGCACCACAAGGCCCTCGTCAGCCAGATTCACCTGTACCGCACGCACATCCATCTCCCGCTGCAGGTCCACGCAAAGCCACTGGCCGGGGGCCGCGTCGGCGGCGCTCCACCAGGTACGGATGTTCTCGTCCACCGCGTTGGCCGTGCTGCTGCCCTGCGCGGTGGAGCTGGCTGTGACCGGCTTTGCGTAAGAGAGCAGCATCCATTCGGGGCCGATGTCGCGGGCATCGAATTTGCCCTTGGGGATGCGGTGGGGGTAATCCCCGAAATTCTGGTTGCAGTACAGCGTTCCGTCCTCGTCAAAGCCTGCCGGCCACAGTCCCACCCTGCGCTCGAAATCATGATTCACACTGATCCGCATGGTGGCGGCGTGCCAGTAGTTGCCGTACTCGTCGGCGATGGTGCTGCCATGGCCCGCTCCGGCGGCAAAGCCGCCCGGCTTGGAAGAGAAGGGATTGCTGACCTGCCGGGTGAAGGGGCCCAGCGGGCGCTCGCCCACATACACGCCGTCGGCATAAGTGTTGTACTGGGTGCCGGGGCAGGCGTATTGCAGGTAGTATTTCCCCTCATGCTTTGTCATGAACGCTCCCTCGATGTAGGGCTGGCCAATGGAAAGGAACATCTTGGTCATGGCGTCAGCGGAATAGTTGCCCATTTTTTCCATACCGGCGGGGAATTCAATGCGGTTGGTTTCGGGGTTGAACAGGGATTTCAGATGCTGGTACACCACGCTGTGTTCCCGATCCACCACGCCGTTGTCACCGGGACGCTCAAAGCCCAGCGCATCGGGGTCTCCTGCGATAAGCGCCTGTTTTTCCCCGATGGGCTGCAGGGTCTCCGGGTCCAGTTCAACGCCCCAGATAGGCTCGGTGTTGGTGCAGCCCCAGTAGAGGTACGCCCGTCCGTCATCGTCTTGAAACAGGTCGGGGTCCCAGAACGGGAACGGCGCGGCCACCTGAACAAAGGGCTGGGTCAGCGGGTCAGCCGTGCGCAGAATGGGGCAGTCCACCTCCCTGCGGCTGGCGCAGAAGTAGAGATAGTCCCCGATCTGGCGCACATCCGGCGCATAGTCATAGATGAGCAGCGACGGATCGGCGTGGAACTCCCAGTGGAGCAGGTCGGCACTGTGCCAGAACCCCGCCGACATGGACACGAACAGATAATACCGGCCCTTGAACCACACCAGCGTGGGGTCGGCGCCCTCCCGGAATCCGGCGGCACGCTCCCCTTCCCGCATATGCTGGTAGCGGTAATTCAAATCCAGCGGATTGCAATAGGTCTGATTCATACGTCACTCCACCTTCTTATACTGCTGCAAAACACGGTTGATCTGCTTGATGCTTTCCTCGTCCGCACCGCCCTGCTTGAGCAGGCTCACCAGTGTCATGCGGCCCAGCATCCGCTGTAGATTCGGGTTGTCCTTTACGGCGTCCGCCACATCCCCGCGGGAGCCTGCCGCCTGCGCCATCATGCGGTCCACCACCGCACCGGCTTCCGGGCTGCGGCGGATATCAGCCAGCCGGTCATTGATGGAATAGCAGGTATCGTCCAGTTCATTGGCATCAAACCAGTTGGTGACGGGGGTGCGCTGCACAAAGGTATAGTCAGGATTGGGCTGATCCACCTTTTTCACCAACATGGCGGCGTGGCAGCCCTCGGCCTTGGCCTCGATGGAATGGGTGCCGGAAATGGGGACATGGAAGGCAAATACCGTTTTGCCCTGCGCCGACGCAAACACCTTGCCATCCACCAGCAGCGTCACTTCGGGCTGGTTAGAGTACACCTTGATTTCGGTCACGGCCTCGGTGCGGTCCACATAGCGGCTGCCGCACAGATGCACGAAGGGTTCTTTTTTGTTCCAGGCCGCCTTGTACAGATAGAACGCATCCTTCTTCAGCGCCCGGTCAAAGGTGACCATTCCCTTCTGGTTTTCGCCGTGCTTGCCGCCCTCATCGCGGCCATCGGCGGCGAAGTCAAAGAGGTTCCACACATGGGTGGCCCACAGCCAGGGACGTTCCTCAATCATTCTGAGCATATGCTCATGGTACACACACTGGTAGGTTTCGGTATAGTCGCCCTTTTCGGGAGCTGTGCTCTGGTACTGGGGGTTGGCGTCGGCGCCGTACTCCGAAAAGCCGATGCAGCGGTCGGGGTATTTGGCGTGATACTCGTCAAAGAACTCGTCATTCTGCTCCAAATCCCCCACATACCAGCCAAAGTACAGGTTGTAGCTGTTCACATCGGGGATTTCCAGAATGGGACTGTCCGTTTCCAGCATGAACACGTTGGCCATGGTGGTGGGGCGGGTGGCGTCCAGCTTGTGGCACAGCTCGTTGAGAGCGCGGTGGTTTTCCAGCAGCTCCTCGTTGACGGCGCTGGCGGCCGTGATCTCGTTGGACAGTCCCCACACCGCAATACAGGGGTGGTTGTAGTTCTGGACGATGAGCTCTTCCATCTGGGTGAGGGTATTGTCCCGTCCGTTGTTCATATGCAGCGTGATGTAGGGAATCTCCGCCCAGACCACCAGACCGTTTTCATCGCACAGGTCATAGAATTCCTGCGCGTGCTGATAGTGCGCCAGACGCAGCGTGTTGGCGCCCAGCTCTTTGATGATGTCCATATCCCGGCGATGGTCCTCCATCGTCAGGGCGTTGCCCCTGCCCTTCACATCCTGATGGCGGGACACTCCCCGCAGCGGATAACTGCGGCCGTTGAGCAGGAATCCTTTCTGGGGATCGATGTCAAACCTGCGGCAGCCGAACCGGGTCTTGATCTCATCGCCGCTGTCCAGCCGGGCCGAGGCGGTGTACAGGTACGGATCGTCCAGACCATCCCACAGATGGACCTTGTCCAGCTTGAACATCGCGGCAGCGTAGCCTTTCATCACCGGCACTGTCTGGGTCTGATCCGCCACCGTAAAGGCCACTTTGTTTGCCCGGCCTTCCACCCAGGCTTCCACCGTCACGTCAGCCGTATGAGTATCCAGATTCACCACCGGCGTGACCCTGATGCCCGGCGTGCCGCAGTAACCCAGCGCAAAGTGGGCGGCAGGCACCACGATGAGGTTCACATCCCGGTACAGACCGCCGTAGAAGGTGAAATCCGCTTTCTGGGGGTAGACGGTGTCGTTGTCGCTGTTGTCCACCGCAATGACCAGCAGGTTTTCCGGTTTGAGATGTCCGGTAAGGTTGACCCGGAAGGTGGAATACCCGCCCTTGTGTTCCGCCAGCGTTTCGCCGTTGAGCATGACCACCGCGGTGTGCGCCGCGCCGTTTAGCTCCAGCCAGACCTGATCGCCGGAATTCTGGGTGGGAACGACCAGCTTGCGGGCATACAGACAGGTGCCGCGATAATAATCGTTACCGCCGTCCTGCCCGTCCACGGCGTTCCAGGTGTGGGGCAGGTCAACGGCCTCACCCCTTTCGCCCGCCAGAACAGCGGACACATCTTCTTTTTTGTAAAACTGCCAGCCTTTGTTGAGGTTTACAATCGTGCGCATAGAGATTCTCCTTGTTGTGTCTTTTTTCAGCTTATATGGAATTTGTGCTCGCAATCTGCTACAATGCTATCAGAAGGGAGCGTGAACAGAAATGGAAGTTTCACAAAACATCGCCCTGTTCCGGGAGCTGGTACGCTGCGCCGGGGACATCTTTACCTGGTGCTACGATGCTCAGGGCAACCTTTTGGAAAGCAACTGTCCGGAGGAAGAGTTTCTCTCCAGCGTGTTCTCGGTATTCGGCTGCCGGGATCACATGATGGCCCATTGGCAGCACAGCACCGTTCCCCTCACGCTGGGCAGCGGCATCGGCCTTGTCTGGAGTGCCGCCTTTGAGCAGCGGGACGGCCAGCCCTGCCGGGCGTGGGTCTTTGGGCCGCTTTTCTACACCGATGTGAGCATGAAAAGCATTGAGAACGGTTTCCGTGCCTACTCCGGGCTGGAGGTCAGTGTGGCGTGGAAATCCCATCTCATCGACCTGATGTACAAAATCCCCACAGTGCCGCATCTGGTGAACACCCAGTACCTGCTGATGCTGCATTACTGCCTGACAGGAGAGCATCTGGCCCCCAGCGACCTGGGGTCGGTGTCCGCCATTCCCCTGCCCCAGCCGGACGCTGCTCCCCAGCATGACCGGCACAAGGTCTGGGGTGCGGAGCAGGCGCTGCTGCAGATGGTACGCAACGGCGATCTGGACTACCAGAAAGCTCTGAATACCTCGGTCATGCTGTCCAACGGGGTGCAGGTGCAGACCCGCGACCCGCTGGGGCAAAGCAAGATTTCCGTCATTGTGTTCTGCTCGCTGGTCTGCCGGGCCGCCATTGAGGGCGGACTGTCCCCGGAGGAAGCCTACTCGCTGGGAGACGCCTATATCCAGAACGCGGAAGGGTCCCGGAGCATGGATGACCTCAACGCGATCCCCATGAAAATGTACGATGATTTCATTCACCGGGTCCACAACTGCCGTACCAACCCAAAGCTGAGCGTTGCGGTCCAGAAATGCGTGGACTACATCGAGATGCACCTCACCGAGCGCATCCGCGCTGCCGATCTGGCCGCCATGGTGGGATACAGCGAGTATTACATCACCCGGAAATTCCGGGAGGAAACCGGGTACAGTTTCAGCGACTATGTGATCTTTGCCAAGATCGAGCGGGCCAAGGTCCTGCTCCGGAGCAGCGACCGTTCGGTACAGGAAATTGCGGCGGAGCTGGGCTTTGCCACCCGCAGCCATTTCAGCCGGAACTTCCATAAGGTTACGGGAAAGACCCCGGCGCAGTTCCGGGCCGGGGTGCAGGGATAAAGGTCAGGACTCCACCTTGGCGCCCAGTTCCTGTTCAATGAATTCGTGCCGGGCAGCGGCCTTTTTCTCGGCAATGCGCTTCTGCACGTTGACCATTTCCTCTTTGGACAGCGGGCAGAACTTCATGGCGATCAGCGTCACGACCCAACCGAAAATGGGCAGGCCAAATTTAATGGACATGGTCAGCCAGAACACACCGGGAGTGCTGGGATCGCCGGGCTGGGGCATGGTGGTGGTGTAGCCGATGATTGCCACAGCGCCGGTGGCAATGACCGCGCTGAAAGAGGTGATGAGCTTGTCAACGAGGCTGTAGGTGCCGGACACCACCGCGGGAATATACCGGCCGCTGCGGTCCAGCTCGTAGTCGATGGTGTCCGCCATAAAGGACGTATTGGAGGTGGTGATGCACATATTGGAGCCGTTCTGCGCCAGCGTCAGCACCACATACAGAATCATCGGCACGCTGCCCATCACGGCGATCTGCTTGGGGTCAATGACAAGGAAGAATCCGAACGTCACAATGGAGATGACCATGCTGACCACACTCCAGAATACGATGCCCTTCTTGCTGCCGTGCTTGCCCACATATTTGGCGCCGAAGGCCGCGAAGAAGATGGAAGGCACCATGCTGATAACGGTGAGGATGGTGGCAAGCCCCATGTTGCCGATGATGATGCCGTTGAGCAGCGTGCCGATGATGGCCTGGCTGCCCACCTGCTGGGCAATCTTGTCGGAGGCGTTGGAGGCAATGTAGCATTGCAGAGCCCGGTTGTGGCGCAGAACCTCCCACACGTCCTTCAGTTTCAGGGGTTCCTTTTTGGCGGTGGTTCCCTCAAAGTTTTCCGGCTTGTCAAAGGCGCTGACGCCAATGCAGACGAGGATGGTTCCCACTGCGCCCATGCCCAGGCAGACCCAGCAGGCGGCGGACAGGAAGCCCTGATTGTACTGGCCGCCGAACTTGGGCAGCAGCACCACATTCAGCACCATGGACATGGCCATCGGCACCAGATAGTTGAACGCGGTGGTCCAGACGCCGATGGTGGGACGCTGTTTGGGGTCGTTGGTCATGATGGCGGGGATGGTCTGGGCCGTCATGTTGGTGATGGTATAACCGATGACGTACACCACATACAAAAGGGTGAACACGATCCAGCCAAAGCCCTTGCTGGACATGAAATTGAACATACAGGCAAGACCCACCGCTTCAATGAGGTAGCCAGCGATCAGCAGCACCCGCAGCTTGCCGAACCGGGTGTTGACCCGGTCATAGACGAAGGCCAGCATCGGGTCGGTGACACCGTCCAGGATCCGGGTGCAGGTCAGGATGACGCCCACCGCTGCGGTGGAGATGCCATACCCGATGCTGGCGGAGTAGCTGGCCATGTTGATGAGAGAGTAGACGCTCATGCCCACCAGGGCGTTGCAGGCGTACAGAATAACCTGCCACATTTTGGCGCGGCGGTACTGAACACCGTCGATCTCACTCTGACTGGGTTTCTTTTTTCCAAACATTGTGATTCCTCCTTCTGATTCCGAGCCGTGGTTCGCGGCGCTTTCGATGGCTTGATTATAGCAGGCCGCGCAGCACCCAGCCGAGCACAATTCTGCAATCACATGCATTTTTTCGCTCCGTTTTTCCATTTTTGAAAAATGGAGCGAATTTATGTTCGTAATTCTTAATTTTTATCCATCTCCGGCCGTCCCTCTGCGCTACAATGAAACCACCGAACCAAACCGCACCCAAAAAGGAGGACCATGATGCAGAAATTTGCACCGGAATTTTTCATCGGCGCCGCCACCGCCGCCCATCAGGTGGAGGGCAACAACATTCATAATGACTGCTGGGCACAGGAACAGATGCAGCATACCAGCTATGTGGAGCCCAGTCTGGACGCGGTAGACCATTATAACCGCTACGAGGAGGATATCCGCCTGATGGCCGAAGCCGGGCTGAACGCCTACCGCTTTTCCATCGAATGGGCGCGCATTGAGCCGGAGGAAGGCCGCTTTGACGAAACCGAGGTGGCGCATTACCGCAAGGTCATCGCCTGCTGCAAGGCAAACGGGCTGGAGCCTGTGGTGACGCTGCACCACTTCTCCAGCCCGGTGTGGCTGATTTCCAAGGGCGGCTGGGAGGCTGAGACTACCCCTGCCGATTTTGCCCGCTATGTCCGCTTTCTCATGGAGCGTCTGGGCAGCGAGCTGCACTACGTCTGCACCATCAATGAAGCCAATATGGGCGTGCAGGTAGCCGCCATCGCCAAACGGTATATGCAGCAGATGATGGCGCAGGTCGCCAAAGGTCAGGTCGACGGCGGCGTCCAGATGGGTCTGAACATGGAAAAAATGATGGCCAACCAGAAAGCCATGGCCGAGGAGACCATGCAGGTGTTCGGCGTGGCCAAGGCGGAGTGCTTCACCAGCCCCCGCACCGCCCACGGGGACGAGCTGGTCATGGAGGCCCACAAGGCCGCCCGCGCTGTCATCCGGGAGGTCTGCCCCCACATCAAGCTGGGTCTGACGCTGTCTCTGCATGATATTCAGGCGCTGGAGGGCGGTGAAGGCCCCGCCCAAAAGGACTGGGACGACGAATTCACCCATTATCTGCCTCTCATTGAGGGCGATGACTTTTTGGGTGTGCAGAACTATACCCGCAGCCGCTACGATGCCAACGGCAGTATGCCCGCTCCCGATGGCGCCGAGCTAACCCAGATGAACTACGAGTTTTATCCTCAGGCGCTGGAGCATGTGCTGCGCACCGTGGCGCAGTCCTTCCATGGCGACCTGATCGTCACCGAAAACGGCATTGCCACCGCCGATGACACCCGACGCGTGGCGTTTATCGAACAGGCGCTCACCGGCGTACAGAACTGCCTTGCCGATGGCCTGCCCATCAAGGGATATTTCTACTGGAGCCTCATGGACAACTTTGAGTGGCAGAAGGGCTTTGCCATGCAGTTCGGTCTGATTGCGGTAGACCGCGCCAACAATCAGACCCGTTTCCCCAAGCCCAGCCTTGGCTATCTGGGCAGCTGGCGGGGCTGAATTTACCTGTTGCGATTCCCGCTTTCTCCATTCCCCTTTTCAAAAGCGCCCGTCGGTCGTTTTGAACCAGCGGGCGCTTTTGTGACCATCATTGCAGGGCTTTTCTGCACAGGCTTTTCTGTTGGCTTTGGCACCATTTGTCCCTCAATTGGTGATTGTTCTTTCGCCATGAGACAAGGACAGGCCATGAAGGAGATCACCCACTTTGACGCGAACAAGGTGGTGAGCGCCTACGGCCAGTCCAAGGCAGTCGCCACCCAGGCTGTTCTGGACGCAGTGCGCGAGAAAGGTCTCAACGCCTGTGTGGTGCAGCCAAGCGGTATTCTTGGCCCCGGTGACGTGGCCATGAGCCAGACCACCACCGGCATCTTACAGCAGATGCAGGGCGAGGTGCCGGTGGCGGTCAATGGCACCTTCAATCTGTGCGATGTACGCGACCTGGCCGCCGGAACTCTGGCAGCTGTGGAGCGGGGCAAGGCCGGAGAATGCTATATCCTCGCCAATGAGGTGGTCAGCTATCCCGAATTTGCCCGTCTGGTGGCGGAGGAGGGGCACTGTAAGCAGCCAGTGTTCTATCTGCCGCTCTGGCTGGCCCACGGGGTCGCATGGCTGCTGAAACAGCTTTCCCGCGCAACCGGCAAGGCCCCTGCCCTGACCGAGTACATGATTTACAACCTGTCCCGCAACAATGCGTTTGATTCCTCCAAGGCCCGGCAGGAGCTGGGCTACACCAGCAGGCCTTTCCGGGAAACCATCCGGGACGAGGCCAGTGGCTGCGGGAGGGCGGATACCTCAAATAATCGGAGTGATGTTTATGCAAAGTGACGCCATCTTCAAAAACATGCCGGTGGGCCGGGCGATTCTGACGTTGGCAGTTCCCTCGGTGTTTTCGGTTCTGGTGATGATTCTCTACAATATGGCCGACCTGTTTTTTGTGGCGCGCCTTGGCGACAACGCGCAGGTTGCGGCGGTGTCTCTGGTGGGGCCGGTGTTTTCGCTGCTGGCGGCGGTGGCCACCATGGCGGGCGCTGGCGGCTGTTCGCTGCTGGCCCGGTACATTGGCGCCAACGAACGCGAAAAAGCGCAGGCCGTTTCCAGCCTGTGCGGGTGGTTCTGTATCGGGTTTGGTCTGGCTGCTGCGGTGATTTTCAACCTGTTCTGCCGCCCTCTGCTGTCCCTTCTGGGTACCACCGCCGAAACCTGGCCCTACGCCGAGCAGTATTTCCGCATTTTGTCGGCAGGCGCGCCCTGTATGCTGTTCAGCACCGCGCTTGCCATGCTGCTGCGGGGTGAGGGTGCCATCAAGGAAGGTTTTCTCATCAATTTGCTGGGCACCGGCGTCAACATGATTCTGGACCCGGTGCTGATTTTACTGTGCGGCATGGGCGTTTCCGGCGCGGCCCTTGCCACAGTGGCAGGGAATCTGACCAGCTGTGCCTGCTTTGTCTGGTATCTTGTCAGGCGTTCCCCGGTGCTGACGCTCCGTCCCGCCTGTGCCCTGCGCGACCCCGGTCTGCTCACCAGAATCATGGCGCTGGGCCTGCCCAACGCCGTCAGCAGCCTGCTGTCCGGCTTTGCCTCCACTTTTTCCAATCAGCTGCTCAGCGGTTATGGCACCGATGCCATTGCTGCGATGGGCGCGGCGGGAAAGCTGACCATGCTGACCGGGCTGGTTCAGATGGGCATCGTGATGGGCGTACAGCCCATGATGGCCTACTGCTACGGCGCTGGAGACGCACCCCGCCAGCGGGAGCTGCTGAAAAAGCTGAGTCAGTTCACATTTGGGCTGGGAACGGTGTTCACTGTGGTCTGTTTTCTTGCCCGCCGCAGCCTGCTGGGTCTGTTTTTACAGGCGGGCGATGCCGTCCATCTTGCCGAACTGTTCTCCATCTGGCTGCTCCTTTCCGGACCGTTCATCGGACCGTACTTCATTGCGTCCAACTACTTGCAGGCCACCGGCAGCGCTCTGTCGGCCACTGTCGTTTCGGTTCTGCGTCAGGGTGCTTTGCTCATTCCCCTGCTCTACCTGATGCACGCCGGTTTCGGCCTGCCCGGCATCGCCATTGCCCACACTCTGGCGGACCTTATCGCCACAGGAATCGGCATGGCGTTGTTCTTCCGGCAGTATCGCCGGGTCTGTCAATCAGCGGTAAAATAGAGCAGGAAGATCTGGATAGCCCCGACCTCTCACACCACCGTGCATACCGTCCGGTACACAGCGGTTCTACCGCATAAATACAAGGACCCGAAGTAGTTGAGGATACTATATTTTCTTGCCTTCTTCGTTATCAACTGCATGGTGTGCAGACCGCCAATAGCTTTTACGAGAGTAAGCAACTTCACAAGATTCTTTTCCTTCCCTCCAACACAACCAATACTCTACTACCATTTTCTCTCTCCGAATGTAATTTGAAAACCTGCGCAGCAACTTTTCCGACGCCGGGACGGTTTTCGTTCCTGACAGCAGTTTTGCGTCACCGAATTGCATCTGTTTTGACTCCCGTTGCAAGACCGCTGTTTTGTGAAACAATTTATCTGACGACACACCGCCACAAACCTGCTGAAAATTGCCGGATTGACTACACTTGTTTAGGGAATTCCCCCAATACTCCCAAAATGAAACATCCGTGAATCTCCGCCGGGCCGCATTGCGGCGCGGTGTGCGGGCAGCGTGGGGACGAAAATGACACGCTGCTTTCTCCTGCTTCACAATCGGACAGGGGAATCGTGATGTCAAAAGCGCACCAATCAGGCGTCTAACAGACGTCTGGCGGGCGCCTGTGCGGAATTTCGAGAAAATCAGGCGTCTGGCTGGTGACTTTTCTGCAAAATACGACCACGTTTCGTCGAAAAGTGGCCAAATTCCAGACGTCAAAGTGGTGACGCGGCAAATGGGTTCACCAATCTGCACAAAATATTTTCTTTCACTTTGATGCAGGGGACAGGTACGGGACACATAGAGGACACTTGGGACACGTAATTCCGTAGTTTGTGTCCCGGAGGACACTTGCAGGACACTTTGCCACCCTGATTTTCAACGATAATACATCCTTTGTACACGAGGACACGATTTTGCATCAAATTTCCTTCGCGTTTTTTCGCGGGTAATTTTTCGCCGTACCAAGTGTACGTGTCCTGACAGTTCATCAATTGTACCCTCACTCCATTATCCCATCCACAGGCTCCACAACGCGCTGGACGGCAGCACAAGAAGAAGCGCGGGCATCAGGTCCACCAGCGGCACCGACTTGATGCGGGAGACTCGGAACCCCGCCGCCATGGTGAGGATGCCGCCGCAGGCGGACAGGTCGGCAAACATGGTGGGGGTCAGCACGTTGGCCAGCAGGCGGCCCGCGCCGAACACCAGCAGCAAGATGACACACTGGGGCAGCGGAATGGCGCAGACCGACAGCCCCAGCGAGGCGGCGAAAATCAGCGCGGTAAAGCCGTCCAGCACCGCCTTGGACAGCAGCAGGCTGGGGTCACCGGTGATTCCCTCCGTCAGAGCGCTGTACCAGCCGAAGCCGCTGCAGCAGAACAGCGCCACCGCCGTGATGTAAAACTCCATATCGATCTGGTCATTTCCCAGATGCAGCATCCCCACCAGCTTTTTGAAAAAGCGGCCTGTCCAGTGTTCCAGATGCAGCAGGTGCCCCACCACAAAGCCCACCAGAATGGCCAGCACCACCGCGGTCATGCCGGACGCCTTGATGATGGAATTGACGCCGATGGCAATGGCGCAGTAGCCGAACAGGCCCGGCAGATGTTCCTTCAAAGCCGGGGGCAGGATTTTCCCCAGCGCCGTTCCCAAAAGACCGCCCACAAGCACGGCAGCACAGTTTGTCAAAACTCCGATTGGCATTGGTTTCTCCTTTCAAAAAACAGCGCCCTTCCAGATGCCTTGCAGGCAGTTCTCGAAGGGCGCATTGTTTATCCTTGTTTATGTGCGCAGCAGCGCCACGGCCACATCGTTCACGTTGGTGCCGGTGGGGCCGGTGACCAGCAGTCCGTCCACCTCTTTCAGCGCGTGGTAGGCGTCGTTTTGTTTCAGCACCTCGAACACATCCAGCCCGGCGGCCTGCAGGGCGGCGCTGGTGTCGCCGTCCACATAGCCGCCCGCCGCGTCGGTGGGGCCGTCGGTGCCGTCGCTGCCCACGCTGAACACCGCGGCGTTCAGCCCGGCAATGCCCGGCGCAGCGGCAAGGGCCAGTTCCTGATTGCGGCCGCCCAGCCCCTTGCCGGTGAGGTGCACCACCGTTTCGCCCCCCGCAAGGAACGCCAACCGGCGGCCGTCCCCGGCATGGGTGCGCAGCACGCTGGCCAGAAAGCTGCCGGCCTCCCTGGCCTCGCAGCAAAGCTGGTCGGTGAGCAGCATCGGCTCATAGCCCAGCGCACGGCACTGCACCGCCGCTGCGGCGCACAGCTCCCGCACGCTGCCGGTGATGCGGGTGGTCACGTTGTCCAGCGTTTTGGGGGTCTCCACCGTCAGCAGGCGGCGGGCCTCCCCGGACAGGTTCAGGTCATATTTTTCCGCGATGGCCAGCGCCTGCCGGCAGGTGGAGGCATCGGGACAGGCAGGCCCGGAGGCGATCATATCCAGCGGGTCGCCCAGAATGTCGCTGAGCACCACCGCGAACACTTTTGCCGGGGCGCAGGCCTGGGCGAACCGTCCGCCCTTGACCCGTGACAGCCGCTTGCGGATGGTGTTCATCTCCACGATGTCGGCGCCGCAGGCCAGCAGCTGGCGGGTGATGTCCTGCAATTCCTCGCCGGACACAAAGGGCTGCTCGAACAGGGCGCTGCCGCCACCGGAGAGCAGAAACAGCACGGTATCATCGGCGGTCAGCCCCTGCACCAGCTCCAGCGCCCGGGCGGTGGCGAAAAAGCTGCCGTTGTCCGGTACCGGGTGGCCCGCCTCGTAGCAGTCCACGCCGGGGATGGCTCCTTTCACATGGTCGTATTTCGTCACCACCACGCCGCCGTCCACCTGTCCCAGCGTGTCCACAGCGGCCTTTGCCATCTGCCACGCGGCCTTGCCCGCCGCCACCAGCAGCGTGCGGCCGGGGCCGGGGCGGAACTCCGCCAAGGCGCGGCGGATGGCCTCGTCAGGCAGCACCGCCTGAATGCTGGCGCGGACGATGGCATCCGCGTCATGGCGCAGTGTCAGATTCATACAAATTCCTCCTCAGCGCACCAGACAGGGGCGCTTGTGGTCGTACTTCCAGCCGGGGATGAGATACTGCATCGCCATAGCATCATCCCGGTCGTGGCTGGGCAGCTTGTTGTACAGGGCGTTAGCGGCCATGACCTTGTCCATGTCCAGCGTCACGCCAAGGCCCGGCGCGGCGGGCACCTGCAGCTTGCCGCCGATAATTTGCGGGGTGTCCTTGAGAAGATTCTGGCCGTCCTGCCAGATCCAATGGGTGTCCAGCGGGGCGGGTTCCCCCACCGCCGCCGCGCCCACCTGTGCAAAGGCGGCGAGGGTGATGTCAAAGTGGTTGTTGGAATGAACACCCCAGCTCAGGCCCCAGCTGTGGAGCAGCTGGCTCATGCGGATGGCGCCGTCAAAGCCCCAGAAATGGGGGTCCGCCAGAATGATGTCGCAGGCGTTGAGGCTAACGGTGTGGTAGAACTGCCGCCAGTCGGTGGCAATCATGTTGGTGGCCACCTGGAACTGGGTGGCGTTTTTGAACTCCCGCATGATCTCCCGGCTGGAATAGCCCGCCTCGGGGCCGCAGGGATCCTCCACATAGGTCAGCACGTTATGCATATTTTTGCACAAACGGATGGCCTCGTCAAGGCTCCACGCGCCGTTGGGGTCGATGTTGATACGCGCCTCCGGGAACGCCTTTTTCAGTGCACGGCAGGTCTCCATCTCGGTGTCGCCGTCCAGCACGCCGCCCTTGAGCTTGAAGTTGGCAAAGCCGTACTTTTCCCGCAATGCCTGGGCTTCCTCCACCACGCGGGCGGGGGTGAGAATCTCCTCCCGGCGCAGGCGGAACCAGGCATCAGCGCTGGTACTCTCGTCCAGATACTGCATGGCGGCGGCGGGAGTCTTGCCCTTGTCGGACACATAGAACAGATACCCCAGCATTTCCACCTCGGTGCGCTGCTGGCCCTCGCCCAAAAGCTGGCACATGGGCACGCCCAGCGCCTGCCCCAAAAGATCCAGCATGGCGCACTCGATGGCCCACTCGCTCTTGACGACGAATTTCAGCTTGGAGATGTCCAGCGTCTGGATGCCCTCGCCGTCGTCCCCGGCGGCGGGATTGGCCAGCCTGTGGATGGTTTGCAAAATCTGACGGTAGCAGGCCACCGGCTGGCCCTCCACCAGCGGGCGGACGGCGTTGAGGCAGTCGCAGGTATAGTCGCCGCCGTGGATCTCGCCGATGCCGGTGTGCCCAGCGCTGTCGGTGAGGATGACCAGATTGCGGATGAAGCAGGGTGCGTGCGCCCCGGACAAGGTCATGAGCATGCTGTCATATCCGGCCACCGGGATGACCTGCATGGTTTGGATGATGGGAGAATCCATGGCGGTCTCCTTTCAACGCACCAGACAGGGCTTTTTGTTGTCAAAGGTCCAGCCGGGAATGAGGTACTGCATGCCCACCGCGTCATTGCGGGCGCCCTTGCCGTAGCATTTGTCCATGTACAGCTGGTGGGCCTTCATCACCTGCTCCCGGTCCACCTCGATACCGAGGCCCGGCTTGGCGGGCAGGTCGATGCAGCCGCCCACAATCTGCATGGGTTCTTTGGTGAGCCTCTCGCGGCCCTCCTGCCAGATCCAATGGGTGTCGATGCCGTTCATCTTGCCGGGGATGGCAGCGGCGCACTGCACCACCATGGCAAGGGAGATGTCAAAGTGGTTGTTGGAGTGGCAGCCCCACATCAGGCCGAAATCGTTGCAAAGCTGCCCCACCCGGACGGAGCCTTCCATGGTCCAGAAATGGGGGTCGGCCAGAGGAATGTCCACGCTTTGCAGGGTCAGGGCGTGGCACATCTGCCGCCAGTCGGTGTTGATCATGTTGGTGGCGGTGGGCATCATGGCAGCCTTGCGGAACTCCGCCATCACCTCGCGGCCAGAGAAGCCCTTTTCGGCGCCGCAGGGATCTTCCACATAGGCAAGCACTTTTTTCAGGTCGGGGGCCACTTCCAGCGCCTCCTCCAGACTCCAGCAGCCGTTGGGGTCCAGGTCCACGCGGGCGTTGGGGAAGGCTTCCTTGATGGCAGTGACCGCCTTGACCTCCTCCTTGGGAGCCAGCACGCCGCCCTTGAGCTTGAAGTCTTCAAAGCCGTACTTTTCGTGGGTGGCCTTGGCCAGCGCCACGATGGCCTCCGGGGTCAACGCCTCCTCGTGGCGCAGACGGTACCAGTCGCAGTCAGAATCCGGCTCCTCCTCGTACTCCAGATCGGTCTTTTTTCGGTCACCCACATAGAACAGATAGGACAGGAACCGCACCCGCTCCCGCTGGACGCCGTCCCCCATCAGGGCGGCGGCGGGAACGTCCAGCAGCTTGCCCATCAGGTCCAGCAGCGGCGCCTCGATGGCGGTGACCACATGCACGCCGGTGCGCAAATCAAAGGTCTGCAAACCGCGCTCGTCGTCCTTGATGTTGGCGCTCAGCCAGGCGCGGACCTTGTTCAGCGTGGCCTTGTAGTCCACCACGCGGGTGCCCAGCACCAGATGCTCCACATCCTTGAGGGCTTTGGTGATTTTTTCGCCGCCGGGCACCTCGCCCACGCCCTCGGTTCCCTCGGAATCCGTCAGAATGACGATGTTGCGGGTGAAGTAGGGCGCGTGCGCGCCAGACAGATTCAGCTCCATGCAGTCGTGACCCGCCACCGGGAACACTTCCATTTTAGCGATAACAGGAGAGTTTTTCACGTTTGTTTCCTCCTCAAATGAGTTTCATATCCACCAGCACCCGACGCAGCTTTTCCTTTTCGGCGGGGGTCAGCTCGCCGATGGGTTCCAGGCACTTGCCCACGGGGATACCCTGTAAAGTCAGGCCCTCCTTGATGACCTCCGGGAAGGTGCCCATGGAGCAGGCGATGCGCAGCGGGGCCAGACGGTACTGGGCTTCCAGCGCGCCGTTCCAGTCGCCGTCCACGAACTTGTCGTAGATGTCGGCCACCACGCGGGGGGCGACGTTGGCGCAGCTGGCCACCGCGCCGGAGCAGCCGTAGTGCAGGCCGGCGTAGATCAGGGTATCGCGGCCCATCATGACATTGAAATGGTCACGGTAGGGGGCGGTCAGGCGCAGGTATTCCTCGGTGTTGGTCATGTCGCCGGTGGAATCCTTCACACCGATGATGTTGGGGCAGGCCTCGGCCAGACGGGCCACGGTGGCGGGGGCGATGGTGACGTTGGTCTTGGGCTTGTTGTTGTACATGATGACCGGCAGCGTGGTGGAATCCGCGATGGTCTTATAATAGGTAAACAGCTCGTCCTGGGTCTGGCTGACGAACATGGGGGTCAGCACGCTGACGGCGTCGTAGCCGCCCACCTGCTCCACCAGCTTGATGAGGCGGCAGACCTCGCGGGTGGTGATGTGGGAGCAGCCAGCCAACAGTTGGATGGGCTTGCCGTAGCGGTCGGTCCTGCCGGCCACCGCGTCGCGGACGGTCTCGAGAATTTTGATGAACTGTGCATCGTTGATGGCGTAGAACTCGCCGGTGGTGCCCAGCGGGAACAGGCCGTGGACGCCGTTGTCCACCAGATGCACGGCCATTTTGGCGAGGGCCGCGTAATCCACATCGCCGTTTCCGTCAAAGGGGGTGATGATGGGGGGGATGATGCCATAAGGTTTATACATAAGTATCACTCCTGATTGTCAAATCTGCTCCACCAGCGGAACAGCGCAAAGACCGCGTCCCGTTCCGGCAGAGGGTTGGTGGTGAGGGCCGCCGCGTCGGGCAGTTCCCGCACCTTGATACGCCGGGAATAAAACCGATTGACCAGAAACACCGCCGCCTGATCAGGGACCAGCCGTACCGCCCCCAGACCGGGCGCGGCCTGCGCCAGCAGTGCCAGATGACGGCAGACGGCCTGCGGCACCTGCTCCGGGTGTTCGGCGCAGAGAAGAAAGTCTTGCAGCGCCGGGCTGTCGGGAGTGACGGTGCGCAGATGATGCTGTTCCAGAAACGCCTGTTCCGCGCCCGGCTGCAGCAGATGCTTGTGGAGCAGCAGGCAGCTTCCGGGAACCGGCTGCTGCCACCCGGCGGTGAGCAGTGTTCCGTTCAGAAACTGAAAATCCGTTTTGCCGTTTTTTTCCACCGGGTAATGCAGCGTAGCCTCAAAGCCCTGCACCTCCATGTCGTTCAATCGCCCGGCAAAGCCGTTGTGGGCCATCAGGCTGCGACCCTTGCCGCGGCGGATGGGAAGCAGTGCCAGCGCGTCAAACGCCTCATCGGTCATACCCGCGCCGCCGGTGCAGCGCGGCTCCTCCAGTGGCTGACAAACCCCCAGCAGCAGGTTAGCATCGGTGGCGGATCGGCTGTAGCCCTTGAGCTGGCCGCGAATAAGCAGAAAATGCAGCAGCAGGTTGGCCACGCCCAGCACCATACCGACCGTCATCTGTTGGAACACCATCAGCAGCAGCGCAATGGCGTAGACGGCCGTATGGGCCACAAACAGGATCTGAACGCGGCGGCGCTGGGCCGCCAGCTTCTGATGAAATTGTTCCGGCGTATACATCATTTATTCCTCAGTTGTTTTTTGGGTCCGCCATAAAGGCCCGCAGCGCATCCCGCTTTTCGTCCAGATAAGCGCCCCAGGCAGTTTCGTCCACAAAGGGGTTGGGGCCGTCCGGGTTGTCCAGCTGTTTCTGGCGGCGACCCAGGGTGTCGTTGTTGATGCAGTGGTTGCCCAAAAAGATCTCCACCTTTTCATTGCGCACCTTGGCAAGGGAATCCAGATACACCTGACGGGTCTTCAGCTCGGTATCGCCGATTTCCAGCAGGTAGTCCTTTTGCAGAGTGTTGAACCCGAACCCGCCGTAGTAGCCGCAGCGCTTCACCTCATCGCCATTGTGTGCGTCAAAGAACAACGCCACGCAGCCATCGGTATGGCCGGGAACCATCGTACAGCGGATGGTGGTGTTGCCGAAGGTCAGCACATCGCCTTCCTTAATTTCATAATCCGGCACGAACAGGGCGTCCAGATCGCTGTGGGAATCATAAATGGCAGAGATCTCCGGCCGTTCCCGGAACATGCGGGCATCCGGCTCGGCAAGGTACAGCCTACTACCGTACATTTCTTTGAAGAAGTTGGCGCCGCCGATGTGATCCAGATGGCCGTGAGAGTGGATGATCCACTTCACATCCGCCGGGTTGAACCCAGCCTCCCAGATGGCCTGCACCAGCATGGCCGTGGCGCCGCAGTTGCCGGAATCAATCAGCAGCAGCCCATCGCCTGTGTCGATGAGATGGACGCAGACCCAGCTATCGCCCACATACCACACGTTGCCGTACAGCCGGAAGGGATGGACGTAGCGGCTGGTCTGCTCCAGCCAGATCTTGCCGAAATGGGTGTTTGCAATGGCCTCGCGGCGGCCCAGATACCCCTCATATTGTTCACGAATGGACATGGTGGTTTCCTTTCTTGTTGTCAGTGTTGGAACCGCTGCGCACCGCTCTGCCAGGTGCGGCAGAGGGTATTCAGCCGGGTGATATCCTCAGCGGGATTGCCGTCAAACAGGGCAAGGTCGGCGGCAAGGCCGGGGCGGATACTGCCGGTGCAGTCGGCCAGCCCCAGAATGGCGGCTGCGCCTGCGGTGGCGGCGTGCAGCGCCTGTGCGGGGGTCATGCCGTACTCGCAGTAGATGCCCAGTTCCCGCCAGAGGCTTTCGCCCAGCGGTGTCATGGGGTTGGGACCCGCATCGGTACCCGCCAGCACCGGGATGCCCAGAGCCTTGCAGTGGGCCAGCGCCTGCCGCTTGCGCACAAGGTCGCCGGGGTCCGCCTTGGCCCGCATCCACTGGTAGCGGGGGTCTTCGGTGTGAAGAATGTTGTACCGGGTCACGATGGTGGGGCAGTAGGCCGCGCCGGATTCCGCCATCATGCGGGCGGTCTCCTCGTCCAGCTGGGCGTGCTCAATGATGTGCACCCCGGCGCGGATGGCCCGCTGTGCCCCCTCCAGACCGGTGCAGTGGGCGGCGGTGAACCGTCCCACAAGGGCGGCCTCCTCCACGGCGGCGTGCATCTGCGCCTCGGTGAGCTGGGGCGCGTTGGGCACCGAGCCTTTGGTGCCCATGCCGCCGGTGGCCATCAGCTTGACGAAATCCGCACCGTCCCGCAGCTGTGTGCGGGCCGCCTTGCGAGCCTCGTCCACGGTATCCGCCTGCCAGCCCATGGGCCAGCCATGACCGCCGGTGATGCACACCACCCGGCCGCATCCAACGATGCGTACGCCGGGGCATTTTCCTGCCCGGATGGCGTCCCGCACCGCCAGATCGGCGTTTTTGCCGGTGCCGCAGTTGCGCACCGTGGTGATGCCGTACCGCCAAAGGGACTGTGCCTGCGCGGCCAGCACCGCGCCCATGGTAATCAGCCCGGCGTCGGTGGCGGGCGGCTCCATGCCCTCGCCGCCCAGGTGCACGTGCCCGTCCATCAGGCCGGGGGTGAGGGTTTTGCCGGTGCCGTCAATTTCCACATCGGCGGGGGCGCTGTCGTTTTCCAGAATCCCGGTCTCGTCAAACAGCACATCGGCGGGGGCGTCCCACAGCCGGGCGCCGTCAAAGACCCGGACATTGCGTATCCGTGTTCTCATATCAGTTCGCCTTGCGCTTGGCCAGCTGCTCCTTCACGATGGGCAGCAGCACCGAACCGATGGCAACCAGCAGCAGGATGCAGGACACGGGACGGGTGAAGAACAGCGTCCAGTCGCCCTTGCCGTAGCTGATGGCCTTGCGGAAGTAGGTTTCCATCTGGCCGCCCAGCACGAAGGAGAGGATGAACGGTGTGGTGGGAATGCCGGCATAGTTCATGTACAGGCCCAGCGCGATGAAGAAGCAGGCCATGATGATGCTGGCCACATTGTAGGTCTCAATGTAGACGCCCAGCAGGCAGAGCACCATGATGGCGGGATACAGGAAGTGGTAGGGTGCGTCCAGCAGCTTGGGGAACCACTTGATGCCGAAAATTTCCACCAGCAGGCACAGGAGGGCAGCCATCAGGGCGGACAGGAAGATCATGTAGCAGAACACCGGGTTGTTTTTCTGCATGAGGGGGCCGGGCTCGATGCCGTGGATGGTCAGGCCGCCCAGCAGCATGGCGGTGGTGCCGTCGCCGGGGATGCCCAGCGCGATCATGGGAATGACCGCGCCGCCCACCGAGGCGTTGTTGGCAACTTCCGGCGCCCAGATGCCGTCCGCGATGCCGGTGCCGAACTTTTCAGGGTTCTTGGAGCTGTTCTTGGCGGTGGCGTAGGACACCATGTTGGACAGCGCCGCGCCCATGCCGGGCAAAAAGCCGATGCCCAGACCGATGCAGAAGGAACGGATGATGTTGGGAATGTTGGTGAGGAAGTCCTCCTTGGGGATGTGGAAGCCGGTGAGCTTGCCGTCAAAGGAGGATTTGGGGCCCTTGTTGTTGCGGGCGTAGTTGAGGATGATGAGGGAACCGGCGAAAATGCCGATCATCACGCAGGCCATGGAGAAACCGCCGGACAGGTAGTAGCTGCCGAAGGTGAACCGCTCGGTGGAGGAGATGGGAGAGTAGCCCACCTGGGTGAGCAGCAGGCCCATGCCCGCGCCGATGAAGCCCTTGACCATGTTGCCCTTGGAGATGGAGACCACCAGCGTAATGGCCATGAAGGAGAGGGCGAAGTATTCCCACGGGCCCATCTTGACGGCGATGGCCGCGATGAGCGGGCAGGCGATCATGGCAATGATGATGGAGGGCGCGGTGCCAAGGAAGTTGGACAGGGTGCCGATGGACAGGGCGCGGGAGGCCTCGCCCCGTTTGGTCATGGCATACCCGTCAAAGGTGGTGGCCAGCGAGGACGGCGTGCCGGGAATGCCCAGCAGGATGGAACCGATGAAGGAACCGGAGCAGCCGCCCACCCAGATGGACATGAGCAGCGCAAAGGCCTGGGTGGGTTCCATGGTGAAGGAGATAGGCAGCATGACGGTGATGGCCAGACCGGCGGCCAGACCGGGGATCGCGCCCAGAACGACGCCCACCAGCATGCCCACAAAGCACATGAGGAGGGTGGCGGGCTGCAAAAGCAGACCCAAAGCGGCAATTACGTCAGACATTGTACAGGTCTCCTTTCGGTCACAGCAGCTTGCCCACAGGCAGGCGCAGGTGGAGCAGCATCACGAATGCTACATAGATGATGCCGGTGATGATGGCGGCATACAGCGCCGCCTGCCAGACGGGGACTTTTTCCTCCTTGCCGAACATCAGGCAGAGCAGCATGACCATAGCGAAGGTGGGCACCACAAAGCCGAAGGCCCACAGCAGCACCACATAGGCGATGATGACGCCGACGATGACAAGGAACCTCTTTTTTTCCACGCCCTGCAGGAAAGGCTTGACCTCCCCGGCTGGCTTGCGGATGGCAAGGATCAGCCCGCAGATGATGAGAATCCCGGCGGAGATGTAAGGGAATACGCGGGGGCCGGGGTCGCCCGGCATGTTGGACGCAGCGACCCGCGTTGCCGTCAGAAAGGCAATCGCTGCGCCCAGCAGGGTGGTGATGACACCAACGATTCGGTCACGATGCATAACAGTACTCCTTTTTAAGAAAGGGGCCGACACAGGCCTTTGCGGCTGCGTCGGCCCCCAGGGTTTCCAACGGATTATTGCGCGTTCGCCAGCGCGTAGGCCTCATTGTAGGCCTCCTGGCACTTCTTCAGGATCTCGGCAGACTCTTCCGGAGAGACGAACTCCACGGTGGTGGCCAACTTGGCGTAGCCGTCCTTGACGGTCTGGGTCTCCACAGCGCCCTTGATGGTCTCGCTGATGGCGGCCACATCAGCATCGCTCATGCCCTTGGGGCCGGCGATGTAGCCATACATATCCAGACGGGGCATATCCACATCGGGGTAGACTTCCTCAATGGTCGGCACATCGGGGAAGATGCTGCTGCGGCCGACTCCCTCGGCGCCCCACTGCACCAGGCACTTCAGGTCGCCGCTCTCGACATACTGGTCGTTGCCGGTGGTGTTCATGAAGCAGTAGTCGATCTGGTTGCCCATCAGCGCGGTGACCTTGTCCGCATTGGAGCCGGCGTCCACCATGGTGCACTCGATCCCCATAGCCTTCTCGAACAGCGCCTCGATAAGCTGGGTGGAGGAACCGTTCTGCATACCGGCCATCAGCTCGCCGGGATGCTCCTTGGCGTAATCCACCAGTTCCTCCAGCGTGTTGAAGGGGCTGTTGCCGGGCACGAACAGCGCGCCGGTGGCCTCCTCAGGCACCGTGATGAACATGCCGCAGATGGTGAACTCGTCCAGCGTATGGGCGTACTGACCGCTGGCGATGGCGGTGCAAAGGCCGGTGTGGTACATCAGCAGGTTCAGGCCGTCGGGGTCCGCGTTGCGCACGGTCTCCGCCGCCACGCTGCCGCCGCCGGTCACATCGTTGACAACAATGTAGTTGCCGCCGTTGACCTCGCTCATGCCCTGAATGAAGACGCGGCCGGTCATATCAGTGCCGCCGCCGGCCTTGGCGGGGACATACATGCTCACGGTGTCGCTGGGCCATTTGCTCTCACCGGCGGTGGCCGCAGTGGACTCGGTCTTGGATGCGGCCTCGCTCTGGGCGGGGGTGCTGGAGGCGCTGGAGCCGCAGGCGGCCAGGCTGAGCGCCATGGCGGCAGCGGTCATGGCTGCAAACAACTTTTTCATGGTAACGTTCCTTTCTTTGTGGAGCCTTGTGTAGAGGTCGGCTCCTTTTCTCCGTTCTTAATTCAGGTGCGGTCTGCGCAGTTGACCGTTTCGGTCGCCGTACCTGTTTGACACTTATAGCTTACCACACCGCAAAACGATGCACAATTCGCAAAACCTATAAATTACGGCCCATAATTTCATCGTTCACACAATTTTTCAAAATTTGAAATTTCATTTTCATTTTAATTTCTATCCCCGTTTTTTGTTGTTTATTCGTTTATTTTTTCTGGTTTTTCCTCAAATTCCTTTGAAACTCTGTATAGATACACCAAATCCAGCTGCGATATTATGGCATCTTGTCCATTGTGGGAACGCCTTATTTCCTATACAATAAGGACAGCAAGGAGGAATCACACGATGCACATCATCATTGACCCCGGCCGCGCCCGCCGCAGCATCAACATGACCGACAATATCGTCTATGACACCGTCACCGACCTGAACGGTGCGCCGCTGGAGCTGAAGTTGTCCATCTGCGCGCAGGACGGCAACAGCGAAATGCGTCTTGCCCTCGGCCGGGACGATGAGCCGCCTCTTGCCCCGATGCCCTGTCTGGTCTGGATTCCCGGCGGCGGCTGGCGCGGCAGTGACAAAAACCTGATGGTGCCGGAGATGACCTTTCTGGCAGACAACGGCTATGTGCTGGCCTCCCTTTATTACCGCAGCAGCGCACAGGGACACTGGCCTGACCAGCTTACCGATGTGAAAACCGCCATCCGGTTCCTGCGCGCCCACGCCGCACAGTACAACATCGACCCGGAACGCATCGGTGTGCTGGGGCGTTCCGCAGGCGGGCATCTGGCCGCCTGCGCTGCCATGAACCTGCCCAACGGGCAAGGTTCCGCGTGGAGCGATTATTCCGATACCGTGCAGGCCGCCTGCGACCTGTTCGGCCCGGTGGACCTGCCCACCCTCATCGCCGCTGACCGGGTCGCCATTCAGGATCCCGCCTGCCGCTGGCACGCCATGAGCGAGACCCACGCCGGGGCGCTGCTGGGCTGCCCAGACGAGGAGCTGGAGCAGCGCGGCCAGGACGCCAGCCCCGTGTACCAGATCAATCCGGACATGTGCCCGCTGCTGATCCTCCACGGGGACAAGGACAAGCTGGTCCCCTGTTCCATCAGCGAGGATTTTTACCGCCGCATTGTGGAGGCCGGTCTGGAGGACCGGGCGGAGCTTGTGATTCTGAAAGATGCCGGCCACGGCACAAGAGAGTTTTTCCAGCCGGAAACCAAACAACGGATTCTTGCATTTTTTGACAGACACTTAAAAGGAGAGAACAACCATGGCTGAACGTCTGACCATTCAAATCAAGCAGGAGGACAACGTGGCGGTGGCGGTGCATGACCTGCCCGCCGGGACGCTGACCGAAAGCGGCGTCACCACCCGCGGCCCCATCCCGCAGGCCCACAAAATCGCCTTGCAGGACATCCCCGCCGGGGGCGAAATCATCCGCTACGGCGTGGTGCTGGGCTACGCCAAAGACGCCATCCCCGCAGGCAGCTGGATCAACGAGCATATGCTGGACCTGCCCGAAAGCCCCGCGCTGGACAACATGCCCTGGGGCACCAATGTGAAGCCCATGGCCGACCTGCCCAACCCGCCCCGCACCACCTGGATGGGCTACCGCAACGCCTATGGCCCGGCGGGCACCCGGAATCTGTTGGGCATCGTCACCACCGTGCAGTGCGCGGCGGGCGTGGTGAAGGTGGCGGTGGAACGCATCAAACAAGAGCTGCTGCCCAGCTACCCCAACGTGGACGGTGTGGTGGCCATCACCCACCCCTACGGCTGCGGCGTGGCCATCAACGCACCGGAGGCCAAAACGCCCATCCGGGCCATCACCAACGTCATCCGGCACCCCAACTTCGGCGGGGAAATCATGGTGGTGGGCCTTGGGTGCGAAAAGCTGACCTACGACCGGGTGCTGCCCCCGGAGGACATCACCCCTGAAAACTGCCTGACCTTGCAGGACTGGAAGGGCCACGACGCCATGATGCAGGCCATTCTGGACATGGCGGACAAAAAGCTGCAAAAGCTGAACCTGCGCAAGCGGGAGGAGCTGCCCCTGTCGGAGCTGCTCATCGGTATGCAGTGCGGCGGCTCCGACGCTTTTTCCGGCATCACCGCCAACCCGTCGGCGGGCTACGCGGCGGATATGCTGGTCAAGGGCGGCGCGACGGTACTGTTCAGCGAAGTCACCGAGGTGCGGGACGGCGTACACATGCTGGCCGCCCGCTGCGTCAGCGCCGAAGTGCGGGACAAGCTGGCCGCCGAGATGAAGTGGTACGACGAGTATCTGGCGGCGGGCGGCGTGGACCGGGACGCCAACCCCACGCCGGGCAACAAAAAGGGCGGCCTTGCCAACATTGTGGAAAAGGCCATGGGCAGCATCGCCAAGAGCGGCACCAGCCCCATCGTGGAGGTGCTGTCCCCCGCCGAAAAGCCCACCCGGCACGGCCTGATCTACGCGGCCACCCCCGCCTCCGACATTGTGTGCGGCCCCTCGCAGGTGGCCTCCGGCATCGGTTTACAGGTGTTCATGACGGGCCGCGGCACCCCCTACGGGCTGGATGTGGCCCCCGTCATCAAGGTGTGCAGCCGCAACGAGATGAAGGAACACTGGTTTGACCTCATCGACATCTCGGCGGGCGGCGTTGCCACCGGCGAGGCCACCATCGCTGAGGTGGGCACCGAGATTTTCAACTTTATTCTGGACGTTGCCAGCGGCACCAAACAGCCTTACAGCGACCAGTACGGGTTCCACAACGATATGTGCATCTTCAACCCGGCGCCCATCACCTGAAAGGAGGACCCCAATGTCCATCAAAGTTGAACTGCCCGCCCGTTTTGGCCACACCGAGGAGGAGCTGGCCTTTATCCGGGAAATGGGCGTGGAATATCTGAATCTGAACGTCATGCCGGAAAACGCCACGCTACCCCAGCTGCGGGAGGAGGCAAACCGTCTGGCCCGGTTCGGGCTGAAAATTTCCGACCTTGCCTGCCCGCCGCTGCAAAAGAACGCCGACATCATTCTGGGCCGCCCGGAACGGGAACAGACCGTCAGCCAGTTTGCCGATTTTGTGCGGCTGGCGGGGGAAGTGGGCGCGCCGCTGGTGTCGGTGGCATGGCAGCCCAACGGCATTTTCCGCACCGGGCGCGGCCCCGGCCGCAATACCCGCGGCGGCACCGCCTTTTTTGCGGATTTGTATGAAATCGAAAGCCGCCCCATCAGCAATGACCGGGTGTACGATTCCGATGAAATCTGGGACAATTTTGCCTGGTTTCTGGAACGCATCCTGCCCGTCTGCGAGCAGACCGGCGTGCGGCTGGCGCTGCATCCCAACGACCCGCCGGTGCCCACGCTGGGCGGCGTGGCAAGCCTGATCTGCTCCACCATGGATTACCGCCGGGCGCTGGCGCTGGCGGGCGGCAGCTGGGCGCTGGGCGTCAAAATGTGCGTGGGCTGCTGGCTGGAAAAGCCGGGCTTTGGCAACCTGCTGGAGGATATTCAGGAGTTCCAGGCCAACGGCCAGCTGGTGGAGGTGCATTTCCGCAACGTGTCCTCCCCCCTGCCCCGTTTTGAGGAGACCCTGAGCGAGGACGGCTACGCCAACATGTACGACATCATGAAAACGCTGGTGCGCTGCGGCTTTGAAGGGTTCTGCTCCATCGACCACGGGTTCGCGGGGTACCCTTCCACCGGCGGGCAGCTCGGCTCCATGGCCTATCCCACCGGCCACATGAAGGGCCTGCTCCACGCCGCCGAGTACGAGCTGGGGCTGCGCGGATGACCGGGCTTGTACGCAGCGGGGCATTTTACAGAAAAAGCGCCGCCATCGCCATCCCCATTGCTTTGCAGAGCATGATTACCATGGGCGTGAACATGATGGACACCATCATGGTGGGACGGGTGGGGGAACAGGCGCTCAGCGCGGTGTCGCTGGCGAACCAGTTCATCACGCTGTTTCAAATCTGCTGCATGGGCATGGGGATGGGTGCGGCGGTGCTCACCGCCCGGTTCTGGGGCAAGGGCGATTTGCCCAGCCTGAAGCAGTCCATCACCATCATGCTGCGGTTCTGCCTTGTCATTGCCTCCGGCTTTGCGCTGGCGACGCTGGCCATACCCCGCGCCATTCTGTCCCTGTATACCAGCGAGGCCCCGCTGCTGGAGCTGGGCACCGTGTATTTCCTCTGGTCGGTCCCCTCCTACTGGCTCACCGGCTTTTCACTGACCACCACGCTGGTGCTGCGCAGCGTGGGCGAGACCCGTCTGCCTCTGCTCACCAGTATTGCCGCCTTTTTTGTGAACGTGGGGGCCAACTACATTTTCATTTTCGGCAAATTCGGCGCGCCCGCCATGGGCGTGGCCGGCGCGGCGCTGGGCACCCTCATCAGCCGGGCGATGGAATGCACCGTCATTTTCGGCAGCTTTCTGTTTGTGGAAAAACGCATCGGCTACCGGGTGAAGGATCTGTTCTGCCGCTGCGGCGGCCTGCTGGGGGAATATCTGCGCATCAGCCTGCCGGTGCTCATCAGCGACACACTGCTGGGCCTTGGCAACAATGCGGTGGCGGTGGTGATGGGACACATCGGCTCGGCGTTTGTGGCGGCCAACGCCATTACAACCGTGACACAGCAGCTTTCCACCACCTTTACCCAAGGCGTCAGTCAGGCCAGCTGCATCGTCATCGGGCACACGCTGGGCGAGGGCGACACAGAACGCGCCCAGCAGGAGGGCGTCACCTTCCTTGCGCTGGGCGCGGGCATCGGCGTGCTGGCGGGCGGGTTCATCATGCTGCTCAGCGGACCGGTCATCGGGATGTATCAGGTGTCTGCCGAGACCGAGGAAATCGCCCGTCAGCTGATGCTGGCAGTGGGGTTCATCGTTATTTTCATGAGCTGCAACAACATCATGACCAAGGGCGTGCTGCGGGGCGGCGGGGACACCCGCTTTCTCATGGTGGCGGATATCCTGTTTCTGTGGGTGGTGAGTATTCCGCTGGGCGCGCTGGCAGGGCTTGTGTGGCATCTGCCGCCCTTCTGGATCTACGTCTGTCTGAAAATCGACCAGATCCTCAAGGCGTTCTGGTGCGTCACCCGCCTGCGCAGCCGGAAATGGATCAAGGTCATTCACGGCGCAGCATAATGATGCGGCCCGTCCCTTGCCGGGGCGGGCCGTCTTTTAATAGGTGTATTCCGTTTCAATGCCGTATTTTTTCATGTACCGCCACAGGGTGGTCTTGCTGATGCCCAGTTCGGCAGCCGTCTTTTCCCGGCTGCCGTCATTGCGGCGCAGCGCCTCCGCGATCTGCAGCGCCTTCTGGTCCTTGAACAGCACCACCTTTTCGGTGCCCGGCAGCAGTTTGGGAGTGACCTGCTCCAGCTGGCGGCGCAGAAACACCTCGTCAATGTTGCGCTTTTCGGTGAGCAGCACCACCCGCTCGCACAGGCTGTTCAGCTGGTCCAGATTGCCGGGCCAGTCGTACTCCTGCAAAAATCGGCTGGCCCCCTGCGTCAGATGCACATAGCGCTTGTATTTTTCCTGCCATTCCTCCAAAAACCGTTCCGCCCAGGGAAGGATGGCCTCCCGCCGCTGGCGCAGCGGCGTCAGCTCCAGACTCAGCACGCTGAGCGCATAGTACAAATCGCTGCGGAATTCCCCCTTTTCCACCCGCGCAGACAGATTCACGCCGGTGGAGGCGATGACCCGCACGCTGGCCGCCACCGGCTGGTTGGCGCCGTTGTGCAGAAACTTTCCTTGGATCAGGTTCAGCAGCTTGTACTGGCTCTCAAAGGGGAGCGCCTCCACATGGCTGAGATACAGCGTGCCGTTCTGCGCCAGCTCCGCCAGACAGGCGGCGCTCTCCTTGCGGTAGGACACCGTGCCGAACAGCATGGTGTCCAGCGTTTCGGGCAGCCAGGCGCTGCAATCCAGCGTCACAAAGGCGTTGGTGCGGCACAGGCTTTCGTTGTGGATGCACTGGGCCATCATGGTCTTGCCGGTGCCCGGCTCGCCGGTGAGCAGCACCGGGGAATTGTATACCGCCATGCGTCTGGCCATCGCCGCCGCATCCTCGTCCTGTTTGCTGCACACCGGCAGGTTGTCAAAGCTGTACTTGGCAATGTAGCCGCGGCGGAACAGTTCGCGGCGCAACTCGCTGTCCATCTCGATGATGCGCCGGCCCTCCTGAAAGGTGAGCAGCGCGCCCTCCACATAGTTTTCGTAGCGGATGGGCGCCACGTTCACCACCACCGCCTTGCGGCGGATGTCCATGACCAGCGCGTAGGATTCCTTGCCGAACAGCAGCGTTTCCTCCAGCACCGACTGGTTTAGCGCCGGGAGAATTTTCGTCACAGGCTGGCCCATCAGAACGCCCGGCTCGCACTCCAGCAGGTCGTACCCGGCGCGGTTCACCCGCTGGATGTTGCCCTCCCGGTCCACCTGCATGATGCCGCTGAAGGTGTAATTCAGCATGGTGTCCATCTCGGCGCTGTTGTGTTTTTCCTGGTCGATGGCATAGCACACCCGCTCGGCGGTTTGCAGCGCGTTGCGCATGCTCTCCTCCCCCGCCGGGATAAACCGGCCGGGCAGCCCCAGACGCTCCGCCTGCGTGCAGACGATCTCGCCGCCGATGACAGCCTGACAGCCCTCCCGCGCCGCCAGCTCCACCGCCGGGACAAGGTCATCAGAGCGTTTGACCAGATAGCTGTGCAGCTCCAGCCCGAACAATTCATTGAAATGGGTGGTATCGCACAGCATGTTGGAAAAGCCGATCAGGCCGATGACCGGGCGTTCCTCACCCAGCAGCGTTTTCAGTTCCAGCATGACCATGCCCAGCTCCTGCGTGGTGACGCACATTTCCACCACCGGAATGCGGACAGCCTGCTTGATCTGCGCCGCCTGCGTGCCGCGGGCAATGATCAGCTCACAGCCCTGTCCCTCCAGCTCCCGTGCGCGCTGGGCCGCTTTGGGCGTTTCGATGTATTCCAGATACTGCACATCCAGATGCTCGGTGCAATATTCCAGCAGAGGGCGTGCAATGTCGCACATCTCCGGGTAAGGCACCAGAATGGCCACCTTCGCCATGTGAAATCATCCTTTCAAACCGTTTCATCTGGTTCCATTTTAGCGGATTTTTCCACATTCTGTCAAGTGTCACTGCATATCCAAAGGCAGCTTCCGGGTGGGCGGCGGGAACGCCGCGTCCAGCAATGCCAGCTCTTCCGCCGTCAGGCGCAGCGCGGCGGCATCGGCGTTTTCCACGGTATGCAGTGCGCGCCCGGTGCGGGGAATGGGCAACACCCCCGGCTTAGTCAGCAAAAAGGCCAGCAGGACCTGCGCCGGGGTGGCGTCATGGGCAAAGGAAATGTCCTGCACGGTGTCGTTGGCAAACAGTCCCCGCCGCAGCCGCCCCGCCTGCGCCAGCGGGCAGTAGGCCATCAGCGGAATCTCCCGCTGCTGTAAAAATGGCAGAAGGTCATACTCCACGCCGCGGCTGCCCAGATGGTACAGCACCTGATCGGCGGCGCAGGCCCCGCCGCCGGGCACCGCCAGCAATTCTTGCATGTCCTCCGTGTCCAGATTGCTGACGCCCCACGACCGAATCAGTCCCTGCCGCTGCAATTCCTGCATACATTCCACCGTTTCGCCCAAGGGCACGCCGCCCCGCCAGTGCAAGAGATACAGGTCCAGATAATCGGTGCGCATCCGCCGCAGAGAGTTCCGGCAGCTGTTGAAAATGTTCTTGCGCCCCGCGTTGAAGGGGTACACCTTGCTCACCAGATACAGGCTTTCCCGTTCATAGTGCTGGATGGCACTGCCCACCAGTTCCTCGGCCGCGCCGTCGCCGTACATTTCCGCTGTGTCGATGAGGGTCATGCCCTGCTCGATGCCCTCCTCCAATGCCTTGCGTTCCTGCCCGAAGCTGGCCGGGTCCTCCCCCAGATACCAAGTGCCCTGCCCGATGGGGCCGGGCCTTTTTCCGTTTACGGTTACAAATTCCATGCTTGGCTCCTTTCCCTCAAAAGCAGAAAAAGACCGGACGCTCGGCCCGATCTTTTCCTGCTGTCAAGGAGAACTCATGTACGAAGGGAATCTCAAAAATCAGCGGCCGATCTGAATGCCGGTCAGATACTCATAATACTGAGCAATGGCGCTGTGGTCCTTCTGGCCGCCCTCGTGGTTGTGCATCCACTGCAGGATTTCCTGCACCTCGGCGGTCATGGGAACGGGGGCGCCCACCGAATGGGCGCAGTCAAGGGCGTTGTTCAGGTCCTTGATGTGCAGGTCGATCTTGAAGCCGGGCTTGTCGTTGCCGGCGATCATCATGGGTGCCTTGGCGTTCATGACGGTGGAACCGGCCAGACCGCCCTTGATGGCCTCAAACACCAGCTGGGGGTCCACGCCGGCCTTCTGGGCGAGGGTCAGCGCCTCGGCCAGCGCCTGAATGTTGCAGGCCACGATGATCTGGTTGGCCAGCTTGGTGGTGTTGCCCGCGCCCACGTCGCCGCAGCGCACCACGGAAGCGCCCATGGTCTCCAGAATCGCCTTGTGTGCGTCAAAGACCTCCTGCTTGCCGCCCACCATGAAGGACAGGGTGCCGTCAATGGCCTTGGGCTCGCCGCCGGAAACGGGAGCGTCCAGCATCTCGATATTCTTCTCTGCCAGCGCCGCGGCGATCTCCTTGGAGGCCACCGGGTTGATGGAGCTCATGTCAATGAACACAGAGCCGGGCTTCATGTAGCTGGCCACACCGTTCTCACCCAGCATGACGCTCTTCACATGGGGAGAGTTGGGCAGCATGGTCATGACCACATCGCAGGTGTCGCCGATCTCCTTGTTGGAGGCCGCCTTGGCGCCCGCCGCCACCACTTCGTCAACGTTGGCTTTGTTCAGGTCGCTGACCGTCAGGTCATAGCCAGCCTTCAGCATATTCTTCGCCATGGGCTTGCCCATAATGCCCAGACCAATCAAACCGATTTTCATAGTGTATTACCTCCTGTGGATTCTGTTGTCGGGTTGGTTTCTGAGCCTATTATACCGGGTACCGCGCCATTGCTCAATAGGCAGGCTCACCAAATCGCATCTCCTGTTTTTTATTGATTGGATAACCTTTCAAATTCTGAACTCTTTATATCACATAGATTGCAATTCCCCCGCGTGAGCGACCGGCTTTTTTGAGGTCGAAGTGTTTCTTTTGGTCCGAAACGTTATTGGGATGTCACCCAGCATGAAGGATCCTTTACCGCCAACTGGATTCTTTCAGGTTTTACTGCGGATGGCAAGCTCAAAAAATGCCGTGAGGGTGGACATTGGGTATATACACTAAACATTCTTTGATTCGATATAGATAATTGATAAAGAACGGTGTATAGTAGTCTAATTAGGACTACCGCTTCAAGCGGTGATCCTAATTAACGTAAACCAGTATTGACATATCACCTATACAGTGATTAACTTTCGAGAGTCACTGTTTGCACTGCCAGTTTTACAGGCAGGAGGTGATGCAATGAGTTTTGCTGACATTGCGATCCTATTGGGATTACTCGGCGGCTTCATCTATGCCACGATTTCAGTCACTCTAAAAATTTTGGAATATCTGCAAAAGAAAAAGGATTAGCGTGAGATAGACGCCAATCCTTTCCTCGCTTGCACCGCAAACAAGTGACAACCAAAAAAAGACGTTGTAATTTTCATTACAACGTCTTTTCTGGTGCACCATCGGGGACTCGAACCCAGGACCCACTGATTAAGAGTCAGTTGCTCTACCAACTGAGCTATTGGTGCTCATATAACTTTGTAATCGCCA
>CDZQ01046691.1_pt1 | contig 45501 bp, 43 predicted proteins | sample 554831 | NCBI WGS metagenome assembly CDZQ01 (sample SAMEA3182112, study PRJEB8094) | gut metagenome | biome: human; feature: gut; material: Stool; isolation source: human stools | place: Canada | collected 2013-05-06 | reverse complement strand
CCCTTCAGGATGGACTCCTCGGTCATGTCCAGGATGGTGGTATAGCCCACGATGGCGTCCTGCCAGTTCTCCTCGGACACATCGCGGCAGTCCTTGCCCATGATGATCCCCAGCTCCGCCTCGGCGGTAGTCTTCTGGGCTTCCTTCAGGGTAGGAAGCTTGATTTCATCGGCGGGGCCAATCAGAGTGTCAGCCATCTTAAAGAAGCTGCCGGGGAACCCGGTGGGGGCGGCAGAGCCGATGTCGCCGGCATGGTCCACATAGTTCAGCCCGATGCCGAAGATCCGCTTCGGGTTGCGGTACAGGGGGGCATAGACCACCTGGTCAGCGGGGACAAGGCCGGGGATGGACTCCAGCTCCTCCTTACCGCCGGCGTTATACCAGGCGGTAAGGCCGGGGATCTGCTGCTCCTGGATCAGGGACAGCAGATCGGTCTTCCACGCGGTGCCCTTGGCCGCGTTCAGGGCGCGGATGGGAAGAATGCCGTTCTTGGCTACGATGCCGGCCATCTCCGTATCGTTCCACTTGATAGTTGCCAGTCTCATATTTCACTCATTCCTTTTCTATAAAAATTGAATTGATCGATGCTCGTTGATCAGCCGTTGTAAGTCAACGGATCGTTTCCCCGTCGGCCGCCGCACTCTAAGGAGTTAATGAGCTGTGTTTCCTCTGGCGTTAGGGAGAAATCGAACACATCAAAGTTCTCTCGGATGCGGTCGTAGTGGCTGGATTTTGGGATGGGGATCTGCTGGCGTTCCAAGTGCCACCGCAGCACTACCTGATTGGCCGTTTTCCCGTATTTTTCCCCAATGGACAATATGCGGGGATCCCCCATAAAGGCCCCACGCTTGATGGGACTGTAAGCCACCAGGGCGATACCCCGATCCAGACAGAACTGGCGCAGCTCCCGCTGCTGAAAGGCGGGGTGTAACTCGATCTCGTTGATAGGGGGATAAGCCCCAAAGACTTCCTTTATTCGTTCCAACTGATCTGCCTGAAAATTGGACACGGCCACCGATCGGATCAATCCCTGGTCTTTCAACCTGAGAAGCTGCTCATAGGCGGACAGACGTCGCTTCTCCTCCATTCCAGGCCAATGGAGCAGGCAGCAATCCAGATAATCCACGCCCAGATCCCTGAGGGACTGTTGGGCCGAGTTGGCGGCCACCTCATAGTCCTTAGGCCAAACCTTGGAGAGTATGTAGACCTTCTTCCGGTCTAACCCCGCCAATCTGAGTCCTTCGCCCACGTCTTTCTCATTGGCATACATAGCGGCGGAGTCGATATAGCGATAGCCGCACTCCAGCGCCCAGGCAACAGCCTGGGATATCTCATGTCCATAGGAGGCATAACATCCAAACCCATACCGCGGCATCTCGGTTCCATCCAGCAATGGCATCATTCCAGGCTTTGTTTCCATGACTTCACCTCCATCGAATTCAGTTTGCCCACCTTGTTTTTTATTTTATCACGATTTTTTTAAAAGTAAAATACTCTGTTACATAACTTGGTATAAGAATTACCATATAAGTTACATCATTAATGTCATTTATGGGTTCCATTTTTGAAGCGAGAAACAGTAACGTGAATGCACGACGAATTTTCTATAGAAAATAATCAAAAACCACTGGCCGTGCCAGTGGTTTTTGATCACAAATAAAACTCGCCGCAAGCGATACGGCGCTTGCGGCGAGTTGGCGCAGAAGGGGGGATTCGAACCCCCGCACGGTTTTACCCGCCTACTCCCTTAGCAGGGGAGCCCCTTATAGCCACTTGGGTACTTCTGCATGGCTGTAAGCTACGAGTTCACTATTTACTTTGGCTAGAGATGAAAAGTGGCGGAGAGAGTGGGATTCGAACCCACGGCTCTTTCGAGTCACCGGTTTTCAAGACCGGCTCCTTAAACCACTCGGACATCTCTCCTCATCTTTTCAAACAAATCAGAGGCGAGGATTATCTTACCATACCCCCACCCACTTGTCAAGAGCTAAAATGGACAGGTTGCCCATCGCTCCCCGGACGGACCATAGGTCAGCGCCCGGGGAGTTCTTTTCAGATACCTCTGTCCAATGTCTTGCGCAGACGTATTTTTCCCTCCAGAGCCTGGTCGATCATGGAGAGAAACTTTTCCCTATCCTCCGGCAATCCGCCTTTTAGGGGCAGATAGTTAGAGGCATGATTGCTGGTAAAGTGAAGCGGGTCCACATCCAGATTCTCGATCAGCAGACGGCACTCCTCCAGGACATGGTCGGCAGAGCACACCTCAAAGCGGCCAGCCAGCACATCCTCCCCCAGCGGAGTCCCCTTGGCCGGGGCAAAGGTCATGGCGGACAAGTGCCTTGGCTTCATGGCGTTTATCATCTTGGCGGTAGACAGAATGTGCTCCCGCCAGTCGCCCCCCTCTCCCCTGGCCCCAGTCATGCCCAGGATGATGGTGACCCATAGATCGATGCCCGCCTCCACCAGCCGCTGTCCTGCCAGCAGCATCTGGTCGGCAGTAACTCCCTTCCGGATGAAACGCAGTACCGTGTCGCTGCCGCTCTCCACTCCGAGATAGGCTCTGGAAAGACCCGCCCCATGGAGCGTCCTCAGCTCCTCCGGCGATTTGGAAAGCGTACTACGGGGGCCGGCATAGACCGTGACCTTTTCCAGATGAGGAAAGGTGTCGTACAGCTTTTTCAGGATGCGGAGCATTTCCTCCGTTTTGATGATGATGGCGTCGCCGTCCATCAGAAAGACCCGCTGGAGTCCAGGACCGTAGTAGTCCCGAGCCATATCGATATCCTCCAGGATCTCCTCTGTCGGGCGGATTCGGAACTGTTTGGATTTATACATTCCGCAGAAGGTACACTGGTTGTTGGAGCAGCCAATGGTACATTGGAGCAGATAGCTCCTCCACTCTCCCGGCGGACGGTACAGAAGGTCACTGTCGTAACGCATAAGTCTCTATCCTTTCAAAATATCCTGGCAGGCCCGGCACATCGCCTCCATCTCCTGGTCAGTGCCGATGGACACGCGGAGATAGTCCCGGATGCGGGGTTTGTCAAACCAACGGACCAGGACCCCGCGGTCCCGCAGGCTCTGCTGAAGCTCTTTTCCGCCAACAGCGGGATGCGTAATAAAAATAAAGTTGGCGTTGGAATCATGGACGAAAAAGCCCAGTTCCCGCAGGCGGGCCGTGGTACGCTCCCGGGTGGCTATCACTTTACGCCGGCTCTCCTCAAAGTATTCCACATCCCGAATCGCCGCCTCCCCAGCCGCCAGGGCCAGCCGGTCCAGAGGGTAGGAGTTAAAGGAGTTTTTCACACAGCGCACAGCGGCCATCACCTCAGGACTTCCCAAGGCATAGCCGACACGCATACCGGCCAGGGACCGGGACTTGGACAGCGTGTGGACTGTAACCAGATTGGGGTAGCGGTTCAACAGCTCCACAGCAGAACGGGCGCCAAAGTCGGCATATGCCTCGTCCACTATCACCACCCTGTTCAGGTCCGCCTCTAAGATGCGGCAGATCTCCTCCAGCGGAAGGGTACGGCCGGTGGGGGCATTGGGATTACACACCACTGCGCCTCCACTGCCGCGCAGGAACTTCTCCACTGGGAAAGAAAAGTCCTCATTGAGCGGTATCTCCTCAAAATCCAGTTGGAAAAGGTGAGCGTAGACCGGGTAAAAGCTGTATGTGATATCAGGGAAGATCACCCTTCTGCCCGGGGAGAAGAAGGCGTAAAAGCACAGGCCCAGCACCTCGTCAGAGCCGTTGCCGCAGAACACCTGTTCCGGAGTGAGGCCGTGGTACTCCGCGATGGTCTGCCGCAGTTGGGATGCCTCCGGGTCCGGATAGAGCCGCAATGTCTCATCAGCAGCAGAGCGGATTGCCTCCAACACTTTAGGGGAAGGCGGGTAGGGATTCTCATTGGTATTTAACTTAATAAATACCCGGTCCTTCGGCTGCTCCCCAGGGATGTAGGGTTCCAAGTCTTGAATACGGCCGCTCCAAAATCTCTTATCCATAGTGTGACCCGCCTTCCGTCCGTCTATTACTGGATGGGAGACTCACGCCCCCACCTCGCTGCCGTCCCGATATACCTTGCGGATATTTTTTTCCGCCTTGCTCCTGGGGAGCATGACCTCATGCCCGCAGCCCTGGCAGCGCAGCTTGAAATCCATCCCCACCCGCAGGACCAGCCACTCCTGGCTGCCACAGGGATGGGGCTTCTTCATTTTCAGGATGTCATTGACATGGATATCCATTCCTGTCCCGTCCTTTTTCAAAGTGATTCTATTATAGTATAGAGCTTTTGAAATTGTCAACGGGCGGCTGTTCTCTCCACAAAATAGAATAGGCCGCCGGAATTCCGGCGGCCTGTATGACACGATTTGTTCAGCCGTTTTACTTCGCCAGCTCGGCAGTATCGAGGGCGATCATCAGCTCCTCGTTAGTAGGGATGACCAGGGTGCGCACGGTGGCGTCCTGGGCAGAGATGTCGATCTCCTCGCCCCGCTTGCCGTTCTTCTCGTCATCAATCTTGATTCCCATGAACTCAAGGCCGCTAACGATGGCCTTGCGGTCGCCGGCGCCGTTCTCGCCTACACCGGCGGTAAAGATCACGGCGTCCACGCCTCCCATAACAGCGGCATAGGAGCCGATGAGCTTCTTCACGCTGTAATGGAACACATCCAGAGCCAGAGCGGCCCGCTGATTGCCCTCAGACTTTGCCTTCTCCAAATCACGGAAGTCAGAGGATACGCCGGAGATGCCCTGGACACCGGACTTCTTATTGAGGATGTTCAGCATCTCCTTGATATCATAGCCGTACTTGTTCATCAGGTACTCCATAATACCGGCGTCGATGTCGCCGGCACGGGTGCCCATGGGCAGACCAGCCAAGGGGGTAAAGCCCATGGAGGTATCCACGCTCTTTCCGCCGTCAATAGCGGTAACGGAGGAGCCGTTACCCAGGTGGCAGGAGATGAGCTTCAGCTCCTCAATGGGCTTGCCCAGCATGGCCGCCGCCCGCTGGGACACATACTTATGGCTGGTACCATGGAAGCCGTAGCGACGGACCTTGTCCTGTTCATAATACTCATAGGGCAGGGCGTAGGTGTAGGCCACGGAGGGCATGGTCTGATGGAACGCGGTGTCAAACACAGCCACCATGGGGGTTCCGGGCATGAGGGCCTGACAGGCCTTGATGCCAATGATATTGGCGGGATTGTGCAGAGGGGCCAGGGGGTTGCACTCCTCGATGGCGGCCATGACCTCGTCCGTGATGAGCACGCTCTTGGCGAACTTCTCGCCGCCATGGACCACCCGGTGACCCACAGCATCGATCTCCTTCATGGAGCCAATGACGCCATTGGCGGGGTCCACCAGGGCGTTCAGCACAGTCTGGATGGCCTCGGAGTGGGTGGGCATGGCCACGTCGGCCTCCTTGACGGCCTGCTTGCCCTCAGGCTTATAAGTAAATTTACCGTCAATTCCGATGCGCTCGCACAGTCCCTTGGCCAGCACCTGCTGGGTTTCAGGGTTGAGCAGCTGGTATTTCAGGGAAGAGCTGCCAGCGTTGATGACCAAAATGTTCATTGAGATCGATCTCCTTCACAAATCAAATTTCACAAGCTTGTGGTTGCCTTGAGCCGGGGGATGCACTATAATAGTTTCATCCTCTGTCCATGGTCCCTATTCTACCGCTTTTCCCCGGCCAGGACAACCGTTTTTTCGAAAAACAGGAAATTTTCTTTGTCAGGAGGCCTTCCATGCGGGTCATCGGCATCGTGGCGGAATACAATCCCTTCCACACCGGCCACCAATATCAGATCTCTGAGAGCCGGCGGGCCGTGGGTGGCGAGGCCGGGGTCGTGGCTGTCATGAGCGGAAACTGGGTCCAGCAGGCAGGCTGTGCCATTACTGATAAGTGGAACCGGGCCCGGCTGGCCCTGATGGGCGGCGTCGATTTGGTGCTGGAACTGCCCACGGTGTGGGCAGTCTCCTCGGCGGAGTCCTTCGCTCAGGGGGCTGTGGACCTGTTGGAGGCCACTGGAGTGGTGGATGTGCTCTCCTTCGGCAGCGAGTGCGGAGATGTGGACCGGCTCCAACGGGTGGCCGTGTGTCTCAACAGTCCGGTATACGAGACGGGAGTACGCCGTTTCGTGGACGAGGGGATGCCATTCGCCTCCTCCCGGCAGGAAACGGTGCGGAGCATCCTTGGGCCCGATAGTTCAGAGCTTCTGTCTGCTCCCAACAACAATTTGGGTGTGGAGTATCTCCGGGAGCTGGACAGGCTGAAAAGCAGTATTCTCCCTATGACCGTCAGACGGGAGGGGGCTCCCCACGGCGTACTGTTAAAGGTGGCGGAGCACCCCCGTTTTCTCTCCGCTACCCAGCTTCGGGCCTTTTTGGAACAGGAAAGCTGGGAAGCCGCACAGCTCTATCTCCCCCAAGGAGGACTGGAGGTACTAAAGGAGGGCTGGCATGGTCCTCCCTCCTTGAAGCGGGTAGAGCGGGGTCTGCTGGCCAACCTACGCGCTATGAGAGCGGAAAACTGGGCCAAGCTTCCTGACAGCGGGGCAGCGGAGGGAGCCTCCGTCCGGCTGGAGCGGGCTGGCCGAAACTGCCGCTCCCTAGAGGAGTTTTTCCATCTGGCCAAGCCCAGACATTGGACTGCGTCCCGGACGCGGCGTCTGCTGACGTGGGCCTACCTGGGGTTGACGGGGGCAGACCGCCCAGACAATCCGCCTTATCTTCGTGTGCTGGGCCTTAACGCCAGGGGGCAAGCCATTCTGAAGAAGATGAAGTCCCAGGCATCTCTGCCCATCCTCACAAAGCCGGCCCACGCCAAGGCACTGGATGAGGTGGGCCGCTCCCTTTTCGCACAGGAGGCCAGATGCACCGACCTGTATGACCTGTGCCTGGAGTCCGTTCCCGTCCCCGGGCGGGAATGGACCTCGGGACCTGTCGTTGTTGGAAATTGACCTGCCCCTTTTCTGCCCCATGGAGGCCGCTATGGAAACAAAGGTAAAACGAAAGATACACTGGGGATTGGCCGCCGCTCTGTTCCTCCCAATCCTGCTCATTGGGCTGTTTTATCTTCTCAGCCCTCTGCCCAGAGTGATGGATCGGTGGGTCTTTGGCATAATGGCCCCTGTGGAGCAGTTTTTGGGCCGAATGTGGTCCATCTTTCCCTTCTCTGTGGCCGAGGTTCTGGTCGTCCTGGTCTTGACAGGCAGCGTGGCCTGGCTGGTCCGGGCTATCGTTTTAGCTGTTCGGCGCAGGGAGCTCTCCCCTCTCTTACGGCGGCTGCTGGCGCTGGCCGCCGTGTGGCTTTGGGTCCTAGCGGCCCTTTTCTGGTTTTGGAACGCTGCCTATCAGGCCTCCAGCTTCACCCGGCGCAGTGGGCTGGAGGTCGCTCCCTACTCAGTCGAGGCGCTGGCCGCCGTCACGGAGTATTTTGCCCAAAACGCCGCCCGGCTTTCCAGCCAGGTGGACCGGGACTCAGAGGGCCGCTTCGCTGTGCCCCGTGATTACTATTTTCACAAAGGAACACAGGTCTATGAAGGGCTTATCCAGGAATTTCCCTGTCTGGATATCCCGCCGGTCAGGGCAAAACCCCTTCTCTTTTCCAGGCTCCAGAGTATTCTGGGCTTTACTGGCGTCTACTTCCCCTTCACCGGAGAAGCCAATGTGAATGTGGACTGTCCCGCCTGCCTGATTCCGGAAACCATCGCCCATGAGATGGCCCACCAGCGGATGGTAGCCTCTGAGCTGGAGGCCAACTTTGTGGGCATCGCCGCCTGTGTCACCTGCGGAGACACCGTCTTTCAATACTCCGGCTATCTCGCCGGACTGATCCAGCTGTGTAACGCCCTGTACCCCGTGGCTCCAGACCTGTGGGACGAGATCGCCGGCCGGTGGTTTACTCTGGAGCTGGCCACAGACTGGAATGAGAACAACGCCTATTGGGCCGCCCTGGAGTCCCCTATCGAGGATGCGGCCGGACAGGCCTACGACGCCTTTTTGAAGGGCAACGGCCAGGAGCTGGGGATGCGCTCCTACGGAGCCTGTGTCGATTTGCTGGTCAGCTATTTCGGAAGAAAATGAAAGAGGGAGGGCGGCCTACAAGGCTGCCCTCCCTCACAAATACGCCGGACTACACTGCCAAATCATAGATCAGCCGCCCCAGCAGCAGGGCAAGCACCACAAAAAACATAGGGCGGATAATCTTAGCGCCCCCCTTGAAGGCCAGACTGGAGCCCACATAGTTGCCCGCCACACTGCACAGGGCGGCAGGGATCCCTACCAGCCACACGACCTTACCCGCCAGGGCATAGGTCATCAGCGCCGCGATGTTACTGGAAAAGTTGATCGCTTTGCTGTTTCCTGACGCGGTGAGCAGGTCAAACTTGGAAAGGGCAGTGTAGCCCAGTATCATAAAGGTGCCAGAACCCGGACCAAAAAAGCCATCATACCCTCCAATGACCAGGCCGATGGAAAGAGATATAGCCATAAGCTGGGCCCGACTCAGCTCACTGGACCGGTCCTCCCTTCCAAGGTCCCGCCTGACAAGGAGAAAAACCGCCACAACAGGTACAATGGCCAGCATGATATAATACAGGATCTGTTCTGGAACCATCATATTCAGCCGCGCTCCGATCCAGGAGCCTCCCAGGGCGGCCGCCGCCCCCACCAGGACGCTTGGGAGATGAACGTCCCCCTGACGGAAAAAACGGATGGTGGACAGCAGACTCCCACAGGAACTGCTGCATTTATTGGTAGCGGTGGCCCCGTGAGGAGACAGCCCAGCCAGCAGATAGGCTGGGATCGTGATGAGTCCCCCGCCCCCCACGATAGCGTCTACAATGCCTCCCAGAAAGATCAGCGGACAGACGATGACCAACGCTCTGAAAACTTCTAACTCCTCCATGCTTCCCTCTTCCCACCCCAGGCGGGGTCACTCCCTTTTTCTTTTTATCTCATCCCAGTACCGCTTGGCGGCCTGTTCTGTTTTATTCTCCCCATAGACGTAATAGCGCACATCCTTCAGCTCGTCGGGCAGATACTGCTGGTCCACCCACCGGCCTGGGAAGCTGTGGGGATAGAGATAGCCCTGCTCCCGCTCCAGACCGGAGGAATCGGCGTGGACATTCTGGAGATGCCGCGGGATGTCCCCTACCCTGCCCCGGCGCACATCGGCCATAGCGGCCTCAATGGCCATGCAGGAGGTGTTGGACTTTGGGGCAGTGGCCAGAAGGACTACCGCCTGGGCCAGAGGCAGCTTGGCCTCCGGCAGCCCAAGCTGAAGGGCATTGTCCACACATGCCTTGACGATGGGCACCGCCAGAGGATAAGCCATGCCCACATCCTCGCTGGCGGAGCACAGGATGCGGCGGATGGCGGTAATCATATCCCCCGCTTCCAGCAGCCGGGCCAGATAGTGGAGCGCCGCGTCCGGGTCAGAGCCCCTCATGGACTTCATGAGGGCTGACGCGATATCAAAATGGGCATCTCCCTCCCGGTCGTAGCGCATCGCCGACTTCTGGGCCACCGTTTTGGCATCCTCCAAGCTGACAAGGAGTTTCCCTTGCTCACGCCTCGCGGCGCTGAGTAAAAGCTCAATGGCGTTCATGGCCTTTCGGATGTCGCCGCCACAGGCCCAGGCGATGTGCTCCTTTACCCCGTCCTCGCATACTACCTGGGCGCCCAACCGCTCCTCCATGATGGAGATACCCCGCTCCACAGCGGGGAGGGCATCCTCCGCCGTGATCTGCTTAAACTCGAAAACCGTAGCCCGGGACAGCACCGCCCCAAAGACGGCGAAGAATGGGTTTTCTGTGGTGGAGGCGATAAGGGTGATGCGACCGTCCTCCATAAACTCCAGCAGGGACTGCTGCTGCTTCTTATTGAAGTACTGGATCTCGTCCAGATAGAGCAGCACACCCTCCGGCGCCATCAAAGTGCCGATATCTCCGATGATGTCCTTGATGTCGGAGATGGAGGCCGTGGTGGCGTTGAGCCGGTGCAGGGGCCGGTTGGTCCGCTGGGCGATGATGTTCGCCACCGTAGTCTTGCCTGTGCCTGAGGGGCCGTAAAAAATCAGGTTGGGGATATTGCCCCCCTCAATGATCCGGCGCAGCAGGCCGTTTTCTCCCAATATATGCCTCTGCCCCACCACCTGATCCAGGCTCTGGGGGCGTATCTCATCCGCTAACGGGCGGTATGCCATCGTTTCTCATCTCCTCACGGGGTTCTCTGTCATTCCTCGTCCAGCGTTATCTCCGCCTGGAACGCCACCACTGCGTCGCCGATAATGCGGATTTCGCCGGGACGTCCCTCCTCCAGCTCCACACAGACCTCCATAGCACCTGGCCGGCCCATGGCCTCCCCCTGGACAGAGGTGAAGCGCACCTCGTCTCCATCTGTGGGGATCAGTCCAAATTGGACCAGATAGGCACCCATGGGGCCGTTAGCAATCCCCGTCACCGGGTCCTCGGCCACACCGTTCGCAGGACCGAACATTCGTCCATGGACCAGAGGCTCCTCCCCAGGATGGAGGGTAAAGACCAGATACCCGTTGCAGCCAATCTCACCACTCAACTCCTTGAGAGCCTCTAAGTCCGGTTTTAAGCTGTGAAGCTTATCCAGGTCGTTGAGGACCACCATCAGCTTGGGAGAGCCTACGGAGGCGGAAGCCATGGGGCATCCGGGCCGGAGGTCGTCCCATGTCACGCCTAGGGCGTCCAGCACGCGGGCCTGGTACTCCTGGGGCAACGGTTCTCCTATGACGGCCTTGCCCTGGGTCATGACCACCCGGTAATCACCGTTTTCCTTGCACACATCCACAGGAAAAAGGCCAGCTCCGCACTTCTGGACTACCCGGGCGCTGTCCAGACCCAGTTCCATGGCCCGGATATAGTGGGAGGCGATGGTGGCATGACCACAGACAGGTACCTCTCGGGTGGGGGTGAAAAACCGGACATGGACATCATACTCCCCCTCTTTTCCCGGGAAAAGGAAGGCCGTCTCCGAGTTATTCAGCTCCCGGGCGATGCGCTGCATCTGTCCCTCTGTCAGCCCTCGCGCGTCCGGCACCACACCGGCGGGGTTCCCCGCCAGTTTCTCCCGTGTAAACGCGTCCACCTGATAAATGGTATAATTTTTCTTCATGGTTGCTCCGCCTTTCTGCGCATATGCGCTGCTGCCCGCCAGATAGATGACATCCTGGCGAAAGGACGCTCCGGCCCTTATGCTCCTTTTCCCTGCTGCTTACTAAAAAAATCACACCAGGGCCGCAGGGTACACTGCTGGCACTGGGGCCGCCGGGCGATACAGACGGCCCGTCCATGGAGGACCAGCCGGTGGCAGAAGTCATTGGACTCCTCTGGAGGCAGGATCTTCCGCAGCTGCATCTCCACCTTGGTTGGGTCCTTGGAGCCGTCGGTCAGCCCCAGCAGACCGGAGATACGGATGCAGTGGGTGTCCGCCACCACCACGCCGGGGGTGTGGTACACGTCTCCCAGGATCAGGTTGGCTGTCTTTCTGCCCACACCAGGCAGCTTCAGCAGGTCCTCCATAGTATTGGGCACCTTGCCGCCGTATTCCCGCAGAAGCATTTGGGAGGCTAGTACGATGTCCTTGGCCTTTGCCCGGAAAAATCCCGTGGAATGTATGTACTGCTCCACTTCGGCAATCTCAGCATTGGCCAGCGACTCCAGAGTAGGAAAGCGGGCATACAGTGCCGGAGTCACTTTATTGACACGCTCGTCAGTACACTGGGCGGCCAGTCGAACGGAAAATAGAAGTTCGTAGTCCTTCCGGTAGTCCAGTGAACAGATTCCGTCCGGATATAGGGCTTTCAGCTCCTCTATAATGGCGGCCACATCGGCCTTTTTCTTTTTCATATCTGTTTCTCTCCATTCAGCTTTCTCCACAGGAGGGAGAAGTTCTGTCATTTTGATATCATACCATACTTACCGGAAAATTTCGACGGCTTTTTTTCATTCCTCCATTGTTTTTTCTCCGCTTACTGATATAATATATATTATTCTGGGGGAATATCTCTTTTCCTCAGAGCAAACTGCTTATTGATATCAGGAGGAGCTATACATGGTCAAGGAGTCTATGGATTTTCTCATCGCGCAGGACCCTGAAGTGGGTCAGGCCATCCGGGCGGAGTATGACCGCCAGCAGCAGAACATCGAGCTGATCGCCTCGGAGAACATCGTCAGCGCCGCTGTTCTGGCGGCGGCCGGCACTGTTCTTACCAACAAGTATGCCGAAGGCTATCCCGGCAAACGGTATTACGGCGGCTGTCAGTGCGTGGACGTGGTGGAAAATATCGCCATCGAGCGGGCCAAGGAGCTGTTCGGCGCCAAGTTTGCCAATGTTCAGCCTCACTCCGGCGCCCAGGCCAATTATGCTGTCTACCAGGCCCTTTGCCAGCTGGGCGACACGGTCATGGGTATGAGCCTGGATAACGGCGGACACCTGACTCACGGCTCTCCTGTCAACTTCTCCGGCAAGAACTATCACATGGTGGCCTATGGCGTGGACAGCAAGGGATATATCGACTATGACCAGGTCCGGGACCTAGCTAAAAAGCACCAGCCCAAGATGATCCTGGCTGGTGCCTCCGCCTATCCCCGCACCATCGACTTCAAGACCTTTGCGGATATCGCCCACGAGGTAGGGGCCTATCTTTTTGTGGATATGGCCCACATTGCCGGACTGGTCGCCGCCGGGCTCCATCCGTCCCCCATCCCCTATGCGGACGTGGTGTCCACTACCACCCACAAAACTCTCCGCGGCCCCCGTGGCGGTATGCTGCTGACCAACGACCCGGACATCGCCAAAAAGCTGAACTCCGCTATCTTCCCCGGCTCCCAGGGCGGCCCGCTGGAGCACATTATCGCCGCCAAGGCCGTGGCGCTTGGCGAAGCTCTGAAGCCCGAGTTCAAAGAATACCAGGGTCAGATTATCAAAAACGCCCAAGTTCTGTCCAAGACTATCATGGCCGGCGGCCTGGATCTGGTGTCTGGCGGCACGGACAACCACCTGATGCTGGTGGACCTACGCCCCGCCCATCTGACCGGCAAGGAGATGGAGCACCGGCTGGACGAGATCTGTGTCACGGTCAATAAGAACGCCATTCCCAACGATCCAGAAAAGCCCTTTGTCACCTCCGGCATCCGAGTGGGTACTCCCGCCGTTACCGCCCGCGGTTTTAAAGAGGAGCAGATGGAGATCGTGGGCAAACTGATCTGTGCCGCCGCCCAGGGAGACTTTACCGCCAAGGTGGATCGTTTGAAGGAGGAGGCCCTGGCCCTCACCGCCCGTTTCCCCCTGTATCAGGACTGACTTCTTTCCTTAAATCATAGTCACCGGCAGTGCCGGTGGCTATGATTTTTGAAATTTTCTCTTGCATTTTTTCTTCCCCTGGCATATAATACTCCATGGACAACTGAATCCAATGTCTTCAGGGCGGGGTGAAACTCCCCACTGGCGGTAAAGTCCGCGACCGAATGTGGCAGCACATTCGCTGACCCGGTGGAACTCCGGGACCAACGGTCACAGTCCGGATGGAAGAAGATGTGTGTTGAACAATGACACGTGTGTTTTCGCGCGTGTTCGCGCACCTCCTTGATTGTTTTAACACCTGGAAGGCATTTTGGCTTTTCAGGGGTACCAAAACAATAAAGGAGTGTTTTTTATGTCTAATCGAGAGCAGACCCGGAAATTGGTGGTCCTGGCCCTATTAGCCGGAGTATCGGTGGTGCTGGTATACTTTATCCGTATTCCGCTGATCCCTCTAGTCCCCTTTTTAGAATACGATCCTGCTGATATCCCCATTTTCATCGGTGCCCTGGCCTATGGTCCTTTAGCTGGCATCCTGCTCACTGTGGTTGTCAGTGTGGTCCAAGGGCTTACCGTAAGTGCCGCTACCGGCGGGCTGTTTTATGGCATTATCATGCATATTATCGCTACCTCTACCATGGTGATGGTGGTTTGTTCTGTTTACCGTATTCGGCATACTAAATCTGGCGCGGTTCTTGGGTTGTTCTTAGCTACGCTGGCACGGGGATTAGTTATGCTGCCCGCCAATCACTTTATTACCCCCCTCTTCATGGGCCAGCCTGTGGAGGTAGTTGATTCCCTGCTCCTCCCTGGGATTCTTCCCTTTAACCTGCTGGTAGGTACCATCAATTCCACCGTTACCTTCCTAGTCTACAAGACCGTTTCCCGCCACGTCATCCACGGCGAAGGTTGGAGCAAAAAATCCGCCCCGGCCGAGAGCGAAGCCTGACCTCCCCTGCTTACGCTCCACTGAAGCGGTCTGACCAGCCGCTTTCCTTCTAGAATTACATTTGCAACATTCAAAAAGCGGGGCAGAATTATCTGCCCCGCTTTTTTTCGCGCTTTTTTTGCTGCCGGAGAAGGAATTTCCGCCGGTCCTCCTCCTGACGCTCCAGATGCTTCTTTTCCCTTCGGGCCAGCCCTCAATCCTCCCGCTGAAGCGCGAGAGCCGCCTGGGCCTTGGTCCCTATCCCTCTGATCTGGGTAGACTTTCTCGCTTCCCGCTGAAGGCGCTTTTGTTTCTGCTCCAGGGTAGGGCGCTCCTCTTCCGACAGCTTACTGAACACCAGCCTGTGCCACTCCTTCAACACCCATTGATAGATCTGAGTGTCAGTGGGCTGGGCGCCAAAGGTGATTTTGGCCGCCTGATAGCCCTCCTCCCCCCATCGCTGGGCAATACCCACCCAAAAAGGGGACTGGAACAGCACTATAAAACTGCTCATACTTGGAACCATATTCAGTTTCCTCCCTAACATGACACGTCAGAGAAGGGACGACCCGGGAGGGAAGGCTACTTACGGGAGCGCGGACCCGCGGACGGACTACCAACCGCCTTGTGTTTTTATCTCTGCCCCTGCATTCTAATACAGAGCTGTCTCTCTGTCAATCCAGCAGGCCAGCCAGAAGCGCCAGGGCAGGAGCCAGCCGTGCGGGCGCTGTTCCCGGATAATTGACTACCAGAGTGTGGAGGGGGGCCGCCTCCGGCCGCTGCTGGTAGTCTGTGAGAAAGGAGAGCCTTACTCCGCGCGCCTCCATCTCCCTCGACAACCAACTGTCCTCCCTTTCCGTCTCCAGCTCCAGCAAAAAATGGAGTCCGGCCTCCTCTCCAAGCACACGGCAGCGGCCGGACAGAGGACTTTGGCCGATGGCTGCCAGCACCTCGTCCCGGCGATTTCGGTAAAAGACTCGCATCCGGTTCACATGGGACTCAAAATAGCCCTCCTCCAGAAAGCTTGCCAGGGTATACTGCTCCATCGCCGGAACTGTACAGGAGTAGAAGCCTAGCCGACGTGGATACTCCTCCATCAGAGAGGGCGGCAGCACCATATAGCTGACACGCAGCGAGGGGGCCAGTGACCGGGAAAAGGTATTCATATAGATGACCCGTCCTGCAGCGTCTATGCTCTTCATCGCTGGTATAGGGCGTCCTGTAAAGCGGAACTCACTGTCGTAGTCGTCCTCGATGATATATCCCCTTTGCTCCTCCGCCCATCGCAGAAGCGCCTGCCGGCGCAGGATGGGGGTCACTGTCCCTGTGGGGAATTGGTGGTTGGGCGATATATGGAGGATCTGCACCCCCCTCTCCTCTACCTCCTGAGGGCGCACCCCCCGGCTGTCCATCGGAAGGGGGATGCATCCCGCCCCGTTCAGGCCGTATATTCTGGCCGCCTTGGAGTAGCCAGGGTCCTCTACCCCGTACAGCAGGTCCCGGCCCAAAAGCTGCACAATCAAATTATACAGGTACTCCGTCCCCGCCCCCACCACGATCTGCTCCGGTGCGGCGGAAATGCCCCGGAACTGGTAGAGATGTCGGGCGATTGCCTGCCGCAGAGGATAGACACCGTTGTGGGGCGTCGCCTGAAGCAGCTCGGCTCCCCGCTCCGTAAGTATTCTTCGCATCAGCCGGGCCCAGACAGAAAAAGGGAAGCCCTCTGTCCCGCTTCCGGTCCCCCGCAGGTCCAGCCGCCACTCCCGCTGTTCCCTGTTCTTTTCCCTGGCCTCTGCCGGATTCTCCCTAACTGGTCCTGTCTCCACCGGGTTGACAAAATACCCCCGCTTTTCCCTGGCGTTCAGGTACCCCTCCGCCTCCAACTGGGCATAGGCGTTCTCCACCGTTACCACTGCGGTATTCAAATGGGTGGCCAGGGTCCGCTTGGAGGGCAGCTTTTCCCCCGCTTTCAAGCGGCCGGACAGGATGTCCTCCTTGATGCAGCGATACAGATAGTCGTACCTGGCCAGGCTCCCTCGCTTTTCCAAATCATAGGTCAGCATAAACAGCCCCCAATCTGGTCCTATAAAAAAGTTATAGTTTGGTCCTTTTAATCATATCAGATATGATTAAAATACAACTCAGTTGAAAAAGCAAGCAAAAATTTCCCCACCACTTTTAAAGGAGCGATCACCATGTCAGATACCAAGATCTGTAAGCTGGTATTAGCCGCCCTCTTTGCCGCGCTGTGTACCATCATGACCCTGGTCATCCAGGTTCCCTCCCCCATGCAGGGCTATGTCAACCTGGGAGACTGTGCCGTTCTTCTCTCCGCCTGGGTTCTGGGCCCACTCTACGGCGGGGCCGCCGCCGGCGTAGGTTCCATGCTGGCGGACCTTCTCTCCGGCTACGCTCACTATGCTCCTGGAACCTTCGCTATCAAGCTGGCGATGGCCGTAGTGGCCGCCCTGCTGTTTCAGGCTCTCCAACGGCGCCGCACTCCAAATGTACTCCTCTCCCAGGCTGTGAGCGGCTTTGCGGCTGAGATCATCATGGTAGCCGGCTATTTCGGCTACGCCTGCCTGTGGCTGGGCAAGGGTCTGGCCGCCGCGGCCTCCGTGCCGGGGAATATCATTCAGGGGCTCTTTGGGCTGGCCGCCGCGGCCGCAGTCTACGCCGTACTCAGCCGTGGCCACGCCCTAACTCATATAACCCGCTGATTCCGACAAGGTCCCACCGCCGAAATCTTGCCCGCTAATCGAAAGAAGCTGGAGGAAAGGCACAGCCTTTCCTCCAGCTTTTCTCCTCTCTCCGCCGGGTATTCCGCGTCATATTCTAAGAAGCAGGACGGCGATACGAAAGTATACCATCAGGGATATCCCATCCGCGATGGTGGTGATCAAGGGGCTGGCCATCACAGCAGGGTCCAGATGGGCACGGCTGGCCAGAATAGGCAGGAAACAGCCCAGCAGCTTTGATACAATCACCGTCACTACCAAAGTCAGGCTGACCACTATGGCCACTATCAGATCCAGGTGGTCCAAAACAGTCAGTCGCAGCAGATTGACAGCGGCCAGGGTAATCCCACACAGCACTCCGACCTGTATCTCCTTCCAGGCCACCTTCCACCAGTCCCCATACCCTATCTCCCCCAGGGAGAGCCCCCGGATGATGGTGACGGAGGACTGGCTGCCGCAGTTCCCTCCCGTATCCATCAGCATGGGGATAAAGGCAGTAAGTACCACCTGGGCGGCCAGGGCAGTCTCATAATGGGTAATAATGGCCCCGGTAAAGGCCGCCGATACCATCAGCAGCAGGAGCCACAGCACACGCTTTTTGTAGATCTCCCACACGCTGGTTTTTAGATAGGGCCGCTCGGAAGGAAGGATGGCGGCCATCCGCTCCATATCCTCAGTGGCCTCGTCCCGCAGTACCTCCATGGCATCCTCCGCGGTGACTGTCCCAACAAGCTTTCCCTCGTCATCCACCACGGGCAGTTCCACGCAGTCCGCCGCCTCCATCAGACGCACAGCCTCCTCCTGGTCATACTCCGGAGTAAGGACAGCCCTAGGGGCGGACATGGCCTGATCCAAACGGGCGCAGTCGGGCGCCGCCACCAGTTCGTAGAGGGTAAGAGCACCCAACAGGCGCCCCTCCTCATCCACCACATAGCAGCTGCTCATAAAATCCTGGGGCACACCCACCTGGCGCAGGCGGGCCAGTGCCTCCCGGGCACGCATCCGTGGAGAGAGCTCCAGGGGCTGACGGGACATGATAGCCCCCACAGTCCCAGGGATGGCAGGGATCATATTGATGTTCTTCATAACAGCTTCCTCCTTGTCGTCGAGTTCGGTTTTTTACCGTTTCGTGACAGGAGGTCCGGCAAACTCAGCCGGCTGTCTCGGCGCCCATCCCAGGACGCCGCGTACCATATTGAGTTTGTCCGCCGGGACCTCGACTGCCGCTGTCCATGAGATGTTCACCTCTCTTTGCTTCAAAATCGCTCCGGATAGAAAAGAGCACGCAAGCCGCGGCGGCGGCAAGCGTGCTCTGCACATACCCTATCATGCCACCGTCCAAGCTTTAGCATCGCGGGGCGGTGAAGTCGCGTTAAATCCTGCCTTCTGTTCGACAGGACCTGTTCAAACCAACGAAGGATGTCTCCATCCCTTTGCGGCAGCGACCCATATCCCCACGGTAGCCTTACCTACCGGATTACGGGGCTATTATATCCTCTTTCTGGCGGGCTGTCAACCCCTGGTTAAGCGGCTTGGCCGTCACTGCACCACCACGTTCTCCGCCCCCAGCCGTTCCGTCAGGTCAGCCACCAGGGCTGGATGGATTTGGCAGTAGGAGCCCACACGCTTTTTGCAGTCCTCAAAATAAAGCACCACCCGGCTCTCTCCGGGGAAAAAAGAGAGGGCCAGCCGGACCTTACGCAGGCGAGGGTCCTCTCTGGCGGGCAGGCGGAGGTAGAGCGTCTTTTCCTCCTCCCCTGTCATCTCCCCATTTAGGTCTCCCAGGGGGCGGATCTCATCTACCATGAGCTGTGGCTCCTTCTCGTCCCGGACAGAGATCCGGCCCGTAGCCAGGATCGCCGAGTTTTCCCTGATATGGCTGCCACTATTCTCCAGCACTTTGGCAAAGCACAAAAGCTCCATCGAGGCAGTATCATCCTCCAGGTTGACATAAGCCATCAAGGTGTTATTCCGGGTGGTTCTGGTACGGTAAGTGGAAATAATACCGGCCACTGATACCCTCTGGTTGTCCCGGTACTCCTTAGGTCCATCCTCCCGCTGAAAGTCCAGCAGGATAGAGCCGATGCTCACCGCCCCCTTCCGCCTGGCCATCTCCCGGTACTGATCCATGGGGTGCCCGGACAGATACAGCCCGGTGATTTCCTTCTCCATGGTCATCAGCTCCTGAGCGCTGTACTCCGCCAGCTCCGGCAGGACCAGCGCGGGAAGGGGGGCGCTCTCCTCCACTCCGCCGAGCCCAAAGAGATCCAGCTGCCCCTCCACGTTCCGCTTCCGAGCCGCGGCAATCCCGTCCAGCACTTGGCCGTATACCTGCATCAGTTGGGACCTACGGTAGCCCATGCGGTCAAAGGCTCCGGATTTGATGAGACTCTCCACCACTCTCCGGTTTAGATCCTGGTCAAACATCCGATCGCAGAAGTCCATAAAGTCTGTAAAGAGTCCACCCTTTTCACGTTCTGACAACATGGCGTTTACAACGTTTCGCCCTACCCCCTTCAGGGCCACCAGGCCAAAGCGGATTCCTCCCTCTACCACAGTGAAATCGGCCTGGGACTCGTTCACATCAGGGGGAAGCAGAGGGATATCCATATCCCGGCACTCTGAGATATACTCCGCCACCTTCTCGGTGGAATCCAGCACCGAGGTGAGCAGAGCGGCCATGTACTCCTTGGGGTGGTGGCACTTGAACCAGGCGGTCTGATAGGCCACCACGGCGTAACACACAGCGTGGGCCTTGTTGAAGGCGTAGTTGGCAAAATCGTTGATTTCATCGTAGATAGACTCGGCAATAGCGGCGGGTACTCCGTTGTGCTCACAGCCGACAATATTCCGCTCCGGGTCCCCGTGGATAAAGGCAGCCCGCTCCCGCTGAATATCCTTCATTTTCTTTTTAGACATGGCGCGGCGCACCATGTCGGCCTGTCCCAGGGAGTAGCCTGCCAGCTGTTGGAAGATCTGAATGACCTGCTCCTGGTAGACGATACATCCATAGGTATTGGACAGGATGGGCTCCAGGGCCGGGTGCTTATAGGTAATCTTGTCCGGATTGTTTTTGCTGGCAATAAAGCGTGGAATGGAATCCATGGGGCCAGGGCGGTAGAGGGCGATGATGGCGGTGATATCCTCGATATTCTGTGGCTTGAGGCCGAGGCACACCCCGGTCATTCCCGCAGACTCCATTTGGAACACACCGGAGGTCTTCCCCTCTGACAGCATAGACATGGTAGCCGGGTCGTTCAAGGGGATGCTTTCTAGTGTAAAGTTCTTTTCCTTGCTTCGGACCATTTTGACCGCGTCATCCAGAATCGTCAGGTTACGCAGTCCCAGGAAGTCCATTTTCAGCAGTCCCAGCTCCTCCAGAGTGGTCATCACATACTGGGTAACAGGCAGGCCGTCGTTGGTCGCTAGGGGCACATAGTCGCAGACCGGCCGGCTGGTGATAACCACACCCGCAGCATGGGTGGAAGTATTCCGCGGCATCCCTTCGATGGCCATGGCGGTATCGATGAGCTTTTTGATGCTCTCATCCCCGTCATACAGCTCTCTCAGCTGTTTAGACAGCTTCAAAGACTCCTCCAGCGTGATGTGCAGCGCCCCAGGGCCGTTGGGGATAAGCTTGGCCACCGCATCCACATCTCCGTAAGGCATTCCAAGAACCCGCCCCACGTCCCGGACAGATCCCCTGGCCGCCATGGTACCGAAGGTGACGATCTGGGCCACATGGTCGGCGCCATATTTTTTGTTTACATAGTCAATGACCTCTTGCCGGCGGCGGATACAGAAGTCAATATCAATATCGGGCATGGATACCCGCTCTGGGTTGAGAAATCGCTCAAAATACAGGGAGTACTGCATGGGGTCCAGGTCTGTGATATTCAGGCAGTAAGACACCATGGAGCCGGCAGCCGACCCGCGCCCCGGTCCCACAGGGATGTGGTTTCCCTTGGCAAACGCGATAAAGTCGGACACAATAAGGAAATAATCCACAAAGCCCATCTTACGGATCATATCCATCTCGTATCGCAGCTGCTTCCGATATTCCTCAGGCTGGTCCGGATAGCGGCGTGCAAAGCCATCCATACACAGCTTTTCAAAGTACGCCTCCCCGTCTGTCCAGCCCTCTGGGAGCTGAAAGTGGGGCAGGTGATATTTTCCAAACTCAAATTCCACATCACACAGTTTGGCAATTTTGGCAGTGTTCTCCAGCGCCTCAGGATAGTTGGGGAACAGTGCGGCCATCTCATCCTCTGACTTGACATAGAACTGGTCGGTTTCAAACTTCATACGATTGGGGTCGTCCACAGTCTTGCCCATTTGAATGCACATCAGAACGTCCTGTGTCTCCGCATCCTCCTGGCGGAGATAGTGGGCGTCGTTGGTGGCGATAAGGGGGATGCCTGTTTCCTCATGGATGCGGACCAGCGCGGCATTCACCTGCTTCTGGGCCGCAATGCCGTGGTCCTGGAGCTCCAGGTAGTAGCCGTCCTCTCCAAACAGCTCCCGCATCTCCAGTGCCACCGCCTTAGCCTGCTCATACTCCCCCGCCAGCAGCAGCTTGGGCAGTTCTCCGCCCAGGCAGGCGGAGCAGGCGATCAGGCCGCCAGCGTGCTCCCGCAGTAAGTCCATGTCGATGCGGGGCTTAATGTAAAATCCCTCTAGATAGGCCTGAGACACCATATAGGACAGGTTTCGATAGCCCTCCTCGTTCCGGCAGAGGAGCACCAGGTGGCGGGAATCCGCGTCAAACTCATGGACCTTTTGGAAGCGGGTGCGGCCCCGTGGCGCCACATAGACCTCGCAGCCGATGATGGGTTTGATCCCCTCGGCCTTGCAGGCCCGGTAAAAATCAATGACTCCATACATACAGCCGTGGTCAGTGATGGCCACCGCATCCTGCCCCAGCTCCTTGACCCGCTCCACCAGCTTTTTGATCCGGCAGGCTCCGTCCAGTAAGGAAAACTCCGTATGCAGATGTAAATGGACAAAGGACATAGCCTTTTCTCCTCCCTGGGACAAACTGCCCCACCACTTCTTCATTTCTCGCTCTAAAATTTGATTTCTAGAGTGCGGTTCACTCCGCCGCCTGCTTTAGCCTCTCCCCCGTGAGGCGGTAAGTAGTCCACTCATCCATGGGAGTGGCGCACATCTTTTGGATATAAAAGTTAATAGAAGGGGTGTTCCAGTCCAGGCAGGCCCATTCCAGCCGCCCGCACCCACGTTCCACCGTGATACGGGCAAGTCTCTTTAGCAGGGCCTCCCCGTAGCCCTTTCCACGCTCCTCAGGCAAAACGAACAGGTCCTCTAGATAGATGCCCGCCCGGCCCAAAAAGGTGGAGAAGTTGTGGAAGAACAGAGCAAAGCCCACCTCTCTCCCACCGGCCGCAGCGAAGATGACCTCCGCCTTCTGTTTCTCAAAAATCCATTCCCGCAGCAGCTCCGGTGTGGCCACCACCTGGTCGGACATATGCTCATAATCCGCCAGAGCCCGGATAAAGGACAGGATCAACTCCTCATCCCCTGGGACCGCGGTCCGAAATGTACAAACTGTCATCGTATCTCTCCTTGTCATAGGCGCGCTTTTGATTGGCTAGGGCCTGTGCCTCTTACCGCTTTTTTCTTAACTGCTTTTTGCTTCTCTCCGCTTCCCCTGTCCATGGGTCCTATATTTCCATATTGAACCAGAGAACAGCGGGGCAGCTCAAAATCTGTCAGCTTGTGCTTTGGGACTCCCAGGGAATGCGACCCGGCTAACCATTTTGCGCCTTCCCTGCATACGCCCGTTCATCTATCCTTCCTCTCTCCCCAACTCTACCAGCTTCCGCAGGCGGTGGTTCAGTGCTGACTTGGTGATCGGTGGATCACACCGCTCCGCCAGCTGGGACAGGGTGTCCTCTGGATGGGCTAGTCGAAGGGCGGCGGTCTCCTTCAGCTTGTCCGGCAGAAGGGCCAGCCGGCCCCGCTCCTCCAGGCGCCGTATGGCCTCCAACTGGACCATGGCCGCCTCCACCGCCTTATCCAGATTGGCGGCATCACAGTTTACCCTTCGGTTCACGCTGCCCCGGATGTCCTTCTCCAGCTTGGCGTTCATCACTTCCATAGCGGACACAGGGGCACCGATGGAGGTAAGAAAATCCTCGATCCGGTCACTCTGCTTAAAGTAAATGACAGAATTTCCCTTCCGCTGGGCCGCTTTGGGCTCCAGCTCCATTTCCCGCATCAAGGCCTCCAGCTCCCGGCTGACGCTCTGGTGCGTGGTAGCCAGCTCCAGGTGGTAGCCCTTTCTGGGGTCGGTCACCGATCCGCCCGCCAGGAAGGCTCCCCGCAAAAAGGAGGTCCGGCAGCAGCTCTCCTCCAGTACAGCAAAATTCAAATGGAGGGCCAGCGCGCCCAAGTCGCTGCCGAAGGTCTGATGGACAGCCGCCAGCTTATCCCGGTCCGTGATGGAGAAGATATACTTCCCCTCCCCGTCTGGCAGGCGGTCAAAGGTAATCCGAAACGCCTTTTTCAGCAGTGGAGGCAGCCGCTTGGCAAAGGCTTCGCTCTCTGTCATCACCCGGATCTCCCGGGCACTGAAGGTATTGCAGTAGAGCAGCACACCGTAGGCCTCCGCCTGGGCACAACACCGCCGGTTGAGTGGGATCCGGCATAGCTCAGTCTTTACATCTCCGGAAAAGGACATGGTTATTCCTCCAATATGTAGCGCCTCTCTCCCCGGAAGATGCGCACCGCCCGCTGACGGTAGATCTCCAACAGGGCGGCCGCCAGCTTATCCGGGTCATGGCGGGCAAAATCGCCCTTGTCGGAGGCCAGAGGCCGCTCCTCCAGCTCCAGCCCCATCGCGGCGACGCGCTCCCGGTCCACCGTTAGAGGCGCCGCGTCCTCCACCCGGTATTTCTCCACTAGCCCAGGATGAACTGGCGCACTGTTGGCCAGACACAGGTCCAGCAGCCCCGGCTCCCCGTGGACCAACAGGGCTTCCAGGTGGTCAGCGGCGGTATACCCCTCTGTCTCTCCATCCTGAGTCATGATGTTGCACACATAAATCTTTGGCGCGTCCGACTGGGCGATGGCTTTGGCCACCCCGTCCACCAGCAGATTGGGGATCACACTGGTATACAGGCTCCCCGGCCCCAGCAGGATCAGATCCGCGTCACGGATGGCCTCCAGAGCGGCGGGCAGAGGGGCGGGCCGCTCTGGGATCAGCGCCACCCGAGAAATCCGGCAGTCCTGCTCTTTTTTAAAATGGTATATCTTGGACTCTCCCACCACACGGGCCCCGTTTTCAAAGATGGCCTCCAGCTGCACGTCCGCACTGGTAACCGGGATGACTCGGCCCGTGATCGCCAGCACCTGGCTCATCTGGCTGACCGCCTCCTCAAAGGAGCCGGTCACCCCATTCAGGGCCGCCAGAATCAGGTTGCCAAAGGACTGTCCGGAGAGGGAGCCCTCAGTAAAGCGGTAGGTCAGCAGCTTCTCCATGATGGGCTCCGTGTTGGCCAGGGCCTCCATACAGTGGCGGATATCACCCGGGGGCGGCATTCCAATATCCCGGCGAAGCATTCCAGAGCCTCCCCCGTCATCCGCCACAGTGACGATGGCGGTCAGATTCTTGGTATATTTTTTTAAGCCGCGCAGCATGGTGGAAAGGCCCGTACCGCCGCCCACAGCGACGATCTTGGGCCCCCGCTCCCACTGCTGGAGGCTGGGCAACGTATCGCTCATAACCGCTCCTTTCCCTGAAAGGACAGACCTGCTCCGTGTCCCGTATCCAGGCCACGGCCCCTGCCATCAGTTTCTTCCCAAGTCTCGGTGGCTCTCCGCCACAGGCCAGCCCTGTCCTCTGATCCGCTCGGCTAGAGCATGGGCGATGGCCACGGACCGGTGGTGCCCGCCGGTGCAGCCCACGGCGATGACTAGAGCCGTCTTGCCCTCCTCCTCATACCGGGGAAGGAGCCAGCCCACCAGGGCCCACAGCCGCTCCAAAAACTCCTCTGCCTGGCCGCCGTGAAACACATAGTCCCGCACCCCCTGGTCCAGTCCGGTAAGGGGACGCAGGTCAGCTACATAGTAGGGGTTGGGCAGGAAGCGGACATCCAGGACCAGATCGGCCTCCATAGGCACCCCGTGCTTGAATCCGAAGGAGGACACCCGAATGTCCATCCGCCCCTCTGTGGAACTGCCCTTAGCAAAAATGCGGCGCAGCTCTCCCTTCAGCTTGGCGGGGGACAGATTAGTGGTGTCGATTATATATTCCGCCCGCCGGCGCAGGGGCTCCAGCATCTGCCGCTCCAGAGAGATGGCCTGCTCCAGACTGTCGCACTCCTCGGCCAGAGGGTGGCTGCGGCGGCTCTCCTTATACCGCTTGATAATAGTTTCGTCCGAGGCATCCATAAAGAGGATCCGGTAAGCGCACTTCATGGCCTTCAGGTCAGTTAGGGCCTGGAACAGGCTATCAAAGTTGGTGCCGCCCCGGATGTCGGTGACCAGAACCACCCGGTCATACTCCCCGGAGCCTGCCATACCGAGTTCTGCGAACTTGGGGATCAGGGGGGCGGGCAGATTATCCACACAGAAGAAATCCATATCCTCCATAAAAGAGGCGGCTTTGCTCTTTCCCGCTCCGGACAGGCCGGAGATGATAACAAATTCCATCCAATCACACCTCACCGCCGCCTCTCCGCCAAGGACCAGGCGGCTTTTCTCTTTCTATAAGGTCCAACAGGCGGCATGGGACCTTCCACCGGGTAGAGCGGCAGGCCCCTAGGGCAAGCACCTGGACACCTCTATTCCTAGAGCATAAGCCAGCGGCTTGTCGCCAGGACCCTCCCGTCACCGTAGGACTTTCACTTCCATCTCCAGTGCTACGCCAGTTTCCGCCAGGACACGGGCCTTCACCCGCTCTACCAGCTCCAGCACATCCGCGCAGGTGGCGCCTCCCCGATTTACGACGAAACCGGCGTGCTTCTCCGACACCTGAGCGCCTCCCACACACACACCCTTCAACCCACACTGATCGATGAGGGCGGCAGCAAAGTGGCCTGTTGGGCGCTTGAACATAGAACCGGCGCTGGGGTATTCCAGAGGCTGCTTCTCGCTGCGTCGCCGGGCCAGTTCCTCGATTTTCGCCCGGATCTCCTCCGCTTCCCCTTGGGGCAGAGAGAACTCCGCCTTCAGGATAAGCCAGTCGGGGTGCCGAGCAAAGATGCTGCTGCGGTAGCCAAACTCACACCCGGCGGCGGGGATGGTATACTCGTTCCCCTCCCCATCCAGATAGGTGACGGCAGTGACCACCTGGGACAGCTCACCTCCATAGGCCCCGGCATTCATCATTACACCGCCCCCCAGGGACCCCGGTATGCCGTGGGCGAACTCCAGCCCGGCCAATCCCCGGCCCAGGGCCGCCCAGGCCAGACGGGCCAGTGAGATCCCACTCTCCGCCCACAGGCGGCGGTTCACCTCCTGGGTCTGATCTAAGCCGCACAGCTTCACCACAAATCCTCGGTAGCCCTCATCCGGCACCAGCAGGTTGGAGCCGTTGCCCAAAAAGAAGGGACGGATTTCCAGCTCCCCGGCCGCCCTCACCGCCGCCTTTGCCTCCCCTACTGTTCTGGGCAGGGCCATCAGGGCCGCCGGGCCGCCAATCCGAAAGGTGGTATGCCGAGACATAGGTTCCTCCGTCCTCAGCTCCAGCTCAGGGCAGCGATCTCTTAAATTACGCAACAACTGTTCCAATCGATCCATATTGCCTCCTGCATCCTCAGGATAAAATCATGTACCGAATTATTATAACAAATTTTTTCTCCAAATAGAATAGGCAGAATCAGAAATATATCCTCTCCGGGCTCCCCCCTCTGTTCGGTCAGTACCCCTTTCACGGGTTCCACTCCGTAATGCCGCAAAAAATGGGCCCCTCCCTGTGTGGGGAGGGGCCGGTTTTACGGTTCCTGCTTTTCAGACTGCTCCGTTTTCCACTTCTTATACTTTCTCAGACCTGCCCATCCGCCAATGGCCGCGGCAGCAATCAAGATGACTAGGACCACCAGGTTGTAGGACATCCACACCAGCAGCTCCTGAGCGCTCCGGACAAAGCCCTCGCAGCTGGCCTTGAAGCCGGCGGTCATCCGCTGGCCGAGGGTAGAGCTCTCCCCCACCTCCTGGACCACCTTTCCTACCTCTTGCAGATAGATGGTAAAGGTAGAGTAGCTGATCAACGCATCGTAGCGGTTCAGGGTGGAGGACAACTGCTCGATCTGATACTCCACATCACCCAGGGCATTCTCCAGAGAGATGATATCCTCCATGGTGTCCGCCTGCTCCAGCAGGGCAAGCAGGCGCTCCTGCTTGGTCCGCTGCGTCTTCAACCGGGTCTCAGCGTCATAGTACCGCTCCCCCACGTCCTCGCTGCTCTCGCTGCTCTCCGTGATATAGCCCAGTGTCCCGGCGCTATTGAAAAAGTCGCTGTACCGCTCTGCCGGCACTCGGACGACGTACTCCCCCCAGCGGCTGGCACTGGCATCCCGGTAGCTCCCTCCGCGCACAGCGGCGGTTTCAAAATATCCCCCGCACTCCGACACCAGACGGTCCAGGGCCTGGACCGTCTGGTCGAACTGCTCCGTCTGGATGCTGAACTCCGCCCGGCGGACCAGTTTGGCTCCTGCGTTCTGATAGACGGAGCTATCCGTGCCCTGTTCGTCCGCGCTGGGCTCCATAGGAGCGGCCTCCCCGCCAAAGCCTATGTCCCAGCCGGAAGATATGTCCGCGCTGGAAGCCGTGTTTCCCGCAGCGACCCCAGAGTCCTTGCCATTGTTTCCGCTGCCACAGCCTGCCAGCAGCAAAAACAGCAGAGTCAGCCCCGCGGCCAGTGTCTTTTTTCCTCTCATAACAGATCCCCCTTTTTCATTTCGTCTCGACTCTTTCGCGCGTCACTTCCCACCAAGGTGGAAGCCTTCCGCGGCCTCTAATTCTCTAGACGAAATCTGTGGGATCTGGTTCGGATTTTTTTATTAAAATTTTATATCATGTCGCACAGCAGAGCGGCCCCTACCACTCCGGCGTCGTTGCCCAGTGCGGCCCGCTCCAGCCGGGTGGGCATGGATTTGTCATAGGAGCCCTTCTTTACCAGCTCCCGCAGGGGAGTCAGCAGCAGATCGTCGTCCGCGTTGCTGATGCCACCGCCCAGACAGATGATCTGGGGCTGTAAGATATTGACCAGATCGATTAGACCTATGGACAGCCCCTGGCGGTAATTCTCCAGCACCCGAAGGGCGGTTCCGTCCCCCTGTCTGGCCCCCTGGAAGGCGGTCCGCCCCTGGACCTTGGAGAGATCGCCGCCGCATAGCTCCCACAGAACACTGTGCCGGTCCTGCTCCATCGCCTGGCGGGTCATCCGAATGAGGGCGGTGGCCGAGCCATACTGCTCCCAGCAGCCGTGATTGCCGCAGCCGCAGGGGGCACCGCCGGGCTGGATAATCATGTGGCCCGCCTCCATGCCCGAATTGGCATACCCGGTAAACAGCCTGCCTCCCGCCACCATACCGCTGCCGATTCCTGTGCCCAGGGTGACCACCACTGCCGGGTCACAGCCTTTCGCGGCGCCGGCCCAGTACTCACCGATGGCCGCACAGTTGGCGTCGTTGCCCAAAAAGAACGGCACATCCCACTCCTGCTGGAACAACTGACGCACCGGCGTATCCCGGAAGGGCATATTGGCGGTCTGGACCACCACGCCGGTCCTGTTGTCCACCAGGCCCGGAAAGCCGGCTCCCACAGCTTGGATCTGATCCAGGGCCACCCCCTCCTCCCGGCATACCTCTACGGCCAGCCGGACCAGCTGGCGACACAGCCCCGCGCCATCTAGGGACTTGTCCACCGGCACCCCGGCTTTCCTCAGGATACTGCCCTCCCGGTCCACCAGACCGGCGACCAGGTTGGTCCCTCCTACATCGATACCCACATAGTACATGGTCACAGATCTCCCTCTTCCATCAGCTTTTCGAAGTGCCGGTCCATCCGGTTGGTCAGCTCCAGAGCGGCATTGTGGCCCATCTTGCGGTTGCGGTTGTTCATGGCCGCTACCTCGACAATACTGGCCAGGTTCCGGCCGGGCTTCACCGGGATAGTGGCCTCCGGCACCTTGACCCCCAAAATATCCGTCTGCACGGTATCCAGCCCCAGCCGGTCGTAGACCGCATGGTCGTCCCAGGGCTCCAGGTCGATGACCAGATCGATCTGCTGCTTGTCCTTGATAGCTCCCATACCGAATAGCCGGCGCACGTCGATGACTCCGATGCCCCGCAGCTCCATGTAGTGCCGGATCAGTTCGGGAGCAGTTGCCTCCACAGTGCCGTGGTTCGTCAGGCGGATCTCCACCGCGTCGTCCGCCACCAGGCGGTGGCCGCGCTTGATCAGCTCGATAGCTACCTCGCTCTTACCCACGCCCGACTCCCCCTGGAACAGAACACCCTCTCCATATACCTCCATCATAACTCCGGACCGAGTGATTTTGGGGGCCAGGCGGTCACATAGGCTGCCGATCAGGTTGCTCATGAAGGCGGAGGTCTGTGCCTTGGTGCGCAGCACCGTGCGGTCGTACTTTTCCGCCATCTCCATACACTCAGGGAAGGGCTCCATCCCACGAGTGACGATCAGGCCGGGGACCGGGTAAGACAGCAACGCCTCAAAGCGTTCTCTCCGCTTCTCCGGCTCCAGTGTCTCCAAATAGGTGTACTCCGTCAGACCGATGAGCAGCAGCCGCGCGGTATCAAAATGCTCAAAAAATCCAGTCAGCGGCAGACCGGGACGGTTCACGTCCACCGTCCGGAGTGGGACGTTCTCATAGTTTGTTCCTTTGTTCAGCACCTCCAGACCAAATTCCTGGATAATATCTCCCAGCCGGACACTGCTTATTCCTTCCGCCATTGGGACACGCTCCTTTCACTGCGTTATCAATGGGGCTAACCCCCCTTGATCTTCCTTATTTTTCAGTATAGACGAAAAGCGACTGGGACGCAAGCGCACCGCCCCTCTTTCTAAAATTTTTTCGTGGCCAGTTTTTGAAAAAAGTGCTTGCATTCTGCCGGAATATCTGTTATGATATCAGTCGAAGCTTTTTGGAAAGCGATTCTCATAGCGAGGAGGTAAGCAACATGGCCAAATGCGAATTCTGCGACAAGGGCGTCACCTTCGGCATCCAGGTCTCCCACTCCCATCGTCGTTCCAACCGCACCTGGAAGCCCAACGTGAAGCGCGTGAAGGCGATCGTGAAGGGCACTCCCACTCACGTGTACGTCTGCACCAGATGCCTCCGTTCCGGTAAGGTCACCCGCGCTGTGTAATGGAATATGGCAAATAGAAAGTCAGCCGCCCATACGGGCGGCTGACTTTTTTAGTCCTCTATCCATCTGTGTGCTCTCCCTGGCCGTTTATCACGATATCCCAGACATAGTTTAGATAGGCCCATCCCGGCCGGTCGGTCCGAGTATAGTAATCGATCATATACACGGTTCCATCCTCCTCCAGCAGATCGGACAAAATCGGAACGGTTTCCATCTCCCAAATCTCCTCCCCGATCTGAACTACCACATGTGTCTGATCAGTTACCTCCAGGACCTGTGCCACGCCCGTATGGGCGGTATATCCGGACATCCAAACAAAGTAGGCGATCTGTGCCCCTGCCAGCAGCGCCAGGGTCAGCGCCAGAGCCCAATACCGCCGCCAGCGTTTTTGCCGTACTATACGCCATAGCACCGCGATCAGCCATATCCAGGTGGCCGCCACAGTAATCAGGATCACCAGGTTAAATATCTCATGAAGGCCGTAGGACACATATCGGTAATTCCCCTGACCCGCCATTCCCTCCTGCCAGAGGTACACCATCCAGATCATAACGATGGCAAAAATGCCGACTAACGCCCGCACCACATGAAAGCCCACCGTCCTTGCTGTCCGCTCCAGCACCTTGGCGCCGTCCTCCGGCGGGGCAGCGGAGGGGGAGCCGGGGATAATTTCCTCCTCCCCTCTTAGCTTGTCCAGCAATTCCCGGCAGCTCTGACAGTCTGTCAGGTGCTCCTCCACCAGTTTGGCGCTTTCCTGACTGCATACCCCGTCCACATACAGGGGCAGCAGGTCACGGATGATATCACAGTTGTTTTTCATTTTTCTCCCTCCTCTATCATGGCTCTTAATTTTTCCCTGGCCCGGTGATAGGTCACACGGGCCCAGCTCTCACTCTTCCCGTATTGAGCAGAAAGCTCCTCATAGGGGCGCTCCTCCAGGGCCTTAGCTACAAAGACAGAACGGTATGGCTCCTCCAGGCGCTCTACCAGATCCAGCCATTCCCAGAGGGAGCTATCCCACGCTCCGCGCTCCTGACACACTTGAAACGGCTCCCGCCGCCTCCGCGTCTCATGGGTCAGCCAGGTATTTTTTGCGATCTGGCACAGCCAGACAGACAGCCTGCACTCCCCTTTGAAGCGGTGGATATGAAGCAGAGCCTTAACAAAGGTATCCTGAGTTAGGTCCTCCGCCTCTTGTGGAGGGCATCCACGGCTGACAAGAAAGCGATATACCAGCCTTGCGTTTTCCCGATAGACCAATTCAAACTCCCGGTAATCTTCCCAGCTCAACCGTTTCTCCCTCCCCCTTCTGTTTTTAACTATAAGACTATCGACGAGGCCCTTTTGTTACAAAGAAACACTGCATCGCATCAGAAAAGGCCGCCCATGGGCGGCCTTTGAAGTGTTTTTTCTGACGTACACACCGCCGAAAAAAACAGATTATCATTCTTTCGCGCCTTCCGGCGCGAAAGAATGCGAGGCTTTTTTCTAAGCAGCACTCAGCTCTCATCCGCCGTGGGAAGCCTCCAGGGGACATCCTTAAACGCTTCTCCGGCCTCCAGCGCCTCCACGGTACCGGCGGACACGTCCAGGATGTGGGCGGCAAAGTCCTCCGCCCGCTCCTCGGGCAAGAGGGCAGACAGCACGACGTCCACCCCATAGTCCACAGCTTCCACCACGCCGCCGAAGGAGCCGATCTCCCGGCGCATCCCCTCAAACTGGGCATAGGTGCAGGGGACCTCCATGGCCACCCACCGGCGGACCACCGAGATCCCCGCCCCGTCCAGGGCGTCCTTGGCGGCGGCGGAATAGGCCCGAACCAGCCCCCCAGCCCCCAGGAGGATCCCACCAAAGTACCGGGTGACCACACACACCACATCATTGACGTTCTCCCGTTGGAATACATTGAGCATGGGCTGGCCCGCCGTGCCCTGGGGCTCGCCGTCGTCGGAGTATCGCTCCACGCCCCCCTCCCGCAGCCGGTAGCACCAGCAGTTGTGCCGGGCGTCATAGTGCTTCTTTTTGGTCTCCTCAATCCGGGCCCTGGCCTCCTCCTCAGAGGACACCCGCCACACCTGGCCGATAAACCGGGATCGCTTCTCTACCAGTTCTGTCTGGCTGTGCTGGGTAGGAATATAGTATTCGATCATATAGTCACCTCAGTGCAGATAGTATGCGTTTGACCAGCCCGCCGGGCGGGGCACCCTATTCCTCCTCGGGAAACATCTGGATGTCCAGCGCCTCGCAGATGCGGAAGAACTGTTCCAGAGAAGGATTTTTACGGCCTCTCTCTATTTCACTCAAAAATGTTTGCGTAATCCCAAGCTGCTGGGCCAGTTTATGCTGGCTCAGGCCTTTTGCTTCTCGCTTTTCTCTCATAATCTTACGATAATCCTTCATTGCAATCACCTGCTTTAAATTATAGTATAGCTGATAGCTATTCTTTTTGAAACAAGAGCTTACAGCTCTTGCTCGATTTAAGGTGATAGTATGGAGACCGCAGCGCATGGCTGGAAGACTTTTCCGAAAGCTGTGACTCCCTGCTGGAAGACGCCATTCTCCTTCGTGTCGCCATACGATATCTGACCACGACCTGTTCTCCCTGAGCGGGATCTTTACAAAATAAGCGGGACGGCGCTGGCCGTCCCGCCTCTCCTTATTTCAGCTTTGCGTACATACAGTAGTCGTGGAGCTGTCCATTTTTGATTACTCCCCGCGCCATCACGCCCTCCAGATGGAAGCCTGCCTTCTCCAGCACCCGCCGGGAGGCAGCGTTATGGGCATAGGGCTCGGCAAAGATGCGAACGATATCCCAGCGATGGAAGCCCAGGCGGCACATCTCCTCCACAGCGGCCGGCATAATGCCTCGGCCCCAGAATTCCCGCCCCAGCCAGTAGCCCAGCTCGGCGGAGAGGCGGTATACGTCTGTCCCTCTGGTCAGGGCGATGCTGCCCACTGCTTGCCCGTTCACAGAGATGGCTCGGAAGATAGCCTGTCCCTCATCCGCCGCCATACAGCTTTGGATAAACTCCCGTGCATCGGACAGGTGATAGGGGGCAGGAAATATGTCCCGGAGATTGGCCGCCACCTGGGGGTCATCTGCGTACCGGGTAATGGAGGGGGCGTCCTCCGGACGCCATTCCCGAAGCTCAAAGCCCACCGTCATTCCTCCCAGGGCTCTCTGTGAGTCTTCCACCCCTCCACCAGAGGGCCAAGCTGGCCGATGACCTTGGGGGTGCAGACCGCCACCACGTCGATGGTCTCACCATACTCCACGTTCTCCACCTTCGCGTCCTGGTATAGCTTTTCCAGCAGTCCGCCCCGGTCATAGGGCAGATGGATCGTAACCCGCCTGGCTCCGTTGTCCAGCCGCTTCCCTATGGCGGCCAGCAGCTCAGGCACCCCCTCCCCGGTCTTGGCAGAGATGGATACAATGCCCTCCCCGTGGGGCCGGATGTCCCCCGTCCACAGGTCGCACTTGTTGAATACCTCGATGCGCGGAGTTTGGTCCGCTCCCAGCTCATGGATCAGTTGGTCCACCACCTGGGCCTGTTCCCTCCACTGGGGGTTCGAGGCATCGATGATGTGGAGCAGCAAATCGGCATACTCCAGTTCCTCCAATGTGGCCTTGAATGCCTCTACCAGATGGTGGGGCAGCTTACGGATGAAGCCCACCGTGTCGGACAGCAGTACAGTACAGGTGTCAGAGATCTCCAGAGTCCGGGTAGTGGTGTCCAACGTGTCGAAGAGCCGGTCGTTTGCCGGGATTTCCGCCCCGGTCAGGTGGTTGAGCAGTGTGGACTTGCCCGCGTTGGTATACCCTACAATGGCCACCACCGGGACCTCGTTCTTGATGCGGCGCTCCCGCTGGGTGGCTCGTACCCGGCGGACCTCCTTCAAGTCCCCCTCCAGCTTGGATATCTTTTTCCGGATATGCCGGCGGTCGCTCTCCAACTGGGTCTCGCCGGGGCCACGGGTGCCGATGGCGCCCTCCTGGCGCTCCAGGTGCTTCCACATACCCAGCAGCCGCGGCAGCAAATATTTGTACTGGGCCAGTTCTACCTGGAGGCGGCCCTCCTTGGTTCTGGCCCGCTGGGCAAAGATGTCGAGAATGAGGGCGGATCGGTCCAGAACCGCCACTCCCAGGTCCTCCGTGAGGGCCCGCTGCTGTGAGGGGGAAAGGGCGTTATCAAAGACGACCATGTTGGCATCCATGGCCTGGACCAGCTCTTTTACCTCGGCCACCTTTCCCTCCCCGATAAAGGTGCGGGGGTCTGGGCTGTCCTTGGACTGGGTGACCACACCCACGGTCTCTCCCCCCGCAGTCTCCAACAGAGCGGCCAGCTCCTCCATCGTCTCCTCGGTGGCGTTCTCCTCCTGGGACATGCTGAAGGCGTTCAGCCCCACCAGCACAGCCCGGTCAAATTTTTCTTGCGTAAGTTTGTCTGACATTTTTCCTCCGAATCACAGCGCGGGACTGCCCCCGCCTTATTTTTGCAGAACTTCCACGATTTCCCCGATGTACAGGGTGTGGTAATCCTTCTCCGGGTACCACTTCTCCCGGATCTCCTGGGGGATGTTTTTGGCATCCAGTGCCTGGGCAAATCGCTTACGGCACACCAGCACCAGTTCGGCCTGCTCGAAATAGGGAGCGCCACATTCCGCGGTTTTTACTGTAAAGCCGCATTCCTTTACCTTATCGATATCCCGTCCGCTCTTGGAACCGCATAGGGATAGGGCCTTCCGGTACTCCTCCCCAAAAAAGGTCAGGGTGAAATATTCTTCTTGGTCGATGAACTCCTTGGTATACCGCTGTGGCCGGATATAGCAGGTGGCCGCGGGCGCCCCCCAGATGACACCCAGCCCGCCCCAAGAGGCGGTCATCGTATTGCACCGCTCCTCTGTTCCAGCGGTGATCAGCATCCATTTGTCCCCGATCAGTGAAAAGGGATTTTCTTTCAGCTCCTTAGGCGCGATTTTCTTGAACATGACATTGTCCTCCTTAATTTAATATCATATAGGACCATTAAATAGGGTATGCGGCTGACCCGTCTTTTTTGCAGCGATACGCAAAAAGCCGCACCGATTCCTCGGTGCGGCTTTTGAAGGCGGGATCTTACTTGGCCAAGCCAAACTTCTTATTGAAGCGGCTGACACGGCCACCGGTGTCTACCATCTTCTGCTTGCCGGTGTAGAAGGGGTGACACTTGGAGCACACTTCCACGCGGATATCCTTCTTAGTGGAACCAGTTTCGATCACGTTGCCGCAGGCGCACCGGATGGTGGTCTGCTCATAATTAGGGTGGAGGCCTTCCTTCATTGTATGTTCACCTCTTTCTCCATGGAGGGTATTCTCGTAAACGCAACTGATATAATAGCATAGTTTCTGTGGAAAAGCAACCACTTTTTTCAAAAAAGTTTAGTCCCTCCCACTCCAAAATATCTCTTGACAAAGGGCCCTCCTTCGGCTAAAATGATGGGCAAGAAAATGCGATGAAGGGGAAAAAGGCAGGCCCCTCTCACCCAGAGAGCCGGCGGTCGGTGCGAGCCGGTGTGAGTCAGCCTGTGTATAACTGCCCCCCGAGCAGTCCATCTGAACCAGCGAGTAGGGTGGAACGTCTGGCCCCGTTACCGGCCGCGGCCTTGTTGGAGGCTATGAGGGCTGTGTGGGAGACCCACAGCTGAACCAGGGTGGTACCGCGTGGTTATAATACACGCCCCTGACTTTTAAAAGTCAGGGGCGTTTTTTCATCCCCTGATGGCCGCTCCGCCGCCAACTACAGCGGAGCAAACAAAAAGGAGGAACTCATTATGAACCCAGGCTACAAAAAGTACATCCCCTTCCAGCCCCAGAAGATCGTGGGCCGCACCTGGCCGGACAAGGTCATCACAAAAGCCCCCGTGTGGTGCTCCGTGGACCTGCGGGACGGAAACCAGGCTCTGGTAGACCCCATGAATATGGAGGAAAAGCTGGAATATTTCCACACCCTGCTGGACATTGGCATCAAGGAGATTGAGATTGGCTTCCCCTCCGCCAGTGAAACCGACTATGAGATCTGCCGGGAACTGATCGAGGGAGGGCACATCCCAGACGACGTGACCATCCAGGTGCTGGTCCAGGCCCGTGAACACCTGATCAAAAAAACCTTTGAGGCCATCCGCGGCGCCAAGCACGTCATCCTCCACTTCTATAACTCCACCTCCACCCTCCAGCGCAAGGTGGTATTCCATATGGACACTGACGGCATCACCAAAATCGCCACTGACGCCGCTGACCTGATCTATGAGATGGCCCAGCCCCTCATCCAGGAGGGCATGGACCTCCGCTTTGAATACTCCCCTGAGTCCTTCATGGGCACTGAGATGGACTACGCGGTAGAGATCTGCCAAGCTGTGCTGGAGCGTCTCCACGCCACCCCGGAAAATAAGGTCATCCTGAACCTACCCACTACCGTGGAAAACTGTATGCCCAACCAGTTTGCCGATATGCTGGAGTATTTCTGCAAGAAGATCCCTAGCCGGGACAGCGCCATCATCTCCCTCCATCCCCACAACGACCGGGGCTGCGGCGTGGCCACAGCGGAGATGGGCCTGCTGGCCGGAGCCGAACGGGTGGAGGCCACCCTGTTCGGCAACGGCGAGCGCACTGGAAACGTAGACATTGTCACCCTGGCCATGAATATGTATACTCAGGGCATCGACCCCAAGCTGGACTTCTCCAACATCAACAAGATCCGTGAGATGTATGAGCGGTGCACCAAGATGCCGGTAGGCGACCGGCAGCCCTATGTGGGCAAACTGGTATTTACCGCGTTCTCCGGCAGCCACCAGGATGCCATCAACAAGGGTACCCAGTATATGAAGGAGTCCAACTCCGACTACTGGGAGATCCCTTACCTGCCCATCGACCCAGCCGATGTGGGCCGGGAGTATGAACCAGTCATCCGTATCAACTCCCAGTCCGGTAAGGGAGGCGCGGCCTATATCATGGAGCACAACTTTGGCTTCGATCTGCCCAAGGCCATGCACCCCGACTTCGGAGCCGTGGTCCAGAAGGAGACTGACGCTGTGGGCAAGGAAATCAGCCCCGAGCGTATCTTTGAGCTGTTCCAGCAGGAGTACATCGAGGCCAAGGAGCCCTACAAGCTGCTCAAGCACGCCTTTGCGGAAAACATTGATAGCGAAGGTCATTCCCATGTCGCCTTCTGGGGCACCCTCCAGCACACCGATACTATTTTTAAGGTATCCGGCGAGGGCAACGGCCCCATTGACGCCTTCTTCAATGCCATCAAGGATGAGAAGATGTCCCACTTTACCTTCCTGGACTACTCCTCCCACGCCATCACCGACGGCTCTGACTCCCAGGGCGTGGCCTATATTCTGCTCCAGGACCAGCGCACTGGGAAGAAATACTGGGGCGTCGGCCTGTCCCACAACATCAATCTGGCCCCCCTGCGGGCCATCCTGTCCGCCATCAACCGCTCCAAGCGCAGTTGACCAGACGCGTCCCTCTCCCACACGGGAGGGGGACGCGTCTTCATATTCCGGTTCTTCCTTTTGGCTTTTACCCCTTCTAACGCCATCCCTTTTTTATGATCTCTCTTAACAATCTCGTTATCTTCTCATTTTTACCGCTTACTTCCGAGATTACCCATTGATTGTTTGGGCGATATGGTTTAAGATATAGAAAAACCCTTATGCGGAGGAGATAAGCCAATGCCAAAGCGCACCGACAACACACAAAAGGCCGTCAAGGCCCCCGCCCGTATGTCCAAAAAGGACCCGCTCACTCGGGAACAGCTCCACGCCATCGACGCCTGGTGGCGGGCCGCAAACTACCTGTCCGCCTGCCAGCTCTATCTGCTGGACAACCCCCTCCTGCGGGAACCTTTGAAGCCCGCCCATTTGAAGCAGAACATCGTGGGCCACTGGGGCACCTGCCCCGGCCAAAATTTTATCTATACCCATCTCAACCGCGCAATCGTCAAGTATGAGCTGAACATGATCTACATCTGCGGCCCCGGCCACGGAGGGAACGCCGTGGTAGCCCAAGACTACTTGGACGGCTCCTACAGCGAGGTCTATCCCAACATCAGTCAGGACACCGAGGGAATGAAGCGGCTGTTCCGCCAGTTCTCTTTCCCCGGCGGCATCCCCTGCCACACAGCCCCTGAAACCCCAGGTTCCATCAACGAGGGGGGAGAACTGGGCTACTCCCTGTCTCACGCCTTCGGCGCCGTCATGGATAACCCGGATTTGATCGCCGCCTGCGTCGTTGGCGACGGCGAGGCGGAGACCGGCCCTCTGGCTACCGCCTGGCACTCCAACAAGTTTCTCAATCCCATCAGCGATGGAGCTGTCCTGCCTATCCTCCACCTCAATGGCTTTAAAGTGGCTAACCCTACCATCCTCTCCCGCATCTCCCACGAGGAGCTGGAGATGTTCTTCAAGGGCTGCGGCTGGGAACCCCGTTTTGTAGAGGGGAGCGAGCCCAGGACCATGCATCAGAAGATGGCCGCGGCCCTGGACTGGGCAGTCCGTGAGATTCAGCGTATCCAGGAGTACGCCCGCACCTCAGGTGATGCCTCCCGCCCCCGCTGGCCCATGATTGTTCTGCGCTCCCCAAAGGGCTGGACCGGCCCCAAAGAGGTAGACGGTAAGCAGGTGGAGGGCAGCTGGCGGGCCCACATGGCTCCCATCCCTGTCCATGATGGACAGCCCGGCCGTATCCAGGAGCTGGAACGCTGGCTGCGCAGCTATAAGCCGGAGGAGCTCTTTGATGAAAACGGCTCTCTCCTCCCCGCTATTCGAGAGCTGGCCCCTCAGGGAGAGCGCCGCATGGGGGCCAATCCCCACGCCAACGGCGGACTCCTGCTGCGGGATCTGCGGGTGCCCGACTTCCGGGAATATACCCTGGACGTCCCCCAGCCCGGCATGGTGGAGGCCGCCGACATGGATGTGCTGGGAGGATATGTCCGGGACGTGATGAAGCGGAATCTGGAAAACCGGAACTTCCGTGTCTTTGCTCCAGACGAGGCCGCTTCCAATCGGCTCTCTCAGGTCTTTCAGGCCAGCGGCCGCCGCTGGACCGACTCCATCGACTCCAGGTCGGACGAGAACCTGTCCCATGACGGCCGTGTCATGGACGCTGCCCTGTCCGAGCACCTGTGTCAGGGCTGGCTGGAGGGCTATCTGCTCACCGGACGGCACGGCTTTCTCAGCAGCTACGAGGCATTCATCCGCACAGTGGACTCTATGGTATCCCAGCACGCCAAGTGGCTGAAGGTGGCCCGGCAGCTCCCCTGGAGGCAGTCCATCGCCTCGCTGAACTATGTGCTGTCCTCCAACGTGTGGCAGCAGGACCATAATGGCTTCACCCATCAGGACCCTGGATTTCTGGACCATGTAGCCAACAAAAAGGCCGATGTGGTTCGGCTCTATCTGCCCCCCGACGCCAACTGCCTGCTGTCCTGCTTCGATCACTGTATCCAGAGTAAGAACTATATCAACGTAATGGTGGCCTCAAAACTGCCCCGGCCCCAGTGGTTGAATATGGACGAGGCTATTAAGCACTGTACCCACGGCATCGGCATCTGGCAGTGGGCCTCCAACGACCAGGGCTACGAGCCGGACGCTGTGCTGGCCTGCTGCGGCGACACCCCCACCCTGGAGACTCTGGCCGCAGTCACCATCCTGCGCCATTACCTCCCTGACCTAAAGATCCGGGTCATCAATGTGGTGGACCTGATGAAGCTCCAGCCCCATACCGAGCACCCACACGGCCTGACCGACGAGGACTACGACGCCCTGTTCACCACTGAGGCCCCTATCATCTTTGCCTTCCACGGCTATCCCACCCTGGTACACGAGCTGACCTACCGCCGGCACAACAAAAAGCTCCACGTCCGCGGCTACAAGGAGGAGGGCACCATCACCACCCCCTTCGATATGCGGGTACGCAATGACATCGACCGCTTCCACCTGGTGATGGACACGGTGAAGCGGCTGCCTCAGCTTGGCAACAGCGCCTCCTATCTTATTCAGGAGATGAAGGACAAACTGGTGGAACACCGGCAGTATATCACCACCTATGGTCAGGATCTGCCTGAGGTACGGGAGTGGAAATGGAACGGTGGCAAAGGCAATTACTAAAAGGGGACCCCAGGGGGTTGACCTCTTAGGGCAGCCTATGCTATAATTCAATCAATGTCGGCAGGAAGCCGGCGTCCGCGCCCATAGTTCCATATCTTCTGAAAATCAATACCGTGAAGGTATCTCCTGCCCAGAAGGGCGGGGGCCTTCCCGGTATTTTTTCATCTGTATGTAAAGGAGAACATTTATGACAACGACCAAAAACAGCACTTCCATCAAGCGTATGGTCATCGCCGCCCTAATGCTCGCCCTGGCCTACATCCTTCCCAACTTTACCGGAAACATCCCCCAGATCGGTAATATGCTGCTGCCTATGCATCTGCCAACCATCCTGTGCGGCTACTTGTGCGGCGGCCCCTGGGGCGCAGCGGTGGGCTTTATCGCGCCCTTGATGCGCTCCGCTATCCTCGGTATGCCGCCGCCGTTCCCCACCGCCATCTCCATGGCCGTTGAGATGGCGGTCTACGGCTTTGTGTCCGGCTTCCTGTACCGGCGTCTGCCCAAGACTCTGGGCGGCATCTATGCCTCTCTCATCTCCGCCATGCTTATCGGCCGGGTAGTCTGGGGCGTGGTCCAGCTCACCCTGCTCACCTCCAGCGGTACGGAATTTCCCTTCTCCGCCTTTGTCGCCGGTGCCTTTACCAACGCCATCCCCGGCATCATCCTCCAACTGGTGGCCATCCCCATCATCGTTCTGGCCCTTCAGCGAGCCAATCTGATCCCCCAAGAGGGTTGAGCCATGTCTGATCTGGCGGAGCTCCTGAAGGAGCATTATGACAACCATCCGGCCATGGAGGTTCGGGACGCCATAAAATTTATCTATCAGAGCCATATGGGACCAGGGCATCTCATTTCCGACGAGAGGGCGGCCCTAGACCGGCTAGCGGAGGAGTGGGACCGGCTGCCGGCCGATCCAAGCTCTCCTCTGTCCGAGCCCCTTGGAAACGGCCTGTGCAGGCTGTCGCTAAGTGCCTGTAAATGGATAAAGCTATCCATCAAAACATTGAATCGCCTTTTTGTCCTCACCGCCCAAAAGACAGTCCTTGACCGGGCAGGGTTGGAGCAGGACTTAGAATTGCTCCAGGCCCTCCCCTTTTCCCAGGAGAGTTCAAAGCAATATCTGGCCCAGTACCGTGCCCAAGGCTGTCCCGCGCTTAGTCACAGCAAGACCTATCGTGATACCTACTCCCCTGCTTACCGTGTGGTATCTCAATATTATGTAAATCAAATACCGCTCCTGGCCGCTGTAGACCAGTTGCTTACCCAGGGGCAGCCCGTCCTTGTCGCCATCGACGGCCCCTGCGCCTCTGGCAAGTCTACCCTAGGTGCCGCTCTGGCAGAGCTCTACTGCTGTCCCCTGCTCCATATGGACGACTTCTTTTTACTGCCTCAGGACAGGACGCCGGAGCGTCTGGCCAAGCCGGGAGAAAATGTGGACCATGAGCGGTTTGACCGCGAGGTCCTCTCCCCCCTCTGCCATGGCCAAACTGCGGTATACCGGCCCTGGCAGTGCCGGTCCGGCTGCTTTGGCCCGGCTGTCCCTGTGGAGCCAGGCCCCCTCACTGTGGTAGAGGGAAGCTACTCTCTGCACCCCAGCTTACGGGACCGCTACCAGCTCCGGGTGTGGGTAGAGGCCCCCTGGGAGGTCCGCCGGACCCGTCTGGAACGGCGGGACCCCGGCTGCGTAGATCGCTTTTTGAACATCTGGGTCCCTCTGGAGGACCACTATTTTCAGGCCTGTCATGTGAAAGACTGCTGTCAGATCCACTGTTCCGGGCAATAAAAAGCTACCGGTCCTTTCAGAAGAAAGACCGGCAGCTTTTTTACTTTTGAATAAATTCCTCCACTTGGGCGGTAACCTGTACCAGATCCCGCCGAATAGAGATATGCTGGGGACACAGCTCCTCACAGCGGCCACAGCCCACGCAGTTGGCGGGACGTGCCCCCTCCCCCAGCCCTTTCCAGGACCGGCGCGTCAATCTCTGGTTCTCATACATCCCCATGCTGTTCCAGATCCTGAAGCTCTCAGGGATATCCACGCCAGCAGGGCAGGGCATGCAGTAGCGGCAGCCAGTACAGCCGTTCTTTACCCGCTGTTTCAGCAGCAGGGTGGTCTCATCCACTCCAGCCTCCTCCTCAGGACACAAGGGCTGAAATTGCCCCAGGGTGGCCAGGTTGTCCTCTAGCTGCTCCATAGTGGTCATTCCACTGAGCAGAACAGCTGCGCCGGGTCGGCTGGCCACCCAGCGCAGAGCCCAAGACGCATCAGAGGCCTCCGGGTCCAGCACTCGGAGCGGAGCGGCCACCTCCTCCGGCAGCTTGGCCAGCAAGCCGCCCTTCACCGGCTCCATCACCACCACTGGGACCCCCAGACCTCTGGCCAACTCCAGCCCTTTCAGTCCGGCTTGGTGCTCTGTGTCCATGTAATTGAGCTGGATCTGACAAAAGTCCCAGTGCCGGAACCGGAGTATCTCCTCAAATACCTCATAGTCGTCGTGAAAGGAAAATCCCAGTTTTCTGATTTTTCCCTGGCGCTGGTACTCCTCCAGCAGGGAGGGAATTTTCAGTTCCACCATTTTTGTCCAGGTACGGCGGCTCAGGCTGTGGAGCAGATAGAAGTCCACATAGTCCCTGTCCAGCCGTTCCAGCTGGGTATGAAAGAGCTCCTCCGCCTTCTCCCGACTGTCCACCAGCCAGCAGGGCAGCTTTGTGGCCAGATAGTAGCTCTCCCTGGGATACTCCTTCAGGGCCTGCCCTAAAAAGGATTCGCTCTCTCCCTCGTGGTAAGTCCAGGCGGTATCGTAATAGTTGATGCCCGCCTCCATAGCCCTCCGGATCAAGTCTGCCGCCTTTTCCCGGTCGATCTTTTTTGTCTCTCGATCCAGGGGATAGCGCATCCCGCCGTAGCCCAACAGAGAGGGCTCCAGCCCGCTTATCTCACGCCGTTCCATCCTTCATCCTTCCAATTCCGCCATCATCTGGTCGATTGCCTGGGCCACATAGACCGGGAGCGCCTGTTCCCTCACCCCGGCCACCAGGACCCCGCAGCTGTTCATGGGGACCAGGAACTTCTTTGCCCTACAACTGCCCACGGCCTGTGCCATAGCCGGAGTCACTTCCCCCAGGATGGCGTTTGCCACCACGATGCCTACTGGGCCCAGAATCGCGTCCGCGTCTTCTACGCCCCGCAGGACCGGATTCTCTCCCGTGGCGCCGTGGTCCGCCCCCGCCTTTAGCATGGTAGAGGTGGCGATACTGTTGGTCCCCAAGGCATATACTTCCGCCTGGGGGATGCGGGACTTGACCCCCTCCACTAACAGCTTGCCCAGGCGGCCCCCCTGGCCGTCTACGACTACGATTTTCATCGATCTTTCCTCCCCTCCCCGGATCTGCCCGAAGATTCTCTCTCATTTATTATACTAAATTTCCGTCTATCACACAAGGAAAAAGGCCCCGGAAGCCGACCGCTCCGAGGCCTTTTCTCCGCCGCAGTTTAGTTTCCGATGTTGGTCAGGGCCTCCAGCACATCGTAGCGGTCCATATCAAACTCTTTGGTCATCGCCAGGGCCTCCTCCATATCCAGGTCCACGATACGGCCGTCCCGGGTGGCGATAATCCGGTTCCCACGTCCCTGGGCCAGTGCCATGACTGCCTCGTATCCCATGCGGCTGGCAGTCTCCCGGTCCCGTGCGGAAGGTGAGCCGCCCCGCTGGATGTGCCCCAGCACTGTGACACGGGGATCGATCCCCACCTCCTCATGGATGCGTTTGCCGATCTCAATAGCGCTGCCCGCCCCTTCGGCTACCACCACCATGTAGTGGGTGGAGCCAGCCAGACGCGCCCTGCGGATTTTCTCTACTACATCCCGCTCAAAATCTACCGTCCGTTCGGGAATCAGGACAGCGGTAGCGCCCACAGCGATGCCTACATAGAGCGCCAGGTAACCGGCGTGGCGGCCCATGACCTCTACCACAGAGCAACGCTCATGGGACTGCATGGTATCCCGCAGCTTATCGATACACTCGATGGCGGTGTTACAGGCAGTATCAAATCCAATGGTATAGTGGGAACAGCCGATATCGTTGTCGATGGTAGCAGGGATGCCCACCACCTCCAGCTTGTGGCCAGATTCCGCTATCTGCCGTGACAGGGCCAGTGCCCCTCGGAAGGTACCGTCCCCTCCGATGGCTACAATGCCGTCCAACCCCAACAGCTTGCAGGTGGCGATGGCTTTCTCCCGGCCCTCATGCTGCATAAACTCCAGACTGCGGGCCGTATAGAGCATAGTTCCGCCCTTGTCAATAATATGGCTGACACTGGAACCGCTCAACTGCACAAAGTCGCTGTTGATCAGGCCGCTCCAGCCCCGGCGAATGCCAACACACTCAATCCCCTGGTTCACAGCGGTGCGGACCACTCCACGGACCGCGGCGTTCATGCCAGGGGCATCGCCGCCGCTGGTCAGTACGCCGATGCGCTTCACTTGGCTGCTCATTTCCTGGAACCTCCTCACGATATGCCGGACTGGAACGCCGGCTCTCGATTTAACTCTATCGTTTTATCATTATAGCTGTCATGCTCCTGGCCTGTCAAGGCTCTCAGATCTGGATCAGAAAAGACGGTTTATTTTGCCCAGAGCGTAAAAAAATGGACCCGAAAATTTTTACGCCAAAATTTTGCATTTCCCTGTTGACAAGCGGGAAACAGTTTAGTATAATAAGCAAGCCGTCGCAAGAGCGAGCACAGTGGGGAGCATAGCTCAGCTGGTAGAGCACATGCCTTACAAGCATGGGGTCACAGGTTCGAGCCCTGTTGTTCCCACCACTTTTTCCTGATGGTCCATTTCTTCGGACTACCTGGCTCGGTAGTTCAGTTGGTTAGAACGCCGGCCTGTCACGCCGGAGGTCGAGGGTTCAAGTCCCTTCCGAGTCGCCATTTGCCTCTGTAGCTCAGTTGGTAGAGCAGAGGACTGAAAATCCT
>CDZQ01058386.1_pt1 | contig 45695 bp, 33 predicted proteins | sample 554831 | NCBI WGS metagenome assembly CDZQ01 (sample SAMEA3182112, study PRJEB8094) | gut metagenome | biome: human; feature: gut; material: Stool; isolation source: human stools | place: Canada | collected 2013-05-06 | reverse complement strand
GCCCCGACCTGCGACAAGATGGGCTACACCACCTACACCTGCTCTGCCTGCGGCGACAGCTACGTTGGCAACTACACCGATGCCCTCGAACACACCTACACAGCCGTCGTCACGAAGGAACCGACCTGCACCGAGGAAGGCGTGAAGACCTTCACCTGCAGCGAGTGCGGCAAGTCCTACACCGAGGCCATTCCGACGGTCGCGCACCGCTACGAAGCCGTTGTGACCGCCCCGACCTGCGACAAGATGGGCTACACCACCTACACCTGCTCTGCCTGCGGCGACAGCTACGTTGGCAACTACACCGATGCCCTCGAACACACCTACACAGCCGTCGTCACGAAGGAACCGACCTGCACCGAGGAAGGCGTGAAGACCTTCACCTGCAGCGAGTGCGGCAAGTCCTACACCGAGGCCATTCCGACGGTCGCGCACCGCTACGAAGCCGTTGTGACCGCCCCGACCTGCGACAAGATGGGCTACACCACCTACACCTGCTCTGCCTGCGGCGACAGCTACGTTGGCAACTACACCGATGCCCTCGAACACACCTACACAGCCGTCGTCACGAAGGAACCGACCTGCACCGAGGAAGGCGTGAAGACCTTCACCTGCAGCGAGTGCGGCAAGTCCTACACCGAGGCCATTCCGACGGTCGCGCACCGCTACGAAGCCGTTGTGACCGCCCCGACCTGCGACAAGATGGGCTACACCACCTACACCTGCTCTGCCTGCGGCGACAGCTTTGTTGCGGACTATGTGGACGCTGCCGGCCATGACTGCGAGACAGAGACCGTCCCGGCCACCTGCCTCGGCTACGGCTTTGTCCGCGAGTCCTGCAAGCACTGCGACTACAGCGTCATCACGGAGATCACCGCCCCTCTCGGCCATGATTATCAGGCTGTCGTGACGGCTCCGACGCTCGACGAGGGCGGCTACACGACCCACACCTGCAGCCGCTGCGGCGACAGCTATGTGGACAGCGAGACCCCGGCCCTCGGCCACAAGTGCGCTGCCTACACCGACATCCCGACGGATTGGGCGAAGGAAGGCATCTGCTTCGTGATCGAGAACGGCCTCATGGTCGGCACGACCTCTACGACGTTTGCACCGAAGGACACCCTGACGCGCGCCATGCTCGTCACCGTGCTCTACCGCATGGCGGGCAGCCCGGCTGTCGATGCTCCGTCCGGCTTCACGGATGTGGCTGACGGCCAGTGGTACTCCGATGCAATCGCCTGGGCCGCCGCAAACGGCATCGTCAACGGCGTCGGCGGCAACAAGTTCGCCCCGTCCGAGCCGGTCACCCGCGAGCAGCTGGCTGCGATTTTCTTCCGCTATGCCAAGGCCGAAGCGCCCGAGGCAGACGTGCTGAGCGGCTATCCCGATGCCGAAAGCGTCAGCATCTACGCCAGAGACGCCATGGCATGGGCTGTTTCCACGGGCCTCGTTACCGGCTCGAAGGAAGCGGACGGCACCTATCTTGCCCCGCAGGGCCTTGCGGCCCGCGAGCAGGCGGCTGCCATCCTCATGCGCTACGTCAAGACAAACGCATAACCTGACCGTTTCACCCCCCTTCCCGCGCCCCGCAGCCCGAAAAGCTGCGGGGCGCATTTTATCCGATATTCTCCTGCGCACTTGACACGGCGCGGCGGGGATGATATGGTATCGGCAGAAAAAATGCGGGCACACGGCTCGCTTCTGAGGTGAAGGATATGGAATATCGCATGGAGCACGACTCCATGGGCGACGTCCGCGTGCCTGCGGACCGCTATTGGGGCGCGCAGACGCAGCGCAGCTTTGAAAACTTCCCGATCGGGCAGGGCCGCGAGCCCATGCCGCCGGAGATCATCCACGCATTCGGCATCCTGAAAAAAGCGGCCGCCATAACGAATGCCCGCCTGTGCCCCATGGCCATGACGGCCGAAAAATGCGGCGCCATCTGCGCCGCAGCCGATGAAATTATCTCCGGAAAGCTGGCAGACCACTTTCCGCTCGTCGTCTGGCAGACCGGCTCCGGCACGCAGACGAACATGAACGTGAACGAGGTCATCGCGAACCGCGGCAACGAGCTGGCGGGCAGGCGGCTGCTGCACCCGAATGATGACGTCAACCACTCGCAGTCCTCGAACGACACGTTCCCCACGGCCCTGCATATCGCGGCCGTCTGCGCGCTCGAGGACGGTGTTCTGCCCGCGCTGACGGAGCTGGTCGATTCTCTCAAACGCCTCGAGGCCGAAAATGAGGGCGTCATCAAGGCCGGGCGCACCCACCTGCAGGACGCCACGCCCATTTCGTTCCCGCAGGAGATCTCCGGCTGGCGCAGCAGCCTCGAGCGCGATGCGGAGCTGATCCGGCTGGCGCTTCCGCCGCTGCGGGAGCTTGCGCTGGGCGGCACGGCCGTCGGCACGGGGCTGAACGCCCCCGCAGGCTTTGCCGAAGAGGTCGCTGCGGAGATCAGCCGCCTGACGGGCAAGGACTTCCGCAACGCCCCGAACAAGTTCCACGCCCTCACCTCCCGCGACGAGCTGGTCTTCGCCCACGGCGCGCTGCAGGCGCTGGCAGGCGACCTGATGAAGCTGGCAAACGATATCCGCTGGCTCGGCTCCGGCCCACGCAACGGTCTCGGTGAGCTGTTCCTGCCGGAGAACGAGCCCGGTTCGTCCATCATGCCCGGCAAGGTCAACCCGACGCAGTGCGAGGCGCTGACGATGATCGCCGTGCAAGTCATGGCGAACGGAGCCGGGATCGGCTTTGCGGCCTCGCAGGGCAATTTCGAGCTGAACGTCTTCCTGCCCGTTCTGGCGCACGAATTCCTGCAGTCCGCGCGGCTGCTGGCCGAGGGCATGCGCTCGTTCCGCCTGCGCTGCGCCGACGGCATCCGCGCCAACCGCGAGAAAATGGCGGAAAATCTCCGCCGCTCCCTCATGCTCGTCACGGCGCTCAGCCCCACGATCGGCTATGAAGCGGCTGCCGAGACTGCAAAGCTCGCCCACCGGGAGGACCTGACGCTCCGCGAGGCATGCCTGCGCCTCGGCTACCTGACCGGCGAGCAGTTCGACGCTCTGTTCCATCCCGAAGAGATGGTCTAAAGCACAATAATGCCCCTGCCACGCTGAAGGCATGGCAGGGGCACTTTGTGTTTCAGTGCAGATGGTCGTAGATGCGGAGCATGACCGTCGCAGCCTCGGCGCGCGTGGTCGTGCGCTGCGGGAAGAAGCGGTTGTTCTCCGCGCCGCGGATAAGGCCGAGGGCCGTCATGCGCGCGACGCTGTCCCGCGCCCAGACGGAGATGGACGCCGTGTCGGCAAAGCTCAGCTTTCCGGTGTGGAGTGTCTCGCCGCGCTGCTGCATAAGACGGTCGAGGATGACGCACATCTCCTCGCGCGTGATAAGGGCCTCCGGGCGGTAAGACCCGTCCTCATAGCCGCGGATCAGATTTTTCCGCAGGGCCCAGCTCATCGCTGCCGTGTACCATTGGCCGCCCTTCACGTCGGAAAAGCCCGCTGCGCTGTCCGGGAGGCTCTCGCCGACGGCACGCGCCAGCATCGTAACGAACATGGCGCGGTTCAGGCCTCCATCCGGTTCATACGCAAAGTCTCCCACGCCTTTAAGAAGATCCAGAGAGACTGCCCGGTCAATGCTTTCGAAATACCAGGAATTTGTGGGCACGTCGCGAAAGAGATGGCCGGACTTGCTCAGATAGAGCGTGTACGTCTGGCCACATCCCTCCTTTGCAAACACGCGATAGCGCAGAATTCCGGTAAAAAATTCCAAACCGGAGGAAGGGTAAACCGCCGAGCGCTCCGTCGGAGCAGAGCCGTCAAGCGTATAACGCAGCTCGGAATTCGGATTCGGATTGGAGATCATGACCTTGCCGTTCAGAGCCCTGACGGTCGGCTCCTTCAGCGTAATGCCGCGCACCTTGACCGCGGTCTCGGCGCTGGCGCTGCCGTTGCGGTTATAGGCCGCCACGGCGCGGACCGTCTGGCCGGACTTTGCGGCAAACGGGCCGGTGTAGACCTTGCCGGAGGCCAGCGGCGAGGAGCCGTCGAGCGTATAATAGATCGTTGTGCCCTTGTCGGCCGAGATGGTGACCTGTCCGCCCGCCTCCGTGACCGTCGGCACGCTCACGGGGCCGAGGTCGGTGCCGGTCGGCTTGCAGGAGCTGTAGGTGTGGCCCTTTTCGAGCGTGACGCCGCGGCGGCGGAACAGCTCGTTCACCGTGACGAATTCATAGCCCTTCGCCTGCAGCTTGTCAATGGCCATCAGGACGCCATCCACCGTGGTGGAATGGATGTCATGCGCCAGCACGATCGCGCCGTCAAAGGCTCCCTCGACGATATTCGTGCAGACGGTGTCGGCATTGCGGTACTTCCAGTCCAGAGGATCGACGGACCAGAGAATGGCCGGATTGTCCAGCAGCGACAGCACGCGGGAATTATAATCGCCGTAGGGCGGGCGCACAAGATAGTGTGTGCCGTAGCCCGTGATTCCGTTGAGGATGTCGGCCGTGTGGCTGATCTGCCACGTCACCTGCGAGTCCGTCTTTTTGCTCAGCTGCGGGTGATCGTATGTATGCGAGGCGATCTGGTGGCCCGCGTCACGGACGAGGCCCGCCGTCACATCGTAGTTTTCGGCCTGCTGACCGAGCATGAAGAACGTCGCCTTGACGCCGCGCTTCGCCAGCCCCTCAAGCAGGCGGCGCGTATAGGGTCCGGGGCCGTCGTCAAATGTCAGGGCGATCAGCTTGCCGCCCTTTGAGCGGGTCTCCGCCTCCGGCACGGCCATCGCCGTCGCCGGGAGCAGCGTCAGAAGGCACGCCGCCAGCAGAAGGATTGCTAAAATTCTGTGCTTCATCGGTACTTCCTCCGTTTTCTGTCATTTCTATGGAGGGCATGCATCCCGCCGCATCGAGCCGGAACACCAGCCGCGCTCGGCCCATAAGCTCCTGCTCCGCCGCCTGCGGCAGCCATTGCGGGAGCTGCTGCGCCTCCTCGGGCAGCAGGGCAAGCGCGTAGCCGTCCTCCAGCTGCTTGAGCAGGCCGTTGCGGATGGGAACGCCGTCCGCCTCGCCGCACCACGGGAGCCACGCGCCGCGCGGCATGGCAGCCGCCGCAGCGGCCGTCAGCCCGTCCGGAAAATGCGACACCGGGATACAGGCCTGCAGCTCTGCGCCCTCACGGCGCGGATACGGAATGCCGAGATACTCCACTCTCCATTTAGATATGACGTAAATGCGGCGCAGTTGTTCCGCATGCTTGGAAATTTTGCAGATAAAAATATAGAACAGCCCATCCTGCTGCGCCGTTACGGTACCGATCTGCTCGCCCTGCTCCCAAACGCTCAATTCCATCATCAAAAATCCCTCCCGCACAGCCTATGCGGGAGGGTGGCGCATCATTCCGTTTCGCCCTTCGGCAGGCCAAAGCTGACCGCAATGGCGTTGTCGACCTGATTCATCATGGCCGCATCGAGCCTGCCCATGTGCTCGCGCAGGCGGCGCTTGTCAATGGTGCGGATCTGCTCGAGCAGCACGACGGAGTCCTTCGTCAGGCCGACGTTCCGGCCGGTCAGCTCAATGTGCGTCGGCAGCTTTGCCTTGTTCATCTGGCTCGTGATCGCCGCCGCGATCACCGTGGGAGAATGCCGGTTCCCCATGTCGTTCTGCACGATGAGCACGGGCCGCGTGCCCCCCTGCTCACTGCCGACGACCGGACTGAGATCGGCATAGAAAATATCGCCACGCTTGACAGTCATATCCATTTCCGTTTCACGCTCCGAGAAAAATATCACCCGTTACACTGATTGCTTTCAGGAAGCTCTGCTTAGATCAGCAAGAGTGGATGGCGAGAGATTTTTTGGCAAGTCAAGGTATGGAAAACGCAGGAATACTTTGTGTACCCGCAAGGGGCATACCGCATCCGTAAGGCGGCAAAGCCGCCAACGGCTGCGCAATATTTCAAGTTTTTCATACCGATGGATTGACGAAAAATATCCGGCATCCGCCGCAGCTGATCTATGCAGAGCTTCCTCTAAGTACCGCGGGTAATCATATTGTCCCACGGGGCCGGAAAAATTATACGCCCCCGTGCTCTATCCTATGCGGCACGGGGGCGTCATGTGTTTTTCAGACTGTCAAAAACCTGCCCAGCCAAACGTTTCGGAGGGAAGGATCGTGTAGCGACAGAATTGTAAAATAACACTACAAAATTCTATTTTGCAATTCTGAAAGCAGCTTGGCGGAAAAGCCCCCCGAAGGGATTTTTTGACAAGCTGTTTTATTCCTGCAGCATGTCGAGGAACTGCTGCTCCGTCAGAACGGGGATTCCAAGCTCGCCTGCCTTGCGCAGCTTGCTGCCCGCATTCTCGCCTGCCACGACATACGTCGTCTTCTTCGAGACGGAGCCGGAGGCCTTGCCGCCGTGCGCCTCGATCTTTTCCGTGGCCTCATCGCGCGTGAACAGCGACAGAGCGCCCGTGAGGACGAACGTCATTCCTGCGAAGCGGTCGTCCGACGGCGCGGCCGTGCTCTCAAAATTCACGCCTGCCTCGCGCAGGCGGCGCAGCATGTGCTGCGACTGCGGGCTTGCAAACCACGACACGATGCTCTGTGCCGTGATGGCCCCGATGTCGCTGACCTGCGTGAGCGCGGCCTCGTCCGCCTGCATGAGCGCGTCCATGGAGCCGAACGTGCGCGCAAGCACCTTGGCGGCCTTTTCGCCGACCTGCCGGATGCCGAGCGCATAGATCAGGCGGCTGAGATCGGCGCTGCGGCTGGCCGCGATGGAGTCCAGCAGCTTCTGCGCGGCGCGCGTGCCGCTCTTCCAGAGGCTCTTCAGGTCATCCAGCTGCAGGTAGTAGATATCCGCCGGAGAATGGATGTGGCCGCCCGCGATGAGCTGGTCCACAATGGCCTCGCCGAGGCCCTCGATATCCATGGCGCCGCGCGAAACAAAGTGCGCGATGTTGCGGCTGAGCTGGGCCGGGCACTCCGCGCCCGTGCAGCGCACGGCAGCGCCGTCCGGGTCCCGCTCGACCGGCGCGCCGCAGACGGGGCACACGGACGGCAGACGGAACGGCACGGCGTCCTGCGGGCGCTTTTCCGGCACGACCGCAAGAATTTCCGGGATGATCTCGCCCGCCTTGCGGATGGTGACGGTGTCGCCGATGCGGATATCCTTTTCGGAAATGAAGTCCTGATTGTGGAGTGTTGCGCTTGTGACCGTTGTGCCCGCCAGCCGGACGGGGCTGACGACAGCGCGCGGCGTCAGGACGCCGGTCCGCCCGACCTGCACGACGATGTCCTCCACAAGGGTCTCACGAATTTCGGGCGGATATTTATAGGCGCAGGCCCAGCGTGGGAATTTCGCCGTGCTGCCGAGCTGCGCACGCTGCGGCAGGCTGTCGAGCTTGACCACCGCGCCGTCGATGTCAAAGGCGAAGCCGTCGCGCGTCTCGCCGATCCCGGCAATGCGCCGCAGGGCCTCATCCGCCGTGGCGCAGCGCGTGTGCGGGATGACATGGAAGCGCAGCGCCTGCAGGAATTCCAGCGTCTCGATGTGCGACGTGAACTCCCGCCCCTCGGCAAGCTGGAGGTTAAAGACGAGAATGTCCAGCCTCCGCTCCGCCGCCACGGCGGGATCGAGCTGGCGCAGGCTGCCCGCTGCGGCATTGCGTGGATTGGCAAACAGCGGCTTGCCCTCCTCCTCGCGCGCCTCGTTGAGCTGCGCGAAGACCGCGCGGGGCATGAAGACCTCGCCGCGGACAATGAGACGGTGCGGCGCGCCGTCCAGATGCATGGGAATGGAGCGGATCGTCTTGAGATTCTCCGTCACGTCCTCGCCGATGCGGCCGTCGCCGCGCGTTGCGCCGCGGACGAACGCGCCGTCCACATATTCCAGCGCAACGGAAAGGCCGTCGACCTTCGGCTCGACGCTGTAGACGGCGTCCGGCACGCTCTCGCGCACCCGGCCGTCAAACTCGCGGACCTCGTCCGGCGAGAACACGTCCTGCAGACTCTCGAGCGGCACGGCGTGCTCGACCTTTTCAAACTTGCTCAGCGCCTCGCCGCCGACCCGGCGCGTGGGCGAGAGCGGCGAGGCCAGCTCCGGATGGGCGGCCTCCAGCTCCTCCAGCCGCCGCAGCAGCCGGTCATATTCATAATCCTCCATCTCGGGCGCATCGAGCACATAGTACTGATGGTTCGCCCGCTCCAGCACCTCGGTCAGGTGCGCGATCTCTTCGCGTGGGTTCATGTTCCTTCCTCCTCCGGGCCGCCCAGCCCGATGTAGGTGGACGGCACATTGCCGACGATGACGGTCTCCGCCGCAAGGACGGTCGCGTCAACGACGATCTCCTGCGTACCGGTCAGCGACAGGATCGTGACCGTAACGTGAATGTCAATAAAGATCTGGTGCAGTGTCTGGTTGATCCCGACCGTGCTGAAGCGGTTCCGGAACGCGGCGTCCGAGGTCCGCACGGCCAGCACGCGCACGACCAGCCGCGGCCCCATGCCGGAAAACAGCTCCGGCAGCACGACGCTCCCGACCGGGATGCCAAGCTCCTCAACGGACAGGTCCGTGAGATTTTCGTCGATCCGGGCCGTCAGCGCCGTGCGGAAGCGGTTCAGCCCCGCCACGTTTGACCGCACGGCCGTGACATTGCCCTGCGTATCCTTCTCCAGCTCGACGAGCTTGTCATAGGTGATCTCCTCCGCCGTGAGCGTATCCTGCACGGCGTCGTTGATGGCCGCCGAGGCCTGATTATCCAGCTGCAGCGCCGCCAGCTGCGCCAGCACGGGCGCATAGTGAAGCCGCGTCAGCAGCACAAGGACCGAGACCGCCGCCAGCAGCACGGCAAGCGCCGCGCGCAGGCGGTTCCGCTGCACAAATGTCATTCTGCCCACCACCCCCTGCAGCTTATGCGGGGCGCGGGCGGGGTATGCTCCTTACAGCTTCCGCATGCGTGAGGCGGCAAAGTTCGCCATCAGGCGCTTCGTGCCAATCTGGTCAAAGGCGATCTCGAGCATTTTGTCATTGCCCGTCGGCAGGACGGACAGCACAAGGCCGCGGCCGAAGACGTCGTGCTCGACCGTGTCGCCCTTGCGGAAATCGATCACGGGTCCGGATGCATGGTGCGAGCCGAGCGTGTCGCTGTGGGGCATGGTCGGGCGCGGGCGCGGCTTGGCCTGCTGCACGAAGCGCGGCTGCGTGTGCTGCTTGCGCTCGACAAGCTCCTCCGGGATCTCCGCAAGGAAGCGGGACGGACGGCTGACCGTTGTGCGGCCGTAGAGCATGCGCTGGTGCGCGCAGGTGATGGTCAGGCGGCGCTTGGCGCGCGTGATAGCCACATAGCACAGGCGGCGCTCCTCCTCCATCTCCTCCGGCTCGCCGATGGCGCGGGCGCTCGGGAACAGGCCGTCCTCCGCGCCGACAAGATAGACCTCCGGGAATTCCAGGCCCTTGGCCGAGTGCACCGTCATCATGACGACGGCGTCCGCCGTGCGGTCATACTGCTCGATGTCGGTATAGAGCGCGATCTCCTCCAGAAAGCCGCTGAGGCTCGGCGCATCCGCATTCTCCAGATACGTCAGGATGGAGGAACGCAGCTCGCGCACGTTCTCAAGACGGGTGCGGCTCTCCACATCGCCCTTCTGCTCGAGCATGGCGGCGTAGCCCGTGCGGATGAGCAGCTCGTCGTAGAATTCCGGCAGCGGCATCGTGCGGGAAAGCTCCGCGCACGACTCGATCAGCTCCGCGAACTGCTGCAGCTTGCCCTCGGCCCGCTCAAGCGCAGGGTAGGAGCGCGCATTGCACAGCACGGAATACAGCGGGCGGCCCTCCGCCGCGCTCTGGCGCTCGATGACCTCGAGCGTTTTGCCGCCGATGCCGCGCGGCGGCTGATTGATGATACGGCGCAGGCGCAGGTCGTCCGCACGGTTGTTGATGAGGCAGAGATAGGCCAGCATGTCCTTGACCTCCGCGCGGTCGAAGAAGCGCGTACCGCCGATGATGCGGTACGGGATGCCGTTTCGCTTGAAGGCATATTCCAGCGCGTTCGACTGCGCGTTCATGCGGTAGAGCACGGCGAAATCGCCGTAATTCTGGCCGTGGGAATCCGTCAGGATGCGGTTTGCGACGTAGTTGGCCTCCTCCACGCCGTCGGAGGCCTCATAAATGCGCACACGGTCCCCCTGCCCGTTCTCCGTCCATAGCTTCTTGCCCTTGCGGCTGTGGTTGTTGGCAATGACGGCGTTGGCCGCATCCAGAATGCACTGCGTCGAGCGGTAGTTCTGCTCCAGCCGGATGAGGCGCGCGCCCTGATACTCGTTTTCAAAATTCAGGATGTTCTCGATCGTCGCGCCGCGGAAGCGATAGATGCTCTGGTCATCGTCACCGACGACGCAGATATTCTCGTGCCGGCCGGCCAGCAGCGAGGCCAGCAGATACTGCAGGTGGTTCGTATCCTGATACTCGTCGATGAGGACATAGCGGAACTTGCGCTGATAGTAGTCGCGCACATCCTCATATTCCTGCAGCAGGCGGACCGTCAGCAGGATGATGTCATCAAAATCCACGGCGTTCGCCTCCTGCAGCCGTCTCTGGTAGGACGCGTAGAGCTGGCCGATGCACTTCAGGCGGTAATCCGAGTTGACGGAGGCCAGAAACTCCTCCGGAGGCTGCATCTTATCCTTCAGGCGGGAGATCTGCGCGAGGACGGCCCGCGGCGGGAACGTCTTCTCGTCCAGCCCGCGCTCGCGAAGGAGATCCTTCATCACGCGCTCGGAATCCGCGGTGTCGTAGATCGTAAAGCTGCGGTCATAGCCGAGGCGCTCGATCTCGCGCCGCAGGATGCGGCAGCAGGCCGAGTGGAACGTCATGGCCCAGACGTCGTTCGCCTCCGGGCCGAGCAGGTCCGTCAGGCGTTCGCGCAGCTCATTTGCCGCCTTGTTCGTGAAGGTGATGGCCAGAATGCTCCACGGCGCTGCCGGGCGCAGGGCGCAGAGGGCATCCGCCCGCTGCACGCCCTCCTCCGTTGGGTATTTTGCCTGCTCCTCCAGAAAATCGATGTCCTCCGGCACGGCATCCGGCGGAACCTCCGTGCTGTCCGAGGCGCAGCCATAACGGATCAGATTGGCGATGCGGTGGATGAGGACGGTCGTCTTGCCGCTGCCGGCGCCGGCCAGCAGCAGAAGCGGCCCCTCCGTGGTCAGAACGGCCTCGAGCTGACGCGGATTCATACGCGAAAAGCGCGAGGCGATATAATCTCTGCGTGCGGCGCAAAAGCGCTGCTCCAGTTCCTGTGTCATAATTACTCCCTGTCAAGAAACCCCGGCCGGATCGGCTGTAGGGCGAAATGGTTTATCCTTGTTTTTACCTTTCTATTTTAGTACATCCGCGCGAAAAAAGAAAGCCCGATTTTGCTGCCCGGCCACAGCAGCACACCCGCAAAATAAAAATGCCCCGCCGAGAGGCGCACTCCGGAAGGAAGTGCGCCTCCGTTATATTCGCCTGACAGCGAGTGAAATTGTCCTTCGGACAGTGATAGGATACTTCGCATCGTGATATTGCCTGCGGCAGTTTAACGGGCGAATATAATATCACAAAAGCCGAGAGGCTTTTATATCACTTTCCGAATAGGAAAATATCACTCCGGGCAAAGCCCGGAATATCACTTGCTCTTTCCGGGCGGCCTGACATTTGACGTCGATTGTACCTTTTCTTCCCGGTAATTCTCTGCTATAATGAGGAAAACCGATTTCAGGAGGCAAGCCTATGCCGATCTCTGCAGAAGCACCGTGGCTGAATTATTACGGTGCGATTCCCCGCACGCTGAATTATCCGCGCCTGACCATCTACCAGCTCGTCGCGCAGACCGCGCGGGAATGCCCGGATCTGCCCGCCTATGAGTTCATGGGCCGCAGAACGAGCTACCGCGATTTTCTGGCGCGCATCGACCGCGCCGCCCTCGCGCTCTACACCGCAGGCATCCGCGCGGGTGACCGCGTGACGATCTGCATGCCGAATACGCCGCAGGCGCTCGACTGCTTCTATGCACTCAATCGCATCGGTGCCGTGTCCAATATGATCCATCCCCTGTCCGCCGAGGAGGAGATCCGCTTCTACCTCGATATCTCGGGCAGTCAGGCCATTTTAACGCTCGACCGCTTCTACGGCAAGGTGGCCGCGGCCGCCGCACGGGCCAAGCGCAAGCCGAAGCTCTGGATCGCCCGCCTGCAGCCGGAGCTGAAGCCGCTCATGCGCCTCGGCTACAACCTGACGCAGGGCCGCAAAACGCCGAAGCTCCCACAGGAGGGCTGCACGCTCTGGACGGACCTGCTGCGCAAAGCCGCAGGTACGCTTCCGCCGGACGACGGCCAGTGCGATGCCTGCGCCAGCATCCTCTATTCCGGCGGCACGACCGGCACGACGAAGGGCATCTGCCTTTCCAGCTACAATTTCAACGCTCTTGCGCTGCAGACCATCGCAGCCAGCGGCTATGAAAGCATCCGCGGCTGCACGATGCTCTCCGTCATGCCCGTGTTCCACGGCTTCGGCCTCGGCATCGGCATCCACACGGCGCTCGTCGGCGGAGCCTGCTGCATCCTCGTGCCGAATTTCAACATCCGGACCTATGCCGACCTGCTGCGCAAAAAGCACCCGAACTTTATTCCCGGCGTGCCGACGCTGTTCGAGGCTCTGCTGCGCACGACCGGGTTGGAAAAGCTCGACATGTCGTTCCTCATGGGCGTATTCTCCGGCGGCGACTCCCTGTCCGTGGAGCTGAAGCACAAGGTCGACGCCTTCCTGCGCGCGCACAACGCGAAGGTGCAGATCCGCGAGGGCTACGGTACGACGGAATGCGTAACGGCCAGCTGCCTGACCCCGGTCGACACCGCGCGCGACGGCTCCATCGGCATTCCCTTTCCCGATACGTTCTACAAGATCGTTCGTCCCGGTACGGCAGAGGAGGTCGTCCCCGGCGAGGAGGGCGAGATCTGCCTGTCCGGCCCGACGGTCATGCTCGGCTATCTCGACAATCCGAAGGAGACGGCGCTCGTTCTGCAGCGGCACAACGACGGCCGCATCTGGCTGCACACCGGCGACCTCGGCTGCATGGATACAGACGGCTTCGTCTATTTCCGCCAGCGCATCAAGCGCATGATCATCACCTCGGGCTACAACGTCTATCCGAGCCAGCTGGAGAATATCATCGACGGCAACGAAAACGTTCTGCTGTCGTGCGTCATCGGCGTGAAGGACCCCTATAAAATGCAGAAGGTCAAGGCCTTCGTCGTGCTGAAGCCGGGAGTCGCCCCGACGGAGGCAGTCCGGCAGGACCTGATGGCCTACTGCCGCAAGCGCATCGCCAAATATGCAATGCCCTATGAGATCGAATTCCGGGAGGAGCTTCCCAAGACGCTCGTCGGCAAGGTCGCCTACCGTGTGCTGGAGGAGGAAGCGGAAAAGGAGCAGCACGCATGACGAAAGAGACTTCCCTTCCCGCAAAGCAGCGTATCTGGGAGCTGGATGCCCTGCGCGGGCTGTGCATCCTGTGCATGGTCGCCATCCACGCCTTCTGGGACCTGAGCGCCTTCGGCGGCTTTGCCTTTGACCTGCCTGGCTGGTTCCTGTTCTGCCGGCAGTACGGCCACATTCTGTTCATCCTGCTCTCCGGTCTGTGCGCTACGCTGGCCTCGCGCAGCTTTCAGCGCGGCGTGTATGTGTTCGGCGCGGCTCTCGTGATCTCGTATGTCACGTTCTTCATGGTCAACGTTCTGAACTTCCCGAGCGACATGCTCATCTGGTTCGGCATCCTGCATATGCTCGGCGTGTGCATGATACTCTTCCCGCTGTTCAAGCGGCTGCCGGTGTGGGCGCTGGCCGTGCTGGGCGTTGGCTTCGTGGCGCTCGGTGTCTGGTTCGAGTCATTCCGTATCCCCGTGAATTTCCTGTTCCCGCTCGGTCTGCGCGCACAGGGCTTCTACTGCGGCGGCGACTATTTCCCGCTGCTGCCGGGCTTCGGCTGGTTTCTGCTCGGCGCGGTCATCGGCCGCACCGCCTACCGCAAAAAGCAGAGCCTGCTGCCGCGCGTGAACGCCGCAAATCCCGTCATCCGCTTTTTCTCGTTCTGCGGGCGGCATTCGCTGCTCATCTACATGCTGCATCAGCCCGTGCTGACCATCGGCACGATCCTGATCTTTGGCTGAACCATATTCCCGATTTGACGCGGGTCTGTTCGACGCGGAAGTGTTGACAGGCCCGCGCCTTTTTGTTATAATCTATCACAGATAGATAGTGCAACTATCAGAAAGCTGGGGTGCCTTATGACCCAAAAGGAGCTGCGCGAGCAGAACCGCGCCGCCGTCATTCGGGCGGCACAGGGGCGCTTCCTCGCCCAGAGCATTGACAAGACCACCATCGCCGAGATCGCCGAGGACGCCGATCTGACGCCGATGTCTGTCTACCGCTATTTCGGCAGCAAGCAGGCCATTGCCGTCGCCGTCGCCAATCATCTGCTCGACGCATATCTCGCCGAGCACAGTGCGCGCTGCGAGGCCGCCCGGAGCGGCGCGCCGGAGAACGGTTATGAGACGTTTTCCCGCATATTGGGCGCATATATCGATACCTACGAGGCCCATCCGGAATACATCCGCTTTCTGCAGGACATGGCGTTCTATGCCCTGCGCGAGCAGCTGACGGAATCCGTGCGCTACATGTGCTTCAGCCGCCCCGTGGCGACCGGGCTGGACAAACCGGGGCGCGAGGCGCTCGTGCGCGGCATGGAGGACGGCTCCGTCCGCCGCGATCTCGATCTTGAGATGGTCTACCTCAATCTCGTGAACCTGCTCACGGGCGGCGTCAATTTCCGCATTCTGATCGACGAAGCAACACAAATGAAGATCATCCGCTCGTCTGCGGAGATCCTTCTGTATTATGTAAAGAACTCCGGGAGGTAAGAACGATGGAAAAGAATTATGTTGTGATGACCGACTCCTCTGCTGACCTGAATCCGGCACTGGAGCAGGAGCTGGGCGTGGATATCATCCCACTGAGTGTCAACTGCGGCGACCGGACCTTCCTGGACTATCCGGATGAGCGCGAGATCAAAACCAGCGAGTTTTACGGCATGCTGCGCAGCGGCGCAAACGCCAAGACCGCAGCCGCGAACGTCGAAACGTTCCTCACGGCAATGTCCCGCCATCTGGAGCAGGGCAAGGACGTGCTGTATCTCGGCTTCTCATCCGGTCTGAGCAGCACCTACAGCGCCTCCGAGATCGCCGCGCAGGAGCTGCGCGAGCGCTATCCCGAGCGGAAGGTTCTGACGGTCGACACGCTGTGCGCCTCCATGGGCCAGGGCCTGCTGGTCTGGCTGACCGTGCAGGAGCTGAAGCACGGCGCAACGCTGGAGGAGGCTGCAAAGTACGCTGAGGACAACCGCCTGCACCTGTGCCACTGGTTCACGGTCGACGATCTGTTCTTCCTGAAGCGCGGCGGCCGCGTCTCGGCGGCGACGGCCCTCGTCGGTAGCGCGCTCGGCATCAAGCCCGTGCTTCATGTGGACAACGAAGGCCACCTCATCAACGTCTCGAAGGCCCGCGGCCGCAAAAACTCCATCCTCGCGCTGGTCGACCGCATGGAGAGAAGCGCCATTGAGCCGGAAAAGCAGACCGTCTTCATCAGCCACGGCGACTGCCTTGCAGACGCGGAATTCCTGGCGCAGGAGGTCCGCCGCCGCCTGCAGGTCCCGCGCATCGAGATCAACTACGTCGGCCCGGTCATCGGCGCGCACTCCGGTCCCGGCACACTGGCCCTGTTCTTCCTCGGAACGGAGCGCTGAGGCCCATAAAATGATAGAAAAAACGCTGCGGTCCCCGGTTGGATCGCAGCGTTTTTTTCAGATGTCTCTTCTGCCCTCGAGCGCACGCAGCAGCGTGACCTCGTCGGCATATTCCAGCTGACTGCCGACGGGGATGCCGTAGGCAAGGCGCGTCACGCGCACCTCCAGCGGGCGCAGCAGGCGGGAAAGATACATGGCGGTCGCCTCGCCCTCCGTGTCCGGATTCGTGGCCATGATGACCTCGCGCACGCCGCCCCTGCCGACGCGCTCGAGCAGCTCGCGGATGCGCAGATCGTCCGGGCCGACCTGATTCAGCGGGGAGATCACGCCGTGCAGCACATGGTACACGCCGTGGTATTCCCGGGCGCGCTCCATGGCGACAACGTCCTTCGGCTCCGCCACGACGCAGATGAGGCCGTGGTCGCGCTCCTCATCCTCGCAGATGGGGCAGATGTCACGGTCCGTCAGGTTCTGGCACACGGGGCACAGGTGGACGGACCTCCGCGCCTCGAGCAGGGCGTCGGCGAATTCCTCCGCCTCCTCCTGCGGCTGGGACAGTAAGTAAAACGCCAGCCGCTGTGCCGTCTTGCCGCCGATGCCCGGCAGCTTGGCAAACTGTTCCGTCAGCCGCTCCAATGCGGCGGGAAAAACGCGCATCAGAACAGGCCGCCGAGATTCAGGCCGCCGGTCAGGCGGGACATATTCTGCGACGCCTCAGCCTCGGCCTTGCGCATGGCCTCGTTCACCGCGGCGACGACCATATCCTGCAGCATTTCGACGTCCTCGGGGTCCACGGCCTCCGGGTCGATCGTCAGGGAAACGACCTCGTGCTTGCCGTTCACGACGGCCTTGACCACGCCGCCGCCCGCAGCAGCCTCATACTGCTTGACCTCAAGCTCCTCCTGCATTTTCAGCATGTCCTGCTGCATTTTCTGGGCCTGCTTGATCATGTTCATGTTCATGCCGCCGCCCATCGGGCCGCGGAAACCGCCTTTTGCCATAGTGACATTCTCCTTTTTCAAGTTGGAATTTTTTCTTAGGCAGCACCGCACAATTCAGCAAGAGCATTCGGCGAGAGATTTTTAGTCGAGACAAGGTTTGAAAAGTGCAGGAATACTTTGTGTACCCGCAAGGGGCATGCCGCATCCGTAAGGCGGCAAAGCCGCCAACGGCTGCGCAATATTTCAAACTTTTCGAACCGATGAATCGGCGAAAAATGTCCGGCGAAAGCCGAAGGTGAATTATGCGGTGTTGCCTTTATTTCAGCTCGACCAGTTCCGGGTGCTCCTCCCCGAAGCTCACGAGCCGCGCGAAGCCCTCGTTCGGCTTCTCTGCCTTACCGGAGGCGATGCGCACCCGCACGGACCTGCCCAGCAGGGCCGTGGCAGCATCCGCCACCGGCTGAAGGACCTCCGGCTTGTTGATGAGGTTCCGCACGAATTCCGTCTCCATCCGCAGCTCCAGAAGGTCCCCATGCAGCGTGCCGCACACCGGCGCGTTGTCCTGCGTGGAAAACATGGCCTGCTCCGGGAGCGGAAGCGTCGTTTTCAGCCGCTTGACGAGCTCCGGCCAGAAGCCCGGCGGGGCCTCGGACGGCGCAGACTGCTGCGGCTCCGGGGCAGCCTCCGGCTCCTCCGACTCCTCCGGCGCTGCGGTTTCCTGCTGTGCCTGCTCCGCCTGCGGCGCAGCCGCGACGGGCACGACGCCGCGCGCCAGACGCTCCTCCACGCGGCACAGGCGGGCATTGAGCGACTCGGCGTCCAGACTGGCCTCCGGCTCGCACAGGCGCACAAGGCAGAGCTCGGCGTCGATGCGTCGGTTCGCGCTGGCATTGAAGCCCGCCGCCGTATCGCGCAGGACGGCCGTGATGCGCAGCAGCTCGCCCGGGCTGAGCAGCGGCTGCAGCGTGCGCAGCTCCTGCGGCGTGCAGATACCGGAGATCATCTGGATCCCGGCCTGCGGGGCCGTGCGCAGGATGAGCAGGTCGCGCGCCACGGCGCACAGCTCGTCCAGCATGGCGCCGAGGTCCTTGCCCTCGGCATACTGCGTGTTGAAAATCGAGAGCGCCGCAGCCGCATCATGCCTGCCGACGGCCTCCATGAGCGCCGCCGTCTGCCGCGCGCCCGCGAGGCCGAGGACCTTGCAGGCCTCGTCGACCGTCACCGCGCCCTGCGCAGCGGAGGCGCACTGGTCGAGCAGGCTCACCGCATCGCGCAGACCGCCGTCTGCCAGCCGCGCCAGAAACGCAGCCGCATCCGGCTCGAGCTCGATGCTCTCCTGATAGGCGATATAATTCAGACGGCCCACGATATCCTCCGGCACGATGCGCCGGAAGGCGAAGCGCTGGCAGCGCGACAGGATCGTGGCCGGCACCTTGTGCAGCTCCGTCGTCGCCAGAATGAACAGCAGGTGCTCCGGCGGCTCCTCGATGATCTTGAGCAGGGCGTTGAACGCGCTCAGCGAGAGCATATGCACCTCGTCGATGATATACACGCGCTTTTTGACCTCCGCCGGGGTATAGACGGCGTCGTCGCGCAGGGCACGGACACTGTCCACGCCGTTATTCGAGGCGGCGTCGATCTCCAGCACATCCATGCACGCGCCCGCATCGATGCTCCGGCAGGCGGCGCAGCGGTTGCAGGGGTTGCCGTCCTGCGGATTTTCGCAGTTCACGGCCTTGGCCAGAATTTTGGCGCAGGTCGTCTTGCCGGTGCCGCGCGTGCCCGTGAACAGATAGGCATGGCTCAGGCGGCCGGTCTGGAGCTGATTCTTCAGAGTCTGGGTCACGCCCTGCTGGCCGACGACGTCGTCAAAGGTCTGCGGGCGGTATTTGCGGTAAAGTGCCTGATACATGTCATCATCTCCCAGTGCATAGTATACGCGAAAACGGCGCAAATTGCAATCGCGCCGGTGCAAAAAACGCGCGGGAGGGGCGTCCCTTCCGCGCGTTCTATTGTCCATTCCGATCCATGACAAGATCGCACACCCATATTTGAATCCGGAACCATTTCCGTTTCCCGAACAGCCAGCTCAGCAGCGGCGTCCTTGCGGCACACGGACAGATCCGCTTAATGCTGCTCGGTTCCCCGCCTGACATGGTTCACGGGAGCCCGTTGCGCAAGACCGATGCCTCAACACCGCTTATTCGGACAGCAAAACAGCACGAACCCGGGTATGGGAGTTCATCCCTGCTATAGCGGATTGCAGGTCACAGGGCACCGCTATCTCCCCGACTAGTGCGACCTTGTCACAGACCGGAACGGCCTGATTCAGCCCTCGTTCAGCTTTTTTTCAATGTAATCGGCAAGCTCACCAATGGTGGTCAGCTCTGCCATATCGTTCTGGTCAAAATCCACGCCGAGCTCTTCTTCCATGTCCATCATCATTTCGACCATGTCCATCGAGTCGAGCTGCAGGCTCTTAAACGTCGTATCCCAGTGCAGCGAATCCTTTGGGAAATCGAACTGCTCTGCCAGATATGTCGTGATCCGTTCAAACATCGTTCTTCGCTCCTGTCTTTGACGCGCTGCAAAGTCGCGCCTCTCTCCTCTCTATATCATACGGATTTTTTCCGTAAAGTCAAGAGAAATTTTTTCAGGGGCGTTCCAGCTGTCATCCTAAAAAGTCTTTCAGCACTTTAGAACGCGACGGATGGCGCAGCTTGCGCAGAGCCTTCGCCTCAATCTGGCGGATGCGCTCGCGTGTGACGTTAAATTCTTCCCCGACTTCCTCCAGCGTATGCATGCGGCCGTCCGTCAGGCCGTAGCGCAGGCGCAGCACGCGCTCCTCACGCGGCGTGAGCGTCTTCAGCACGCCCGCCAGCTGCTCACGCAGCATGGCATAGGACGCGGCATCCGCAGGCTCCTCGGCCTCGTCGTCCTGAATGAAGTCGCCGAGGTGGCTGTCATCCTCCTCGCCGACCGGCGTCTCGAGTGAGATGGGCTCCTGCCCGATGCGCATGACCTCCTCGACCTTCTCCAGCGGGAGATGCAGCTTGTGCGCGATCTCCTCGGGCGACGGCTCGTGGCCCAGCTCCTGCAGCAGCTCATGGTTGGCGCGGGAGACGCGGTTGATGGTCTCGACCATGTGTACCGGAATGCGGATCGTGCGGGCGTGGTCGGCAATGGCGCGGGAAATGGCCTGTCGGATCCACCAGGTCGCATAGGTGGAGAATTTATAGCCCTTCGTGTAGTCGAACTTGCCGACGGCCTTGATGAGGCCGAGATTGCCCTCCTGGATGAGATCGAGGAACGGCAGGCCGCGGCCGACATAACGCTTTGCGATGGAAACGACGAGACGAAGGTTGGCCTCCGTCATTTTTTTCTGGGCCTCTTCATCGCCCTCGGCCATGCGCACGGCGAGCTTGTGCTCCTCCTCCAGCGTGAGCAGGGGGATCTTGCCGATCTCCTTGAGGTACATGCGCACCGGGTCGTTCAGGCTCATATTTTCGGAGAGATCCTCTGTGTCGATGATCTTCTCCTCCTCGATCAGCTCGAGGTCCTCCTCGCTCGGGAGCATCTCCTCCGGCTTGGACAGCAGCTCCACGACGTCGGAGACGTCGATCTCCACTCCGGCCTCGTCCAGCGCCTCGTAGATCAGCTCCGTCTGCTTTTCATCCGCATCGATCGCCTCGAGCGTATCGATGAGGTCCTTGGAGGCGATCTTTTTCTCCCGCTTTGCCTTTTCCAAAAGCGCGCGGAGCTTCTCGTTCATCTGCACCTGTTCTTCCATCGCTTACGAACCTCCATATCCTTTTTTCTTCTTCAGATCCCGCTGCATGGCAAGCAGGTCGCTGGCGTCGCTCACGCGCGCCTTGGCCCGCTCCTCACGCAGGATGCGCAGGTAATCCGCCAGCGCCGTTTCGGACAACGGCGGCTCCTGCTTCTGCAGCACGGCCGTCAGATGCGCCATTTCCGCCGGGCTCAGGCTGTCTGCCAGCGCCGCAGGCGTGATGGCAAGATCGTTCTGCCACCGCTCGCGCAGAGCGGCATAGACCCGGCCGAACAGCGGCACGGAGAAATCCTCCGCCGTCAGGCCCTCCGTCTGCGCCAGCAGAGCAGGCTCGCGGAACAGCATGCGCAGCAGGCCCTCCTCCGCCACGGCGGAGCGGACGTTGTCGTAGCGCAGCTCGCGCTGGAACGGCTGAACGGCCGCGGCCGGGTCCATCTCCCGGCGCGTCTCCTCGCGCTTCTCCTGCCGCAGCAGGCGCTTGCGGGCGCGGTCGATCTCCATGCGCAGCACGTCCGGCGAAAGCCCTGCCGCCTCGGCGGCACGCGTGCCGTAGACCTCGCGCTCCACCGCCGTGCCGAAGCCCGCGATAAGGGCGGCGGCCTGCTTGGCAAACTCCACCTTCTGCTCATCCTGCGAGAGGTCAAAGCGCATCTGCAGCGAGCGCAGGCGGTACTCTGCCTGATTTTCGCAGCCCTCCAGCAGCAGGCGGAAGCGGTCCGCGCCGTATTTCTTCAGGAATTCATCCGGGTCCTTTGCGCCGCGCATCCGCAGGATGCGCACCCGCAGGCCCGTCCGCTCCAACATGGGGATGGCGCGCTGGGTGGCGTTCTGCCCGGCCTCGTCGCCGTCGTAGGTCAGCACAAGCTCATCGGTATATTTGGACAGCATGTCCGCGTGCTCCTGCGTCAGCGAGGTGCCGAGCGAGGCCACCGCACAGTCGAAGCCATATTGATGCAGCGCGATGGCATCCATATAGCCCTCCGTGAGGATGATGAATTCCCGCTTGCTTTTCTTGACGACATTCATGGCGAAAAGGTTCCGCCGCTTGTTAAAAATAATCGTTTCCGGCGAGTTCAGGTACTTCGGCGTCGAATCGTCCATGACGCGGCCGCCGAAGCCGATGACATTGCCGCGCACGTCGATGATGGGGAACATCAGGCGGTTGCGGAAGCGGTCATAGAGCGTCCCCTTGTCGCGGTTCTGGCTGAGGAGGCCCGCCTCAAGCAGTTCCTCCTTCGTGTAGCCCTTTGCCGTCATGACGTCGAGCAGAGCCGTCCAGCGATTCGGCGAATAGCCGAGGCCGAAGCGTGTGACCGTCTGGCCGGAGACACCGCGCTTCTGCAGATAGGCCCGCGCCTCCTCTCCCGCCGGGGTCTTGAGCTGGGCGTGATAGAACTGTGCCGCCGCGCGGCACAGTGCCCAGAGCCGTTCTTTTTTCTTATACTGCGACTGATAAGCGCCATCATCCGGGACCTCGAGGCCCGCGCGCTTTGCCAGAAAGCGCACGGCGTCGCCGTAGGTGAGGTTCTCGATCTCCATGATGAAATTCACCACGCCGCCGCCCTTATGGCAGCCGAAGCAGTAGAAAATGCCCTTCTCCGGCGCGACGGAGAACGACGGCGTCTTTTCGCCATGGAAGGGGCAGAGGCCAAACAGGTTGCTGCCCCGGCGCGTCAGCGCGACATATTGCCCGACGACGTCCTCAATGGGATTCCGGGCGTTGAGTTCATCCAGAAATGCCGGGGGAAAAGCCACGGCTCTGCCTCCTTTCAGCCACGCACCTGCCAGCCGGTCGGAATGAACAGCTCGTCATACTTGTACATGGCATATTTGTCCGTCATGCCCGCGATATAATCGCACACGACGCGCGGAAGCCCCTCGAACGTGAGCTGCGGCTGGAAATCCTGCGGCAGCGCCTCGGGATGGGCGATGTAATAGGTATAAAGCTCCTGCAGGATGCGGCGGGCCTTGGATTCCTCGCCCTTGGCGACCGGATTCTTGTAGACGCGCTCAAACATGAACTGGCGCAGGGCCTGCATGGTCTGCTCGATCTCGGGCGTCATGCCCAGCTCTCCCGTGCCGCGTGAGTGGAAGATCATATCCGTCACGAGCGTATTGATGCGCTCGCGGTGGGTCTCGCCGAGCACGTCGGAGATCTCGCGCGGAATGTCGTCATTCGTCAGGATCCCGGCGCGCATGGCGTCGTCGATGTCGTGGTTGATATAGGCGATCTGGTCGGATTTGCGTACAATCTGGCCCTCGAGCGTCTCCGGCATGCGGCTGTGGCTCGAATGGCCGAGGATGCCCATGCGGACCTCATAGGTCAGGTTCAGGCCCTGCCCGTCCTTCTCCAGTACGTCTACAACGCGCAGAGACTGCTCGTTATGGCGGAACGGCTCGCCCATGACCTCCGTCAGCGCAACCTCGCCCGCGTGGCCGAACGGCGTATGGCCGAGATCGTGGCCGAAGGCAATGGCCTCGGACAGGTCCTCATTCAGGCGCAGGGCGCGCGTGATGGTGCGCGCGATGCGCGCGACCTCCAGCGTGTGCGTCATACGCGTGCGGTAGTGATCGCCCTCCGGCTGCAGGAAGACCTGCGTCTTGTGCATAAGGCGGCGGAAGGACTTGCTGTGCAGAATGCGGTCGGAGTCCCGCTGATAGCAGGTCCGCACGTCGTTTTCCTGCGCCTCCTCCGGCCGCGGGCGGCCGCGCGTGGCATCGGAAAACTGCGCACGCTCACTGAGGCAAAGGTGCTCGGTCCATTCCAGTTCTTCCCGGATCGTCATCGGCATTTCCTCCCGTCTGTCGCTCGGCGCATCCGCTCAGGGAAGCGGGAACGCGCGGTATTCCTGTTTTCCGATCAGCCCCTCGATCGTCCCGGCCGAAAGGTCGGTCACCCGCTCGAGGAAGCCCTGCGTCTGCTCCTCAGGCAGCAGCAGATCCAGCTCGACATCCGCGCCGAACTGCGTCTCGCGGATCATGCCGCCGAATGCGGCGACCTCGAGCCGGATGCGCTCATACCAGCTGTAGGGGCACGGCAGATAGACATTCGTCCAGATGCGCTTGATGGAGCGCCCTGCGGCGTCCACGGCGATCTTGGCTCCGTGAGCATAGGCGCGCACAAGGCCGCCCGCGCCGAGCAGGATGCCGCCGAAATAGCGCGTCACGACGCACGTTACATTGTAAAGCTCCTCCCGCTGCAGCACCTGCAGCACCGGCATACCTGCCGTGCCGCCCGGCTCGCCGTCATCGGAAAAGCGCGTTGCGCCGTCGCGGATGATGTAGGCATAGACATTGTGGGTCGCATCCCAGTACTGCTCGCGCATCTGCTTCAGCCGCGCGAGCGCCTCCTCCTCCGTCTCCGTCAGGAAGATGTGCCCGATGAAGCGGGAGCGGCGCTCGATGAACTGTGCCTCGCCGTCGCCGGTGGGGACGAGATACTCCTTCATGCCTCCGGCTCCTTTACAAAGCGCTTCAAGCGGCCGAACAGCTCCTCGCGGCAGACGGCCTCGACCTCAACGCCCTCCGGCAGGTAATCCACGCGGAGCACCTGTGCCTGCTCGTGCAGCTGGGCCAACGCCCCCGCGTCGGAATACGGCAGCAGGAACACGGCCCGGTGGAGCCGGCCCGTCAGCGTCTCCTCGATGCGCGTGAGCAGCTCGTCCATGCCGATGCCGCTGCGCGCGCACATGGGGATGTTCTTCTCGCCGATGGGGAGATTCGAGACGTCGCCGACGAGGTCGGCCTTGTTATAGCAGCGCAGCACGGGCACGCCGGGCTTGGCCAGCTTTTCGATCAGCCGGTCGACAACCTCGATGTGCGCCTCGCGGTGCGGGTCGGACGCATCGATGACATGCAGCAGCAGGTCCGCATACTGCAGCTCCTCCAGCGTAGCCTGAAAGGCCTCGATGAGATGATGCGGCAGCTTGGCAATGAAGCCGACGGTATCGGACAGCAGGATCTCCAGATGATCCGACACCTTCAGGCGGCGGGTCGTCGTGTCCAGCGTGTCAAACAGCCGGTCGTTGGCCGGGATGCCCGCGCCCGTAAGAGCGTTGAGCAGGGTGGACTTGCCTGCATTCGTGTAGCCGACCAGCGCCACGACGGGCATGGAATTTTTCACACGGCGCTCGCGCTGCGTGGCGCGCACGCGGCGCACCTCGTCCAGCTCCGCCTGCAGGCGGGTGATGCGCTCGCGGATGTGGCGGCGGTCCGTTTCGAGCTTCGTCTCACCGGGGCCGCGCGTGCCGATGCCGCCGCCCAGGCGGGACATCGACGTGCCCATGCCGGAGAGCTTCGGCAGCAGGTACTGATACTGTGCCAGCTCAACCTGCAGGCGGCCCTCGGCCGTTTTGGCGCGCTGGGCAAAGATATCCAATATCAGGGCGCTGCGGTCCAGGACGGTCGCATCCGTCAGCTCCTCCAGCGCGCGGATCTGGGACGGCGAGAGGTCGTTGTCAAACACAACGAGCGTCGCGCCCGTGCTCTCGAGCAGCGTGCGCACCTCCTGTGCCTTTCCCTCGCCGATGAAGCTGTGCGGGTCCGGCGTGTGGCGGTTCTGCAGCACCTTTGCCTCACAGATGCCGCCCGCCGTCTCGAGGAGGGCCTCCAGCTCGTCCAGCGACTCGTCCGTGGCATTCTCCTCCGGCCGGAAGCAGTCCGCGCTCAGGCCGACCAGGATGGCCTTTTCTGCTTTAACTCGATCATTCTGCTGCATGACTACCTCCAAAATTCTGACTGGGCTCCCCACAGCCGCTGACCGGTGCGGCCGACGGCAGGAGCTGCGTATTTTCCCGAAAAAAGTATGAAAAAAGTCCGCACCGATACGATGCAGACTTTTCGTTCATTCTTTACTTCAGGCCAAACTTCTTGTTAAAGCGGTCAACGCGTCCGCCGGTATCAACCAGCTTCTGCTTGCCGGTATAGAAAGGGTGGCACTTGGAGCAAATTTCGACCTTGATGTCCTTCTTCGTGGAACCGGTCTCAATGATCTCACCGCACGCGCATCGAATCGTCGTCTGTTCGTACTTCGGATGGATTCCTTCCTTCATTGCTTTCACCTCTTTCTCGTTTCGTAAAAGGGCATGATGCCCCTCTTATTTTCAATGCCCGACTATCTTACCACAGTTTTCGCAGAATTGCAAGCATTATTTTTGCTTTTTTTCTTGGAAAAACCGGTTTACGCCTGCGGCATTTCGGACGGATCGGCCGGAGTCAGGTGGATCGTGTTCGACCAGAGGCCCATGCGGATGGACGCCTTGACATAGGCGGCAGGGGCCTCCGGCGTCAGTGTGAACGTCAGGTCCTCACAGCGGCGCGTCATGCCGCAGGTCATGTGCAGCGTGTGCGTCCCCATCGGGAGCGGAATGCGGATGCTCTCCTTGTTGGCCAGATGGCCGTAGGGCTGGCCGTCCAGATAAATGCCGTAGCCTGCCGCGATGCCGACCGGGGAGCCCATGCGGTAGATCTGCAGCATTCCCCAGCCGTTGTAGCGGATCGGTGTGCCGCATTTGGTGCAATTGCAGAAGCCTGCCGCGTTCATGACTTCGCCGCAGGACGGGCATTTGAGCCGAAGCATAATTGCCATTTTTCTCTCTCCTTTTCCGTGCGCCGTGCGCATCTGGAAATGATTGTATGGGAAATGCTGCCCGATGTCAATCCCTTTGCACATAGACGCGCGATTTCGGTGCAGGCTCCGCGGGCCCGTCCTCCCGGAACAGGCCGTAAAGTGCGCGGCAGCGCCGCTCCGTCTCCGCAAACGCGCAATCCTGCGTTCGCTCTCCCGCATGCAGCAGCAAAAGCCCGCCCTGCGCCGCCCGCAGGATGGCCCGGCCGTCCGCATCGAGCGCCAGCACGCGCACATAGGGCGCAGGCTCGGTCAGCTGCTGCTCCGTCAGGCCCAGAAAGCCGCACAGGAGCATCCGCATCAGCCGGGTGCGCGGATAGCGCTTCGATTTTGCGGCCGCGAGGATGCCCTCCAGCGACGCCTCCGTGCGGCAGGCATGCATCACCTTCTGCCACAGGCCCTCGGAGCCGAACGGCAGCGCGGCGAACGCTTCCTCCCCCATGGCCCGCAGGCGCGCAAGCATGGCCCGCTCCCCCGCCGCCAGCCTATATCGCGGTGCAGCGGCCTGCACGGCCTGCGCAGCCTCCGGCATATAGCCCGCCCAGTCCGCCTGCCCGCGCAGAAAGCTGGCCGAAGGCGCATCCGCAGCGCTCCCGCCGTGATAATCCCCCGCGCGGTGCAGCACGAGCGGCCGCATGGCAGACCCGCGCCGCAGCAGGGCCTTGCAGTATTCCACCGCAAGAATGGAATTGGGCCGCTCCAGCAGCGCCGCACCGGGCGCGCCAAGCCGTTCCAGCGCCCGCTGCCGCGCCGCCGGGAACGAGGCGCCGCCCGCAAGCTCCTGCTTCAGCAGCGGCACAAGCTCCGGAGACAGCAGCGTTCGCGCCGTAGCCAGCAGGGCCTCCGCATCGCCGCTCTCGCTGCCGAAGCACAGCGCCTCCGCACAGCCGAGGCGGTCGAGCAGCTCCACGCCGCCGTCCGCAAAGCCCTCTGCCGAGCGGAGCGCATAGCTCGGCGGCAGCTCGAGCACCAGCGCCGCCCCGCAGCGAACGGCAGCCTCGGCCCGTGCCGCAGCCGGGATGACAGCAGGCTCGCCCCGCTGGACATAGTCCCCGCTCATCACGCACACCGGCGCATAGCCCGCCTCCCGCAGCACGGCGAGCTGATGGGCATGGCCGTTGTGGAAGGGGTTGTATTCGCAGATGATTCCGGCGATCCTCACAAAAAATTCCTCATTTCCCAAAAAAGCACTTGTATCATGCGCCAATTTATTATAGAATAAAGCCGTATGTGTTAATACTATCACGAAATGGAAGAAAAGAAAACAATGTTTTTACAGGAGTTGACACAACCATGAAAATTCTCGTGATCAATGCAGGCAGCTCTTCGCTGAAGTACCAGCTGATGGACCCGACCTCCGGTGAGGTCTTCGCCAAGGGCCTGTGCGAGCGCATCTACATCGATGGCAAGCTGACACACAAGGTCCCCGCCACCGGTCTGAAGGTCGAGCGCGACATCCCCATGCCCACGCATTCCGAAGCCATTGAGGCCGTCCTGTCCATCCTTGTCGATCCGGAGTACGGCGTTCTGAAGTCCACGGACGAGATCGATGCCATCGGCCATCGCGTGCTGCACGGCGGCGACAAGTTCGTTGAATCCTGCATCATCGACGAAGCCTGCAAGCAGGCCATCCGCGACTGCATCCCCCTCGGCCCGCTCCACAACCCCGCCAACCTCATGGGCATCGAGGCCTGCGAGAAGGTCATGCCGGGCAAGCCCCAGGTCGCCGTGTTCGACACTGCGTTCCATATGACCATGCCCCCGAAGGCCTATCGCTACGCCATTCCCACGAAGTATTATGAGGAAGATCATCTCCGCCGCTACGGCTTCCACGGCACGTCCCACCGCTATGTCTCCAAGCGCGCCATCGAGCTGATGGGCAAGCCCGCAAGCGAGCTGAAGATCGTCGTCTGCCACCTCGGCAACGGCTCCTCCCTCTCCGCCGTTGCGGACGGCAAGTGCCAGGATACATCCATGGGCCTGTCCCCGCTGGCCGGCGTTCCCATGGGCACCCGCGCAGGCGATATCGACACCTGCGTCGCGCAGTTCATCATGAACAAGTACAACATGACGGCCGACGAGTGCCTGACGATGCTGAACAAGAAGTCCGGCGTGCTGGCTCTGTCGAACGGCGTGTCCTCCGACTTCCGTGATCTCGAGGCCGGCGCCAACAAGGGCGACGAAGCCTGCCAGCTCGCGTTGGACAAGTTCTGCTACGAGGTCCGCAAGTATATCGGCGCCTACGCCGCCGCGCTCGGCGGTCTGGACTGCCTGGTCTTCACGGCCGGTGTCGGCGAGAACGGCTGCACGAACCGCGCCGCCATCTGCGAGGGTCTGGAATTCCTCGGCGTCAAGCTCGACCCGGAGCGCAACAAGGTGCGCGGCGAGGAAGCCCTCATCTCCGCGGACGATTCCCGCGTGAAGGTCTGGGTCATCCCCACGAACGAAGAGCTCATGATCGCGCAGGACACTGCAGCGCTCTGCGGCAAGTAAGAAAAAATTTCTGCCCCGGCCAAACGCCGGGGCAGTTTTCGACAATTGGAAAGGAGAACGGATATGACGGTAACGGAACGCCTTCTGCACTATGTTTCCTTCGACACGCAGTCGGATGAGAGCTCGGAGACCTGCCCCTCGACCGCGAAGCAGAAGCTGCTCGGCGAAGCGCTCGTGGAGGAGATGCGCGCGCTCGGTATTGCGGACGCCCGCATCGACGCGGACGGCTATGTCTACGGCTCCGTGCCCGGCACGCCCGGTGCGCCCGCCATCGGCCTCATTGCCCATATGGACACCTCGCCGGACTGCTCCGGCAAGGGCATCAAGCCGCGCATTGTGGAATACACCGGCGGCGATATCGCCCTGAACGACACGACGCTGCTCAGCCCCGCGGATTTCCCGATCCTGAACCGCAGCGTCGGCAAGCACCTGATCGTTACGGACGGCACGACGCTGCTCGGCGCGGACGACAAGGCGGGCATCGCAGAAATTCTGACCGCCGTGGAGGAGCTGCTGGCCGAGGGCGGCGCGCATGCGTCCCTTTGCATCGGCTTCACGCCGGATGAGGAGATCGGCCGCGGCGCGGACCGCTTCGATCTGGCGCATTTCGGCGCGGACTACGCCTACACCGTCGACGGCGGCACACTCGGTGAGCTGGAATATGAGAATTTCAACGCCGCCTCCGCCGTTGTGACCGTCCACGGGCGCAACGTCCACCCCGGCTCGGCCAAGCGCTGCATGATCAACGCGCAGCTCATCGCCATGGAGTTCCACGGTATGCTGCCGGTGCACGACCGCCCGGAGGCCACGGAGGGCTACGAGGGCTTCAGCCACCTGTGCGCCATGCAGGGCGAGGTGGAGCTGGCGACGCTCGAATACATCATCCGCGACCACGACCGCGCGTCGTTCGAGGCGCGCAAGGCGCTGTTCGAGTCGGCGGCGGCCTTCCTGAACGCGAAATACGGCGCGGGGACGGTCGGGGTCGCCCTGCGCGACAGCTACTACAACATGCGCGAGAAGATCGAGCCGCACATGGCCATCGTCGAGGCGGCGCAGCAGGCCATGCGCGATGCGGGCGTCACGCCGCGCGTCGTGCCCATCCGCGGCGGCACGGACGGCGCGCGCCTGTCCTACGAGGGGCTCCCCTGCCCGAACCTGTTCACGGGCGGCGAGAATTACCACGGCCGGTTCGAGTACGTCCCGGTCGAGGACATGGAGGCCGCCGTGCGGACGCTTAAGTGCATCCTGCGCAACGCAGCAAAATGATCCACAAACGGGGCCGCTGGAGGCGCACTCCGTAAGGAAGTGCGCCTCCAGTTATATTCGCCTGACGGCGAGTGAAATTGTCCTGCGGACAGTGATAGGATGCTTCGCATCGTGATATTGCCTGCGGCAGTTTCACCGGCGAATATAATATCACAACAGCCGCAAGGCTTTTATATCACTTTCCGAATAGGAAAATATCACTCCGGGCAACGCCCGGAATATCACTTTTGTCCATAGGTGCAGCGAGCATCAGGTTTTGTCAGCCCAAATCCGGTATCTATCCGTTTTCGGATTGCACAAAAAGAAGGCAGCGCAAATTTTGCACCGCCTTCTTCCTTATGAAGCCTCTCCTGATGGCCCCGTTTTTTTACTGGTTTTTTCCTTGCAAAAATTCCCGGTCTGTGGCATAATGGGCAGGAAAGGAAGGTGCAGCCCGTGACATCGCTGACCAAACGCGCGATCCGCGCTTCGTTCCTGAAGCTGCTCAACGAGCGTCCGCTCAACAAGATCACAGTCAAGGACATCGTGGAGGACTGCGGCATCAACCGCAATTCGTTTTACTATCACTACCCGGACATCCCCGCACTTGCGGAGGAGATCGTGCGGGACGAGGCTGCACGCATCGTGCAGGAGTACCCGACGGTCGACTCGCTGGAGCAGTGTCTGGAGATCGCCGTGGAATTTGCCCTGCAGAACCGAACGGCCGTGCTGCATCTTTACAATTCCGCCAGCCACGAGGCCTATGAGCACAGCCTGATGGATATCTGCCACAGCGTGGTGGGCAGCTATTTTGACACGGCGTTTGCCGGGAAGGCGCTGCCGGAGGCGGACCGGGAGGTCCTCGTGCGGTTTTACCAGTGCGAGTGCTATGGCCAGATCGTGCTTTGGATGAGTCAGGGCATGCAGGCGGACATCGTGGAGCAGTTCCGGCTGCTGTGCCACCTGCGGCAGGGCATGATGGAGGAAATGGTCGACCGATGCTGTGATAAAGTATGAGTGAGTCGCAATATCGCTTTCATCGCCTGCCGGAATTTGATTACAGTACGCCCGGCGCGTACTTCATTACGGTCTGCACCAATGGAAAACGCAATTACTTCTGGGAGTCTGTAGCGGCGCTCACTGCGCAGCCGTTGGCGGCTTTGCCGCCTTACGGATGCGGCGTGCCCCTTGCGGGTTGCGAGCGCCCTCTGCACAGGCTGCCGCTCACGCGCTATGGCCGGTATGCCGCAGAGGCCATCCGGGACATCCCGAAATTCTACTCTCACGCATCGGTTGATCAATCCGTCGTCATGCCGAATCATATTCATTTGCTGCTGCGGCTTGACGAAACGCCGGGACAGGCGGGAATTCCGCAGATCGTCCGCCAGATGAAGGCACATGTGTCGAAGCGGGCCGGATTTTCGATATGGCAGCGGAGCTATTATGACCACGTTATCCGCGGGCAGAAGGATTATGATATGATTTGGCAATATATTGCAGACAACCCCGCAAAATGGTTGAATGATCGCTTTTATGAACCGGACGAGCCATGAGCCCGTCCGGTTTTTTAATGGCTCTCCCAAGGCTTCGCCTTTGGCAGTTGCTGGTTTCCGTGCACTTCTTCGGCCGCACACACTAATGTAGCGGCGCTCAGTGAGCGCCTTGTGCACTTGCAGATTTCCGGACAGTATCGTCGACCGCACACGCCTTTGTCGCGGCATGCCATTGCGAGCGCCAAGTACCGCTGTCGTTTTTTCGATGGTTCTCCCAAACTTGCGGCTGCCATAGGCGCTCACTGAGCGCCGCTACAATATGGTTGGGCTGACGCCCTATTTTAAATCGAAACGAGCGGGCTGCCGGTTTTTCGACAGTTCCTCCAAGCTTGCATTTGCCATAGGCGCTCACTGAGCGCCGCTACAGTGTGGTGGGGGCTTTGCCCCATAGAAAATGCCGCCGCCCGGGAGGGCGGCGGCATTGCGTTTATTTTGCGAGCTTGTCCGTGATGGACAGGAACAGGGAGAACAGCTTGGCTGCCTCCGCGCGGGTGGCGTTGCCCTGCGGGCGGAACGTGCCGTCCTCGTAGCCGTTCAGGATGCCCGCGATGCGCATGAGCTCGACGAACTCACGGGCATACTCGGAAATCTTGTCGGCGTCCGGGAAGGACCCGGCCGCGTTGTCGGACTTCGGCAGCTCGATGCCCTGCTTCAGCGCATAGCGGCCAAAGATCGTGGCCATCTGCTCGCGGGTGATCGGGGCCTCAGGGTCGAACTCCGTGGCGGAGACGCCCTCGACGATGCCCTTGTCCTTGGCCCACGCGATGTAGGCCTCGGCCCAGTGGCCCTCGCTGTCCTTAAACGGATGCTTGCCCTCGTAGGTCTTGAGCGTTTCGGCGTCCGCGAGGGAGCAGGCCAGCAGCTTGACGAACTGGGCACGGGTGAGCTTGCCCTCCGGCTCGTAGGTCGTGGCGGTCATGCCGTTGACGACACCGCGGTAGACGAGGTCGTAGACGTAGTCGTGGTACCACGCGTCCTCGGCGACGTCCGTGAACTGCGGGACGTCGATGCCGCGCATCAGCGCCATCGCGTAGCGGATCGCCTCGGGGGTGGTCTGCGGGATCACGCCGGAGTCATTCGTGGTTGCCGCCGCAGAGGTGACCTTCAGCCTCGTCAGCGCAAGGATGCCGCCGGAAACGTTCTGAATGACGAGCTTTCCTTCCGCAAGGTTGACCTTGTTATACATGTCAACGGTGGACTTCATTTCCTTCTCGGCATCGCTGTTGATCTGATACTTCACCGTATCGCCGGTCAGGCTGCGCATGCCAACCTGAACGGTCGTGTAGGTGGTCGGGACAGTCATTACAACAGCCTCGCCCTGATTGAGATAAATCTCATTCTTCGGGCCGATGTTAACAAGTTCCTTATCAACCTTAACCGTTGTTTCGTTTGATCCGTTGCTGTCAATGATTACGGCACCAGTAAGAGTATCGTCCGCATCAAATACTGCGTCAAGAACTTCATTTACACCAACTCGATACATCGGATCAGCCAAGCCATAAATCGTGTCCGGCGTTTTAACATTTGCCAGCACCATGTTACGGATTTCAGAGGTCTTCATCTGCGCCTCGTTGTCCTGCGCATAAGAGGACTCATAGGCCTTGTTGGTCACGCGGAAGCCGTCGATTGCCAGCGTTTCACCCTTGACGAAGCGGACAACGACCGTGTACTCGCCGTCGTCCATGCCGTCGACCGTCCAGCACGGGGTGTTGTAACCGTACTGCGTATCCTTCTGAACGAACAGGTTGTTCACATCAACAAAGCTCATGCGCTTCAGGTTCTCGGTCGCAGCACTCGTGCCCTGATAGACCTGAACAAGCATGTAAGAGTGTCCATCAACGCTATTCGCAGCCTCGTTGGTCGGATCAGTCGTGTTGTTCGTGTTCTTTGTGCGCAGATACAGCTCCAGACCCGTGCCCTTGAACTGGAAGGTCGCGCTGCTGCCGACCGTGGTGGTCACCGCAGTCGTGGCATTGCTGTTCGTGCTGTCGTTTTTATAAGCATCATCATAGCCGTAGCCATTTTCAGTATTCCAGCCATCCCCCAGCTTCGTCAGGGTCTGCGTGCCGGTTCCCTTGTTGGTCGTACCATTCCAAGTGCCATCGTAGGTAGCGAAGCCCTCTTCATAGTAGACTGTGGAGGCAGGAATGATGTAAATAACATGGTCAACACCTTCGGTTTTACCCTCGCTGTTGACTTTTGACAGTTTGACAGTAATACGCTCGCGTTCCTTCATTACGGAGGTCGGCGTGTAAGTCAGGCCGCCGCCGACAGAAATCTGCGTTGTACCATACTGTGCTCCGGCCGCGCTTGCCTTTTCCCAGCCTTGCGTCTGAATGCCAATATCACTCGAGGAAATATGCAGCGGAAGTCCAAAATCCGCAACAAAGTAATGGTTGTTGTTGAATTTATAGTACAGCGTAACGGTCTTGCCATCCTCGCTTCTTACCACTCGCGTGCATTCATAGTTGCCGAACTGGTATGCCGTGCCAATCTCCGGCATCGTAGAAAGGACAGAAGAAACATACTGATACTTCTGCAGGCTGTTCTCAACTCTACCATTCGTCAAGCTGGTAATACCATCAATTTCTGTCTCAGGCAGATTGATATCTTTATCAAACACCGTTTCAGCTTTAACCGTAATAGGATAATTGTAGAATTCAACTTCGGGACTACTCGTCTCATCAACATACCGGACGATCAGAGAATCTTCCGTCTCCACAGCGCGGATGTAGTAGGTAACCAGCATCGCATGACGGTTCGTGATCTCAAGTCCCGGAACCGTAGCTTCACCGCCAACATGATAACCATCTGCATGCAGGGAGGCATCTTCAAATTTGCCGAGGTTTGCTTCATCATCGACCCAGACAACCTTTTCCGTTCCATCATACGTGTAGGTTTTAGCGCTGTTCGAGTTGCTGGCAACTGTTGTTGTGCGGCTATCGCTCGACGGGGTGAGCGTGATCATATAGACTTCATAGTCAGCTGTATTCGTCGCGCGAATCATGCCGATTCTTCTATAATAATTAGTTGCCGAGTTTCCTGTTGCATCAGAATACTTAAAAACAGTTTTGTTCAGGTCGGTATTATAGTTGCAATGGAACGCCAGCGTCTTACCATCCTGAGCAAAGGTATTAGGATTCCGTTCACCAGACTGGTACTTAACTGCATAGTCAACCAATACAAAATTTGTGGAATTGTACCCAGTATGCGGCACTTCGCCCCAGTCAACAACTTCTGTCTGGATTTCGTCAGTAACCGTTGTTTTCTGCAGATAGTACGCGACAACCTGATCTGTCGATTCAAAGGTTTCCCACGTCTTGCCATCGTCGCTGGAATACTGCCAAGCTTTGCCCCAGTAACGAACGCGCGTGATATCCGTACCGGTCGTTACCGTCGTCTTATCGACGCCAGAGGTGTGCGTCTGCTTATCCGTAGAAGGCAGTTGTCTGCTCTTCCAGTAAACACCAGTTGCACCGCCCTCAATCGTGCCAGTTGCTGGTACGATTTCTGCAAGCACCACGCCCTCCGGCTTGTACGCCGTAGTGGCACTCAGAGACATTGTTTTTTGCGCGTCGTTGTAGGTCGTGCCTTCGGACACATATCTGTTCGTGATCCAATACTCGATCGTCAGCGGAGAAACGTTTTTCACATCTTCCGGAACGACGGTAATGTTGTAGCGGATATTGCCGACCTTAACGGACGTAGTACCTTCTGCAACGCCGGTGAACGTCAGGACAGTCTGGTCAACTGCTTCTACCGGCTTCTTCACATACGCTTTCGCGCCGGAAGTGGCATCCACAGTAGCCTCCCAGCCGTCGCTGTACGTCAGCGCTCCTGTGTATGACACATAGAATGGCCAACTATATGAGTTGTAAGTGTAACTAAAGGTTAATCCAGCATCAGCACCATAAAGCCAAGCAGTGTTGTAATTCGTGCTATCCATAGAGTTAAGGGATGGCGCAGACTTACCTTCTCTGAAACGCAAATAGTATTTTCCCGTCTTTAAGGAATATCCGGAAGACGAACCGCCTACCGTAAACAGTGTAGCCACAGTCTTTTCAGTAGTAGAGCTAATTTTTGCACCGCTTACAACAAGCCAGTTTGTTCCATCACCGATGTAGACTCCGTATGTCCGCGCATCTGTATCGTCCAGACTATCGACCGCAACATAATCTGTTCTATCCGTCTGTGTATACTCAGCGCTGACAGTTGCAACGTTCTTATCCAGCCCGGTTTCATCAATCGGAGTCACATTGCCGGGAAGCGGATCAGGAGAGAATACCTCGCCAATTGTGAGCTTAATATCTACCGTTTTCTCCGCCTCAAGCACCATGACCGTCGAGAAATGCGGCACGGTAAAGGTCAGCGTATCTGCCTCTTCGTCCAGCTCGACATCCTTAATGGACTTGACTTTCCCATTTTCGATGACACCGCCATAGACATCCGCGCCAGTCCATTCCGTCGGAATCGGCAGCGTGACCTTAGCAGCATCATGGTATTCGTCTTCACCAACGTAGGGAACAATGTCCCACGCCTTCGCGGCGGTCACGCCAGTGGGGAGGTTCGCCGGCGCGTCAGTCTCGGTCACAGTAACCTTCGTCAGGTTCGGTCCAATCACAGAGATTTCCGGGAAGCTGGCATCGGAAACAGTCTTGTTCTCGTCGGTTGCCGTATTGTTTCTGACAGTCGGCAGAGCCTTACCGAATGCAGCGATCACATCAGCCGTATCGGAAACGACTTGCGTTCCGCCATCGGCTCCGTTGGTATTGCCAAAGTCGCACCAGATGCAGAACATCGAGCCGCTCGGACTGGAGATCTTCGTGTTGCCGGAGAAGTTCGTGTAATCAAAGCCGCTCGCCTTGTTAGCAGAACACTGCCAGCCGGAATTGCCCAGCACCCAATAGTAATCACCACTGGTATTGATCAGCTTATATCCATTGGAGCTAAGCGTAGATGCAGAAGCGACACTATATCCGCCCCAGCCGCTGGACCAATAGCAAATCTCATAAGCCTTGCTCGGAGCAACGGTCACAGAATTCGTGTAATTCTTATAGCAGAAACCATCGTTGAACGCGCGCGGCGTCATACCATGGCCGACGATGATGTCAGCTGCGCTGTTCATGAACTCAACGAACTTTGTATACAGGGTAGAGCCCATGTTCTCAAAGCCCATGGAGGACAGATCATTCGCGTATTCATCTGCGCCGATGTTGTAGTATTTGCAGCCCTGCGAGGCAAAGTACTCGGCGTACTTGTCCGTGATTGCAAGAGCAAACGCCACGCCTCAGCATTTCCAAGATCGATCGAACTCTTCGACGTCTGCCAACCAGAGGTATAGCGGAAATCTGAGAATTCTTCTAGAATCGCGCCCATATGGCCGGGGGCGTTAACGCACGGGACAATCTCAACATTCTTACTCTTTGCGTAAGCAATGATATCCGTCATCTCGCTCTGTGTCAGATATTTGTCGGAACCATCCGGGCACTTCCCGTCGGAAGCGGTATAACCGTCGCCCAATGCAGCGGAAAGGTCATAGGTATTACCGGTGGAGGTTGTGACCGTCATATCATCCAAGGCAAAGCGGAAGCCCTGATTGTCAGACAGATACAGCTCAACCTGATTGAAACCGGCCTCAGCTGCATTGTCGATGATCGCCTTGATGCTTGTCGGGCTGAAATACTTTCTGCCCGCGTCCACGTGGACGATATTATAGCGATAGGATGTATCATCCGTCGCCTGCGTCTCAGCCGCCTGCACAGCCTCGGTCGGCTGCTCTGCGGCCGGTTCCTCAGCCGCCGCCGGGAGAACGACGAACGATGCGAGCATCGCCGCGATCAGCAGCAGCGAGAGGAGCGTTTTGCTCAGTTTTCTCATCAATATTTCCTCCTTTTTCTAGGGTGATTACGATTCGTCTGCCGAAACCGCGATGACGGAGGGCAGACCCATGTAGCATTCCGCCGCGAGGACCGTCTGCGACGCGCCGGGGGCCAGCTCCTCGACCGTGGCCGTGTAGCTCAGGCCGCCGAAGTAGGTGCCGCCGGTGTCCGTGCGGTAGCGGACGGTGACGTTGTGCAGCGTGTCCTCCGTCATGTTGACGAGGACGAGGCCGCCGTCCTGCACCATCACGCTGACGCGGTAGTCCACGGAGAGCGAGCCGTCCGGCTCGACCTCCGCCGAGGCCGCGCAAACGCGGTTCTCGCCGGTGTACTGCGCGGAATTCAGCTCGAAGGCGTAGCACGAGCCGCCAACGGGCAGGTCCGTCACGCGGAAGCGGAGCTCCGCACCGTCCTCACACGTCAGGGTGATATCCGCCGCGCCGACGGCCATTCCGCCGTCATTCTGCACGATGATGGTGGCAAGCTGGTCGCTCTCCGCGCCGTCTGCATCCACATTCGGGCCGGAAAACGGCAGGACCGCCTGCAGCGTCAGGCCGCTGCCAAGGTCACGCGGCAGCGCAAGCAGTTCCTCTGCCTCCGTTGCGGACTCCTCCGTCGCGCCGGTTGCGGCCTGCGTGGCCTGCGTGGCCTGCGGCGCGGACGGCTCGGTCTGCTCCTGCGGCGTCGAACAGGCCGACAGCAGCAGAGCCGCTAACATGGCTGCGCCCATTGCGCGCAGCAAGTGTTTCATGGGCACTCCCTCCCAGACGCCCCGGCATACTCCGGAGCCTATAGTTGTAAATATTTTACCACGCGTTTTTTGGAAAATCAACAGGTTTTTCCAAGATTTTCTGTTGTAAGACGCCCGAATTTGGCATGTTCCGAAACATAACTTCCAGATTTTGTAAATTGCAGCAAAAAACGGGAGCCAACGGCTCGACTGCCGCTGGCTCCCGCGCGATTATTTTGTTTTTCCCGTCAGCTCCGCGATCAGACTGCGCTCCTCCGTCAGGCCGGACGAGATCGGGCGGCCAAAATAGAAGATGGCGTACAGGCCCGGCCCGATCGACGCGCCGCAGGACTGGCAGACCGGTACAACGTGCAGCTCCTTCGGGTGGAAGCGCTCCTCGACCAAGGCGCGCAGCTCCTCCGCGCGCTCCGGACGGTCCGAATGCGACAGGAGCATGATCTGCTCCTCCGGCCGCTCGACCGTGCGGGCCATATAGTCGATGGTCGCCTTCAGCGCCGGGGCAAGGCCGCGCGTTTTGCCGATGACGTCGCTCAGGCCCTTCTCATTGATATCCGCAAGCGGGCGGATGCCGACGAGCGTGCCCATCACGGCTGCCGCACCCGAGACGCGGCCCATGCGCTTACAGAAGAACAAGTCCTCCAGCACGCCCATCTGGTGCACGCGCAGGCGGTTCTCCTCCAGCCAGTCGGCCGTTTCGTCCAGCGTCTTTCCGGCAGCGCGCAGGCGCGTCGCCGCGATGACGAGCATCCCCTCCGCACCGCAGTAGCGGAGCGTGTCGACGCAGCGGATGTGCCGCTCAGGGTACTTCTCCATCAGCTCATTCGCCACGAGGCAGGTGCTGTTGTATGTACCGCTCAGGCCCGAGGACACGGCGACGAACAGGATATCCCGGCCCTGCTGCAGCAGCGGCTCGAACCGGTCAGCAACGTCCTGCAGGCCGATCTGCGCCGAGGTGAACAGGCCGCCCTTTTTATCCTTCATCGTTCCGAAAAACTGCGCGGGTGTCATATTCTTCCAGTCAAGATCCGCGTAATGATTGCTGCCGTCCGGGTAGACGAGTGCCCCGGGCACATAGCCGTCCACGCCAAAGCGCTCGCGCAGCGGCGCCGTCAGATCGGAACAGGAATCCGTCAGGATCGCAAAATTTGTCATAAATGTTCTCCCCTTTCCCGGCATTCATTATAGTATGGATGCGTTCATTTTTCAAGAGGGAACAATGTATTTTTATGATTCTGCGTTTACAAAGACGACAAAATTCGATATAATGAAAGAAAAAACGGAGGTATCTTCCCATGCCATTCTGGATATGGCTCATTTTGGGGTTCGTGCTGCTGTCGTTCCTGGGAATGTTCGCAGCGACCTGGCCCATCGCCAAAAAGGTGTATCACAACATTCTCGTCCGGACCGGGCCGGAAAAATGGACCCGTGCAAACAGCTATCCGCCCAATCCGGAGCACACACGGATGTTTGACCTCGGCATGGACTGGGCGCGTGAAAACGAAGCGCGCAAGCGGCCCGTTTTCATCGAAAACGAGGGTCTGAAGCTCGCGGGCGAGTATTTCGACTTCGGCCACAAGCGCTGCGCCATCATCTTCCCCGGCCGCACCGAGTCGCTGTACTACAGCTACTATTTCGCACAGCCCTACGCCGAGGCGGGCTGCAACATTCTCGTCGTCGACAGCCGTGCCCACGGCCTGAGCGAAGGCAAATACAACTACTGCAGCACACGCGAGTGGTCGGACGTTATCGCATGGTCGCGCTTCGCGCACGATCAGCTCGGCTGCAGCGACGTGGTGCTGCACGGCATCTGCGTCGGCGGCGCCGCCGTCGTGCTGGCAGCCGCAAAGCCGGACTTTCCGGCCTATGTCTCCCATCTCGTGGTTGAAGGCCTGTTCGCAACGTTTCTGGAATCCTTCAAGCTGCACATGAAGGCCGAAAAGCGGCCGATCTTCCCCGTCCTGTACGAAATTTTCTGGGCCGCCCGGCTGGAATCCGGCATGAAGATCCGCGAAGCGCGGCCCATTCGCGTCATCGGCAAGGTGAAAACGCCGATCCTGTTTCTCCACGGCCGCAAGGACGCCTTCTCGCTGCCGAAGCGCGCAGAAGAGCTGTACGCGGCCTGCAATGCCCCGAAGGAGCTCGTTTGGATGGACGAAGGCTCGCATTCCCACCTGCGCATCAACAATCAGGAGCTGTATGACGGCTCGATCAAGGCATTCCTGCAGAAAACGTTCTAAGAATCCATACTCCCCGGCAGAGCAGCCCTCTGCCGGGCATTTTTACGCCAGAAACGCAAAAAAGCACCCTGCAAAGATGCAAGGTGCTTTCGTGGCAGGGGCACTAGGACTTGAACCCAGAGCCTACGGTTTTGGAGACCGCCGCTCTACCAATTGAGCTATACCCCTATATCAGATATTATCAGAAAAGGTGGTGGGCCTTCGGGGACTCGAACCCGGGACCGTCCGGTTATGAGCCGGATGCTCTAACCAACTGAGCTAAAGGCCCATAAGGTTTAAGTAAAGAAATAGCCGCCACCAAGTGGCGGCTATTTCATTGGCTCCCCCTGTTGGACTCGAACCAACGACACACGGATTAACAGTCCGTTGCTCTACCGACTGAGCTAAGGGGGAATATAAGTGTTGGCGTTACCTATCTTCCCGTGCAGTCACCCGCAAAGTATTGTCGGCGCAAATGAGCTTAACTTCTGTGTTCGGGATGGGAACAGGTGTACCCTCACCGCAATCAACACCAACTATTTATCTGTCTTCAGGCTTCTGCCCGAGAACATTCATCATTATACCACCGCTCGACTCCCTTGTCAAGCGCTTTTTTGGTGACCCCAGCGGGATTCGAACCCACGTTAACGGCGTGAGAGGCCGCTGTCTTAACCACTTGACCATGGGGCCATGGTGCACCTTCACGGACTCGAACCGGGGACCCACTGATTAAGAGTCAGTTGCTCTACCAACTGAGCTAAAGGTGCATATTCGCTTTCCAAGTCTTGCTCGCATCTTTCCGCTCAGCTCTTCTGCTCGCAATCAATTGCTCACCCAAACGCCAAGCGCCGCTTCGCGGTTGCGTTTGGGACGCTCGCTGCGGCGAGTGTGCCAACTGAGCTAAAGGTGCATGCTCGCAATTTTATCTTCCGGTGGTCGGACACACCCTGAAAACTGAACAAGAATGAATGGGAAGCGTTATGTCTTGCAACCGAGCCTGCTTCCTTCTTTTGTAGGTCAAGCTTTCGGCTTATTAGTATCAGTCAGCTACATGCCTTACAGCACTTACACCCCTGACCTATCAACGACATAGTCTACGTCGAGCCTTACTCCTCGAGGGAGGGGAGATCTCATCTTAGGGGGAGTTTCACGCTTAGATGCCTTCAGCGTTTATCTCGTCCATACGTAGCTACCCAGCTGTGCCCTTGGCAGAACAACTGGTGCACCAGAGGTATGTCCATCCCGGTCCTCTCGTACTAAGGACAGCTCCCTTCAAATCTCCGACGCCCGCAACAGATAGGGACCGAACTGTCTCACGACGTTCTGAACCCAGCTCGCGTGCCACTTTAATCGGCGAACAGCCGAACCCTTGGGACCGAATACAGCCCCAGGATGTGACGAGCCGACATCGAGGTGCCAAACCTCCCCGTCGCTGTGGACGCTTGGGGGAGATCAGCCTGTTATCCCCAGGGTAGCTTTTATCCGTTGAGCGATGGCATTTCCACTCACATACCACCGGATCACTAACTCCAACTTTCGTTACTGCTCGACCCGTCGGTCTCGCAGTTAGGCTGGCTTATACGTTTACACTCATTGCATGGTTTCCATCCATGCTGAGCCAACCTTTGAGCGCCTCCGCTACTCTTTAGGAGGCGACCGCCCCAGTCAAACTGCCCGCCTAACAGTGTCCCCCGACCCGATTCAGGGCCGCAGGTTAGAAACCCAGCAAACCAAGGGTGGTATCCCAAGGATGACTCCGCACGACCTGACGGCCATGTTTCCAAGTCTCCCACCTATCCTGTACATGATTTACCGAATCTCAGTATTAAGCTGCAGTAAAGCTCCATGGGGTCTTTCCGTCTAGTTGCGGGTAACCGGCATCTTCACCGGTACTACAATTTCGCCGGGCGGGCTGTTGAGACAGTGCCCAAATCATTACGCCTTTCGTGCGGGTCAGAACTTACCTGACAAGGAATTTCGCTACCTTAGGACCGTTATAGTTACGGCCGCCGTTTACCGGGGCTTAAATTCAAGCCTTCGTGTTGCCACTAAGCCCTCCTCTTAACCTTCCGGCACCGGGCAGGCGTCAGCCCCTATACGTCATCTTTCGATTTAGCAGAGACCTGTGTTTTTGGTAAACAGTTGCTTGGGCCTATTCACTGCGACCCTCTTTCGAGGGCGTCCCTTCTCCCGAAGTTACGGGACCAATTTGCCGAGTTCCTTAACAACCCTTCTCCCGTTGGCCTTAGGATTCTCTCCTCATCTACCTGTGTCGGTTTGCGGTACGGGCACCTCACTTCGCCTTTTCTCGCCACAGAGCATCATCGACTTCCCTACTATAAGTTCGGTCCCTTTCGCCCGGCGCAACCAACGGCCGGGTTCGACTATCTCCATGTGTCAGCTTTCTCGTGTGAGGTGGCTACGGAATTTCTACCGTATGTGCATCGACTACGCCTCGCGGCCTCGCCTTAGCTCCCGGCTTACCCTGGGCGGACGAACCTTCCCCAGGAAACCTTAGATTTTCGGCCATTATGATTCCCACATAATTCTCGCTACTCATTCCGGCATTCTCACTCGTGTACAGTCCACCGCTCCTTCCGATGCGACTTCACCCCATACACGACGCTCCCCTACCAATGTCTTTCGACATTCCCAAGCTTCGGTTATACGCTTAGCCCCGTTAAATTTTCCGCGCAAGATCACTCGACCAGTGAGCTATTACGCACTCTTTGAACGAGTGGCTGCCTCTAAGCCAACATCCTGGTTGTTTATGCAATCTCACATCGTTTTCCACTTAGCGTATATTTGGGACCTTAGCTGTGGGTCTGGGCTGTTTCCCTTTTGACCACGGATTTTATTACTCGCAGTCTGACTGCAGGTAAGCATTTCTACGGCATTCTTAGTTTGTTAGAGTTCAGTAAGCTTATCGCCCCCTAGCTCAGACAGTGCTTTACCTCCGTGAAACTCATTACCTACGCTAGCCCTAAAGCTATTTCGGGGAGAACCAGCTATCTCCAAGTTCGTTTGGAATTTCACCGCTAGCCACACCTCATCCCCGGACATTGCAACGTACGTGGGTTCGGACCTCCATGGAGCTTTACCTCCACTTCATCCTGGACATGGCTAGGTCACCTGGTTTCGGGTCTATGGCAACTGACTTCACGCGCTCTTCACACTCGGTTTCCCTTCGCCTCCGGTACTGAATACCTTAAGCTCGCCAGTTACTATAACTCGCCGGACCGTTCTACAAAAAGTACGACACCACCCTTTAACGGGCTATGTCTGCTTGTAAGCACAAGGTTTCAGGTACTATTTCACTCCCCTCCCGGGGTGCTTTTCACCTTTCCCTCACGGTACTGCTCCTCTATCGGTCATCAGGTAGTATTTTGGCTTGGAGGGTGGTCCCCCCGGCTTCCCACGGGATTCCTCGTGCCCCGCGGTACTCTGGATCCGGCTACGTTCACTTCATTTTCGACTACGTGGCTCTCACACTCTTTGACTGGCCTTCCCAGACCATTCGTCTAACGAAGCTTACCGACATCGCTGTCCACAACCCCGCACATATTGCTACGTACGGTTTGGCCTCTTCCGATTTCGCTCGCCACTACTTTCGGAATCTCGGTTGATTACTTTTCCTCGCCCTACTTAGATGTTTCAGTTCAGGCGGTTCCCCACGCATGGCTATTTGATTCACCATGCGTTACCTGAGGTTTCCTCAGGTGGGTTTCCCCATTCGGACATCTCCGGATCAATGCTTATTTGCAGCTCCCCGAAGCTTTTCGCAGCTTATCACGTCCTTCATCGGCTCCTGATGCCAAGGCATTCCCCTTGCGCTCTTGTTCGCTTGACCAACCGCATTCCCTTTCGGGAACGCTTACAAGCTAGTGTAGAATTTCCAGTTTCTGGTTTCTCACTATTTCTTATCAGAATTATGCAGGCTCATAAAGAAGTTTTTTCTTTAGCTGAAATTGTAAACAATTACCCTAAATTTTTGTTTCCTTACTGTTGCCTTCTCATAACTTGCTTCTTCATTCACTCTTTGTTCAGTTTTCAAGGTGCATCCGGCAGATCGCTCTGCCATTTGAGCTTCCTCTCAGCCTTCCGGCTGCTTGAATGCTCAACGAAACCCTCTGCAAGGATTTCCTTCAACATTCAATCAATGCTCATTCCTATTTTTGCTATGCCCGTTCTGTTTTGGTGGTGGGCCAAAGTGGACTCGAACCACCGACCTCACGATTATCAGTCGTGTGCTCTAGCCAGCTGAGCTATTGGCCCATATTTGGTGGAGATTAGCGGGATCGAACCGCTGACCTCCTGCTTGCAAGGCAGGCGCTCTCCCAGCTGAGCTAAACCCCCACGTCCAATCTTCACTTCCTGAGGTATACCCTCTAAATTAAACAACGAGAAGATCATGAGCTCTGCCTCAGACCCTGACCTTAGGATGTTACAGCAAACGCTTGCGTCTGCTGAGGTCTCCTTAGAAAGGAGGTGATCCAGCCGCACCTTCCGATACGGCTACCTTGTTACGACTTCACCCCAATTATCGAACCCACCTTCGGCCGCGCCCTCCTTGCGGTTAGACTACGGACTTCGGGTGTTCCCGACTCTCATGGTGTGACGGGCGGTGTGTACAAGGCCCGGGAACGTATTCACCGCGGCATGCTGATCCGCGATTACTAGCAATTCCAACTTCATGCAGGCGGGTTTCAGCCTGCAATCCGAACTGAGACGACTTTTGGGGATTTGCTCTGCCTCGCGGCTTTGCTTCCCTCTGTTGATCGCCATTGTATTACGTGTGTAGCCCGGGACATAAGGGGCATGATGATTTGACGTCGTCCCCGCCTTCCTCCGTTTTGTCAACGGCAGTCTCGCTAGAGTGCTCTTTCGTAGCAACTAACAATAGGGGTTGCGCTCGTTGCGGGACTTAACCCAACATCTCACGACACGAGCTGACGACAACCATGCACCACCTGTCTCTACTTTCCCCGAAGGGCACCTAATGTATCTCTACTTCGTTAGTAGGATGTCAAATCCCGGTAAGGTTCTTCGCGTTGCGTCGAATTAAACCACATAATCCACTGCTTGTGCGGGCCCCCGTCAATTCCTTTGAGTTTCAACCTTGCGGTCGTACTCCCCAGGTGGAATACTTATTGTGTTAACTGCGGCACGGAAGGGGTCAGTCCCCCCACACCTAGTATTCATCGTTTACAGCGTGGACTACCAGGGTATCTAATCCTGTTTGCTCCCCACGCTTTCGCGCCTCAGCGTCAGTTGTCGTCCAGCAGGCCGCCTTCGCCACTGGTGTTCCTCCTAATATCTACGCATTTCACCGCTACACTAGGAATTCCGCCTGCCTCT
>CDZQ01039748.1_pt1 | contig 45713 bp, 35 predicted proteins | sample 554831 | NCBI WGS metagenome assembly CDZQ01 (sample SAMEA3182112, study PRJEB8094) | gut metagenome | biome: human; feature: gut; material: Stool; isolation source: human stools | place: Canada | collected 2013-05-06 | reverse complement strand
CTGGCAAAAAGAAAGTGCGTGGGAGAAAGAACAGCGTGGTGGAGGGGAACTGGAGGAAGAGGACTATCTGTTCCGGCAGCCCGGCGGGGAACCGATGGTGCCGAGTACATTCACATTCCGGTTCAAAAAGATTCTGCGGGTGGGCAATTTGCCGGACAATTTGAACGTGCACAGCCTGCGGCACCCGTATGTCAAGCGGAAAACAAAAAAATTTGCAAATCCGTTTGGGACAGGAACGGAGAGTTTTTCGCAACATCCGGTCCTATCCCTCGGCGCCGCATGATGGCATTTCCTATGTTGTCTCGTTCTCGAAGAAATCCCGGACAGCGTAGTCGATTTCAATTCGTTCATCCTTGAAAATATAGATCTTGTTTATCAGCGTGTCTACCAGCGATTTTGTCAATGCCGTGGAACTGCCGATTTCTTTTGCAAGATCCTGGTGTTTCAAATTTGCCGCATAATCGCCCTGAGCTTGCTTTGCCCGTGCCGTAATTATGGCATGGGTGTTTTTTTCGCCCACCAAGGCAATATCGAACTTTTCCTTTTCTGCCTTATAAGAGTCAAGGTCAATCTCTCCGAGTGCATATCGTTCGTAGAGCTTTCGCTTGCCGTCCTGCAGGGCACGGAGCTTCTTTTCCTGTTCCGCCTGTTGGACGGTCCGCAGATCCAGATCATCCTTGCTTATATCAACTCCCAGGATCGGAAGCATGTGCGCCTTTATGCTTTCAAAAACCACTTGCTCCAAATCATTTTCCCGAACCTGCAGCCCGTGGCAAGGAAAGCTGTCGGATACATCGGTATGCCTGCAATAGAACCATGTCGTTTTCCCTTTGCGGGACATGGCATGATCGCAGTATCCGCAAAAGACCTTCCCGCGCAGCAGATAATCCCGGCGTTGCTTTTTCGGCAGCTTGAATTGACGCCTCACAGCGTTGGCTTGCTCGTACAGCTCCATACTCACGATTGCCGGATGATGGTTCGGGATCTTGATCCACTCGCTTTCATCTTTCAGGCGGGAGCGTGTGCCGCCGATCTCTTTGACGGCGCGCTTGCCGATCACATAGGTTCCCGCATATCGCTCGTCGGTCAAGATATGTATGACAGCCGAGGACGACCACACGCCATTTGACCGGCTGGTATCGTGGATAGGTTTTCCTTTGGCCGCTCTGTACTCTGCCGGGGTAGGCACATGCTGCGCATACAGCCTTCTAATAATCTCCGCAACGGTATTACCGTCAGCGGCCCATAGGAAAATCTGTTTTACAACCGCAGCGGCATCCTTGTCCGGCTCCATACGCCCGTCTGCGCTCTTTTGATACCCATAAGGGCATATCGTGCTTTGATACTCTCCGCGGCGCATTTTTGCGTATTTGGCACTCTTGGTTTTCATGGACATATCTCGGCTGTAGCACTCGCTGATAAGGTACTTGAAAGCGACGTCAATCCCGCCGGTATCGCCCTTGTAATCCGCCGTGTCGAAGTGATCGCTTACGGAAATAAACCGGGTATGATACAGCGGAAACACGCGCTCTATGAAATAGCCCGTCTCAATACTGTTTCGCCCGAATCGGGAGAGATCCTTTACAATAATGCAATCGACCTTTCCGGCCTGCACCATTTCCAAAAGCTCCTGAACGGCGGGACGTTCAAAGTTCATTCCGCTGTGTCCGTTGTCCACAAATTCCACGACCTCGGCATTCTCCCATTCAGGAAGCGACATTGCCTTCTCCCGTAAGATAAGCCTTTGATTGGGTATGCTCATGCTTTCCGTTTTGGAATCCTCCAGAGACAGGCGAATGTATAGTGCTATCAGGTATTTGCGCATAGCGGCACCGCCTTTCTCTGATCTGTAAATTCGCTCTGAAAGCGGAAGGTCACATGTATATCGTGGTCGTGGGTGATCTCAATACGGTCAATCAGCCTTTCGATCAGCTCTGCCGTCAGGGTATGGTCGCTTTCCAGCCTGTGAGCATCTTCCTCCATAGAACGATACCGGGCAAGCTGTTCGTCAAGCACAGCATTATCATTGTTCAGAGCCGCTATATCTGCGGATAACGCTGCGATACGCTTTTCGTAATCCTCTTTCATAGAAAGATATTCCTCGCCGGTCACGGTCCCCTGAACATAGTCCTCATACAATCCGCGGATCAGTTTTCGGTTTTGCTCCATATCCCGGCGCTTTACGGAAAGCTGTTCCTTAATGTGATCCCGTTCCTGCTTTTGCCGTACCTCATATCGAAATAAAGATAATGTGGAACCCAGCATAACGGACAGCTCTTTTTCCAATATGGCTGTTACGGTTGAAATCAGCTCCTTCTCCCGGATCGTCACACCCTCGCAGCTTCCTTTTGCAATACGGCTGTTGCTGAGGCAATGGAAAAAGTACACATCAGGGCCTTTCTTTCGTATGTTACGCTGCCTGTGAAGGCTGCCGCCGCAATGAGCGCAGAACACCTTGCCCTTGAAAATGTTGGTCGTGAAGGAATTGATTTTCCTGTTCTTGCTTTCTTCACTGACCATACGCCGGTATTCCTGCACGGCGTTGAAAACCTCATGGCTCACAATAGCTTCATGCGTACCGAAAACCCTGATATAGTTTTCTTCATCCGCCTTCGTCTGGCGGTGATCGACGCTCTTTGTTTTGCCCTGCACCAAATCACCGGTATAAACCTCACTGGACAGGATTTTAGCCACTGTCCGGGTCTGCCATTTGCCGTTGCCGATCAGATTTTCATGGCTGATCTCACCGGTCTTTTTCTTATAATGGCTCGGCGTCGGTATGCCTGCCTCGTTCAAGCGTCGGGTAATCTCATTCAGGCCAACATGCTCATAAGCCCATGTGAAAATCTGACGAACCACCTTTGCGGTATCCTCGTCGATCAGCAGCTTGTGACAATTATCAGGGGCTTTGCGATACCCGTAAGGGGCGCGGGCTCCTACAAATTCGCCGTCCTGCATGGCTTGCCTTTGCTGTGCCTTGATCTTTCTTCCGATGTCCAGAGCGTAAGCCTCGTTTATCATGTTTTTCAAGGGCAGCATAATGCCTCCGTGCAGGTTGTCCGCGTCCGCCGTGTCAAACTGATCCGTAACGGCGATAAACCGCACATTATGCGTAGAAAAATACTGCTCGATATAGTAGCTGGTGTCTATAAAGTTGCGCCCAAGCCTTGACAGATCCTTTACAATCACGCAGTCAATGTGACCCGCCTCAATATCCGAAAGCATCTGCTGAAAAGCGGGGCGCCGGAAGGTGGTCCCGGAAAGGCCGTTGTCGATATAAGTATCATAGACCTTGAATTCCGGCTTGTCCGCGATATAGTCATTGAGAACAAGCTGCTGATTATCAATGGAATTTCCACGCTTTTTGTTGTCCTCGACCGAAAGGCGGATATAGAGGGCGGTACGGATATAGACAGCGACCTGGTAGTTCTGCTCCGGCATTGCCGTCTTTCTGCTTTTTCTTGCCATCAGCCGGCCCTCCTTTCTTCACGCTTCGCTTGCTCCATCTGCTCGGCAAAGCGGACCGCCTTTTGATATTCGTCCTGATAATTGAACTCTATCTGCAATTCCTCTTTGCTGATGATCCGAATACTGCGGATAAGCTGCATCACAGCGCGTCGGTCGATTTCCTCCATTTCCGAAAACTTCATAAAATGATTGATCCAGCGGTTGCGCTCGCTTCGGTTCTCCAAAACATCCGTCAGCTTTTCGTTCCAGCTTTCGATTGCCGCCTGCAAGCCTTCAATATCGGCATTGTATTTGCGCTTATAGGATAAGAATTCCTCTTTTGTGAGTATGCCGCCCACAAGGTTTTCATACAGCTTCGCCTTGTACTTTTCGATCTGCGCAAGCTGTTTTTCGCAGCTTCCGATCTGTCCGGCGTACTCTCGCGCCAGCTCACGGTTGATCCGCTCCTGACTGATACTGGAAAGCATGGTATCCAGAGAGGCGATATTATCAATATGACCTTTTAAGCTGTCCTGAACGCACTGGATCAGATCGCTTTCCTTAACCATAGCGCCGGAGGTACAACCGTGCTTTTTACCGGAAGGGCAGAAGTAATAAACGTATTCCTTGTCCTTATAGCGGTTGATCTTTCGCGTCATGCGGCCGCCGCAACAGCCGCAGATAAGAATACCGGAGAACAGATACACCTTGTCCTCTTTGGGAGAAGTGCGGGTATCGATCCTTCTGATCCGCTGCACCAGGTCAAAGTCATGCTTGCTGATGATAGCCTCATGTGCGCCGGCGACGCGGACCCACTCGGATGAAGGCTTGTTTTCCAACTCCTTCAGCTTGAAATGCGGCGTGGCCTGCCTGCCCTGTACCAGCGTGCCGGTGTAGGTTTCATCCTGCAAAATGCGGATAACGGTGGTAGCGGACCATTTACAGTCCTTACGGTCCGTGTAGCCGCCCTTGGCGTGAGGAAGTCCGTTGTTCCGCTTATATGCCAGGGGAGAGAGGACGCCCAAGCGGTTGAGTTCTTCCGCGATATGAAGGGCGCTGAATCCGTCCAGACGCTTTCTGAAAATATCCCGCACCACATCGGCGGCATAGGGATCTACCTCCAGGCTCTTGTGCTTTTCTCCGGTCTTGAAGTATCCATATACCGGGAACGCACCGACAAAATCGCCGCTGCGCCGTTTGGCTTCCAGGGCGCTTCTTGTCTTTACCGATATGTCGCGGCAGTATGCCTCGTTCATAATGTTCTTGACCGAGACCGTCAGATCGTCCGCCGCGTCATTCACGGTATCTACATTGTCGTTGATCGCGATAAAGCGGACGCCGTAAGCCGGGAATACCCTTCGCATGTAGCGGCCTGTCTCGATATACTCACGGCCAAGTCGTGAGAGGTCTTTCACGATCACACAGTTTGCTTCGCCGCGCTTGATCATGTCCATCATTTCCTGAAACGCAGGGCGGTCGAACAGAACGCCGCTGTATCCGTCGTCGATTTTCTCGGCAACGACCTCGATCTCCGGGTGCTTTTCCACGAAATCATCGATCAGGCGCCTTTGGTTGGCTACGCTGTCGCTCTCCACGGTCTTGTCGTCCGTATAAGACAGGCGTATGTACTTGATTGCTTTGTAAAGTTCCATATAAAAACACTCCTTTCTTTGCAGAAAAATCCCGCAATTCAAGAAGTGTTATTTGCCGTATTCAATTCCTTTTCCGACACTTATTATACATCGGAGAAGCGGAAAATTCAGCCCCTTTTCGGAAATTCTCTGTTCAGCGAATGATCCCCTTGATGCAGTCCTCCAATGTTGCGCCGTCCGCCGCAAAGCTCGCCCGGACGGTAAACCTGCCGCACTTAAAGCAGTAGGGGTCTTTGATCTGTCTGATAAACTCTGAAATGCGTTCCTCCCTCGGCAGCTCCTTACTGACCGATACATCCCGTATATCAACCAGAATGGTAGAGGTAGGTTCTGCTTTCTGTTCTGTCATCTGCATAAAATACGCTCCTTCCTGTGATCTGTATATTTGAAATAATCAAAACCACATGAATAAGCCGGACCTGTGTGTTACCACAAGCCCGGCTCATGGTATCTGATTTCGATTTTGTTTCTGCCGTATTTGCCACGCCCCCCGGCAGGATCCACATAAAGCGGAATAGGGGTTGCCATAGGCTGCGGTTAGCTTCGCCGCATCATAGCCCTGCTTGTACCGCCGCGTCGCCACCGCAAGCGTATATAGAAGGGACTCCCCCTCAAGTCTGTGGGAGGTCGTGAGAAAGTACCATTATGATCTGTGTCGTCTTCGCGCCTTGCCTGCCGCGGCCGGGTCAATGAGCTGCGTTGATCGCTCGGACAGGCCGGTTCATCACCTCCTTGGCTGTCTGTCATGGCGCCGCCTCATTTGCCGCTCGGAACACAGAATGACGTACCTATGGCAACGTATATTCAGTTGTCAAAGTGCCGCGAGGGGCGGCAGTGGTTACTTTCTCGTTATTGGGAAGCTCCGCTGTTCGGACGCTCCGCATGACAGAAATAATTCCCGCCGAAAAGGTCCCTCTATAAGTAAGGACAATTTTGGGGCGTTTGTTGCCGTCTGTCAGAAAAATTTTTTCAAATATTTTTCCAGACCCCGAAGTCCCGCGCTGATTGATCTGCTGATTCTGCTTTTATTCACACATTCAGCTTTTGCGACCTGTGAGATACTCATACCAAGGAAGTAATGAGCATAAATCCGGCGACTCTGTTTTTCCGGCAAAGCAGCAAGCCCCTGATACAGCAAAGCAATCATCCTTTGTTGCTCCAAAATTTCATGGGGTGACGGCTGTTCAAGCAGAATATCCTTCTCAATTCCATTGTCAGCATCCAAAGAATAAAAGGCTTTATGCCTGCGGATGTTGCGCTGATAGCTTTCCTCCTGTCGTCTAAAATCCTCCAGTATGGCGAACACCTCGTCCGGGACCTCAACGATCTTGTCCGTCGTATAATGCGGGTAATAGTCCCGCAGATTGATTTCTTTCACTTTTATTTCCTCCGATTTCGATTAGTTGTTTTATTGGCAAAATCGAAATCAGAGGGCGGAGAGCGGCATTTTGGTTTAACATTGCAGATAAAGGGATTTTTCAAACAGGAGAAAACAAAAAGCGCACCTGTAGATGTACAGATACGCCCGCATAAACATAAGCAGCAACGCACGAAAGACGTTACCCTGTCGTATGTTTGCTGTTTTCCTTATATATCCATTTTTCCTGATCCTAACTCCTTTTATTCTGCTGCCAAAGAGAATTAGTATGCCTCTGTTATTCTCATAAACAAATCCCCTCCATCATAGGATTTTATGTTCTTTTTTCCTCTTTTCTGTTATCCGGAAAAGTTGCATAATACCAGCGAAGAAAACCTCCGAACAGTTTTTCTTCCGCATCTTCGCGTGCTTTTACGGCATCATATATATCCGTATATTTCCCGAGGTTATATGCTTTTCCCTTGAATGTGATCGTTGCAATCCATTTTCCGCTTTTTGAATGAAACTGTACGCCGGTATAACCGCTCGTGTTATCAGATCGCAGCTTTTTCGATTCCAGTATTTCAATACACGTGCCATCGATGTATCGCATATATACAGGAGGTCCCGGCTGTTTTTTGCTCGGACAGCCGCAGCTTTTCTTGTTCCCGGTTGCGAGGTCTGTGTAAGACACTTCTGTCATGTTTCCGCAATCGCAGCGGCAAGCCCAAACCACGCTTCCCCGACTGCGTTTTACTGTCGGATAAAGAGCGGTCAAACTGCCATATTTTTCCCCGGTAATATTTCTTGCCTTCTCCTGGAGGCGTTTTTTCTTCATGCAGCCACAACTCGTAACGTTTCCGCGCATGAGAGCATTGACACTGGCCTTTATTTCTTTTCCGCAATCACACCGGCAAAGCCACAAATAGGATGTTTCTTTTCCTTTTTTCTCATTTAATCTGCATACTGCTGTAAGACTGCCGAATCGCTGACCGGTCAGATCCTTAAACTGATGGGCGTTTCGCAGACAGCCGCAGGATTGTATTTTCTTGCCGTGTGTTTTATACGCCTCGGTATAAAACACCTTTCCGCAATCACAGCGGCATTTCCACAAGACACTGCCGCGCCGTATAATATCGCTTTTTTGAATTGCTGTGACCATACCGGATCTGACGCCGGTAATATCTTTTGCAGCCCTCCCTCTGCTCATTTTGAATCACCTCTTGTGCTCAGACATTTCTTGTCCGTCTTTTCATATAACCGTAAGCCGTTCTCTACAGATGTGTTTTCATTTAGACGGAAAGAGCGGATTCGAAATACTGATAATAATCCGGGAGCTCATTTTTGAGCTCTGAAATCGCTTCTTCTATCAAAAGGGCGAGTGTCTCCTTATCCATTGTCCCAAGATATTCAGCGGGAGTCTGTATCTCTGTACGCTCAGTGTCAAAATAAAAGATTTTTTCACCGATTCTGGCAACCGTTCCGACCGGAGCATTCGGATCTTTTTCAAAAGTGATAAGGCCACATTGGATTCCTTTTTCAATATGTTCTCTTGTGATCATTCCTGTTCTCCCTCTACGTGGATTGTCAGAAATGGCCGCCGCAATTTGCGGCGGCCATCCTTTTAGATTTCAGTTAACCTGTGTGCATCAGCTTATTCATGCTTTTTATGGCGCTTGAGAGCGTAGAGCACACCGATCAGGCACAGAAGCGATAAGACAGAAAGCGATCCCCAAAGGAGCATGTTGCTTTCATCTCCCGTCTTCGGAGAATTGATTCTATTGTTTTGATTGTTGTTGTTCTGATTATTGTTGTTATTGTCATTGTTATTGCCATCAGATTTTGCAACAACCGTAAATTTAGCCTCTGCTTCTCCGTCATCAAACACAGCGGTCAGCGTATGCTCTCCAACAGAAAGTGTTTCAAGCAACGTAGAGCTTAATGTAAGCTTCACGCTTCCGCTTTGAGCACTGTACTGCGAAGCAGCTACAGTCTTGCCGTCGATCTTCAGGCCGGTGAAGTGGCTGTAGGAGGTCGAATCGTCCACCGTACGCTTTACAGTAAAGTCAAGTGCCTTGGCGCTGCCCTTTGTCCAGTTCTGGCCATCTCCTTCAGCGAAGAAGTAGCTGTAAGCCTCAACGATCACCTTGGCAACACCGTCTTCATCGGGATCAGTGATCTTGCGAACGATCCATTTGTTTCCGTTTGCGTCTTCAATCAATGCTCCCTCCTTCGGATCGGTAACCTCGGTCTTCGGTGTAATGCTGTTTCCGGACGTATCCTCAACCACATAGGTGATCTTTATGAAGTTTGCCGTCACAGTAATCGTCTGACCGGTCTTTTGAACTCCAAGGTCAAAGGCACCGTCTTTGCTGGTATCGCTGTTCTTGTCGTTGGTCCATTTTCCGAAGATATAGCCATCGTTCGGGGTTGCCGTAAGATCGGCTTCCGGCATGAGATCAACCGATACATACTTGGAGTAAGTATTGGTATCCTCATCCAGTTCTTCAAAGGTATACAGCCTGGTACCGGTAACTGTTCCGCCTGCACCTGCCACATACTGTACGAAGACCTGATATTCATCCGGAACTCCGTCGGGATCAGGCTGATCATCGCCGTCGATATCCGGGCCAAGCGCGTCTTCCGAGAAGACTGCCGTCACTGTTACGGTTTCACCGGCGGATACAAGGCCGATGTTAAAGGCGCCCTTCTGATTCCTTTCGCTGGTCCTGTCGTTCATCCAGAACTTAAGCGCCACGGAAGGATCGCTGACGATAGACTTGGCTTCGGAGCCGGAGGTCGTAACCTTCACTGTATCCTTATAACTGCCGTCGGCGTTCTTGTCAGCAGTGAAGACTTCGGTTTTGATTCCCGTGATCTCAGCCTTGGTCTCATCGTCTACCGTGTAGACTACAACCACCTGATACTTGTCCGGAATCTCATCACCGTTTTCATCAGCGTCAAAGCTGGCCGTTACAGTAACAGTCGTTCCTACCGGAACCCCGTTTAAGGTAAATATACCGCTTGCCTTGCTGGTGTTGCTGTAATCCTCCGTCCAGGTGTCAAAGGTATAACCGTTCTCCGGTGTGATCGTTGCAACAGCCTTGGCAGTAAAGCTGACGGTCTCCTTGTAGCTGCCGTCTGCATTCTTTTCAGCCGAGAAGACTTCCTCTGTGGTTCCAGAAAGCTTTCCTTTGGTATCATCCTCAGAAACGTAGTTCACGAACACCTGATATTTATCCGGTATATCGTCGCCGTTCTCGTCGGCTTCAAAGTTTGCAGTTACAGTAATCACTGTCCCAGCAGGAACTCCGTTAAAGGTGAAGGTTCCGTCTTCTGCATAGATCTTGTCGCTGTTGTAGCCGTTGGACCAGTTGTAGAAAACATAACCATCCTCAGCTGCTGCCGTTACGGATCTCGTAGTGAAGCTGACCGTCTCTTTGTAAGTGCCGTCCGCATTCTGCTCTGCCGTAAACACCTGTTCGATTTCTCCGCTGACAGAGCCCGCAGCGGAATCACTTGATTCGAATTTCACTGTTACTTGATGCTGATCCGGAATATCATCGTTATTCCCGTCATCTTCAAAGTATGCAGTTACAGTAATCTCTGTTCCGACCGCAACACCGTTCATGGTGAACGTGCCGTTTACGGCGGTTCTCACATCGCTGTTATAGCTGTTGGCCCATTTTTCAAAAGCATAGCCGTCTTCCGGTGTTGCTGTTACAGCGCCAGTCGTAAAGTTTACAACAGAGGCATACTCTCCGGTCGTGCTGTCCTGATTGGCGGTAAAGACCTGTGCCGTTTCTCCGCTTACCGATCCTTTTGAGGTATCGTCAGAGACAAAGTTCACGAACACCTGGTATTTGTCCGGGATATCATCGCCGTTTTCGTCCTCCAGGAAAGAGGCTGTGATTGTGATAGTCTCACCCACCGGTACGGTGTTGAACTTAAAGATACCTGTGGTGTTGGAACGGTCACTATAATCCTCGGTCCATTTGTCGAAGGCAAATCCGTCTACCGCATTGATCGTTGCAACCGCTTTGGCTGTGAAGCTAACCGTTTCTTTATAGGTTCCGTCCGTATTCTTTTCAGCAGTAAACACTTCGCTGACCGTGCCGGAAAGAGTTCCCTTTGTATCATCCTCGGATACATAGTTCACGAACACCTGATACTTGTCTGGAGTGAGGTCGTTGTTCGTATCTTCCTCAAAGTGCCCGGTCACGGTGATGGTCTGTCCGTTGGCCTGCATCGCACCGAAATGGAAGATACCGCTGACGCTGACCTTATCCTGATCGTGATCATTGGTAAAGTTGTCGAATACATAGCCCTGCGCAGGGGCGTTTCCGACTGCCACTGTGGATACGGTGACCCAGTCGCCTTTCACTGCTGCGGTAAATACCTGTGTGGTTTCACCGGTCAGGGTTCCCTTGGCGTCATCCTCAGAGACATACTTTACGAAGATCTGCCGCTCGTCAGGGATGTCGTCGTTGTTCTCGTCCTGCTTCCACTGGGCGGTATAAGTAACGTTTCCCGTCACCTTGATGGCAAAGTCAGGAGCCCATGTGTCAAAGACATAGCCGTCTCTTGCCGGGTTTCCATTTGCATCCAGTGTAAGACCCGTCGTGTCAAAGAAGGGCGTTACGGTATCCGGTTTGGCTTCGTAGCTCTGCTCAGCGAACACCTCGCCGTTTGCACCGTCTGAATACTTCACGGTGTATCTTGTGCTGGAATCGATGATAAGCTTTCCGGTGCCGTCCGGCGTCATGGCAAGATAGGTGTCGTCCTTTACGCGGGTGTATTTGACGTCGTAGGTGCCGTAATCAGAAGGAGCCTCCGTTACATACTCGCTTTCATTCGCGCCCTCCGGCTTGTAATAGACGGTGAACCCGTCTGTCACATATTCGTCCGTCGTGCCGGATACAAGCGCTTTCGGCTCGAAGGTTTTTGCTGTTCCGTCATACTCCGCTGTCTGCGGGGTCTGTGCAGACGGCACGATCAGTTTGAGCGCTCTTAGTTTGGCATAGAGCGTATGATCCGCAGAAGTTGTCACGATCGTGCTTGCCGTGACTTCGTTTCCGCTGTAATCACTGTTCAGGTACCAGCCTTCAAATACATACAGATCGTTTTCCACGGTGGGAAGGGTTCCGTAAGCCTGGTTGAGCGTTACGGTCTGGCTTGGTATGGTTGCAACACCGCCGGTCTCAAAGGAGACGGTCGGGGTGGGAACCGCGCCTCTTACAACGGTAATCGTCCAGTTCTTTACATTGCCGTTCTGCGCTTTCACCTTATAGACGATGCCGCCCGTGTAATCCTTCTCTGCAGTAAGATAATCAGAGGGATCTGTGATTTCCGCATTGTCGGAAACCGTAACGGAAGAAGGCTTTAGGCTCGAAAGAACAGCATCTGACGTATCCCACGGCATGGTCACGGTGACCGTTGCGCTGCTGTAATTGATCGCAGACTGGCCTTCCTGACCATCCACCACAAAGGTGAGGATGTCATTGTCTCCGCTTGGCTGTTCAATCGTAAAGGTGAGCGTTCCTGTCGCTTCGTTATAGCTGTGAACAGGAATCTGCACTGCGTTTGCAAGCGTTCCGTTTGCTTTTGTCTCCGTGGAGTTGGCAATGTTCGCGCTTACCTTAAGGGTATATGTGCCCGGATTGGAGGGAGCTCCGCCAAGCTCATTGCCGCTGGAATCCAGCCAGGTAATGGTAGCGTTATAGTTCACACCGCCGCTCTTCATCCCTGTCGAATTTCCGTCTCCGTCACAGTGGGTAAAGTTAAAGGTAGTGCTTCCGTCCTCCGATACCGATACCGGAGCGCCGCTTGTGTTCAGGAAGGAGCTAGGTCCGCTGATGACAATCGTCGCATCCTCCCGTTCAAGGACAGCCACCGGATCGCTCTCTGAGGCGCCGCAGCGCGAGCAGGAGCGGTAGGTTCCGCCTACCGTGGTATAGGTGGGATCAAGAACCGTCGTAACAGGCGTCCAGAGATGCCCCAGTGCAGCTACGGGATATTCGCCGTACTCGCCGCAGACAAGGCACTTATAAATGCCGATGCCTTCTTCTTCACAGGTGGGTTCATACCCCTCCTTATATCCCGCAAAGGTGGAAGTGTCATAGACGTTGTACGTGTGTCCCGGACCCTCCGTAAGCACCTGTCCGCAGACGGTGCAGGTGCCGCCGTGCTCGCAGTCTACACCCTCATGCTTCGCCCAGTAATTCCTTGCCTGGTAATTTAAAATAACCGTATTGCAGGTCGCACATTCGATTTTTGAATAGTGATAGCTGTTTACGATATCCGGATACTGCGACGCTACGTTTGAAGTGTTTGCAGGATAATACCTTGTGACGCGGTCATGCGTTTCGTTGATGAGAAGCTCGTTAACGCTCCCCACACCGATCGTGGCGTCTTCATCGGCAAAGAGCTTGCCGCAGACGGTGCACTCCCAGTATTCCTCCACGCCGCCGTTGCCGTTGAGGCAGTCCTTTTCCACTTTTTCATGATGATGTAAATCATGATCTACCGCAGTTACGGTTTCGCTTTCCTCGTGCCCGCAGAACACGCAGGTATGGGTGCGAGTCCCGCCAACAGTGCAGTCAAAGCCGCTGGGATACACCCATTCGCCATACTCATGAGAGCTGCAGTCAGGCGTGTTGATCTCCTGAGGCTGGGAAGCGTAGTCGGTTTCGGTCGCTCCGCCGCAGCGTTCCAGGAACACCTTCACTTTGCAGTTGTCCATGGTAAGTTGTGTGGATGTTCCGTTCACCGTTGCGGTGGGAAGGGTCATGGTCACCGTGCCGCTCTGCTTGGCTGCACTGTCAATGGCAGCCAGCTTTGCGTATCCGTAGATTTGATTTCCGCTTCCATTGGTTATGATGGCGGAAAGATAGACGTCGCTTCCGTAAGTGCTTGCCGCGCTGTAGGGAAGCGTAATGGTGCCGCCGCTTTCAGTAGCCGTTCCCGGCGTTACCGAAAGACTTGTATCCAGCATTGTCAGCTTCCAGTTCTGTGTTTCAGATGAGGCGATTTTTGAAAAATTCGCCGGGGCGCCTACGGCGCCCGATTTTCCGCCTGCGGCGGAAGATTCAGATGCGAAGAGGACAGATGTCGGATTTAAATAAAAAGCGGGACGCACGCCCATAAAAGTGGTCGTGGCATAACCGTAGTAGAATGTGCCGCCCGAATTGACATAACCTGCAATATAGTAGGAATGAGACGAGCGCAGCCACCAATGGGCGCTGCCGCGCCTGTTCGCCTGATAGTTCATACCATATTCAGGGTTGTTTGCTTCCTTCGCTGAAAGCAGAAAATACGAGTCACCGTCCATGGACCCGCCGTAGTATCTGTAATCGCCTGCGTAATAGCTTGCATTGGAAGCCGGCTCCGTCTTTGTTGCAGAAAGCACTGCCGCCTTTTCGATGGCAGAAATGCCGTTGTCCTTTACAAAGTTGACGTCTGCTGCATCCATGCCGCTGATGACGCGGCTGGGATTAATCTTATAGCCGACATAGTAAATGGTGCCGATGATCGCAGAGGGCAGAGCTGTTGCTGTAGGAACCCCTGTTACCACATGGAACCGGTAATAGGTCTTGCCGTTCTCAAACGCTGAGCCGCTCCACACCTTGTATGTGGATGCGTCATAATAGTATGTTTCAGAACTGCTGTATGTGGTAGCGCGCTCAAATTTTCCGCCGCTTTGCGTATAATACGCGCCCTGTGCAAATGTCGATTCCGTAAGGGCTTGTGTTTCCTGGCGGTAATCTTCGTTGTCTACAACATAGTAGGTCACTCCGGAAAGCGGACCTGCGCTGAACGTGCTCAGCCCCTCTTTGATTTCCTCCCGGAAGTAATACATATTGTTAACATAAAGATACGGAACCTCATCATTTGATATACTCCGTCCTGTACGGAAGGAGGTATAGGTCTCTGCTCCGTTCAGATATTTGCGGATATCCGAATTGAGATAGCCCTTCGTCGTGTCGCTGCCTTCTCTGTCAGAATTGATCCGGTAGCCGTTCCAGGCCTGGCCGTAGTTCAGCACGCTGTCCGAAAACAGCAGCACCCCGGTTCCGTTTCCGGAGTCTGCCTCAGTGTCAAGCACGCGCCATTTCAGCCCGCCGTAATACACGTAATCGTAATACGTCGAAGCTTTCGACAGCGCCTGGTTATCCAGGTAATCCCTTATGGCGCCCGTTCCCGCAGCAACCGGCTCCAGCGATCCGGCAGCGTAAGCGGTGTTTGCCAGATTCGGGATCAGCCCCAGACACAATGCCAGAACAAGAAGAAGGCTTAATGCTTTCTCTTTAAACTTTTTCTGTGTCATACACTTTTCCTCTCTTTACAAATTTTTTTGATTGCGTTTTTAATGCCTATGGCTTAGGAGGCGTCTGTGAAGCAGCCGGTTTCCTTCTGAGCACCAGGTGTGAGAACACACGGGTCCTGAGATGCCAGGTGTTGCCGTGTGAGAGATGTCCCCTGTAGCTCGCAAGGCTTCTTCCGATTTCCTCCAGCGTGATACCTCCTTCCTCATAGTTTTTTCTATATGCTTTCATTTTTTTCTTGAACCTGCGCTTGCAGGAGGTGCGAAGCAACCGCACCACCTTGCCGCTTTCCGTCAGATAAAAATGGAAGCCCAAATAATCCACCCCTTGACTGAGGGGAAATATTTGCGTCTTTTCATTGAGCTCGAGCTTGAGCTCGGCCGCCCTCTCCCGTATCGCTTGAAGGCACTCTTTCAGATACGCGCGGTCCGGGTGGATCAGTAAAAAGTCGTCCATATATCTCGTGTACCAGCGAATCCTGAGCTTTTCCTTGATCAGCCGGTCGATGGGATCCAGATAGTACAGTGCAAACCACTGGCTGGACTGGTTGCCTAAAGGAATCCCCTTTCCCTCTTCGCTTCCGTGAGCGTCGATAAACTGATGCAGCAGGTGAAGCACCTCTTTGTCCGGAAACTTTGAGAGCCGTTTCTTCAGGATATCGTGATCCACGTTGTCAAAATACTTCCGTATGTCGCATTTGAGCACGTAACCTTTGATCCCATGCTCCCGGTAAAACTCCCGAAGAAAGCCCGAAAGCCGGTCCATGGCGAAATGGGTGCCCTTCCCAATCCGGCATGCCGCACAGTCGTAAATCAGCCTTGCTTCCATCCAGGGACGAAGCACGTTGTCGCACAGGCTGTGCTGCACGACTCTGTCCTCGAAGTACGGTGCATAAATCTCCCGCTTTTTCGGCTCATAGACTGTGAAGTGGTAATAGCCCATTGGTTGATATTGCCGCTTCTCTAAGCTGTCGTGCAGTTTCCAGAGCCTTGCGGATGCCTCCAGTGCGAATTTCTGCACCTCATGATCCGCACTTTTCCCGCGCCGCGCCAGTTTCCATGCCCGGTACAGGTTTTCATAGCTCGCCATTTCCTCGTACTGTCTGCCCACGTTTCCTTCCCTCACAGGGTCATCACAGAGGGGACATGTCCGCGCGTTGAGCTTCTCAGCCCTTCCGCCCGGTGCACGCCCCGAAGCCCGAAAAACGGTTGCCGGAGGTTTCCCCCACACGCAAGTTCCGCGTCTCGCACCCTCTGCAATATGTGTTCTTCTGCCGCGCATAACTTTGCGCAGTCAGAAAGGGATCCGGTTCCTTTGCTCCGTTGCATGGACCGCAGACCATTCTGCGATCTCCTGAGTGCAGGCACCTGCCTGCAGCTTTCCGGCATTGTCAACGCATTCCTGCGCCCGGAGCGAAGCGGGACGCACGCCCATATTGTTGTTCGTGGCATTATTGTTGTTGAATGTGCCGCCCGAATTGACATTTCCTGCATTATTGTTGGAATTAGACGAGCGCAGCCACCAATTGGCGGTATGCCCTATTCAACCCGATCCCTTACGGGGCAAAAGCCCCATCTATGATACCCGCGGCCTGATGCCGCCCGTATCCGCTGTCTGCCTGTCATCTGCCGGAAAAACGCTTCCTGTCGCTCTTGATCCATGCACCAAGCATGTTCTGACAGTCATATGCCTGCCTGGTGATAAGCTCGTACTGCTTATACAGAATCGCCTTTTGCTCCATGGACAGCTGTGCGATATAGCATAGCAGCTTGAGTCTTGTCATGGCTTTGTGCTGGAGCTCCAGCCGCCTGTTTTTGCTTTCCTCCGAGCCGTTCACAAAGACCTCGTTGGCAAGATACAGGTTTTCCACTATGTCCAGCGCGCTGTTCTGCAGCCTGCTGGTCAGCGTGAAGCGAAACCGCTTCGGTGACTTTTCCGTAACCGTCAGGATGTACGAAGAAAGATCCTTTGCTTTCGCGATAACGGCAAGGTCTGTTCCCCTTCCTAATCTCGGCGGCCCTGCCGGGAGTCGTGAACCTTCCTCCGGTTCCCCCTGCATATTCACGGCCATAACATTTTCCCTTCCTTTACCGGATGTCGCACCCTGCTTTCTTTCAATACAGGCCGGGGTATCACGGGGGGTATACGCCCGGCCTTATATTACGAAACACATGCTGTGCTGTCGTCCATCTAAGAGAGAGGTACGTAATTGTCGTTATGTAGTATTCCGGATCAAAAACTTGATTTTATGCGGATACAGGAATAAAAGAAAGGCATAACAAATCAGCCTTTGCACCTATGGAAATAACTCCAGAGAATGAAAAGGCTTTTTCGTCATGCCACAGCATCAGTAATTGTGAATGAATGAAAAAATTTCTGGTAAGAGACCAAAAAAATTTCGTGCAAATATTGAAATTCCGTTCGTGAGCAAGTATAATAAAAGCAACTATGTTAGTTTGGCGCTCGTATATGTACGCTCAATACTACATAACGACAATTACGTCCTTTCCCGCCGTTTTTCGGCGGTTTTTTATTTTTTCTGCTACAGGATCAGTCGCATTTTCTCCAGCGTCCTTCTGTGCTCCGCGCCCGTGGAAATAATATAGAGCCTCGTGGTTTCGATGCTGCTGTGGCCCAAAAGATCCGCCAGCTTCGCAAGATCTTTTTGGATACTGTAAAAAATGCGCGCAAATAAATGCCGAAGGTTGTGCGGAAAGACTTTCCCTGGCTCTACCTTCGCTTCTATGCAGAGCTCCTTCATCTCCTTCCAGATGTTTGAGCGGCAGACCGGCTTGCCGCTTCTGGTTATAAAGAGAGGACCGCTTTTGATTTCCTTTCTTTCAGCATAGGAAAGCAGCAGTTTTTTTAATTTCTTTTCAATCAGTATTTCACGGGTCTTTCCTTTGAGAGAGATGATCGCCGCCCCCTGCCTTGCTGCTTCCACTGTGATATATTTCAGTTCTCCCACCCGTATGCCTGTGCCGCAGATGGTTTGCAGAATCAGTTCAAGCCGGTCGTTTCCCTTTTTCCTTGCGGCAAACACCAGTCTTTCATATTCGCTTCTGGTCAACTCCTTATCCTCAGAGCAGTATGCTTTTTTCTGCATCCGGATGCTTCTGACGCGGCATTCGCCCCATCCCGCAAAAAGAAAAAAGCTGTTTAAGGACGCCAGCATGGAATTGACGCTTCTTGGCGCATAGCCTTCTTCTAGCAGCGCTGCCTTATATGAAAGCACCCTTTCTTTTGTGACAGCCTGTCCATCGGCAAAGCTTGCAAAACCTGCAACGTCCCGCAGATACTTCTCTACCGTGCTTTCGCTTTTTTCTTCCAGGATAAGCCATTTTCTGAACGACTCAAGCTCCTGTTCCGTTATAACTTTTTCTTTCATTTTATTTACCTCCGGTTCTAAAATATTAGCAATATTATTTTATCCCCAAAGGCAGCTTTGAGATGAGACCAATCTTTGAAATTTTAACCATAAAAAGCAGGCGCCCGAAGCTATACGAACGCCCGCTGAAGAAAGCGCTTTTATGAGATTCGTTCGGACCCCCGCAGTCAGATCATCCAGATGGGAACGATATATACCCCGCGGTTTACGGCAGACAGTTCTTCACGCAGGCAGAGGATCGCACCCGTGCCGCGCGGAACAGAGCCTTTATCCAATACCCTGAATGCGCCCGCAAGCTCTGAGCCGGGATTTACCGATTTCTTGATCTCCATCGGGTGCAACTCTCCGTCACTTTCAATTACAAGATCAACCTCGTTCGACTCCTTGTCTCGGTAATAATGGAAAATGCATTCCTTGGCGTCGTTATGGAAGGTTTTAACGATTTCCGAAACGGTGTAGTTTTCCAAAATCGCTCCGTTGATCGCTCCGTTCATGAGAATCTCCGGGCTGGAATACCTGGTCAGGTAGGATACAAGACCGGTGTCAAAGAAATACAGTTTCGGCGTCTTAACGGTGCGCTTGAGCAGATTGTTTGAGTATGGGCGCAGATAAAAGATGATTTCGGACTTTTCCATCACGGTCAACCACCGCTTGGCGGTGTCGTCAGATACGCCAACATCCTGCGCGATGTCATGAATATTGAGCATCTGCCCCACACGGCAAGCGGCAGCTCGGATAAAATCGGCATAAAGCAGCTTATCAACTCCCGGTATCATGTCGGTGACGTCACGGTCGATATAGGTTTGTATATAGGAACTGTAAAAGACGTCCCGGTCAGTAAACTTTCCACTGCGGTGGCCCGGAAGCGAGCCGTTCCAAATGCGCTCATACATCTCTGCTGCGGAACACGGCGAAAGATGCCGCTTCCTCTCGTTCAGGGCATCGAGGCCGAGCGAAAACGGGATTGCAGCACCGTCGCCGTACAACTCTCCTTGGGAAAGAGAGGACATGTGAAGAATCGCGGTCCTCCCTGCGAGCGATTCTCTTGCAAGGTCCATCAGTCGAAAGGCTTGTGAACCAGTTAGCCAGTAGGAACCGGGCGCAGCACCCTCATCCACCTTAATCTTTATATAGGAAAACAACTCCGGTGCATACTGGACCTCGTCGATCAGAACCGGCGCAGGGTGAAGTTCCAGAAAAAGCGAAGGGTCGGTCTTTGCCAGCTTCCGCTCATCGGTATTGTCCAGCGTGACCTTCGTGCGATTGCTTCCCGCCATCAAACGTTCCAGCATGGTGGTCTTTCCCACCTGGCGCGGTCCGGTCAGCAGCACGCAGGCGTATTCCCTGCTGATTTCCAGTATTTTCTTTTCCAGCGTTCGTTTAATATATGCCATTCCAAACACCTCTTTGTCTAATATCGTATTCAATCGTATTATAGCCAGTATAGCCTTATAAGTCAATAAGCTAAAGGTAAAGAACAGTAGGATGTTATATCTTTCTTGCTGGTTATACCGAATTCGGGACAAAATTTGCAAGCAATGCAAACTTGTACAAGTTTGCGAATTTTGCGAGGCGGCCCGCTGGCCTGTCCTCGCAAAAATGCTTGTTGGTGACATTTCCCCAAACCCCTGAGATCGTCACCTTCGGTGGCGGCTGCGCGTTCAAAGAACGCTGAATACCGCAAGCGGAGAAAAGCTACTGCCGCGCTTTTTCCCGGTCGGGGGTCTGGCCCCGCTCGTCGATTTCAAGAAGGTGCTCCACGTTGGATTTGACATTATAGAGCTCTTTCATATCCTCACGCGCCTGCTTGTAGGCGGCATAGGCCGTCCTCTTTTGCGCAAGCAGTCCGGCATATTCTTCCCGGAGCGATTTCACGGACGGCAGCTTTTTTATTCCCAGCTCGTCAAAGTATTTCTTTGCCGCCTGGTGGATCAGTATGTCCGCCTCGTGCGCTTCTTTGAATTTTCTGCTGTACCCGGCCTTGCGATAATCTACATAGACCGCCCGCGTCTTGGCGTAGTTTACGATCTGTTTTTGCAGCTCGCCGTTTGCGGTCATCTGTGTTTCCAAATCCTTTATCTCTGCGGAGAGCTCATTGAATTTTGTTGTGGCTGCCGCCGAGAGTTCCTTCAATTCCGCATAGCCCATGTCGCCGTGCTCTTTGAGATAAAGGACAGCCTGAGAGAGCTGTTTCAGGTTAAACACCTTCGCCCAGCGCTCATAGCCGGGACCTTTGCCCGCTCGGATCGCCGCGTCTATATCCACCAGCAAACCGATTTTCGGCGGCGCCTGCTTCAGCCCGGCGCGCTTTGGCATTACGGTTCTTGTGCCTTTGATCCGTTCCCTGATCGCCTGTTCCGTGTAGTCGCCTTTCAGGGTATTGCAGCGGGTGAAGCGCGCCTGCCCCGGAAGTTTCAGCCGCAGGTTTTTCCGCTCGGCATTGACCTCGACGCCGTAATCTTTGAGTTTTTCCAGAAAGTCAGAGAAGTCCTTCGGCCGTTCTTCCAGCACCGCGTCGATGATCCGGCGAAGCTGTTCCTGATAAGAGGGCTGCTTTTCTTCGCCCAGCCATGTGCCATAGTGTCCGCGGCTGGGTTTCGGGTTTTCGACGATGGAAAGCCCATGCTCCAGGCAGAGCTTGTCGTTCATTCGCCGGATCGCCCAGGTGGAGCCCCAAAAGTTTCTGAATTTCCGGGTGCAGTCAAGATCCACGGAATTGATAATGATATGGTTATGGACATGGTGCTTGTCTATGTGCGTGCAGACGATAAAGGCATTGTTGCCCTTCGTCAGTTTCAAGGCAAGCTCCCGGCCGATCTCGTTCGACTGTTCCGGCGTGATTTCGCCGGGCCGAAAGGATTGGCGAAGGTGATAGGCGATCACATCGTCGGCGCCGCGCTGTCTGCCGGTGAGATTGATATACTGGCGTTTGGATAAAAGAAACTCCGCATCGGCGGTACGGGTGTCGCATTCATGGCCGTAAATCAGCCGCCCGTTATCCGTCTTTTGCGGATTCTCCACATAGTCTATGATGTCGGAAATAGCGGTCGATACATCCCGCCCTTTTCCGATATGAAGCGGCATAAGCCGTGTAGTCGCTATCAGAATCACCCCCTTTGTGAAATAAAAAGACGACCACGCTCAACAAAAGAGTGGTCGTCCAAAAGATAAATGGTTTATTTTTTACATATGGTAGTCTGTCCAGGACGGATTATTCAGAAGGCTCTCCTTGATAGACGCAAGAGCATCCATTGCTGCATCGTAATCAATACGATCGCTATCACGAAGCACATACTGGTTTTGCATGACATCATATGCTTTACGGACATCTGCGTTTGTAGCCGCATCCACGAAGAAAGAAAACTCCGAAGGCAAGACGCCTGGAATACCGTCAAGCCGGTCTTTTTCTTCTGTGATACGAATATCCAAAAGACGCTTCATTTGATTTTTATCGGAGAGAAGATGAACGGTTTTCTCATGCTCTCGGATTACGGCCAAATCATAAATGTGTTTTGCCGCTTCAAATGCCCGGTGAGGATCAGCAGCCTTACGCACATACGCCTCCGCAGCAAAGAGCTTATCAATGAATACGCGCTCCATAGAGATGGTTTGGACGAAAAACGGCCTTACATCATAATGTGTTTCAAGAATTTGTTTTTGTTCATCCGTGGCAAGGCTGTACAACATAGCGGAAATCTCCAGACTTTCCACCGGCTCGCTGATAGTAAAAGATGTTGCCTCAATTTTCAGCTTACCAAAGCGTTGCAGCGCGTCATTTGCGTCATAAGCAGTCACAGGATCATACGTATATACCGCAATCACTTCTGAACGGTTTGTTTTTCCGGCCGCAGGGTCACGCATCAAAGAAATATATTTCTTTGTGGCTTGTTCGAGTCTCTTATCATTTTGCGAGCGGCTTAACCCTCTCGTATCAACAGACAGATCAATATCTTCGGAAAAGCGGTTCGTGGTTTTAAGAGCCTTGTACAATGCGGTTCCACCTTTGAAATAAGCGAGAAGTCCGTCAGCCTGTTTATCTGCAAGCTCTTTCAGCATGAGCACCACGTAATAGTCTTTTTCCAGCACATCACTTCTGTATCCGGTCTGCTCGTGGATACTTTCAATCAATACGCGAAAGGCATCTTTATCAAGGTGAAGGTTCATGTCGTGTATCCTCCTTTGCCTGCGGTATGCGCAAGCTGCATGATAGTATTCTTGTTGTAATAACGATCCGCAAAAAACAAGAGCTTTTCATAGCGCAAGTCTTTTTCTCGGATATGATTTGCGACGATCTCATAAGGATTTTCTGCGTCTACCGGCGCTTTATCCAAAAGCTCCAATGCGTCCAGCATTTGCAGATAGGCTTTGTTCTCTGCGTTTATTTCTGTCTTTGGCGGCCTGATTACAACGCCCAGCTTTTTATCTGTTCGGACACATTCTTTCGCCATATTGGTGGCAATTACATGTTCCTTAGGCATTTGTGTTGTCAGCCCCATGCGGTGAAGCAGAACAAGTCCCGTTTCATAGCCTTTGTCGGGAAGCAGATATTTGTCGGCCACGAGCCGTTCCCGATCTATACCTCTTTCACCAAAAGGCGTAACAATCGTCCGAAAATAGATTCCTTTTTGATAAAAGCGAAGATCTGGAATTTTTTTCCCATCCATAATGCGTTTGACGGCGACAGAGGTTGCCGCCGCAGCGTCTTTGAACTCAAGCGTAAATCGAGCAGCTATTCTCTCTGCAATCTGTCCGGTATAAATCGGCGTACCGATTGGCATCTGTTTCAGCAAATCGCAGGTAAAGTCCATATATGTCATGATACGCCAGCTCCTTTCTTGATATATTATATGCGGAAATATTATTTTAATTCCGATTGTATTATATCAGCGCACAAGGAAAAAGTCAATAGCCTGCCGCGTATCAAATCTGATGATTTTGCTTAAAAAACTGATATTTCTGATTGCGCACGAAACAGAGGTTTTGCCAACGGTTTTGTGCATTTTCAGAAATTGCACAAAAGAACCTATAAACAAATCCTTTCGTGCAAAAATAAAAAATCAAAGCTCCGGCTCTTTGTGCTTTACCGGTTTGTTGCCGGCCGCCACACGCTCCGCATTCAGTTTCAGCCCTTCACGGACCGAAGGCTTTTTCTCCTGTTCTTTTGCGTACTCACGACGCGCCTGTGTCAGAAAGAGATCGACAAGCCCTGGGTGAGATTTGTTTATCAGGTAGCGGAAATAGCTGGTTGTATCCGGGTCAGGGAGGTCGTCAAGGCTTTTCGCCCAGGCTTTATTCTCATTTGAAAAGCGCGCATCCCAATCTCGTTCTTTTACTGTTCTCGCAAGGACCACAAGAGTACGCTCATATCCAAATTGCTCTGTGACTTCTTTTACTGCTGCCGGATCAAGGCGATTATCACGATAATGCTCGGCAATCGCTTTTTCAATCGCATCCCTGCACGCTTGATTTGCAAAATGGGAAGCGCGGTATTGCTCCATTTCTCCATTTTCAGCCGCATAGTAGAGCGGCTTATAATACATCGGTGTTTGGTCTTTCATAAGATACCTCCATAGATAAAATGAGCGGGACGCCGAAACGCCCCGCTCGAAATCGATTTTGTTTGTCAGCTTGCGAGAAAATCACGCAGCGCATAGTTCAGTCCGCCGATCTTTCCGGTCAGCCAGGCTGCCGCCATTGGCAGACCGTAAGGACTGATCAGAAACGCAATCGCCAGCCATGACAGCCCTGCAATGACACCGGCCTTGAAAAATAAAACGATTGACGCTATGAACACAAGACCGGCCAGAATCCCCAGCACGGCGCCGGAGGCAAGGACAAACAGCCTGCATATCGCATATACGATCCAGGTGACCAGGATCAACGGAAGGAATAACAGTTTCAGAAGTAAACGCATATAGCAAAGACCTCCTTTGCATATTTCTTTCAATCACATTCTACCGTGCCGGAAATGAAAAGTCAGCGGGGCAGAAGGGAGATTTACGGGATATTTGCAAACCCGCGCAGGAGCCCGTCTGCCGCTTCCCATAGCTCGTTAAGTCTTGTGCGCAGATCGTCTATATCCGCCGCATAGACATTTCCGCTTTCGTGCGCGCGCTTTGCATACTGATTGAGGTTATTGGAGCAGATGCGAAGGAGCCGTGTCATTTCCCGGATCTCGCTCATATCCAGATGAACGATATAGCCATCCACCGCCATTTTTCGCAGATATGCGGACAGATTTGTGATCCCAAGCTCCGCCATGCGCTCCTTTATCAGCTCCGCCTCCGGCTCGGATACAACGAAATGAAGCTGCACAGATCGGGGCTCTTTTCTCATAACGAAGGTTCTCCCTTGCGCACATGCTTTTCAGAGGGCGGAGCAACAGTCTCTTTGGCTTCTTGCAGCTTCCCGCGTACCGACGTTTTTTTCAGATCACCGATATGCTTCTCAATATCGCCCTTGTTCGCCTGGAAAGATCTCCGGTACCTATGCCGCGACAGGATAGCAGACAGCTCCGCCTCACTTTCAGGTTCATATCCGATTGCTTTCAGTTCTCCGTGTTTGACGGAAAGCTCATTGACATAGCCCCGGTAGGTTTCGTATGGCACGGAAAACTCCGCACCGTCCGCAAAGGTCAGCGCAGCCCTATGGATCGGGCAGGTCAGGAGCTTTACCCGCTCCACTTCCGTATGATAATCAAGCTGATAAATGTCTCCCATTACCGTTGGGCCGGTTCTGTCTTTTAATGTGAGCGCATAGGCAAGCACCGGGTCTTTTGTCTGATCATGATAAAAACAAAAGACCTTGTTTTCGTGACTGTCTTGCAGATATATATCCCGCTCACGCAAGCAGTGGGTGCCGTTCGGCCGGGACAGCCACACCAGGCGGTGATCCTCCGCGTTTTCCGATGTAGCCATTCTCTGTATGATTTTTACGTCCAGGTCGAAATCCTCTTTGTAGTGCTTCGTATGAAGCTCCATAATCTGCCTTAACGAATCCAGTATGTCTGCATCCTCAAATTTATTCAGGATCATATTATCGCTCCCTTTCGGGACTGCCGGGGACAAGGCGCCTTGCTTCATGCTCCGGGAGCTCCGCTTTCAGCCTATCCAAGACAGATTCTTTTTCATCCGCCAGCGTTTCCGGCGCCAGCTCCATAAGCTCGTCATGGGTCTGGCCGTCTGTCAGATCCGGCTTTTCGGGCGCCAGGTTGTCCAGCCGCCCGTCCAGCATATTGTAGTTGCCGGTCTGCGCCTCCTTGTGAAGCTCCGCGTTCAGCAGATAGTTCTCCGGCAAATGCGCCGGTCTGCCGGGCATGGGAGCTTTCCCGTCCGGGGTGAGCTGTCTGCCAGGGATCTCGTTCAGCTTTTCCGCAGCCGGGTCACGGGGCGTGAAATCATCATGTGCTCGCGCATCCAGATCCGCCGCCGTTTCCGTTTTCCTGATTGCGCCGGGTTCCGGCTCTTTTTCTTTGACATAGTAGTGAACATTGGCGGTCGCTTTTCCGTTCAGTTCTGCAGCGTATGCTTTTGCCGCATCCTCTGAGTCAAATTCAAGGGGCTTTCCGTTCTCCTTACACCAGTCCTGTGCAGCTCCAAAGACAGAGCCAGAGCCGCGCACCGCCCACACGCCATAAGTCTTTTGTTCCATGTAGGCACCTCCTTTACCGTTCCGGTTGATTTTTATGTTTAGGCTTATCTGACGCCTCCGGCAGCTTGGCATTTTTGATCTGATCCCGTACCGACCGCTTCGGCTCTCTGGCGCTTTCTGCATCCGTGATATTGACATACTCCGAAATGATACAGAGGGCTTCATCGTAGCTGCCGGATGAAAACACACGGGAAGTCATTTCCTTTGCCTGATCCGGCATCCCGCTCTGACGCAGCGTCCGGGCCGCAATGCCGACCAGGTTAAAGACGTTTCCGTCCTGCCCGATCAGGGGACAGTCCGGCTTCTCCGTCTCTGCAGCCTGCGTTTCCAGATACCCGCCCAGATAGTTGGGAACAAAATCGGAAAGCCATGTGCCGCCATAGGCTTCATGGGTATTCAGCCGCCACATTGCCAGCTTTCCCATATTCAGATCCACATCATCGAAGGGAAAAAGCATACAGGTAAGCCCCTTATACTCGAACGATTGGGCTTCTTTGAAGCGGCTCCCGTTTTGCAGGATTTCAGCCTTTGCAAGCGTATCGTTGATCCCGTCAAGCCATTCCGAAAGGTCGCCTCCACAGCCCATGATGACAAGACCTTCTTTGTCGTCCATGCGCCGAAGGTCATCCGTAGTGATATGCTTTATACTCAAAGTTCCGCCTCCTTCTTCTTTGATTTAGATGTTTGTTTTGGCCGGGCATTTTGCTCCGGCTTTTGTCTTAGCTGCTCCTTGACAGAGGGCTTATGCTCCGGCTCCGGCATGCTGTTTAGGATCGCAAACAAGGGCTGCTCCCAGTGTTTGCCGAAAGCCCGCACGACGGTTTCCGCCGCAGCTCCGTTTTCCCGGAACATTTCAAGCGCGTCAAAGGCCCGGTCAAACAGGGTGATGTTCCTCTCGTCCACATTGGGAGCGAAATGGATCACTCCCTTGGGGTACTCCTTGCCGGTGCCGACCCATCCCCGGACATAATCGTCGTAGCCTATCGTAATACCAGCCTTTGCAATATCCTCGGCATGGCTTCCCGGAAGTCCTTTGACTTTCCCGTATTGCTCACCAAGAATCAGCACGCCTGTCTTTGGCTCGTACATAAAGCGCCGGTTGTCGATCTCCTGTATGTCAAATGCTTTCGTCGCCGTGTCGATCAGCATAAGGCCGTCTTTGATTTCAAGCCGCGTTTTCTTTCCGGGATACGGATCGTGATAGATGAATAGCTCCCGGTCTCCCGGCACATAGAGCTTTCCGTTTTCCAGACAGCGGAATATATCACAGGTCTTATCTGCGGTCGCGGCATAAAAATCTTTATGGGAATACGGGTGCTTTTGTCTTTCGGCATCGGCTGACAGCCCCAGGATCGGGTCGATGGCAAGACGCTTGGAGAGGGCAAAAAAATCGCCCTCGTCCTTTTCAAATTGCCGCACAGGAATAAAGTGAAAGCCGCCGTAAGAAAAACACATACCGCGGCTCATTTCTTGCCCCCTCGCTTATCCGAAAACTCCAGCTTGAAATTGACATACTTATCCCCGGTATCATCCAGCACCACCACCGCGTCATAGGTCTTGCCGGTTTTTTCGCTGTAAAGGCCGGAAACGAAAACGCGGCCCTCCTTTAAGAGCGCCGCAGCGATAGTTTTTGTGACAGATTTCTTTTTGCTGCTGAAAAACCGGTTGTCTTTCCAGAGGGCAAAGCTGCAATCCTTGTTCTCGCAGAAGAAGCCCTTTTGCCTTTCTCGGACCGCCGATCCGCAGCGGGGGCAGGTGCCGACGGCTTCGCTTTCGGTATCCTTTCTCGGAAACAGGGTCAGAAAGCGCTTGTCCGGCTCGGTGTGCGCTTTTACAAGCTCGCCGGTCATATCGGCAATACCTCCCATGAAGGCATCCGCACTAATCTCGCCGCGCTCCACCTGTTTCAGCATGGACTCCCATTCCGCGGTAAGCAGCGGCGATTTGATTTTCTCCGGCAGTACGGTAATCAGATTAACGCCTTTTTCTGTCGGAATAAGCTGTTTCTTCTTTCGTTCCACAAAGCCGGTCGATACCAGCTTTTCCAGTGTGGCCGCGCGGGTAGCCGGCGTTCCCAGACCCTTACGCTCGGCGTCGTCCGGTGCTTCATCGGCTCCGGCCGTTTCCATAGCTGAAAGCAGGGTGTCCTCCGTATAGTGCTTCGGCGGCGCAGTCTTGCCTTCTCGGACAGAAGCAGCAACGCCTTCAAAGACCTGTCCTTCGGTAAGCTCCGGCAAAGCCGCGTCCTCGTCGTCCTTTTCTTCCTTCTGTTTGAGCCCGCTTTTGAAAAGACTTTCGATCTCTTTCCAGCCCGTTTGTAAAACGGTCTTGCCCTTTGCCGTAAAGTCGTGACCGGCGCAGGACAGCGCCGCCTTGACTGCCTCAAATTGATGCGCCTGCGCCGTGGCGCAGAGCAGACGTGCGGCAATCAGCATGAGTATGTCGCGCTCTCCGGCAGGGAGAGCGGAAAGGTCCGCCTTTATGATCTGCATCGTTGGAATGATCGCGTGGTGATCCGTGACCTTTGTATTGTCCGTCACCCGTTTCAGATCCGGCTCTCCTGTATGAGCCTTGCCGAAAGGCATATTGCCGCAAAGCCAGGATATAAGCTCCTTTGCCGTGCCTCGCATATCCTCGGTAAGATACTGGCTGTCCGTTCTCGGATATGTCGCCAGTTTCTTTTCGTATAAGGCTTGCAGGTAGTCAAGGGTCTGCTGCGCCGTGTATCCGCACAGGCGGTTTGCTTCTCGCTGCAAGGTGGTAAGGTCGTAGAGCTTCGGGGGCTGCATGGCCTTTGTCTGTTTCTCCACCGACTTTACCATTGCGTTTTGTCCGTCACAAGCCTTTTGAACGGCTTCCGCAGCGGTCTTGTCGTCTGTCTTTTCGCCGGAAGCCGTGAAGCCGCCGCAGGCGATCTCCGGCACATAAAACGGCTTGCTCTCAAACGCGGAGATTTCCGCCTCTCGTTTTACAAGAAGCGCCAGCGTCGGGGACATGACGCGCCCCACATTGAGCGTCGCGCCGTAAAGCACGGAAAAGAGCCGTGTTGCATTGATCCCTACGATCCAATCCGCACCGGCGCGGCAAAGAGCCGCGTCATACAGCCGGTCATAGTCCTTGCCGGGACGGAGATGCGCAAAGCCCTCCCGGATCGCTTCGTCCTCCATACTGGAAATCCAAAGCCGCTCCATAGGCTTCTTGCATTTCGCGTGGTTATATACCAGGCGAAAGATCAGCTCGCCCTCGCGCCCGGCGTCGGTAGCGCACACGACGCTTTTCACGCGCTCGTCCTTCATAAGCCGACAGAGAAGATCAAGCTGCTTTTTCTTGTCCTTCGGCACATCATATTTCCAGCTCTCCGGCAGGATCGGAAGATCCTCATAGCGCCACTTGCCGTACTGCTCGCCGTAGGCGTCCGGCTGCGCCAGTTCCAGAAGGTGCCCGAAGCACCAGCTCACAAGATAACCGCCGCCCTCCAGATATCCGTCTTTCTTTTCCTTTGCGCCCAAAACCGCCGCCAGGGACATGGCGACGGAGGGCTTTTCCGCAATAACAAGTTTCACTGTTCATCCCTCCATTTCATTTGAGATAATCGTTCATCTTCCTGCTTTGCCGTAATCAAAAGGCACATAAGAACGACACCCGAAACGGCGCCCGCCGCAAAGCAGAGAAAATGTGTCAGTATGTTCATTGGTCCTCCTTATTCGCCCGTACTGCCAAAGGCGCCGGTTCCGCGCGCCTTGTCCCGCTCCGATACAAAGTCAGCGATTACGACCGGGGTTATCACAAGCTGACCGATCCGTGTATCCTTTTGTATAGTGTGAACTTCATTGCTCACATTGCTTATGATCGCGTGGATCTCGCCCCGGTAGCCGGAATCCACAGGGGGCAGCTCGCAGACAAGACCTTTGACCGCCATGCTGCTTCTTGGGAACACATAGCCCGCATATCCGTCCGGTACCTCGATCCCGAATCCCAGCGGCACCTTTGCGATCTCACCGGGCTGCAAAGTGCAGTCATAGGGCATATATACATCCGCCCCGGCGTCGTTATCGTGCGCCCGGTAAGGGCGATGGCCATCAGGTACGCCAAAGTCAATCAGCTTGATCTTCATATACCGCCTCCCACCATGAGCGCAGGATAATCAGCTTGCAGGATTTCAGCCGGGCCGAGCGTTTTTTCTATCGGCTGCCCGCAGCTCATTTTTCCCTCGGCACATTTATCACGCTGACAGAAAGGTCCGGTCTGTGAAGGGCCAAATAGCGCAGGGCTCAAAACATATAGCTCCTGCCAGATTTTAAGGAGCACGATCCTTGTCTCGTCGGTATTTCTCCTGCAAGTGCGCTGACCGATCATGTGCTTCCACTGATAGGGCGTTGCGGAAATCATAAGCACGTTCCGTAGTCCCTGCGGGGTGGCATAGCCCGCCGCGTCATGCCCGGTCCCTGCCTTGCAAAGCGTTTCGTAGCAGTCCAGATCCGACCGGCAGCTTTCAAGGTACAGATCTTTAAGCTCGCCGGGTGCTGTCATGATCTCATAGGGCATGGCAAACTCCGCCTGACCGCTGTAATCGCTGTATTGCAGCGACGCGCTCATAAACTTCACTTCGTTTTGGTGCCTGGTGATCTGTGCCAGAAAGCGCCTGCTTGCGCCAACGACCGCTACGGTAATAACTGCGAATTTCTGTACGGTGGGGTGCGGCAGACCGCTTATGGCTTTAAGCGTTCCCTCGCTGAACGACTTTTCGTATAGGGTCATCAGGTCGTCCATGCTCCTGATCCCGTGGCCGCGCTGCGTAAGCCTGGCCGCAAAGACCATGTTTTGTTCAGCTTCCTTCACGGCCGAACAGTTCAGTATTTTTACTTCAATTTTGTCTATGGCTTTGTTCCTCCTTTACGATTGCTTTCAACAGAATGAGATAGTTAATGCTGTCTGTTATCTTCTCGTCCCAGGCGTCCATACCGTAATGCTCCGCACCTGCAAGGCACATGTCGTAAACAGACACGATATGCTTTGCCAGCATCCCGCATAGAGCTTCCGGCTGCGTACAGTGCAGGAGCGCCGCAGCCGCCTTAAAAGAAGAAAGCCGGTCCGTTTCATCAGGGGCGTATTCTTTGCCCTTGTGAAGCAGAACGGCTTCGCAGCGCTTGACCTGTTCGTCAAAGATGGTATTCAGTTCGTTGTTTGTCATAGAATCTCCTTTACGCGCTCGGCAGATAGATCCAGTCGTGCATCATGCACACGCTCGGCTCGTCCTCTTTCGGGATCAGGTGATAGGTGCAGGCTTCATAGACTGTGCGCTTGTCCTCAATCTCCATACCGTAGGCTTTGTAGAAGCGGTACTCGATATTGGAAAGGATACAGCGAAGCGTCTGCAAAGCCTCCCGCTGGGCGGTGATGATCATGTCTCGCTCCACGCTGCGCTTTAAGAACATGAGCGCCTTATGAAGCTGCACTTCCGTCCGGTAAGGGCGGCAGTCCATGTTGTCAAGCCACAGGGAGAATGTAACCGGGCCGCTCTCAATAAGACGCCTTTCAGGGTGATAGCAGCCGTAGCAGTCCACGTTTGCCGTGTTCAGAAGATACAGCATTTCCTTGATCTCGTTTTCCGGCATGTCATAAAAGCGAAGAAGCGACCGATATAAATGCACATATCCTTTTATGGGTATCAATATATTTACCATAGATTTTCCTCCGTAAATGCAGGACGCGGGAGCTTTATACTCCCGCGTCCATAGGTGTTTTTCAGTTGTTTACCCTTGTGAGCTTTCCCATCACGACAAAACGTGTTTCGCCGCCCGGCGCGCAGGTGGATAGGGTCAGCACCTTGTCGCTTCCTGTAACGGTGGTTCCGGTCTCAATAACCGAGCGCTCCACCATAGCGGAGATCCAAGTGCTGTAAGCGCCGTCGTCCTGAAAATCAAGTCGCCAGGGCGATGTGTCGCTGCCGGATTCCGAAGGGCTGGCAGAAAAAGCGGAGAAGATCTCCACGATATAGCCTGCTTCCGGTGTGATAAGGTAAAGCTCCGGGTGTTCGCCGAAATAGAGCTGGTCTGCGTAGCTGTTAAGAGAAGCAAGCATCGATCCGTCCCGCATGTTATGGCCGTAGATCACAGTGTTGCGATCCGAAAAGTCTGCCTTGTTCTCAAAGTCCGCAAAGAGAGCGCCGACCTTGCTGTAAGTCCCGTCAAAAAGATGGGTCAGATAGTAGTCGTTGTTGTCCGTCTGCATGACCGGGTAATTGATTGCCGTATCCTCCTGATAGAGCCAGGCGATAATGTCCCCGTTCGTCTCACGAAGGGAGGCAAAGTCCACCACAGGTAGAGCAATCAACGGTCCCGCCGTTTCTGTCTCGATTTCCGCTCCCGAATCCTCGGACGGTTCGGGCGTGGATTCCGGCAGTTTTACGGCCTCCGCAAGCTGATCGTAGGCCGCGGCGCTATCTTTGTACTGCGCGATCTCCTGCATGAGCTTGCAGCCGCTTCCGACAGCCAGGGCAACACAGAACAGAAGAACAACAGCGTTTACCGCCTTGGCGTTCTTTCCGCCCTTGCTCTTTTTAAGACGGATCACCGCAAAGACTACGCCGCCGATCACGGCAGCCGCCAGCAGCCCGCCCCAAAGGAAGATGGAATTATCGTCGCCGGTCTGCGGTACGGGTTTTCCGGGCGTAGTCGGATTCTCCGGCGTAGGCTCGTCAGGCTTCTCATTGAAAAGCTGAACCGTCGCCGTTTCGTCCGCCTTGATCTCTACGGTCGCAGCGTCCGGGATGATGTAGTCGCGGCTCGCTCTGTTGGCTACTTCCGTTACGGTATAGACGCCGACGCGCAGCCCTTTGACCTCGATCACGCCATCCTTTGGCGTAGTGAAGGTTTCGCAGTAGCTTCCGTCCGCGCTCTTGACCTCGATGGCGAAGCCATCCTTTCGACCGTCGCTGGAATCTTTGACGATCTTCAGACTTCCTCGGAAGGCTTCATTGGTAAAGCCGCGTCCCTTTTCGCCGTTCTCGATCACGGCGGCCTGTCCGTCCTCGGTGATGGCAAAGTAATAGGCTTTTTCATCTTGGATATAGCCCTTCGGGGCCTTGCTTTCCTTGATGAAATAACCGCCTTCCAGCAGGTTTTCCGCCGTATGGTAGCCGCCGTCCGTTTCGGTGAGCTTTCCGATCTGCTTATCCCCGCTGTCAAATTCCTTGTTTCCGTTGGTGTCCGCATACAGCGCAAACTCCGCGCCGGAGAGGAAACGCATAAAGGTGTTTTCATTCGTGTTCTCCACAGCGGAAGGCTCCGCCACAGCCTCGGTCTTGATGACCTGTACGCTGCCTCGGATCAGAGTGTTGTCCACACGGATCGTGATCACCTGACCGTCCGTCCCGATATACACATGATGTCTTTCCGGGCTTATGGTATAGAGCGCGGGAGCTTCGATCTCCGCCACAATGAAATGACCATACGGAACGTTCTCAAAGGCAAAGGCGCCGTTTTCTCCCGTGGTGCAGGTCATGATCGCCGTATCTTTGGTAAAGCTCTCCGTGTCCGGCCCGAAAAGACCCATCAGGGCGCCGGCAAGCTCTTTTGGATCACTGCCATCCGTCGCCTCACCGTATTTGACGCCCTCGACCTTACCGCGCAGCAGGTCGTTTTCAATAGGCTTTCCTTCGTTCACATGGATCACGACGACCGCCGTGTCCTGTCCCGCATAGGTAAACTCAACAGGATATGCCGCATCTGAAATCACATACGCGGCGTTGGTGGTCCGCTCCTTGATGTAGTAGCTTCCGAACGGAAGATCCGTTGCAAAGATCGCGGTAAAGTTTCCGTCCTCATTCGGAACGATGGAGACCGCTTCCAAAAGCCCATGCTCCGGGATCACCGTGCCGTCCACTGCGACAAGGTCTTTTGCCGCATAGAGGCCGAAGGATACGTCCTTGTATTCCTCACCGCCGCCGATCTTGAAAAGCTCGTCGTTTTCCATTGCTTTTGTCAGATCAAGCCCCGCCTTTTGGCGCTCGTCATAAAGGCCGATGGACTGCTCCGTGACCTCCACGGTCTCGCCCGCATAGGAGAGCTCCACATATTCCGGCGCGGTGTTCAGCACGCAGCCATACGGAGCCTCGCGTTCCTCCAGACGGTATTTCCCAAGATAGAGAAGTCCGCTTTCCGCGATCCCGTCATCCCCGGTAGTAAGCGTTTCTACAACCGCATCCTTTTCCACGCGCAGGGTGCCGTCGCCGGTGTAAATATCCTCGTCGGCGATCAGGTCGTAGGACGCGCCGGGAAGCCCATTGACTTCATACACCGGCTGATACAAGCCTTCGTTTTCCTGAACGGAGAAGAATACCTCGCCGGTTTTGGAAATCGTGATCTGTCCCTTTTGTGGCATGTTGTATTGGGTCACGGTAACGACCGTTTCGCCGCCGTCAACGTTGAACGGGATCGCCTCGCCGGAGAGCACATAGCCGAAAGGCGCAGCCACCTCGTAAAGCTCGTAGCTTCCATACGCCAGAACTTCCGGAAGCATGAGCCAGCCTTCGTCAGACACATAGAAGGTATCCAGCGTTTCCGGGTTCGGATAGTAGATTTCCTGTTTGACAAATTCGCCGGTGGAAAGGTCTTTGATCTGAAAGCCCGTTCCGGGGAGCGGGATGATATTTCCGGTTTCGGCGTCCCGCTTTTCCACCTTGATCCTTGCCGTAATCGTCGTGTTGTTGAGGATATAGCTGTAGGTCTTTCCGTGCTCGGAGATAAAGACGGTGAAATCCGGCACCAGCGCTTTACCTTCCTCGCCGGATACCTGGTGTACGGTATAACGGCCGTAAGGCAGATCCTTTGAAGCGGCAAAGCCGTCCTGATCGGTGGTGATACGGTCGCGCTCGGTTTCCCTCGCATTCTCATAGCTGCCTGCGCGTTTCAGATAGATCTCAAAGACCGCGCCTGCTTCCGGGCGCTCCACCATGCCGGTGGTCTCGCCGTCGCCGTTTTCGTCCTCGGACACATCGGGATCAGGCTCGTCCACATGCTTGACAAGCTGGATATTGCCTTTCTTAACGGTTTCCGGCAGCGTGTTCTCAGTGGTATTCAGCTCCAGCTCATAGAGCTTTGCGGAACCGCCTACGGGGTAAACCGTATCATTGAGAAGATAGCCCGTACTGGGGTCGATCTCTCTGATCGTCCAGTTATCGCCGCAGACATAGTAGCGGGTCTCAAAGGAGCCGTCCGGCCCGGTGGTGTAGGTATCCACCAGCTTGTCGCCGTCGAACAGACCATAGACCGCGCCGCCAAGGGTCGCATCTCCCTGGGCGTCACCCGTTTCCGCGTCAACCTTATAACCCTTTACACGGAACTTCTTCAAAACATTGCTGAAATGGACCGTGGCGGTCTGGCCGCTCTCAATGGTGACGGTCTGGGGCTTTTGCGCTACATATCGGTCGCAGGGCAGCTCTGTTACGGTATAGGTACCGGGAAGGAGCTTATGGCTGATCGTACCGCTGTTGTCGGTCTTTACCGTCTGATCGACGCCGCTTCCCTTGATGTTGAAAGAGATCCCCGACACGATACCGTCCTCACTGGTCTTTACGATCTTGGCCGTGCCGTAGGTTTCCGTCTTGATCTTGACAGAGAAGGTCACAGGGTCAGACGCCCCGGTCATCATGGTCTGATAGCCGGGCCTTCCCCAAATGAGCATTTGATCCGCGATCTTTACATTCTTTCGGAAGGTGAAAGTCACGGGGTCCATGATCATGTTCTTGCTGGTAAAGGTATAGCTGCTTCCGTTTCTGGTAACAGATACGCCGCTGCCGGACAGCCTTTCAAGGTCGATGTTCAGACCGTTGGTATCCGTTACGGTCAGCGTATAGATTTTTGCGCCGCTGTCCCATTTGAGCTCCAGAACAGGGGCGTTTGCCGCAGACGCGGCGGTAAAGGACGGGATCACGCTATGGCGCGAAATCTGCTGCAAGATATAGTTATACGCAGCCTCGGCAGGGCGGCCCTTTACCACGTTATAAAACTGATCCGCATAAATGCTTCCGTTGTTCTGGCGTCCTCCGGGACCTGTGCGAAGCTGCTGCTGGTATTCCCAGATAATGACCTGGGTCGCCATCTTCCAGTCGTCCGCGTTGATCCCGGAAATCGGGAGAGAAGCGCCGGGCTGCCAGCCGTAAAGGGCGGCAAGCTCGATCCCTCGCTGCGCGGAGGCGGGAATGCGTTTGAAGTAGTTGCTGTCCTTGCCGCTTGCTGCGGTATAGGCGTTATCCGAAGCGCCATAGTCAATACCGCTTTCGATACAGTAAACGGTATGGGTCACGCCGGATGAATCTGTTAGCATGTAGTGATTGTAAGGAGCTCCGCCGCCGTGGGTCACATACGAGGTGGAGCCGTTTTCATGATAGGTCATGCTGTACCAGGGCGCGGGATGGTAGTAAGTATCGCCGTCAGAAGCAAGATACTGATCGCCCATCCAGGAGCTTGCCTTCGTGCCGGGCTCCAGAGCAAAGGCCGACATGGGAAAGAGCCCGATCACGCAAAGCGCGCAGAGCAGGATCGCCACAAGCCTTGAAAGCCCGCAGCGGGAATGGTGTTTTGTTTTCACGATATTTTTTCCTCCTTATCATTTCAAAGGGACGGCTTATTCGCCGTCCCCGTCGCTGTAAGTGTCATCCTCCGGCAGATAGATTTCTCTGTCATAATCGCCGAAGTCTTCACCGTAGCCTTCTTCCTCAAAGCCATCGTCATCGTCAAAGGCAGCCTGCTTTTTCGGACGCACAATCTTGACATAGTAGCCGACGCCTGCCACCGCAATCACGGCGATCACCAAAAAGATGATCGTGCCTGCGCTTCCGCTTTTTTCCGGCTCCGGTTCTTTTGGTTCTTCCGTAGGCTGCGCAGCCGCTTTTCCCGTACACTTTGTCAGATCGTTTTTGCAGACCGGACAGTCGGTGTTGACATGACCGGCCTCACATTTATCCGTGCAAATGCAGGTCTCCACCGGCGGAACGCTGCTGACCGAAACATTCGCGTCCTTTTCCGCAAGCGCCATCAGATCCGCCTCAGTGACGCCATTTAGGAAATACACATTGTTGCTGTCGCGCTTACCGTCCACGATCAGGTAAAAGACGTTTCCGTCCTCGGTGGTGATGGTATAGAACTGCTTGTCGCCGTCAGCGCCCGTGGAGCGGTCCAGCACCGTGCCGGTTCCCTCCGGGGTAAAGGCTCCTTCGGGAATGGAGGACACGCTTGTGCTCTCTGTTTCTTCCGGCTCCTGAGCCTGCGGCGATTGTGTCGGCTGCGCTGTCTGAGGCTGAGCGGTTTCCTGTGGGCGGCTGGAAACGCCCGGATCGCTCTGCGCTGCCGGTTGCTGGGTGGTCGTCACAGGGGGCGCGGTACTTTGCGTGGCAGCCGGGGGCTGCGTGGTAGCGGGCTCCTTGTAATAGGGATTGTCCAGCGTCTTTACCTCCGAGCGGTTCCCTGCATAGTCCACCGCATAGACGCTGATCTTTTTTTCCGTCCCCGCGTAGTCCTTCAAAATAACCGTCGCTTTTCCGTCCACAAGGGAGTTGACACGGTTTTCGTCGATATAGACCGCCTCCACACCGGACATATCGTCGCTTGCCGCGACGGAGAGCTTGTCGCCGTCTTTCTTTATTTCAAGGGTCGGCGGCGTGGCGTCGTTTCCTCCCGCTGCGTAAGCGGAAAGAGGGAAAACGAAGGCGCTCGCACAGAGCACGAGCGCCAGAAGCGTAATGGTGATTTTATTCCTCATAAGATTCCTCCTGTTTCTGCAAAACAGGCAGGGTGTGCGACCCGGAAAGCCGTGACTGCAAGAACTCGGAGAGCTCGGCCGGAGTCATCTGGAAGCTCCTTGCAATCGCCACATAATCGCTGTTTTCCAGCTCCGTTTTCTGCTTTTCCATGTCGCGGAGCTTTCCCTGCAGGTCCGCAATCTTTGTCTTTGCCTTTGCGATCTCTCGCTCCAGCTTTTCAATTCTTGGGTTCAATAGATTACCTCCAATCTGTTGGTGTTACGGCAGGCGGCCAAAGGTATAGAAATGGCTCTGCCAGTAGTTGGTATTGATACTTGCGTAGGAAATGGGGTTGCCGCAATGGATCATCATTCCGTCGCCCACATAGATCCCCACATGGCTTGCGCCGCTGGTGTTGTATGTGCCCTGGAAGAAGATCAGGTCGCCGGGCTTTGCGTCCGCCGTCGTGACCGGCGTACACTTGTGCAAAAGCCCGTCAGCCGTAAGCCTGCCAAAGTCCCATCCGCTGTGGTTGACTACCCATGATACATACCCTGAGCAGTCAAAGGATGTGGACGGGCTCGATCCGCCCCAAACGTAAGGGTAGCCGAGATACTTTTCCGCTTCGGAGAGCATGGCCGCAAACCTTGCGTCAGACAAAGCCTCCGGGGGTACGGTGTAATGAAGATAGTTTCCGCCTCCGCCTGCATGTCCGGCCTCCGGCAAATGCCGCTCGCTGAAATCTCCCGTATCCGCAAAATAAAGCGGATTGAGGTATTCACCGTCCAGCAGAACTTCCAGATGAAGGTGCGGTCCCGTAGAATTTCCGGTGCTTCCGACCTTTGCGATCACGTCCCCGGCTTTGACCGTCTGGCCCGCGCTTACAAGAAGCTGTGAGCAATGGCCGTACTTGGTCGTAAGGATACTTCCGCCGTTTGTTTCGCCGTCCAGCACGACGCATAAGCCGTAGCCTCCGGCTTCGCCCGCAAGGCTGACCGTTCCGTCATGCCCGGCTAAAATATCCGTGCCCTGGGACATCCCAATGTCCACGCCGGTATGATAGTTTTTCTGCCCGCTGATCGGGTGTATCCGGTAGCCGTAGTAGCTCGTCACATAAGGCAGCCAGTTCGTGCCGAACACGTTCTTTACATACTGGCGGTTGCCCTTCGTCATGAGAAGAATCTCACAGATTTCCTTTTGCTCGCTGTTCATACGGGAGACCACCAGGTTTTCCATCGGAATGGCCGAGAGCCGAACATTCAGGATATGCCATTCGTATTCCACCTCGACTTCGGTTTCCTCTCCGGTTTCCGGGTCGATCTCGGTTTCCGTCCGCGTGCGGATTTCCGTTTCCTCCGTAAAGGTAAGGCTGTACTGGCTGTTAAATAGCTGCCTGAGCGCCGTTTCCGCCTGGGACGCTGAAAAGTCCCGGTAAACGGAAGTCAGGTACCCCATCAGCACATACGGATCGTGCTCGATGGCGTCGATCTGATAGCGGTACTCGTCATAGCCCGGCCGGTCTGCCTCCACACGGTTCACCTGCATCTGCAGGTCGGTTTCCCATTCGGTATAAACAAGGTCCGCGTTGCTGATAGTCTGATCCTCCGCGAGATAGCTTGTCGCCGTAATGATCCCGGCGCCGCCGCTTCCTAAGGAAGAAAACGAGGAAAATACTGAGGCGATGATCAGCACCAGGAGCAGGAGCAATCCGATGATTCCCCATACGATGGGGTGTCTTTTGATCGACTGTACTACCCGTGTTGCAATCTTCTCCGTTGTAACGGCGGTTTTCTTTGCGCGCTTACCGGCCTTTTGCGCCTCACGCGCAGCCTTTGCATATTGGCGTTTCAGCTTTTTCTTGTACCACAGCTTCGCCAGCGTTTTCTTTTTCAGCTCCGGGTGATCGTGAAGCAGCTTGGCATAAGCCGCCTTTGCTTCCGCGCCGGCCGCTTTCTTTTGAAGCCTTGCGACCTTTCGATACGGTGAGGTCTTATGAAGCCTGTACGCCGTGCGCACTCCGGCTTCGCCCACAAGCTCGGTGCGGTGTGCCGCCTTGATCCCGACGTTTTCGTGTTCCGCCTGATAGACCTTCCGGTGTAAATGCACCGCGGCCATGCCTGCCGCGCCCTTTACGGGACGCAGTACGGCGGGACCCTTCACATGCGCGCTTTGGGGCTTGACCTCCTGCTCGAATTTCAGGCGCGTTTTCTTCTTGCCGGTCTCCGGGTCGGAGGAAGTCTCCATGCGCAGTTTCCGGTAGGATGGCAGACGCTTCTCTGCCTTTTCCAGCTTTTCCGCTGTCCGCTCCGCCTTGGACCTTGCCCGCGTGAGCTTGCGGTCCGGCTGATCCTGCAAAGGAAGCTCATCCGCGTCAAAGGTCAGCTTGGACGGCTTTTTCGGTTCCTCCGGCGCCGCAGTGGGCGTTTCCTCCGCCTTGGCCGCTTCCTGAAAACGCTGCTGATACTTGTTTCCATGTTGGCGAAGCGTATGCCGTCTTTCCGTTTCCGGCTGCGGCTCTCGCTCCCGTAATACCGCAGTATCAGCATTGAGGGAAGGTTCCTCCGGGGCTTCCGTTTCCTGCGCGCCGGTTTTTTCCTGCTGTCTTTTGCGTATGAGGTCGTCTGCGGAAACAGATCCCGCTTTTGCCTCCCGCAGATTGAAGTCCCGGCTTTTTGTGGAAAGACGCTCCGGCAAAGGAGCGTCCCGCGCCTTGCCTTTCGGCTTTGAAAAGTCCATGTCTCGCACGAGATCATCACCTCCTTATCCGTGCGTCAGTTTGCTATTGGCTCTGCGCCACTTCGTCCGGGCGCGTGGTCATGATCCGGTACAGGCTGGTATCCTTCGGGAAGTGATCCACAAAGGGAATAATGACGTTTCCGAAGAACAGCAGCCCTTCGCCGGGACCTGAATGCGTCACATAGGAAAGCTGGTGCGGGGAGATGCCGAGCTGCTTGGCAAGTATCTGCCTGTCGCCCTGAGCCTGGTTCAGCATGTAGATGAAGTCTGAGTTTTCAAAGATATTCTCAATCTCCCGTGACGCCAGCAGGTCTTTTACGTTTTGGGTAAGCCCGCTTGGAATTCCGCCCCACTTACGGAAGCGTTTCCAGATCTCTACCGAAAACGCCCCGGTCTGGCCCTTTAAGAGCAGATGGAATTCGTCGATATAGAACCAGGTCGTTTTGTGCTTGGAGCGGTTGGCCGTGACGCGGTTCCACACGCAGTCCTGCATGATAAGAAGGCCGATCTCTTTTAAGGCTTTACCGAGCGACTTTAACTGAAAGCAAAGGACCCTGTGATCGTCCATTTTGATATTGGAGCGGTGGTTGAAGACATTCAGGCTGCCGTTGACATAGATTTCAAGGGCGGTCGCAATGGTCTGCGCCTCCGGCTCCGTTTGCGCTCTCAAAAGGTCGTACAGGTCGCCTAAGATCGGCATGTTCTCCGGCTTCGGGTCTTGCAGGTAGTCCCGATAGACAAGTCTTGTACAGCGGTCGATGATGGTCTTTTCCACAGGAGAAAGCCCTTCCTTGCCGCCAACAATGAGGTCACAGAGAGACAGGATAAAATCACTTTTTAGGGTGATCGGGTTCTCGTCGTCGCTGTAATCCAGGTTGATGTCCATCGGGTTGATGTAGTTGGTGGAGTTCGGAGAAATATCAATGACCTGTCCCTGTTCTCCAAAGCGTTCCACCAGCGCGCCGTACTCGTTTTCCGGGTCGGCTATGATGATGTCGTCGTCCGTCAGCAGAAACACGTTGACGATCTCTCGCTTGGCAGAAAACGACTTACCGGAGCCCGGCGTTCCGAGGAACAGGCCGTTGGGGTTTTTCAGCGTCTTTCTGTTCGCCATGATCAGGTTGTTGGAAAGGGCGTTGAGACCGTAATACAAAGCCTCGCCCTCCTGAAACAGCTCGCAGGTGGTGAATGGCACAAAGATCGCCGTGCTGCTTGTGGTAAGCCCGCGCTCGATCTCGATCTGATTGACGCCCAGCGCAAGGGAGGACATGAAGCCCTGTTCCTGCTGAAAGTCCAGACGCTTTAACACACAGTTATAGGTCTGGGCGGTGCCGGAGGCCGCGAAGATGTCATTGGAAAGCGTCTGCCGCTTGGCCGCGATATTCGTTACGATCACTGTGACCAAAAACATGCGCTCATTCCGGCTTTGCAGATCTTGCAGAAGATTTTTGGCGTCCTCGCCATAGGTCGCAAGGTCGGTCGGAATAATGTCCATGTCATAACCGGAGCGGACCGCTTTCTTTTGTTCCTCGATGGTCATTTTCTGCAGGTCGGACATCTTGCGCTTGACGTTTTTAATGGCCTGCGCCTGGTCGATAGACTTGATATGCAGGTTGATCGTCACGGCGTCGTTTAAGTCCAAGAACTCCGCAAGGAGCTTGTCGGTAAGCTCCGGCGCCAGGATTTGCAGAAATGATACCGTTCCATGCTGATCGCCCACCCGAAAGCTCGTGCCGTCGTTTGAGAGGGAGAAGCCGGAGGGGGCAATAAAGTCTTTGGTGGAAAGCCCCGTTTTCGGAAGATCACTCCACTCAAAGTGCAGCTTTTCCTGGCCGTCCGGGTGAAGCTGGCTGTGCAGGAGCGAAAGCCTTTCTTTCCCGTCCAGGGCATGGGCCTGTACGCCCAGGGTTTTGAAGTTGGACAGTATATCTGCCTCGATACGCTCAAGCCTGAGCTTTGCCGTGCGAAGATCGTCCGCTTCAATCCCGAAGGTGATGTACTTTCGCTTTACAAGGCCGTTGTTGCCCTTTTGGAGCTGACCTTTCAGCATGTCTCCGTACTCGCCGCGGATGTCGTCGTACTCGTCGCCTTTGGCGGGGATATTGATGCTCTTTTCAAAGTCCTGCATATTGGCCCGCTGGTTGATAAAGGTAAGCTGCACATGGATCGAGGAATCAAAATAATTCAGAAAGTCGCAGTAGCTTTCAAAAATCTGCGCCTTGTCCTCGGCCTGCGCAAGCTGGTAGTTGATGTCGAAAAACTGGATCGTCTTTGTGTAGGTGCGGCCACTCGTCCGGCAGATCCCGTCCCGGTGCATTTCCCGGTAAGGGATGCTCTGCTGCACCGTCTGCGGGGCGTTGCCAAAGAGCCGCGCAAAAAAGCCGCCCTGCTTGGACGGCTTGGCACGGGGCGGCGCAGCGTTACGACCTCTTTTTCGCGTTTCGGCGCGGAGCTTTTTTGACTGCTTGATGTTTCTTTGCAGCCGTTTTTCCTGCGCCTCCTGCTGCCTGGTTTTTGCCAATACTGGATACCTCCTTTTCGCTTGATATGTGATAGATATTCTCCGTCTTATATGGCCGCTCTTTCGGCCACAGCATAAAGCGGAGCCTGTTTTTCAGTATCTTTTCCGCCGGCTGTCCGTCACGTTCATACATGGCGAAAAAGAAAAAGGGCATCATCAGCCCGATCATAATGAGCGCCGCCGCGGAATTGCCGATGGTGCCCCTCGAAAAGAAGTACACCGGCACGCCAACAACGCCCGCAATGGAAAAGCATATAAGCTGCCGCTTGGTTAAATTAAAAGCCACCTTGGTCTTGACCTTCGTCAAGTCCTTGGGGACCGGTACATAAGGCATGGATAGATCACCTCCGTTTCATATAGCCTCATTTGCTGTCAGCGCGCTTCGCCGCCGCGATCCGGCTTGTCCTGTGCCGGACGGTCTTTGACTTCATGCGCCGCCTGCTGCAAACGCTCGCGCAAGGATGCCGGCTGCTCCCGGCGTTCCTCCGGCGGGGTGCTTATATCGTCCATGAGCGTTTCTATAACATCCTCTCCGTAAAGAGAGCACTCCGGCCAATAGCTGCAAAGCAGCTCCAGCGGATTGTCATAGCGAAGCAGATAGTCGATTTCTTCCTCCGTAGGATGGTAGTCCTCCGCCATGAATTTATAAGCAGCCATGGTAGCAGCGATTTCCTCGCACTTGTCGATCAGTTCCGCCCGGCTCCAGCCCTGCATTTTTTCCTGATACGCATACAGGTTTTGCCCCAGAAGGGCGATCAGTTCCTGACGCTTGTTCTGTTCCCGGCTCTCGGACGGTTCTTTCTCAAAGCGTTTATCCGCACCTATCGTCTGCAAAAGCTCACAGATCGGAAAGCTGTGTGCATGGGTGTTTTCCTCCCAGCACCAGCGTGCCACGTTCAGCGGGTCTTTGAAAGACAGAAGCGCCTCCACCTCGGCCGGGGTAAAAGGGTGCGAAACCTTTAGGTGGTAATGAAGCTCCGCAAGCTGCTGCAACTCGTAGATGTCCTTCATATCCGGCTGAGCATTGCTCAGAAACATATCTCTCGTATGCGATTTCAAGCACTCGTCCAAACGCTTAAATAATAGAAGTTTTGCTTCCTGTTCCATTTACACGCTCCTTTCCGGCATTACAAGGTCGCAGTCCACTTCATTGCCCCATGCGTCCCAGCCGGGAGCCTTCTGCCTTGCAAAAAGCTCCACCCGCGGAAGGTCGCCCATGAGCTTTACGATCTTATCCCGTACTTCATCCGGCTTCTTGCTGTGCTGCTCGATCCGGGAGATCACGAATTGATGGATACCGGCGCTTTGCCGCTTCGGATGACCTTTTACCGCAAGCAGACAGACCTCCGCGTTTGAGCGGGTCCAAAAACCCATGCCGTAAAACCAGGTATCCGCTTTGCGGTTCTGTTTCAGCCACAAAAAAGCAAGCGTCCGGTAAGTAAAGCCCCAGGCGTCCATGACCCGGAAGGACTCTTTCAGCTTCGGGAAGGTTGTCCAGAGAAAAAGCGCGCAGTCCTTGTCTGCAAGCTGTGCGACAGGAAGCGCGCATAATTCCTCTAAGCTCATGGTGGGATAGTGCTTTTCAGCGCCGCCTTGAATACTTCGCTGCTCATAGCGCCAGGGCGGGTCTGCGTAGATAATGCCGTATTTCTTTTCAGCCGCCATTAAAGAGACTGCTCGTTCTTTCCGGCAGACTTGGCAGGCTGCGCCTTGACCTTTTCGGCGTTTTCTTTCAGCGCGCCGGTGAGGGACGGCTTTTCCGTCGCGTTTCTGGAAGCGTCAAGGGTCGCCTGCATCTTCTCCATAGCGATCCCGTAACCCTCTGTGATGGCCTCCGTAAGCTGGCGGCGCGCCTCCGCCGTGATCGGCTTGAAGGTGTCGCGCCAGTTGCCCTGGCTGTCCTTTGCAGACGGCATGTTGATGTAGATGCCCTTATCGCCGGTGCAGATACGGAAGCCCTCGACAACAAAGCTGTCATTGAAGGTGACATTGGCAAAGCCGATCAGATTCTCCTTCGGCGCAATGGGGCGCACGGTAACGTCCAGTTTCAGAGCGCCGGTCCCGGCGACTTCGGGCTGCATGGTTTCATTGGTTTTACTCATAGATAGATTTCCTCCTTAAATTGTTTGTTGGATTGTTGTCTGCGCATCAGTGCGCATTGAAGATACTCTTGGATAACGAGCCTGTCTTAAACAGGGCAAAGGCCAGCAGGACGGTATATCCCGCCGTGCCCCAAATGGCGCCGTGTATGCTCCCGGACGAAGGGATCGTCTGGACCAGCACCGCGTAGATCGCAATGCAGACCAGGATAAGAAATCCCTGAAAGCCCAGGGCAAAGAGGGAGCGCAGATAGTTTTGACCCATCTGGCCCCACTCCCGGTTTGCCATTGTAGAAAAAGGTATGGGCGCAAGGCTGACCGTCAGATATATTTCAATCATGCGGCCGTACACAATGACAAAAATCACGATAGACAGTATCCACATACACAGGTGAATGATGTTGGTTTCAAGCCACAGGCCGATCAGCTCCCACACGCCCATTGCTTCAAGCTGGGTTTGCAGGTCAGCCAGAGCCGCGTTCACATTCAGACTGCCGTTTATGATCCCGGCGCTGCGGGATACCACATTTTGCGCCAGATCAAAGACCGCCATGACGATAGTAAAGCAGTTGGTGAGAAGGTAGGTCGCGACAAAGGTCTTGAAGATCCATTTGAAGATATTGAAGGTGTCGAAGTCATGCATGTTGTTCTTTTCCAATATCATCTGGATCAGCTCGTAAACCAGTACAAAGGTCAGGATCATCCCCGCGATGGGAACGACAACGTTATCGGACAGCGAGCGTATCATGTTGAATACGCCGCCGTTCCAGCCCTGCGGGGTCTGACCCACCTGCGCCGC
>CDZQ01036397.1_pt1 | contig 46148 bp, 31 predicted proteins | sample 554831 | NCBI WGS metagenome assembly CDZQ01 (sample SAMEA3182112, study PRJEB8094) | gut metagenome | biome: human; feature: gut; material: Stool; isolation source: human stools | place: Canada | collected 2013-05-06 | reverse complement strand
GTGGTACTTGCACATCCACTTCGTGTGCGACAGGCTGTAGGCCTTCTGGGCCATACGCCACCACCGCCCTCTCGACTCGGATTCCTTGCGGCCTGAACAATCGCAAGTGTCCGGCGAGGGGGCGGCTTTGTAAAGCCGTTTGGCCCCACCCGCATAGCGGGTGGTTTCTGATGCGGCGCGCTGCGCGCCCCGCACAGGCTAAAGCCTCTAACGAAAGGGCGCTGACCTTCTGGTCGCGCCCTTGGAGTTGAACGTCAGATTGTCCAAATGCGGCCCGCGCAGCGTCGAGCGGTTACGGCGTTTGGTAAAACGCCGTAACTTAATAAGTTTGGTACCTTGACATTGATTTCTCACGCTCCTAAATTGGTTAGGCACAAAACAATTTCACTACCTAACTAAAGAAAGGAGCGAAGATTAGATATGCGTGTTGAACCACTCGCCTATCCGCATGAACCCGGCGGCGACCCCTCACGGCCAGCAGACGAGCCCGAGACCCAGTCCGACAAAGACCGTCTCGCCAAGCGAATCCTCAATGGGCTGGGGTTTTGCGGCCATTACATGCATTTTCACGGCGGCGGCATATCTGGCAAGGCGCCTATTGTCTGCCTACTCGCCAAGCAGCCGACCGGCGAGCTGTCCCAACAGGAGCTCGGCATGCACTTCGACCTCAAGCCGGGGTCCCTTTCCGAGATTCTGTCCAAGCTCGAACTGGGCGGTCTTATCGAGCGCAGTCGCAATCCCAAAGACCGTCGGCAGCTCACCATCCGCCTGACCGATGCGGGATGGGAAAAGGCCCGCGTTGAGCAGGCAGCCCGCATTCGCTTTAGAGAGCAGGCCTTTAGTGCCCTCACCCACGACGAGCGTGAACAGCTCGCCGAGATGCTCGAGAAAATCCGCGTAACCTGGGAGGAACTGGATGATTAAAACCCTTATGGGCAGCATCCGCGATTACATGAAGGTCACGATCGCCACGCCGCTGCTGGTGCTTGGCGAGGTAATCTGCCAGATGATGATCCCGTTTATCACCGCCGACATGATCGACGCCATCAAGGACGGCACCGCCGTTACCGAGATGCTGCCCACCGCCGGCCTTCTCGTACTCATCGCGCTGACGTCACTCGCCTTTGGCGCCGCTGCGGGCATCACCTGCAGCCATGCCAGCTGCGGCTTTGCCAAGAACCTGCGTCGCGACCTGTTCTACAAGATCCAGACGTTCAGCTTCGCCAACATCGACGAGTTCTCGAGTTCCTCGCTCGTCACGCGCCTCACCACCGACATCAACAACGTGCAGCAGGCCTTTATGATGCTCATCCGCATCGCCGTGCGCTCGCCGCTGGTGCTGGTCTTTGCCTTTACCATGGCATACGCCATGGGCGGCAGCGTCGCCATGGTCTACCTGGTCATCATTCCGCTGCTGGGCTTTGGCCTGTTCTTTATCATCTATAAGGTGCGCCCGATCTTTACCCGCGTGTTCCGCAAGTACGACGCGCTCAACGAATCGGTCGAGGAAAACGTCACCGGCATGCGCGTGGTCAAGAGCTACGTGCGCCAGGACTACGAGAAGGAGAAGTTCGCCACCGCCGCGCGCGACGTCCAGATGGACTTCACCCGCGCCGAGAAGTTGCTCGCCTTCAACAACCCCATGATGAACATCTGCGTCAACGGCGCGTTCGTCGTCATCATCTACCTGGGCTCCAAGCTCATCATCACGAGCCAGGGCACCCTGTTCGATGTGGGCCAGCTCTCCTCCATCTTTACCTACGGCTTCCAGATTCTGATGAGCCTAATGCAGCTGTCGATGATCTTTGTCATGGTGACCATGGCAGATGAGTCGGCGCACCGCATTACCGAGGTGTTGGCCGCCGAGCCCACGATCGCTAACCCGACCGAGCCCGTGCACGAGGTTGCCGACGGCTCCATCGACTTCGATCACGTGAGCTTTAAGTATTCCGAGCATGCCCGCCGCCAGGCGCTCGACGATATCGACCTGCATATTAAGAGCGGCGAGACCATCGGCATTATCGGTGGCACCGGCTCGGCCAAGTCGACGCTCGTGAACCTGATCGCCCGTCTGTACGATGTCACGGAGGGCACCGTGCGCGTCGGCGGCGTGGACGTGCGCGACTACGACCTGGACGCGCTGCGCCACCAGGTAGCCATGGTCCTGCAGAAAAACGTGCTGTTTAGCGGCACCATCGCCGAGAACCTGCGCTGGGGCGACCCGAACGCCACCGACGAGGAAGTCCGCGAGGCCGCACATCTGGCCTGCGCCGACGAGTTTGTCGACGGCTTCCCCAAGGGCTACGACACCTGGATCGAGCAGGGCGGCTCCAACGTTTCCGGCGGCCAGAAGCAGCGCCTGTGCATCGCGCGTGCCCTGCTGCGTCGCCCCAAGATCTTGATCCTGGACGACTCCACGAGCGCCGTCGACACCAAGACCGACGCCAAGATCCGCGAGGGCCTGGCGAGCTATCTGCCCAACACGACCAAGCTCATCATCGCCCAGCGCATCAGCTCCGTGCAGGACGCCGACCGCATCATCGTCATGGAGGGCGGCCGCATCAAGGACATCGGCAACCACGATGAGCTGCTCAAGACGAGCGAGATCTACCGCGAGACCTTTACCTCGCAAAATAAGATGAGTGCCGAAGGCGAGGACGCGGGCGAGACCGCCGCAGCCGACACCGAGGCATCCGCACCGCAAGCTCAGACCCAGGAAGGAGGCGAGGCACATGAGTAAGGCCGCTACCGCCGAGCGCGCGCGCAACCGCAAGGGCGGCACCATGACGCGCCTGATCAAGATGCTCTTTGGCTTCTACCCGGTGCTTTTGCCCCTCGTCGTCGCCGGCGTTATGCTCTGCGCCATCATCAACTCCATCGGCGCGACGTTTCTTCAGAGCGCGCTGCAGGTCATTAGCGAATCGTGGCAGTCGGGCGACTGGACGGCCGCGCAGCCCAAGATTCTGAAGCTCGTGACCACCCTCGGCTGCATCTACGCCGTGGGCGTCGTCTCCTCGCTCTTCTGGAACCGCGCCATGGCCGTCATCACGCAGGGCTCGCTCGAGAAGCTGCGCGAAAAGATGTTCAACCGCATGCAGGACCTGCCGATTCGCTACTTCGACACGCACCAGCGCGGCGACATCATGAGCCACTACACCAACGACATCGACACGCTGCGTCAGATGATCAGCCAGTCGCTGCCCAACCTGCTCATGACGATCATCGTCATCGTCACCGTGTTCTTCATCATGCTGTATTACAGCGTGTGGATGTGCCTGGTCATCATTGCCGGCGTCGCCTTTATGACCTTTATGACCAAGCTGCTCGGCTCCAACTCCGCGCGCTTCTTTATCGCGCAGCAGACCGAGCTCGGCGTGGTCGAGGGCCATATCGAGGAAGTCATGAACGGCCAGAAAGTCGTCAAGGCGTTCTGTCACGAGTCCGCTGCCGAGGCCGATTTTGACGAGCGCAACGAGAAGCTCTTCGAGGTCTCGCAGAAGGCCAACATGTACGCCAACATCCTCATGCCGATCCTCGGGAACCTGGGCGACTTGCTCTACGTGCTGGTCGCGCTGACCGGCGGCATCTTCCTGGCGCTGGGCGTGCCCAACCTGAGCCTCTCGGACATGGCGCTCTCCATCGCCGTCGTGGTGCCGTTCCTCAACATGACCAAGCAGTTCTGCGGCCAGATCGGCCAGATCTCGCAGCAGATCAACGCCGTGGTCATGGGCCTTGCCGGCGCCGAGCGCATCTTTGAGCTGCTCGACGAGGAGCCCGAAGCCGACGAGGGCTACGTGACGCTCGTCAACGCACAGGTGAACCCCGAGACCTGGCAGCTCGAGGAAGCCGACCACCGCACCGGCATGTGGGCATGGAAGCACCCGCACCGCGCGACCGGCGAGATCGAGTACGTGCCGCTGCGTGGTGACCTGGTCATGGATAACGTGGACTTTGGCTATACGCCCGACCACGAGGTGCTGCACGGCGTGTCCGTATATGCCAAGCCGGGCCAGAAGGTCGCGTTTGTCGGTGCCACCGGTGCCGGTAAGACGACCATCACCAACCTCATCAACCGCTTCTACGACATTGCCGACGGCAAGATCCGCTACGACGGCATCAACGTCAACAAGATTCGCAAGTCCGACCTGCGTCGCTCGCTGGGCGTGGTGCTGCAGGACGTGAACCTGTTCACCGGCACCGTGATGGACAACATCCGCTACGGCAACCTGGACGCCACCGACGAGGAGTGCATCAAGGCGGCCAAGCTCGCGGGAGCGGACGACTTTATCACCCGTCTGCCCGACGGCTACGACACCATGCTCACCGGCAACGGCGCGCAGCTGTCGCAGGGCCAGCGCCAGTTGATCTCGATTGCGCGCGCCGCCGTCGCCGATCCGCCGGCGATGATTCTGGACGAGGCCACGAGCTCCATCGACTCCCGCACCGAGGCAATCGTGCAGGCGGGCATGGACAAGCTCATGGAGGGCCGCACGACGTTTGTCATCGCACACCGCCTGAGCACCGTGCGCAACTCCGACGCGATCATCTGCCTGGACCACGGCCGCATCATCGAGCGCGGCAACCACGACGAGCTGATCGCCAAGCGCGGGTATTACTACCAGCTCTACACCGGAGCGTTTGAGCTGGAGTAGATCTGGCAACCCGGAACTACGCCGCAACGCATAAGCCCCCGCAGTTCATATGAGCTGTGGGGGCTTTTTTCATGCCAGCCGGAAACCGTATCCCACTTTTCGGGCCCAGAATGGGATGCCGTTTCCCGCTGGACCCCCTCCGGGAAACGGCATCCCATTTCAAGGGAGTAAACCGGGATGTAGTTTCCCCTAACGGCACCTTTGGGAAGCCGCATCCCACTCTAGACGCACAAAACGGGATGAGCTTTCCCATGGTGATCCAAGACCAGAAGCATGTCCGATAGCGCAGCCAGGTCAAGAACAACAAGGCAAGCGTCACGCCAATTTGGACGAGCGTCTGCTGCAGTTTGAGGCTGCTGGCCCATATGGTAGAGTTAACCACCCATGAATTTCAGCACACTGCGTGCTACCTGCTCTTTTGTCATTTAGGGGAGTGAACTTGTGAATACTTCTGTCGCCAAGAAGGCCAGCCAGGCGGTGCGCCTGCTCATGATGGTGCTCACGGCAGTTCTCATCTTCTTCTTCATCAATGTTATGCTGCTCGTCTCCGATATCCAGGGCACGGCGCGCGTGGTCAATTACGCCGGTCTGGTGCGCGGTACCACGCAGCGAATCGTTAAGCTCGAGGACGCGGGCCAGCCTCAAGATGACCTGCTCAAAGCCGTGGATTCATACATCAACGGCTTGCGTTACGGAAGTGACGACCTCAACCTCGTCCGTCTCGACGACGATGAGTATCAGGCAAAGATGACCGAGCTTGCAAATTATTATGATGAGCTTTGCGCCGAGATTAGCCGCGTGCGCGAAGTCGGCTACGAGAGCACCGACATCATCTCCATGAGCGAGGAGTTCTTTGGCATTTGCGACGATGCTACGCGACTCGCAGAGGACTACTCTCAGGAGAAGGCGTCGGCGCTCAACTATCTCGAGGGCTTGGTGATCATCGACATCGTGGGCTTGGTGGCGACCTTTGCGGTCGAACTTGTTCGCGCGGTGCGCACTGCCGCGCTCAACCGCGAGCTGCAGAGCAAAGTCTATCTCGACGAAGCCACAGGACTGCCCAATAAGAATAAGTGCGAGGAGATCTTGGGGCAGGAGCATCCCGTTTCCGCTGAACCGCCCGTTGCGCTGTGCGTCTTCGATCTTAACAATCTGCATATGGTCAATAACAACTTCGGCCATGAGAAGGGCGATGAATACATTCGCTCTTTTGCCCAACAACTGGGAAGTGTGGCGTCGGAGACGTGCTTTGTGGGTCGCGACGGCGGCGATGAGTTTATCGCGGTGCTGTGGGATGCCGACCGAGCCGCTGTGGAATCCTGTCTCGCTCGGGTTCGTGCGAACGTGAACGAGTATTCCGGGGCTCACCCCGACATGCCTATCAGCTATGCGGTGGGCTACGCGCTTTCCAGTGATTTTGATGAACCGCCTATGATGCGTGAGCTCTTTTCTCAGGCCGACAAAAACATGTACATCGACAAGAACCGCGTAAAGACAGCCGAGGCAGCCGGGCCGCAACGCGAGGACCGCTAAACCCGTAGCAAAGGGTAGCTAATTTGGGACGGGACTCTTTTGGCTATTTGAGAAGTTGTGCCATGGCGTTGACGAATTTCTGGACTTGGAGGGTGGGCTCGAGCGGGTAATGCAGAAAGACCGGCACCTCGCGTCCGCATAGGAACGGCACGCCCACAAAGGCCGGGTGTACCCCCGACCATGCGCCGCAGGTGAGCACCGCGTCGCCCTTTTCCTCCGCCTCGTTAAAGAGCGCAAAGTCAAAGCTGTCCACGTCGATCACGTCCACGCCGCCGTCGGCCAAAAGGTCGATGCGTAGGCTGTCCATGGCGTCGTTGCCGTGGCGCAGTACGCGCAGACGCATACCCTCCAGGTCGGCGACCGTAATGCGACTCTTGCGCGCCAGCGGGCTTGTGCGCGGCAGGTCGATATAAAACGGCACGTTGACAATGCGGAGCTTTTGGCAGGCATCACCCCAGCGTGGGGTAGAAAAACTCGACTGCACCACATCGACCTCGCGGCCCAAGCTGCGCATGACGGATTCGCGCTCGTCATAGAGGTCGCTCACCGGCACGATTTCAAATCGCAACGACGGTTCCAGATCGTGGATGCCCGACCACATCGACAGCGTTTGGCGCCCTGGGCACATCATCGACACGCCCAGGCGCACAGCACCGCCATCGCCCGCGGCGCGTCGAGCACGGCGCAACGCATCCTCGGACTGGCGCATGATCGAGCGCGCGTCGTCCACCAGCAGCGCGCCGGCCGGCGTCACCTTGACGCCCGAGTGCGAGCGTTCGAACAGCGTGATGCCGAACTCGGCCTCGAAACCCGACACCTGCTTGACGAGCGCCGGAGTCGACACGCGCAATTTTGCCGCCGCACGCGAGAAGCTTCCCAGCTCCGCGGCGGCCGATATGGCCTCAAGTCGTCGATCGTACACGTCAATCTCCTGTTTTCGCACCCGTGGCCACATGGCGCCACAGGGGGTTATTTTCGCAGGTCACGCGCTCGGTTAAGCATAAACTACATTGCACAGCGTAAACCTACGGTTAACTCCATTCTAACAAATATGCAATTCACCTGCGCAAATGCAAAGCATACGATAACCAACGAAAACCACGTGGGTCGGTTAATGGGAGCGACCCACCGGGAGGCACAAGAAGGGAAGTTCCTATGAGCAATTGGCTTAAGCTCGAGGGCGATGTCTGCGCCGTAACCGGCGCACTCGGCGGTATGGGCGTCGAGATTTGCCGCGAGTTCGCCCGCAATGGCGCCAACGTCGTTCTGCTCGACCTGGACGAAGAGAAGGTCAAGGCCGCAGCCGCCGACCTCGCCGCCGAGTTTGGCATCCACGCCGAGGGCTACAAGATGAACGCCACCGACGAGGCCGAGGTTCAGGCCGCCGTCGATGCCACCATCGCCGACTTCGGCCGCGTCGACGTCCTTGTCAACACCGCCGGCATCCTGCGCTTTGCCGCTATGGAAGACCTGCCGCTGAGCGACTGGGAGCAGGTGCTCAACGTCAACCTCACCGGCTACTTCATCACCTCGCAGCGCTTTGGTCGCGAAATGATCAAGGCCGGCCAGGGTCGCCTGGTGCACATCTCGACCGTTGCCAGCCACTCCCCCGAGACGTTCTCGGGCGTGTACAGCTCCACCAAGGCGGGCGTCAACATGATGTCCAAGATGCTCGCCGCCGAATGGGGTCCCTACGGCGTGCGCTCCAACTGCGTCGAGCCCTGCTTCGTTAAGACCCCGATGTCGGCCAACTTCTACGCCGACCCCGAGGTCGAAAAGAGCCGCAGCCGTCTGATCGCCACGCGCCGCATCGGCGAGGTCAGCGATATCGCCAACGCCGTCATGTTCCTGGCGTCCAAGCGCTCGGACTTTACCACCGGCGACGCCATCAAGGTCGACGGCGGCTTCTCCAACATGATGGGCGACCTCACCGCCAAGCCCGGCGGCCGTCGTGCATACGCCGACAACTACCTTAAGAACAAGGGTGTCGAGCTCTGGTCCGATGAGTCCGGCGTCGCCAAGCCGACCGACCAGTAAACCAACCTAACAGGGAGGCCCGCGGACACGCCCGCTCCTCCCCCGCATCGATTAGAAAGAGTCCAATGGCTTCCACCAACTCCAACAAGGGTCGCGCCGTCGTGCTTTCCGCCGCGTGCGTCACCATGTTCTTCATCAGCTCCATCGCGCTGTATTCCGTCGTGAGCAAGAACCTACTCGCCGTCTACCCCGAGTGGTCGAGCGCTCTTACCTGGGCCTTCCCGGTCTTTCAGACCATCATGGCCGTGACGGGCATCTTCGCCGGCCGCATCTCCGATAAGATCGGCCCGCGCAACGTCGTGATCGCCGCCGCCGTGTGCTACGGCGTGGGCTGGTTCATGTCCGGCACCGTCACCGAGCCGTGGCAGTTCTACCTGTGGTTCTCGCTCGTCGCCGCTATCGGCAACGGCCTGGGCTACAACCCCGCGCTCACCACCGGCCAAAAGTGGTTCATCGACAAGAAGGGTCTCGCCTCCGGCATCACCCTGGCCGCTTCGACCGCCGGTCCCGCCGTGCTGTCCCCGGTGCTCGCCTCGCTGCTCATCCCGAGCCTGGGCATCTTTGGCGCCCTTAAGGCGCTCGGCGTCATCTTCTTTGTGACGATCGCCGCCTCCGCCCTGTTCCTGAAGGCCCCCGAGGCCGGCTGGCTGCCCGAGGGCTTCGAGGCCCCCAAGGGCGGCGCGCATGCCGGCACCTTCGGCGACCTCACCCCGGGCGAGATGGTCAAGACCCCGCGCTTCTGGGTCCTCATCGTCACCTTCGCCTTTGCCGCCACCGCGGGCACCCTGCTCGTGGGCAAGGTTGCCTCCATCGCCGCCGTCCAGCTCTTCACCGACCCCACGAGCGCCGCAGCCGTCGCCCTCGGCGGCGTGGTGGTCTCCGTCAACACCTGCGCCAACCTAGTCGGCCGCCTGTCCTTTGGCCAGATCATCGATAAGCTCGGCGCCTACAAGTCGCTGCTCATCAGCCTTGTCGTCACCATCGTCGCGCTCGTCATCATGTCGATGAGCTTTACGCAGAGCATGTTCTTTGTCGCACTCGCCCTGCTTGGCTTTAGCTTTGGCGCCCTGCTCGTCATCTACCCGCCGCTCACCGGTGGCGCCTTTGGCACCAGCAACATCGGCGTCAACTACGGCATCATGTTTTTGGGCTACGCCGCCTCCACCTGGATCAGCCAGCCCATCACCGCCGTGCTGTATCACGCCGAGGCTGGCAGCGCCGCCTACCAGCAGTCCTTCTACGGCGCCATCGTGATCGCCGCCATCGCCGTCGTGCTCACCGTCTACATGATGGTCTCCGACAGCAAGAAGAAGTCCGCTTAGCAATTGCCAATGTGACAAAGGGACTGTCCCTTTGTCACACTCCATCGCCACCACCATTAAGGAGTCGAAATGTCTGAGCTCAACCCCGTCCGCATTGCCGTTATCGGCGCCGGCGCCATGGGCCGCAACCACATCCGCTTTGTCACCGAGGAGCCCGAGGCCGAGCTCGTCGCCATCGCCGACGCCTTCGAGGGCGCCCGCGCCACGGCCGAGGCCGCCGGCGTGCCGTTCTTCACCGATCCCGCCCAGATGATGGACGAGATCAAGCCCGAGGCCGTCATCATCGCCACCCCCAACGACCTGCACTTGGGCGTTGCCCGCGAGGCCGTGAAGCGTAACATCGTGCCGCTGGTCGAAAAGCCGATCTCCAACGACCTGGAGGATGCCCAGGCCTTCGCCGCCGAGGCCGAAACCGCCGGCGTGCCCGTGCTCGTGGGTCAGCACCGTCGCCACAACCCCTTCGTCAACAAGGCCAAGGAGATCATCGAGTCCGGCGAGCTGGGCAAGCTCACCGTGTCGAGCTTCCACTACATGATCTATAAGAATGACGAGTATTTCGATGTCGAGTGGCGCCGCAAGAAGGGTGCCGGCCCGATCCTGGTCAACCTGGTGCACGACGTCGACCTGCTCCGCTACCTGCTGGGCGAGCCCGTTGCCGTCCAGGGTATGCAGTCCAGCGCCGCCCGCGGTTTTGAGACCGAGGACTCCGCCGTGGTCAACGTCCGTTTTTCCGATGGCGCGCTCGCAAGCATGACCATCTCCGACGCCACCGCCAGCCCCTGGAACTGGGAGGCCACCGCCCGCGAGGATCCGCAGTACCGCCCCTTCGACGCCGACGCCTACTTTATCGGCGGCACTAAGGGCGCCCTGTCGCTGCCCCGCCTGCACCAGTTCTCCTACGACGGCGCCTCCAACTGGCACAAGCCGCTGCAGATGGAGATTCCGGCCGTCGACCCGGCACTGCCGCACAAGATGCAGCTCAAGCACTTTGTGAAGGTTGTCCGCCGCGAGGTCGAGCCCGTCGTGACCCCCGCCGACAACGTTAAGACGCTCACGCTTCTCAACGCTATCAAGGAGGCCGCCGAGACCGGCCAGCTCGTCGAGCTGTAATGCCTTAAGAGCGACCGCGGCAGAAACCCCATGCCGAACCCTTCGGTCCGTCACCAACAAGCCCCTCTTCTTTGCCCCGCGAGCAGCCTCCTGCCCGCGGGGCATTTTGCTACCTTGCCGACGATTTTTCTGGGGCGGGGGCTATTTTGCACCTCGGCTTGATTCGTTCGCCACGAAATGGGCCTATCTACTACGTTTAACCGACCGCCCTCAACCATGCCGAATTTCCTAAAATCAAAAGCGCAGGTAGACGGCTTGCGCATTCTCGGAAAACCGGGGGATGGTCGACCCATACGGTTCAAACGTAGTAGATAGGTCGTTTTCGTGGCGCGGGCCCAAAACAGTCTTTTGAAACGGGTGGTATCCTTGGTAGCCCTGTGCTGCAAACGCACCTTAAACGCAAGGAGTCCCATGGATCTTATCGCCCAGCTCGCCCACGAGCTCAATCTTAAGGCCGTCAACGTCGAGGCGGCCGTCAAGCTCATCGACGAGGGCAACACCATCCCCTTCATCTCGCGCTACCGCAAGGAAGCCACGGGCGGCATGGACGACGTCGCCCTGCGCGCGCTCGACGAACGCCTGTCCTACCTGCGCAACCTTGAGCAGCGCAAAGAGGACGTCATCCTGCTCATCGACTCCCAGGGCAAGCTCACGCCCGAGCTCGAGCAGCAAATTCGCGAGGCCACGCAGCTCCAGCGCGTCGAGGACCTCTACAAGCCCTACCGCAAAAAGCGCATGACCCGCGCGCAGAGGGCTCGCGAGGCCGGCCTGGAGCCGCTCGCCAATATGATCATCGTGCAGGCGTCGGCCAAGGGCAGCGCACTCGACGCCGCCGCGGCCTACGTTAACGAAGAGGCGGGCTTCGACACGCCCGAGAAGGCGCTCGCCGGTGCCGCCGACATCGTGGCGGAAACCGTAGCCGAAGACCCCGAGAACGTCGCCGACCTGCGCGCCTTTACGCAAAACACCGCCGACATCGTCGTCGAGGCCACCGACCCCGCCGAGAAGACCCCCTACGAGCCGTACTACAGCTATGATGAGCCGCTGCGCCGTATACCCAACCACCGCGTGCTGGCTATCGACCGCGGTGAGCGCGAGGGCAAGCTCCGCGTGCGCGTGAACGTCGACGGCGCTGCCGCTACGGCACGCCTCGGCAGCCGCTGGCCCCGTCGCCAGGGCGTGTTTGCTCCCATCTTCGACGCCGCCATCGCCGACGGCTACAAGCGCCTCATGGCTCCCTCGCTGGAGCGCGAGGCCCGCGCCAAGCTCACCGTTCGCGCCCAGACCGAGGCCATCAACGTCTTTGCCAAGAATCTCGAGGGCCTGCTCTCGGCCCGCCCCGTCCGCGGCGCCCGCGTGCTCGCGCTCGACCCGGGCTACCGCACTGGCTGCAAGGTCGCCGTCATGGACGAAACTGGTAAGCTGCTCGACCACGGAGTTGTCTACCCCACCAAGCCGCGCCACGACGTCGCCGGCACCAAGCGCGAGCTCGCCCGCCTCGTCAAGAAGGACGGCGTCAACACCATCGTCATCGGCAACGGCACCGCCAGCCGCGAGACCGAGGAAGTCGTCTCGGAGTTCATCGCCGAGCAGGCGCCCAGCCTTCGCTACACCATCGTCAACGAGGCCGGCGCGTCGGTGTACTCCGCCTCCGAGCTCGCAAGCCAGGAATATCCCGACCTAGACGTCACCGTGCGCGGTGCCATGAGCCTGGGCCGTCGCCTGCAGGACCCGCTGGCCGAGCTCGTCAAGATTCCGCCCCAGTCCATTGGCGTGGGCCAGTACCAGCACGATCTTGACCAAGCCGAGCTTTCGCGCACGCTGGGCCACGTGGTGGAGGACGTCGTCAACCGCGTGGGCGTCGACGTCAACACTGCTAGCGCGAGCCTGCTGGGATACGTGTCGGGCATTACGCCGAGCGTGGCCAAGAACATCGTTGCCTATCGCGAGGAAAACGGCGCCTTTACCGATCGCCGCCAGCTCAAGAAGGTCCCCAAACTGGGGCCCAAGGCGTACCTCAATGCCGCGGGCTTCCTGCGCATCAGCGGCGGCAAGAACCCGCTCGACGCGACAAGTGTCCACCCCGAAAGCTATGAGGTAGCAACGTCCGTCCTGGAGCGCGCAGGCGTGGCAGCCAGCGAACTCAGTCGCGGCGGCGTGCCCGACATCGAGCGCCGCCTGGGCAGCATCTCGGCGCTGGCAAGCGACCTGGACTGTGGCACCCTCACGCTCATCGACATCGTCAACGAGCTCAAGAAGCCCGGCCGCGACCCGCGCGACGATGCGCCCGAGGTGGTCTTTAGCCGCTCAGCACTTTCCATCGACGACCTGGAGCCCGGCATGGAGCTCAAGGGCACAGTGCGCAACGTCGTCGACTTTGGCGCCTTCGTCGACGTGGGCGTGCACCAGGACGGCCTCGTGCACATCTCCAAGCTGGCCAACCGCTTCGTCAAGCATCCGAGCGACGTGGTGCGCGTCGGCGATACGGTCAAGGTGTGGGTCGAAAAGGTCGACCGAGACCGCAAAAAGATCTCCCTCACCATGGTGCAGGGGAAGTAACAGAAGCGCGAGCCGCCGCCATCCATCGTTGAACCTGCAAGTTTTTCTCACCTGATGGGAAAAACTTGCAGTTTTTGCAAGTTTTTGTTACGCTCTGAGAAAAACTTGCAGATTGGACGAACGATGAACGGGCAGCCCGTAGCAAGGGATAACTACCTCAAGAAGCTGATCGCTTTTCGCGATTCAGATGTTATCAAGGTCGTCACCGGCATGCGGCGATGCGGCAAGTCAACGTTGCTCGACATGATGCGCTCCCATCTTGCCAAAGACGGCGTACCGACCGAATGCCTTCTCTCTTTTCGAATGGAATCATTCGAGCTCGAGGGAATTCGCGATTGGCGCGAGCTTTACCGTCATGTCGTCGAGCGGATGCCGTCGAGTGGGAAGTGCTATCTCTTCTTTGATGAGCTTCAAGAAGTTTCCAGCTGGGAGAAAGCCATCAACGCGCTTCGCGTCGACAAAGACTGCGACATCTACATTACGGGCTCGAATGCGTTTTTGCTCTCCAGCGAAATAGCGACCCTAATCTCAGGAAGATACGTCGAAATCAGAATGCACCCGCTATCTTTCTCCGAATACCTCGACTTCCTTGGCCCGACCGAAGTCACGAGCAGATATGCCGTCTTTGGGAGGGAAGAAATCACCCCGCTCGACGAGTTGCTCGACCGATACCTTCAATTTGGAGGTCTCCCCTATCTCGCGATTTCCGGTCTGCCCGAACGAGAGATGAAGGACTACATCTGGAGCACCTACCAGACCATTGTCGGTCGCGACATCTTGGCCCGTGAGGCCCGCCGAGGACGGAGGGCCGTAACGAGCAGAGACCTACTCGACAGAGTTTGCGCCTACCTGGCAGACAACATCTCAAACCCAACATCGATCAACAAGATCGTCGGCTCTTTGAACGAAAGCGGGACCAAAACTTCGCACGGCGCCATCGACACCTGCGTGTCGGCGCTCGAAGAAACCTATATCTTCTCCCATGCCCTCCGCTTTGACATCAAAGGGCGCGAGGTGCTCAAAACCGGAGGAAAATACTATATCGAGGACCTTGGACTCCGCGCCTACCTCGACGGTTATCGCGGCAGCGATAGCGGACGCGCCCTCGAAAACGCCGTGTATAACCGCCTCGTCATCGATGGATATCGGGTTTTCACGGGACACATGCGAAATGCCGAGATTGATTTTATCGCCATCGGCGACGGGGCGGACCGCAAGTTTATCCAAGTCACGGACACCATTGATGAGGAAGCCACGCGCAATCGCGAACTGCGCCCCTTCGAGCTGAAATCGCTCGAGAAGGTTGCCGCCGGTTACGAGAAGATCCTCGTCGTCCGTCACGGCGATCACCCTACGGACATAGACGGCATCAGAATCGTTTCGGCTGTCGATTTTCTGCTTGGGCGCTTCTAGCATCGATGTCACCCATCGCGACGATTCGTTCATCGAAGACGGAATCGCTTGACCGATTATTCGAACCTGCCCCATACGACCGTCGCCCCACGGCATGGGCAAATATACCGCTGGAGGCGCTCGATAGGCCACGTCCTGCCGAGCGCCTCTCCTTCTAAAGCGATCTGGCCGAAACTCCGAAGCGCGAAACGTCGTTCCTCTGAGCCCCACCAACAAAAATCGAGTTATGCGGCCTCGCTGGGCCACGATGACACCCCTCAAAGCGCCAAACGCAACAAATTGACGCTAGATATTCCACAAACGTCCCGTATCGGCACCCACAGAGGTACGATACGGGACGTTTTTCAGCCGCATTGCGATCTTGACAGCAATCAGAGGCCGAATAACTCGATTTTTGTTGGTGGGGCCTATTAAAGGCGCGGACTACGGCAGGATATGGAAGCCGAGCGAGGCGATATCCTTGGCAAAGCCGCGCACGGTGTCGAGCGAGACCTCGTACGGGTCGCGACCGATGTTCTTGCGCTTGGCCAGGATGCTGTTGGGCACCGTGATGATCTGGCAACCGCAGGCTTCGGCCTGGTAAATGTTGATGAGCTCGCGCGTGGACGCCCACAGGACCTCGCAGTTGGGCTTGGCGGCGGCCTTCTTGACCGACTCCGTCATAAACGGAATGGGGTCGACGCCGGTATCGGCGATACGGCCGGCAAAGAGCGAGATGATGGACGGCGTCTCGGCATCAACAGCCTCGACCATCTCATCGACCTGCTCGGGCGTAAAGATGGTGGTGACGTTGACCTTGATGCCGTCAGCCGAAAGCTTGCGGACCAGCTCGGCGGTGGACTCGCCCTTGGTGGTCACGCACGGAATCTTGACGTAGACGTTCTCGGCCCAGGTAGCGATCTCGCGAGCCTCGACCTCCATGGTCTCGACGTCGTCGGCAAAGACCTCAAACGAGACGGACACATCGGTGATGTGGGTCAAGACCTCCTTGGCAAACGCGCGGTAATCCGTCACGCCGCCCTTCTTCATAAGGGACGGGTTGGTCGTGAAACCCTGAACGTTGCCGTTCTCGTACATGTCGAGCATGCCCTCGAGGTTTGCACCGTCAGCGAACACCTTGATTGCCATCTGCCTGATTCCTTTCGTTAGCATACGGCCGATAAACTGCTAAACACTTTACCTATGTTTATCAAGGCGTGAGCTGCGGGTTTTTATCTTCTCGGCGAACGGTATAAACACCTCAGTGTTTGGATTGATAAATCGATTGAGCATGCAAAAGCAGAAAGTCGCAGTTCGAGCAAACGTCAGAACGCGGGATTCATTAGATGAGGCCGAAATGCTGCATCGCTGTGACGGTACCGTCGTGCGCGACATCGTCGGTCACGTAGTCGGCGACCGCCTTGACCTCGGGCATGGCGTTGCCCATGGCCACGGCCGTCTCGACGGCAGCGAGCATGCCCAGGTCGTTGCCTGAATCGCCAAAGCCAAAGGTGCGCGCATTTCCCTCGCGGCCCAGATACTCCAGCGCTCGCGCCACACCCACGCCCTTGTCGATGCCCTTGGGACTCAGCTCGCGATTCTGACCACCGGTGTTGCAGACCTCAAAATAGCGCTCGATAAAGCCGTCATCGTTGGCTACGCGAGCCAAACTGGGTACATTGAGGCATACCTTGCCCACGCGCAGACTGCCGTCGACGCGCATCTCCTCGGCGCTGCGCACCACAGAAGTGCCGACCAGAGACGACTGCTCAACACCCGCGGGTTCCAGAGCAAAAGTAGCCACGTTGGTCTCGAAAAAGGCTTCAATCCCTGCCGCGGCCATACGGCGCGCAAGCTCCCCGATAACGTCTTCGTCAAAGCAGTCCTCGTGTACCACGCGGCCCTCGACCTCGAGTGTCGCCCCCGCCATGGCCACGACACCCGCCGGGTTCAGCGCACGCAGGCCATCGGCAATCAGCCACAAGGGACGACCCGTGCAGATAAATGCCTTGTGCCCTGCATCGCGCAGTGCACGGAACGCCTCAACCACCGTCTGCGAGGGACGAACCGCCGAAAAGTCCTTATCGGTCATATCGTCGGGATCGAACGACGTCAGCGTGCCGTCCACGTCAAAAAAGAGCACGGCGGAATCGGGGCACGCATCAATCATATGGGTTCCTTTCGGGGGCGAGAGTAAACGAAGTATCCATCATATAATGGAGCGACGCAACCAGAGAGGTCACCCATGGAATTTTACGCAAGCTGCCCCGAGGGCTTTGAGTCCGCACTCGCCGATGAGCTTAAACGCCTCGGACTTTCGCATGTTCGCCGGCTGAAGGGCCGCGCTACATTTGAGGGCGAGCTCGAAGAAGGCTACCGCGCCTGTCTGTGGTCTCGCCTGGCGAGCCGTGTGTTCGTGGTACTCGGGCGCTTTGAGGCGCAGAATGCCGATGAACTGTACGATAGCGTTTACGACATCGCCTGGGAGACCATCATCCGCCCCGGCGCCACCATCGCCATCACCGCCCGCGGCGTGACCGAGCAGCTGCGCAACACGCGCTTCTCGGCCCTGCGCGCCAAAGACGCGCTGTGCGACCGTCTGGCCGAGACCACGGGCCGTCGCGCCGACGTCGATGCTGCCGACCCCGACGTTCACCTGCTGCTTTCGCTGCGCCAGTGCCGCGCGAGCATCAGCCTGGACCTTTCAGGCGACCCGCTGTTCAAACGCCTGCCGCCCGCAGCGACCCGCGCCGGCGAGGGCGCGCACGTGCTGCGCCCCGACTACGCCGCCCTGGTGCTGGCGCAGGTCGGCTGGACCGCACTGTGCGAGCGCGAGCTGACGGCCGATGATTACGAAAACGAAGCGCTGCCTACGCTGATCGACGCCTCGTGCGCCGGCGGCGGTCTGCTGCTGGAGGCCGTGAACATTCTGACCGACCGCGCCCCGGGCGCCGCACGCGAGCGCTGGGGCTTTGAGGGCTGGCAGCTGCACGACGCCGCTCTGTGGGAGCAGTTGCTTGCCGAGGCACGCGAGCGCGAGGCGGCAGCACGCGAGCGCCAGGCACGCATCGTGGCCGTGGATGTTGACCCCGCCGCCCGCAAGACCGCTGAGCGCATGGTCAAGTGCGCCGGCTACAAGCGCTTTGTCGATTTTTGCGCCGCCAAGTCCGCAACCGTACTGGACCACGCGGGCGCCGTCGCCGGTGCCGCCGTGGTCGCAGACACCACCGAGACCCCGCTTTCGCTCATGCACGACGCCATGACGCTCATCGGCGAGCTGCACCGCGCGCCCGAGCTCGCTTCGGCGCCGGTCGCCGCGCTCACCCGCGACGGATTGCTGGCCCGCGCGCTCCACGCCGAGCCCGAGCGCTCAATCGCCGTCATGCCCAACAACGAAGAGGCGACTATCGAGGTCTGGCCCTCGCTCGACCACGCCGCCGCGGCATTTGAAGCTGCGACCAGCGCAGATGCCGAGGAGCAGACCGCAGACGCTCAAGACGAAGCCGCCAACACCCCCATGCCCGAACCTGCCGCCACACTCGACCTGGGCGACGGCAAGCCGCTGCCCGTGCTCATCCCCGAGTCGGAGCAGTTCGCCAACCGCCTGCGCAAGAATGCCCGTCTGCGCCGCAAGTGGGCCAAGCGCGAGGGCGTGAGCTGCTACCGCGTCTACGATGCCGACCTGCCCGATTACTCCGCCGCCATCGATCTGTACGAGGGCTGCCCGCAGACGCCGGGCCGTTGGCTCGTCATCGCCGAATACGCCGCGCCCAAGACCATCGACCCCGCGCTTGCCCAGGCCCGTATGCTCGACATTCTTGCCATCGCGCCGCGTATCCTGGATGTTCCGGCCGAGCACGTGCACGCCAAGGCCCGCATGCGTTCGCGCGGCGGCTCGCAGTACGGCAAGCAGGGCGCCGGCAAGGGCGCATCGGGCGAGCGCGCCAACATCGCGCGCCGTCGCCTGCCGCTCATCGAAGAGGGCGGGCTCACCTTCGCCGTCAACTTTGACGACTACCTGGACGTCGGTATCTTCCTGGATCACCGCGTCACCCGCAACCTAGTGCGCGAGCACGCCAAGCAGGCGCGCCGCTTCCTCAACCTGTTCGCCTATACCGGCACCGCCACCTGCTATGCGGCAGACGGCGGCGTCGAGGAGACCGTGACGGTCGACCTCTCGAACACCTATCTGGACTGGGCCGAGCGCAATATGCGTCAGAACGGCTTTGTGGGGCCGCAGCATCACTTTGTGCGCGATGACGTGCTCGCCTGGATTCGTGACCAGCGTCAGACGCGCAACCGCTGGGACCTGATCTTTGTCGACCCGCCCACGTTTTCGAACTCGTCCAAGATGGGCCGCCGTACCTGGGATGTCCAGCGCGACCATGTTGAGCTGTTGGCCGGCGTATCGCGCCTGCTCGCGCAGGGCGGCCATGCCATCTTTAGCTGCAACCTGCGCGGCTTCCGCCCCGAGACGCGCAAGCTCGCGCGCGCGGGCGTCGTGCTGGAGGACATTACGGCACAGACCATCCCCGAGGACTTCGCACGCAACCAGAAGGTGCACCACTGCTATATCGTGCGCCGCCTGCCCATCGAGGACGCCATGGCAGAGGCCGGCTTTAGCGCCGAGGAGATTGCCGAGCGAACCGAGGAGCTGCGTAACCCCGAGGCCCGCAAGCCTCGCGCAATGGCGCCCGCGCATGCGCAGGCCGGCGACCGAGGGCCGCACGGCAACGGCAAACCCTCCCCTGCCGGCAAGCCCAAAAAGAAGAAGTTCTACGCCAGCAAGCCCAAGGGCAAATAGACAAAGCTGCGGTGGAATAGTTCCTAAAAAGCCTGGTAAAGGCACAAACAGGAACTATTTCACCGCAACTCACATTGGGATGGTGGTTGGCGATCTAACCTTGGGTGACCAATCGGTAACCGATGCCCACGTGCGTTTGGATATAGCGCGGGTGCGCGGGGTCGGACTCGATCTTCTTGCGCAGCGTGCCCATAAAGACACGCAGGCTCGCCAGGTCGCTCTTGGTTGCCGTGCCCCAAATCTCGTGCAGGATAAACTGATGCGTCAGCACCTTGTCGGCGTTATGCGCCAGCAGACACAGGAGCTTGTACTCGATCGGCGTCAAATGCAGCTCCTCGCCATCCATCGTGGCGATGCCGGCATCAAAATCGATATGCAGCTCACCGGTATCGAACGAGCCCTCGGACGCACCCATGCCAATCTGCGCATACGAAAGGCGCCTGAGCGTCGTGCGAATGCGCGCGAGCAGCTCCTCGACCGAAAACGGCTTGGTCAGGTAGTCGTCGGCGCCGGCATCGAGCGCGCGAATCTTGTCCGCATCCTCGCTGCGCGCCGAGACCACAATAATCGGCATACCCGACCATGCGCGCACCGATTCCACCACCTTGACGCCGTCCATATCGGGCAGGCCCAGATCGAGCAGCACAATACTCGGTGCCTGCGATGAGGCGGCGGCGATGGCGGCATGGGCGGTCTCCACGGCCATATGGCGCAAGCCGTGCGCCTCGAGCGCGGCAACGATAAGGTTGCGAACGGCGGGATCGTCCTCAACGACCAAGATGAGCGGTTTTACGGCAGAGTTCGGCACGGCGCTACTCCTTATCAAACGAAACGTCGGCGACGGGAAGCTCAATCGTAAAGACCGAGCCGTGCGGGTCCGCCGCGGCAACCTCTATGCTACCGCCATGCGCCAACGCAATGGAGCGGCAGAGCGAAAGACCTAGGCCCACGCTGCGGTGGCTATCGGCAAGACCATGGTTGGCGGTGTAGAACGACTCAAAGATCCGCTCGCGGTCCTCGGGCGCAATGCCCGGGCCGTCATCGGCCACCGAGCACGCCACGCTTCCATCGTCGACGCCAATCGAAATCACGATATGCGAGCCTGCGGGCGTATAGGTGATGGCGTTGTTCACCAGATTGACCACCAGCTGCACCATCAGACGCGCATCGACGTTGACGAGCGCCGGCTCGTCGCACGGCACCACCTTAAGGTCGTGCTCGCGCACGGCAGGGTTCACGTGGCGCAGTGCCTCCTCGACGATATCGTCCATGAGCTCGAGCGTGGTCGACAGGCGCATGCCGCCACCCTCGAGCTTGGTGATAGCGAGCAGATTCTCGACAGTGGCGTTGAGCCATTGCGCATCCGAGCGAATGGACAGGAGCAGGCCGCGGCGCGTCTGGGCGTCGAGCACGGCGGTGCCGGTCGAGCCCTGGTCGAGCAGCACGTCGGCATTACCCGAAATACTGGTGAGCGGCGTGCGCAGGTCGTGCGAGATGGAGCGCAGCAGGTTGGCGCGCAGCTGCTCGTTTTTGGCGAGCACCGCCGCCTCCTCACGGGCCTCCATGGCGCGGGCGCGATCGAGTGCCAGCTCGCCTTCGCTCACGATGGCATCGGCAAGTGTCCGTTCCTCGTGTGTTAGCACATCGGGCTCGGCAACGATAGCCAGCACGCCCACCACCGAGGCGGGGTCGCCCGAGCGCACGAAGCCGTCGCCCGTGCGAACCGTCAGGTAGATGCCATAAAACGCCGAACCGCCAAACGTGGCGTCGAGCGGCGTTCCCACGTAGGCGGACGCCGAGAGTCGCGGCGGCATCTGCGGCGCCAGCTCGTGCACCGGGGCGGCATCGCCCACGGCCGTGTACGTCGCACGCGGCAGCAGGTCATCGCCCTCGGCGTCGGCGCTGTACCACACAACCGGACAGCCCGAAAGACGCGCCAGCTGCGTGGCCATGGCGTGAACGATCTGATGCTGATCGGCGCACCGCTGCAGCATGCGGTTGGTCTCGAGCACCATATGCGTGCGGCGGTCGCTGGCGGCAGCCTGTGCCAAGGCGCGGCGCAGGGCCAACGCAATCGAGCTCGACACAAGCGAAACCACGAACATGATGAAGAACATGCCGGGATAGCCGCGGTCGATAAGCGACAGCGAGTAGCGCGGGTCGACAAACAAAAAGTTGTAGAGCGCCACGGCGGCAGCCGAGCTCAGCAAGCAATACAGGCGACTCCAGGTAAAGAATGCGCACAGCTGAACGGCGAACACATAGACGATCATGATGCTCGGCGCGAGACCCGGATGGTCGAGCAGCGCGCCCACAATCGTCGCCGCGACCAGCAGCCCCACCGATACGCAGGCGTCATACAGAGGAGTGCGGCGCGTCAGCGTTGTGCGCCGCCACCAAAAGCTATCGGCAATATCGCCGTCCGTACGGACGTCCATCAGCGTCCCGCCCCTCTCTCAAAAACAAAAACCACCACAAAGGGGACAGGCACCCTTGTGGTGGTTTCCCCTTGTGGTGGTTCCAAGTGTAAAGCCTTTGCAACCTGCGGTCGTTAGACAAACAGCACGTGCGCGAGCAGTGCGCACACGCACGCCGCGACAAGCACCGTCACCACGATCGAAATCACGCGGTCGGCCATATCCATGTTGGCCCGATTCGTAAAGAACCGATCTTCGGCAGCATCGGCGCGTACCTCACGCACCAGCTCGGTCGCAAGATCGCAACCGTCAAGCACCTTTGCATCCATGGTTTCCTCCCAGGACTCAATCCCCGTCAATACAAACCCGCCCGTTCGCAGACAAACCTCGAGCGTCGACTACGGGCGCTCGTTGGGAGCCAGGCGCTGCATCTTATTCACGGCCTTGAACTTGGTGAACAGCGGCACGTACTCAAAGCTCACGTTGGAGTTCTCCAGGCCGTACCAACGCGCGGGCGTGCCGGCGGCGCGGCGGATGATGTACTTGAGCGTGATGGCCGTGCGCTCGCTGGGCTCCACATCGCTTTCGGGCGCCAGAAGCTTACGGATCAGGACGAACTTGAACGTACCGATGTTACCCGGATCCTTGTAGACCGAGTAGTCATGCGTCTGCGGCGGCAGCTCGCCGGTGGCAGCCAGGTCCTGAACAACCTGACGCAGGTAGGCATTGACGCGCTGGTTGATCTTGTAGCCCAGGTACAGATGCACGCGGAACACGTAGTCGGTGCCGAACGTCTCGACCGAATAGGCAAAGGTATGCGGTTCGTCCATGGTCTCGACGTTCACAAACCACCAGGCGTGGGCACGCTTGGGATGCTTGTCCAAGATCGAGTAGACAATATCGCGGTCGATGTAGTCGGTATGGGTGTCCTTGGTCAGGTACACGACGTTGTCGCTCATGCGCTCGTAACGGTCGTCGTCGCGCAGGCGCTTGAGCTGCGGCAGGTAGCTGCGCAGCGGCAGCAGCGTAAACTGGCGCTGCTCGACCGCCGTGCCGTTGTACCAGCACACCATAATGCCCATGATGAGTGCAGCCATGAGGATGGTGAAGTAGCCGCCGTGGAAGAACTTGGTGAGCGAGCTCACGAAGAAGAAGCCTTCGAGCAAAAGGAAGAAGGCCGCGAAGATCCACGGAGCAACCTTGAGCTTGCGCTCCTCGTGCAGGTAGAAGAAGAGCAGCAGCGTGGTGCACATCATAGTCAGCGTAATGGCAAGGCCGTAGGCGGCTTCCATATGCGCCGAGTTCTGGAACAGCAGCACCACGATGACGCAGCCCACGAGCATGACGTTGTTGACCATGGGGATGTAGAGCTGGCCCTTGGTCTCGGCAGGGTAGAAGACCTGCATGTGCGGCATAAGGTCCAGACGGCTGGCCTCGGACACCAGCGAGAATGCGCCGGTGATGAGCGCCTGCGAGGCGATGATGGCCGCAACGGTGGAAAGGCCTACGGCAAACGGGCGCAGGCCCGGGGCGAGCATCTGGTAGAACGGGTTGAGGTCGGCAATGCCCATGAGCTCGGGGTTGGCAGCGTTGTTCATAAGCCAAGCGCCCTGGCCCATATAGGAAAGCAGCAGGCAGCACTTAACGAACGGCCAGGTGGCGTAGATGTTGCCGCGGCCGACGTGGCCCATGTCGGAGTAGAGCGCCTCGGCACCGGTGGTGGCGAGGAAGCAGCTGCCCAGAATCATGATACCCGCGTGGTTGTTGGGGCTCAGCAAAAAGGCGATGCCGCGCACCGGGTTGAGGCACAGCAGCACGGCGGGGTGCTGGAAGACAAAAAACAGACCCGTGCCGCCCAGGAACAGGAACCACAGCGTCATGATGGGGCCAAAGGCGTGACCGATCTTGGCCGTACCGATACGTTGTACCAAGAAGAGCGCGATGATGATGGCAAGCGTGATGGCCACGACACGGCCCTGATCGTCACCCAACACAGCATGGACCGCCGGGATGGTGCGCAGGCCCTCGATGGCCGTAGTAACGGTAACGGCGGGCGTCAGGATGCCGTCAGCGAGCAATGCGGCGCCGCCCAGCATGGCGGGGATGATGAGCCACTTGCCGCAGCGCTTGACCAGGCTGTACAGGGCAAAGATACCGCCCTCACCATGGTTATCGGCGCGCAGCGAGATGAGCACATACTTGATGGTGGTCAGCAGCGTGACCGTCCACACGACAAGGGAGAGCGCGCCAAGCACGAACTCCTCCGTCACACTTCCGATGCCGCCGTTGCCGGCAACGAGCGCCTTGGTTACATACATAGGGCTGGTGCCGATATCGCCGTACACCACGCCCAGCGTGACGAGCATCGCCGAGATGCTCACAGGAATCGCAGCGTGCGAGGCTGCCTCCTTGGCCTTTTGTTCCATAAGCCGGTTTCCTCCCAACTTTAATGTTCGAAGGGATTATAGGCAATCGGCCCATGTTTTAATGCACTGTTTTCCCAGCTAGATAAACATTTATACGGCCTTTAGGCTACCGCGGCGATATGGAATGTAACAAAGGGACTGTCCCCTTGTCACATTCGTCATTTTCCAAGCCAGTTTTTGAACCACCATTCCATGGATCGGCTCATCTCGGCCATAAAGGGACTCGTGTGTTTGCGGGTATAGATGTCCACGACGCGCTCCCCCACCTCGCGGGCATGCGGACGGAACATTGCGTCCATCTCGGCCACCTGCGCGTCCATGGTCGCGGCATCCGCGCGGCAGTAGCGCTCCTCGTGCACCAGGTTCACCACGGGATGCGCAATCGCCGGACGCTCCTTGCGAGGCGTGCCGATAATAAGCATCGACAGCGGCATGGTATAGGGTGGCAGATCGAGCAGCTCGGCAACTTCCTCGGCGTTCTCCACGATGTCGCCAATATAGCAGCTTCCCAGCCCCAGGGCCTCGGCGGCAACCACGGCGTTTTGCGCGGCGATCACGGCGTCCTGGGCCGCGATGGCAAAGTCGCCCAAACCCGGCGCGCGGCGGGGCGACTTGCCCGTGCGCTCGACAAACTCGGGCTCAAAGCAGCCCACGTGCTCAAACAGATCGATCCACTTTGCATAATCGACCACAAATATGAGTACCCAGGGCGCCTTGGCAATCATGGGTTGGTGGTCGCACAGGTCGGCCAGACGGTCCAGCGTAGCCTGCTCGCGAATGCTCACGATGGAATACATCATCATGGCGCCTGCCGACGGCGCACGGCTCGCCGCGTGCAGAATCGCTGCCCGCTGCTCGTCGGTCACCGCCACGGGACGGTCGTCGTCATCGCGCGCAAAGGCACGCGTGGACGAGCGGTGCTCCAAGATGTCCAGCACCGCATTGCCCGTAGTCTCGACCGGATAACCGTTCGTATCCACGCCCGCAGCTCCGTCGCAGTACTCGGCGCCCGTCATACAAACCTGCTCGCCCATAGCTCTATCCTCGCCAATTCTTTAAGAAGCCTTTACGTTTCCGTGTAATTCCCGTCCATTATCGCGCAGGTCGCCACTACATTGCGCCACACCGCCACACGCGCGCGTTAATATGGCTGGTTGTTGTGCGCAGCCACCAATTGCAGCGCATATCTTGGTAACAATCGGGTAAACCCCCGCTTTCGTAGGTTTTAGTTTGTGAGGAGTCTCAGCATGTTCGCTGCCGCCATCTCGCTCGTCGGTCTTGCGGCGACCGTCTACCTTGTCTTGCGCGAGGCCAAAGCCATTCGCGCTCAGTCGGGCACCGTCACCAAGGGCGCCTTCGCCTGGAGCGTCGCCTTCGGCCTGTTCCAGCTCTTTTTGACCGTCTGGGGCGCTATTGGCCTCGTCGCGCAGAACGAGCCGCTCGCCTTCGTGATGCTCATCCTGACCAACGCCATCCTCACCGGCTGCGCTTGGGCCAGCATCGCCCGCGACCGCATCGCCCCGCGTGTCTTTGCGTTCGCCGGGCCCGACGCCCCCGCCCCCACCGGCAAGCTCGCCCGCCTGCGCGGCGCCTTTGTGGGCAAACCGCTCGTCGCCGCCGTCTTGTGCCTGCTGCTCGCCGGCGTCTTTGCGCTGCTGGGCATGGAGGTATCGTCCAACCACGACTTTACCTGGGTCTACCCCCTGTGCATCCTGCTCGAGTGGGCCATCATCACCACGCTCATGGTCGGCCTGTTCTTCCTGTTCCAGCGCCACGGCGCAGCTCCCGCGGTCCTGGCCTTTGCCCTCTTTGTCCTGGGCATTGCCGAGTTCTTCGTCATCACGTTTAAATCCATGCCCATCCAGCCGGGCGACCTTTCGGCCATCTCCACCGCCGCCGCGGTCGCCGGCACCGGCTACACCTTCTCGATCTCACTGTTCTGCGTGCTGTCCATGGGCTTTACCGCCATCGCCATGCTGCTATGCGAGTACGCCGGCCTGGTGGCACCGCACCGTCAGAAGGGCGCCGCCAACGCCAAGCGCATGCTGCTCACCAACCTGCTCGTCGCCGTGCTGTGCCTGGGCGGCGTGACCGCGCACGTCACGCTTATCGACTACTACAACACCCTCGGCATCACCGTCTACACCTGGCGCCCGCTCGAGAGCTACTGGCGCGAGGGCTACCTGCCCGCTTTCATTAGCGCAGCGCAGTCCATCAAGCCGCCCAAACCCGCCGACTACTCCGTCGACGATGCCAAGGCCACGCTCAAAAAGTACGCCAAGGCCTACGACAAGTCCGACGCGGCCAAGAGCGACGAGCGCGCCGCCGCAAAGGAGCAGTTCGACAGCGAGAAGCCCACGGTCATCGCCATCATGAACGAGACCTTCTCGGACCTATCCATCTACCAGAACATGCGCGCCGGCTACGAGGGCCCGCAGTACTTTAAGAACCTGTCCAACTGCCTCAGCCGCGGCAAGCTCTACGTGAGCGCCTACGGCGGCGGCACCGCCAATACCGAGTTTGAGTTTATGACCGGCAACTCCATGGCCAACCTGGGCTCGGGCGTGTATCCGTACACCATCTACAACATGGAGACGACCGGGAACCTGGCAGAGCAGTTCAAGTCGCTCGGATATTCCACCACGGCCATGCACCCCAACCACGCCACCAACTGGAACCGCGAGAACGTCTACAAGGATTTTGGCTTTGACCGGTTCCTGTCCATCAACGATTTCCAGGGTGCCGATACCCTGCGCGGCATGGTGACCGACCAGGCTACCTATGACAAGATTCTTGAGCTGCTCGATCAGAACGCCGATCCGCAGTTTATCTTCGACGTGACCATGCAGAACCACTCGGGCTACGACACGGGCCTGCTGCCGGCCGACAAGCAGATGCACCTGAACATCGACACGACCGACCTGGACACCAAGACCGTCGAGGACGGCACGCTCTCCGATGTCGACGAGTATGTCTCGTGCATCGAGCAGTCCGACCAGGCGCTTCGCTACTTCCTCAACGCCTTGAGCAAACTCGACCGCAAGGTGGTCGTGGTGTTCTGGGGCGATCACCAGCCGTTCTTCCCGTCCAAGTTCAACGACAAGTGGTTTACCGGCGAGGACGACGCCACCCACCAGGAGCGCTTGTGGCAGACCGACTACATCATTTGGGCTAACTACGACGTTGCCGGCTGCGACCAGACGAGCGAGGTCGACGACCTGTCCACCAACTACCTGTCCACCCAGCTGATGCAGCTGATCGGTGCCCCGCTTTCCGACTATCAGAAGGCGCACATGACGCTTCGCGAGTCGCTGCCCGCCATCAACTCGGTGGGCTACGAGGACGCCAGCCTGCGCTGGGCGCTCTCCTCCAACGTCACCGGTGACGACGCCGCCGCGGCAGCCGCCACCAAGGCGCGCGAGGATTACGCCAAGATGCAGTACTACGAGATGTTCCGCGACGGCAAGAACGTGTACACCGAGCACTTCCAGACCGAGGCCAACGAGACCGACCCCAACCTGGCGCCGGGTACGACCAAGATCAAGTAGCGGGTCGCTGCTGATCCATAACTGAAACGTCTGTCCGGGCGGAGGCATATAAGGTTCCCTGCTCGGACAGTCCTGCGCAAGACGGAGGCCACATTAAGTGGCCTCCTTTGCGTGCGGAACTCGCGATGAACCTTACATTCCGCGCCGCCCGGGCAGACGCCTTGTTGTTGGAGCGCGGCTTGTCATGGGGAGTATTCGGAGTGTCTCTGGTTGAATCGGGCTCTTGCCTTGAAGACTCTGATTTCTAATAAAGAGAAAACCCGGGTGGCCTGTTTTTTGGCTACCCGGGTTTTTGGGTTGTCGATATGTTCGACTGGCTACTAGTGGGTCTTGCGGCGCTTGATCAGCATGATGAGGGCTATCACTACGAGCGTTGCTCCCGCTGCTGCTGCGGTGGCGACTAGGGCGAATGTTTGGTCGCCGGTGTTTGCGAGGTTCTTCGCTGTGGTCGTAGTCTTGACCTTGGTGTCGGTCTTAGCTCCGTTGTCGGACTTGGGCTTGTCCGGGTTCGTCGGGGTCTCAGGAGTCTCGGGGTCCTTTGAACCTTCGGAATCGGTTGGGCCGGCGGTGTTTACCAGCGTATGGTCCAGGAACTTCTTGGCGCCCGCACTTGCCTGTGAGAACAGGCGGCGCGTGCGGATCGGGGTGGCGTTCACCGTTGTGGGCGCCGTCTCCCCGGCCTCGATATTCACGAGCGTCGTGCCGGTGTCGAGGCCCACGTCGTTGTATCCCACGTGGCAGTAATACTGCGCACCGTCATCGTCTGCGGTCAGGTCAATCTCGAGCTTTGAGGCCGTTCCAGCCGCGAGGTTGCCATCGGCACCCACGAGCTTAAACTCTGTCTCGCCGCGGCCCTTGCGGTACCACATATAGGTCGGTGCCAGCCCTGTTTCGCTATCGTCGGCACCGAGTTGCTTCACATGGCCAATCGCCGAGAGCGTCAGGTGGCTTCCCGCCGTGCGCTCAACCGAAGAGTCGTATCCAAGATCCGACCCCTCCGCAGCATCCGCCGCAGGTCCGCTCACGGTCATCGTCATGCCATCGGGCATGGTCTTGACCGTGATGATTGCCGAGCGAATACCTGTTTCGGTCGTGGATCCATTCTTAACGGCGGCGATGGCGAATCGATACTCCGTATTGGGCTGCAGCCCATCCCACTTGAGCGAGGCCTGCGTGTTGTCGGCAATCTTCCAGCTATTGACGACCGCATCCGCCGCATTGCTCTGCAGCATGCCCACGCCGTAGCTAAAGCCACTCTTGTTTGCGAGTACATCGTCCCAGCTAAACGTAACGCTGGTCGAATCGACGGCGTTTGCCGTAAAGCCCGTCACGGCCGGCGCGTCGGGCATCTCGACGTCCTTAACGTCATAGCCCACGATCCAGAACTGGTCGGTGTCCTTGGTGCCGAGCTTGTCGCCCGAGTCTGCCTCGAACTTGTCGACATCCACCGCGTTGACGCCCAGACGCCACACAAAACCGTACTTGCCCTGCGCGGCCTCGGGCAGGTTGTCGACGGTGCCGCCGTATTCGGTCGATTCACTCGAGGAGTTACCCGTAGTAAAGCCGGCGTTGGCACCAAAGCACAGGCCGCCAAACAACTCGTGCTTTGCGAGCTTCGCGCCCATGACAACGCTGCCGTTCAGCGTCAAGCCGAGCTCGAGCTCCTGCTCCTTGCCCTCCTCGACTTCGATGGTCTGCTCAATGCTCGCCCCCGACTGCGCGGCGGCGCCGTTAAACCCATCGTGCGTGTAGGCGCGCGTTACGCCAGGCTTGCCCAGGCCAAAGGAATCCCCAACGGGAGTCTCGCCGTTGAGCGTCGTTTGATAGGTTCCGGGTTCTCCCGACCGGTTGGTCAAAAAGTAGCTGAGCGGCGTCATATTGTGCTGTTTGGCAATGCGGTCATAGGCCTCGACATTAACGACCGAGGTCTGCGCGCCGAGCGACACGGGCGCCGCCATCACGCCCTTGCCACCAGTTTCCTCATTTTCGATCTCATACTCGTAATAGACCATCGGAATCGTGTAGAGCACGGCCTTGTCACCCTCGCCGGCATGCGACTCATAGCTTACGCTTGCGCTGACCGTGCGCTCGCTCCGGTAGTCATAGCATCCCTCGGCGGCAAAATCGACTGAAGCATTCATCGCGACCAGGGGCGGACCGGTCTGCACCTCGACGGCAACGCCCAACTCGGCGCCAATGGTATAGCCCTGGGATGTCCCCGTGCCCTTTTCCTCTCCGTATGACGTGCCGCCCAACACCAGATAGCCGTATGCCTGCTCCAGATCCTCAACATAGGGCGCATCCTGCAGCACGGCAAGCACGCGCGGGTTGGTATAGACCTTGTAGCGGTCCTTGTACGTGATCTTGACGCTGTCGTTGTCGACATCGGGCAGCGCGAGCGAGATAAATGTGCCGTAGGTAGTGCCGCGACGGTTGCTCTCGCTAATCACCTGCTCCTCGCCGCGGCGCACCTTTCCGTTCTCGTCGAGCGAAAAATGCGAGGCGGTCATCCAATAGTAGTCATCGTTCTTGCGCAGGTCCTCGTCGCGGTGCTTGCCCACCACGGCGATAAAGCTCTCGTTATAGCGGTCCGAACCCGAGACGCTGCCCGCCTTGACGTCGCTGATCCACACCTGCTCTATACCCTTGTGGTCATGCTTGTTGCTGCTGTTGTATTGCTGACCGCTCATGCTCATGGTTCCGACCATGGACCCCAAGCCCTGAGCCCCGCTCTGTGCCGTGTTGCAGGCAAAGTCGCGGAACACATCGCCGCCCACGAGCACCTCGTCGACCGCCAGCTGCTCGGACAGGCCGTCAAGGTTGGCAGTGGCAAGGGCAATAGGCGCCAAGGTGCACGGATAGCGCTTATCCTGAGCGCTATCCTTCCATGCGCTGTTGGGCACATGCATCAGCCCATAGGAGGCGAGGAGCCCGTCTCTGTATTCCTTGCAATCGGAAAGCTTGAACTCGCCAGACTCCGAGTCAAAATACGCGTAGCGGTACAGCGCGCCGTACAGCCCCTTGCTGCCGTCAGAAGCGCCGTAATCAAAAGCGCTGCGTTGCCAGTCATAGCCCGCAAGAATAAGGCCCGTGACGGTTTCACCCGTCTTCTTTCCTTCTTCATCGTAGGCGGCAAACGTGCCGAACGTCGCATTCGCAGCGACCATGGTCTTGCCGTTCGCGAAGAGGGAGATTGCGCCCGCGTCGCCCAGAGCATCGACATGGACGAGCGCACCCTTGGATGCATCCCACGAAAACAGCTCGCAATGCGTCGACTTATCAATATTCTTCTTGCCGTAGGGTGCCGAGACCACGATGGCGAGGTCATCGCAAAAATCGCGATCGAGGTCGCCGGCCGCTAGCGAAACGACAGGAGCTGACTGAAGCTGCGTCCAGGAGTCGTTCCCGCCCTTGTTGTGCGTGGTGTAGTCCGCGGCGTTACCGGCATCGATCTTGACGACGCTTTGCTTCCAGTTGCCGCCCTCCAAGTCATACATGTCGACTACAGCCTTGCGCACGCCGTTCTCGTCGACATAGCAGCCCGCGTAGACAAAAAGCTCGTCGACGCCGTCGCCATCGACATCGCCCGCCTCGACATCAAAGACGGCGTCGTGCTCTTGCAGGTAACCGGCATCCAGGTACTTAAAACGGCCTTCGTACATCATATTAGTGTTGACCGTCACCGGCAGGTGTGTGTCGAGAGTGCGCGTACGCCCGTTGCTAAACGAGTAGAGGACCAGCTCAACCTTTCCGGCGTATGACTTGCCGTCAATCGTCATGGAGGAACTGTCGCCGTAGGCACGGAGCTCGGCAACGCGGCTCTTTTTGCCCGTTTTGGCGTCGCTGCAGAACTCGACGCTCGTGGCGTGAATGCCTGAGAAGCCGCTGTTCTCGTTGGCAAGCACTGTCGATGACCCATTGTTGCTTAGGTACGACCAGGTGCCGCCACCGTAGTCGCTATGCTTGTAGAGATCGCTGTTCGTATCGAAGTTGTTGACGTTTTGCCAGAACTTTGCGGCGCCCCACACACTTCCATAGCCATCGGTGAGTTTGCTGCTGCCGCCAAGATCGCCGCGCTCGACGTTCTCGAGCTTGTCGCGCAGAGTGTAGCGATTGCCATGGCTACCGTTAACTGCCATATAGACCTCGCTGCGCGTGGCAAACGTCGTGGGAGTGGTGGTGGAGTAGGGGCCAACGGTATCGGCCGGAATGTCCTCGCTCGTGCCCAGGCCCAGGTCGCTATAGTCCTGCTCGGTCATATCGGTGATCTCAGGCGTGTCGGCCGCCTGGGCGACGTTGGGAGCCGCCGTGAAACAGGCGACACTCGTTGCAATCAACGCAGCAAGCGCCGCCGTCCCAACAAGCGGGATTTTCGACAGCCTACGGATACGGGGGTGTGGAACGTACATGAGGGACCTCGCTTTATTCGAGTGGAGTTGACTCATTTTTGCAAATGATACGTCCGATGCCCGATATCACGTGTCTCATTTTCGCCAACGGCGTGTCTCATTTTTAAAAGCGGAGGTACTGGGAGAGCATCGTCCAAGCTCAAAGCCCATTTCCGGGATGCATTTTCCGCCGAGGCCCTCAACGGGAAACGACGTCCCATTCTGAGTATCAATTCCGGGATGCACTTTCGCCGAGCGCCTCAACCGGAAATTGCATCCCACTTTGGAAGCTGATTGTGGGACGTAGTTTCCCGTTGAGCTGCCTTTGGGAAAGCAGGTCCCACTCTAGGCTCAAATTCCGGGACGCACTTTCCGAAACCCCGCCCATCGGGAAAGCACGTCCCACTCTGGACGCATCCCGGGGATTGAACTTCAGCTTATGAGGCCTTCCATCGATAAAGGGCCGCCCTCCCGGGTGGCGGGCATTGCATTTAGAAGATGGACCTACGCGCCCAGCACGGCCTTCTTGGCGGCGGCGGACATGTCCTCGAGGTCTTCTTTGGTGGGGTGATCCTTTGCGGCTACCCAGTTGTCGAGCAGCATCTTAAAGCGTGCGTTGTCGGGATCTTGCTCGAGCATGGCCTCGTAGCGCTGCTTGACCGCGGGGCCCATCTTGCCCTGGCACATGGCCCAACCCGCAAGCTCGGCGTCATCGGCCAAATTGGAGGTCACGCGATCGATAATCTGCTGGTAGTAGCTCTGATCGGCACCAAAGCCGCAGGTACCAAAGAGGAAAACGCGCTTGCCGTGCAGGGCCGAGAGCAGCGCCGCGACCGAAGGCGTGCAGGCGCCCTTGTCGCACCAAAAACCGACAAGTACCGTGTCGGCCGCGCAGGCACCCTGCGCCTCGAGCGCAACTTGATCTGCGTCCGCATCGTCGCTCAACGCCGCGGCGTGGATAAACTCAACGCCGGCAGCCTGCAGGGCGCGCTTGATTGCACCCGAAACCATCCTGGTATTACCGCTCTTGCTGTTAACCACCAAAGAGCATGTCATAGTCACGTTGCTCGTTTCCCCCAAAACTAAAGCCACTAATGCAATTTATTAGAAGCATATCTTAGTACTAAAACCACAGTTGTAAACCACCTTCTGCCGATTGGCGATACAGGCGACATCCTTGGACGGGTTTTAGACCGCGCGCACTTGGATTAATGCCGCCGCAGAGTGTTTCACGGATGGCCTAAAAGTGTTTCCGAAACTTCGCCAAATTGTGTCACGTAATTTCATCAATTTGTTTCACAAGACATCGTCAAATTGTGTCATAGATTGTCGTCAAAATGTTTCACGCGCTGGTAGAATGCTATATAACATGACGGCTCTATGATTGGCGGGGAGTTCTATGAATGGATATATGGATAGATGCATCGATCGCTCAATCGAACGCGATCTTGGCATTTTTGGCGCCGTGCTCATTCAGGGACCGAAGTGGTGCGGAAAGACGACTACGGCCCAGCAATTCGCCGAATCATCGCTGTCTCTCTCCGACCCAGCCGGAGACTTTGCCGCGTTGCAGCTTGCCAAGATCGACCCGGCTCAAGCGATAGTCGGCGCAACACCGAGACTCATCGATGAGTGGCAGGAAGAGCCGAAATTGTGGGACGCAATACGTTTTGAATGCGATCGTAGGGCTGGTGAGCCAGGGCAGTTTTTGCTTACGGGGTCAGCAACGCCAAATGATGCCGACCAACCGATGCACAGCGGCATCGGGCGCATATCACGCTTGCGCATGGAAACAATGACTCTGGCCGAACTCGGAGTTTCCACAAGGGCGGTCTCGCTCGAATCACTGCTTAACGGATGCGCCATCAAAGCGGCACTTGGATCCATTAACGGCATCGCCGGCATCGCCGATTTACTATGTCGTGGAGGTTGGCCTCAGGCGGTTGGCAAGACGACTGCCGATGCAATGCGAATATCCGCTGCCTACATCGATGGCGTCTGCGAATCGGACGTTTCGAAGGTTGACGGCGTGAAGCGTGACCCGGAGAAAGTCAGGGCTCTTCTGTCTTCGCTTGCGCGCAACGAATCCACTCTTGCCGGCGAAAAGTCTCTTGAGAAAGACCTCGGCGGTGATGTATCGAGAAGTACGCTGAGGCGCTATACGGATGCCTTGCGCAGGATACACATCATCGACGATATCCCGGCTTGGCATCCGGCGCTCAGGTCGCCGGTAAAGCTGCGGCAAAGTGCGAAAAGGCACCTCGCCGACCCTTCGCTTGCCGTTGCGCTGCTCGGAGCAAATCCGGAGTCATTGGCATCCGACCCGAAGACACTGGGGCTGCTCTTCGAATCCCTCGTCCTGCACGACCTTAAGGTCTATGCCGCCGCAAATGACTCATCGGTGTCCCACTACCACGACGCCGACGATCTCGAGGTCGATGCCGTTATACACAGGCGCGATGGAACTTGGATTGCCGTGGAAGTAAAACTCGGAAGCCCGCAGATCCCCGAGGCGTCTGCAAACCTGCTTCGACTCGAGCGCAAGCTGGTCGAACGCGGCGAGAGGCCTCCCGCGGCCAAACTCATCGTCATCGGGTTCGGCATGCCGGTCCACACAACGCCCGAGGGCATCATCGTTGCCCCCGTTGACACGCTCGCGCCCTAGCGCTGCGTTACATGTCCCGCGTCTTGCTCACTGGGCGAATTGGCTGCGGTAGAGCTCGGCGTAAAAGCCGCCTGCCGCGAGCAGTTCATCGTGCGTGCCGCGCTCGATAATCTCGCCATCGCGCATTACTAGGATGCAATCGGCGTTGCGAATCGTCGACAGGCGGTGTGCCACGACAAAGCTTGTGCGGCCAGCCATGAGCTCGTCGAATGCCGCCTGCACCTGCAGCTCGGTACGCGTATCGATGCTCGACGTTGCCTCGTCCAGCAGCAGAATCGCCGGATCGGTAAGCATGACGCGCGCGATGCACAGCAGCTGTTTTTGACCCTGGCTAAACGTGCCGCCGTCCTCGCCGATCACCGTATCGTAGCCGCCTGGCAGCTGCACGATAAACTTGTGCGCATGAGCGCGCTTGGCGGCCTCGACAATCTGCTCGCGCGTGGCATCGGGGCAACCGTAGGCGATGTTCTGGGCCACCGTGCCCTCGAACAGCCAGGTGTCCTGCAGCACCATGCCAAAAGCGCGGCGCAGGCTCGCCCGTGTGTAGTCACGCGAGGAGCGACCATCGACCGCGATGCGCCCAGCATCGATATCGTAAAAGCGCAGCAGCAGGTTGATGAGCGTCGTCTTGCCACAGCCCGTGGGGCCGACGAGGGCATAGCGCATACCGGGCTTGGCATCGATGCAGATATCCTGCAGCAGTTTGTGGGCGGGCACATAGCTAAAGTCCACATGCTCAAACGAAACCTCGCCCTTCGGGGCGGCGAGCTCAATGGCATCCACAGCGTCGGGCTCCTGCTCGCGGGCATCGAGCAACGCAAACATACGACGTGCCGAGGCATACGCCGTCTGGATTTGCGTAATGACGTTGGTGACCTCGTTGAATGGCTTGGTGTACTGGTTAGCATAGGACAGAAAGATTTGCACGCCGCCCACCGTGAGCGCCGCAGGTACGCCCGTGATCACGCCCGCGCAGCCAATCACGGCGACCACGGCGTAGATGATGTTATTGATGAAGCGCGTACCGGGGTTAGAAAGCGAACCCATAAACTGCGCGCGCTCGCCCGCCGTATAGAGCTCGGCGTTAAGGGCATCAAAGCGCAGCTGCGCGCTGGAGCCATAGGCAAAAGCGTCGACAAGCTTTTGCTCACCCACATACTCCTCGATATGACCGCCGAGTTGGCCCTGGATGCGCTGTTGAGCAGTGAAGCTCTTATTGGAAAGCTTGGCGATAGCACCGGCCGCAAAGATGGAAAGCGGCGTGACGAGCACCACAACGAGCGTCATGGTCAGGTTGATGGAGAGCATAAACGCGAGCGTGCCCACGATGGTGATGACGCCGGTAAAGAGCTGCGTAAAGCCCTGCAGCAGGCCGTCACCCACCTGATCGACGTCGTTGACCACGCGGCTCATGAGGTCGCCGTGGGCATGGCCGTCGATAAAGCTGAGCGGCATGCGGCCGAGCTTGTCGCTCGCCTCCACGCGCATGTCGCGCACCGTCTCGTAGGACAGACGGTTGACGCAGTAGCCCTGCAGCCACTGGAAGGCCGCCGCGCCCACCACGACAATCGCGAGCTTGGTAACGAGCGGCAGCAGCGACCCGAAGTCCACCTGCCCGGCGGCAACGATGAGGTCGATGCCCTCGCCGATGAGGATGGGCGTATAGAGCTGCAAGATCACCGAGATGGCGGCGCTCACAAACGATGCCGTAAATGAAATGCGATGCGGACGGACGTAGCCCAGCAGGCGGCGAGTCACCGCGCCCACGGGGTAGCGCTCGGGGTCGCCGGGCTGACGCGGGCCGTCACCCAAGTCGTTGAGGTTATCGTTGCCGGACACGTTGGCCGTCATCGTGGCGACCGAACCGGAAGAAGTATACGGATTCATTTAGCAGCCCTCCTTTGCGCAGACGGATGCCGGGGCAGCCGGGGCGGACGCGGGACTTGGGGCGGACGCGGGCATCGCACTCCCCTGCTGACCCTCAAGCTCCTCGCGGCGAAGCTGCGACTGGCAAATCTCGCGATAGAGTTGGCAGCTTGCGTACAGTTCGTCGTGCGTACCCAGGCCCGCGACCGAGCCGTGGTCGAGCACGCAGATCATGTCGGCATCGCGAACGGTCGAGACGCGCTGGCTCACGATCACCGTGGTCATGGGGACACCCCTCGAAAACACCGGGGCTCTTCCTGCGAGTTCGCGCACCGCACGGCGCAGAGCCGCATCCGTCTTTACATCGAGCGCCGATGCCGAATCGTCCATAACGAGAATCTGCGGGTATTCCACCAGAGCACGCGCGATAGTCAGACGCTGACGTTGTCCGCCGCTAAAATTTTTGCCGCCTGCCTCGACGGGAGCATCGAGGCCGTCCGGCAGGTTACGTACAAAATCGTCCGCCTGGGCCGTCTCGAGCGCATCCCAAAGCACGTCATCCATAAAGCACGTCCTTTGACGCCATGCCAGATTGGAACGAATCGTGCCGCTCATGAGGGTCGCCCGCTGGGGGACCATGCCAATAACCTCCCTCAGTTGGTCAAGATTCCACGAGCGCACGTCACGGCCGAAAACGCGAACCGTTCCCGCCGACGCATCGTACAGGCGCGGGATAAGCGAGACGAGCGTGGACTTGCCGCTGCCCGTACCGCCGATAATGCCGAGGGTTTTGCCCACCGGCAGCTCCAGGGTCACGTCATTGACGGCGTTGGCGGCGCCCGCGCCAAAGGAGAAGCTCGCATGGCTCAAGCTCAGCGCGGGGACCGGAACAGCGTTGCCCACTGCGCTCGGCTCGGGCAGCGCAACCGTCTGGTTGCCCTCGTCGGTAATGCTCGGCACGCAATTGAGTACCTCGTTGAGACGCGACGCACTGGCGCTCGCCTTGGTAAAGACCACGACCAGGTTGGCGACATACACGATGGAGGTCAGGGTCTGCGTCATGTAGTTCACAAACGCCATGACCTGGCCCTGCGTGAGCTCGCCCACGTTGACCTGGATGCCGCCCACCCACAGGATGGCGCACACGCCCAGGTTCATCACCAAAAACGTGACGGGGTTGAGAATCGACGAGAGCTTGCCCACCGCGATTGCGACACGCGCCTGGTCATCGGCCGCCTGGGCAAAACGCTCACGCTCGTGACCCTCGCGCACAAACGCCCGGACCACACGAGCGCCCGAAAGTCCCTCGCGACAAATAAGCGCGATGCGGTCGAGCTTTGCCTGCAGCTGCTTGTAGTACGGGATGCAGCGCGCCATAACAAACCAAAACACCAGGCCGATGGCGGGCGTGCAAATCAAGAAGATCATGCCGAGCTTAAGGTCGATGGCAAGGGCCGCGACCATGGAGCCCACCGCCAGGAAAGGCCAGCGGATGAGCATGCGCACGCCCAGCGCCACGGCGAGCTGCACCTGGTTGACGTCGTTGGTAATGCGCGTGATGAGCGACGGCGTGCCAAAGCGATCGAGCTCAGCATAGCTCAGCTTGTTGATGTGCTGGTAGAGCGCACCGCGAATGTCGGTGCCCATGCCCTGCGAGGTGAGCGCCGCCATCTTTTGGCAGACGAGCGTAAACGAGATGCCAATCACGGCCATGGCGGCGAGCACCATGCCATAGTGGACGACGGCACTCACGTCGTGTGCACCGATACCTTTATCGATCATCTGGGCAATCACCAGCGGCGTAAGCAAGTCAAAGATCACTTCGATCAGCTTGCACGCAGGGCCGATCACCATATACCAGCGATACTTACCGCCAAAACGCCTGAGCAGCTCAATCATAAAAAGGCGCTCCCTATCATCATCTCTATTCAATCTGATTCATGATAGTACGGAGAACCCTGGAGATGCGTAAGCAACTCGTTACAGATGTAAGGGCAACGGTCACTAGCACCCAAGGCCCGTAGCCGCCAATGCTTTGGCAAAGCCAGCGAGTTCCACAAAGCACGGGATTGAATTGTTCAGATAAACGCGCCCTTACGGGTGATTTTTGGACGACATGGCCCGGCACCAAAAAGCGCCCGTGCGCTCGATGGATTCGGATGCCCGACAGAGGCTCCTTATGGCTGCTTCCTTCCGGACCTGACCAGATTCGGAACATGTCGTCATCCGAACCCATCGAACGCGCTAGGCGCTCGATATATCTTACCCGCTCCCGCCCGATGGGGCAAGGTAGCTAATTTGGGACGGGGCTTTTTTGACTACTTTTAGATGCGGCCAAGGTCGTAGGCTTGGGCGGCCGCTTCGCCGGCGCAGATGAGGTTGGTTGTGGCTTCCTGGGGATCGAGCGCCAGCTCAAGGCCCATGGGCTTGCGGCAGACCGGCAAAACCAGGTCGACGCCCTGCCCATACACCGCATCCAGGTTGTCGGCACGACCGCCCACGACGGCAACAACCGGCTTGCCATAGCGTTTCGCACGACGGGCCACGCCCACCGGCGCCTTACCGGCGGCGGATTGCTCGTCCATATTGCCCTCACCCGTTATGACCAAGTCGACATCGCGCACGCGCTCGTCAAACCCAATCAGATCAAGCACCGTCTCCACGCCCGAGCGCAGCTCCGCACCGAGCGCTAGCAGCGCGGCGCCCAGGCCGCCAGCGGCGCCGGCACCGGGCACACCGAGCACCGAGCCAAATGTCCGCACACCCTCGGGCACGCGCAACAACCCCTGAGCCCGTGCCTCGGCAATCGCCGTATCGAGCAGGCGGCCATAGTCGACCATCCAGCTGTCGTACCTGCACAGTACCTCGGCATCACCCGCCGGCAGACCCTTCTGCCCGCCAAACACTGCCAGTGCGCCTCGACGCCCCACGAGCGGATTCTCGACATCGGAAAGCACCACGACACGCGCGCCATTCAGTGCCCGAAGCGCGGGTGCCAAATCGATACTCGCCACGTGTTCAAGGCCCGCGAGACCTGGGGCGATATTGCAGCCGCACTCATCGACAAGGTGGGCACCCAGCGCCTGCAGCATGCCGGCGCCGCCGTCGTTGGTGGCGCTGCCGCCCAGACCAATATAGATAGTCTTTGCCCCAGCACGGACCGCACGGAGCAAGAGCTCGCCCACGCCATAGGTCGAAGCCGCAAGCGCCGCCGATTCCGTGCAGGGCGAATACCCAATACCCGCCGCCTCGGCCATCTCAATTACAGCCGACTCGTGCTCGCCGTCCACCAGCATCCAGGCAGACACGCGGTCGCCCAAGGGGCCTGCGACTTCACATGCCACGGCCTCACCGCCGCACGCGGCAACGGCATCGAGCGTTCCCTCGCCACCATCTGCCAGCGGCAGCGCGCTTACCTGGGCATCAGGCCACACGCGGCGCACGCCCTCGGCAACTGCCGACTCCGCCTGTGCACTCGAAATGCTGCCCTTAAAGGAATCAATCGCCAACAGCACACGACGGGACCGGCGCTGCACGGGGCCAAAGTCGAGCGTCTCGCCAGCGAGATCCCCAACTCCCGCAAGCGCCTCGGCGTGGGCGGCATGTGCCTCAAGATCGGCCCCACAACCGCAGCCAGCACCATCGGTGCCACGCAGCCCACTAAAATAACCGCTCAGCACCGCGCGGCACTCGTCTGCCAGCACGCCGGCGGTCACATTAAACCGATGATTCAGGCGCGAATCGGCGTTGAGGTCATATAGCGACCCCAGAGCGCCCGCTTTAGCATCAGCCGCGCCGTACACGCAGCGCCCCACGCGCGCGTTAACCATAAGCCCCGCGCACATGCAGCAGGGCTCGAGCGTCACGTAGACCGTGCAATCGGAAAGGCGCCAACGACCGAGCGACTGCGCGGCGGCGCATAGGGCCGCAAACTCGGCATGTGCCGAAGGGTCCTGGTCGAGCTCTCGGCGATTATGCGCCCGCGCGACGATCTCACCCGCGCGCACCACTACGGCACCGATCGGTACCTCGCCCACCGCCGCAGCGGCACGCGTCTCCGCCAGCGCCTCGCGCATGAACTTCTCATCGATTTCGGTGCCCGTCATCGTTCGCCTTCCCTGTTGCAAATCCAAAACGATGCTATCATTACGACTCACGGAGAGATGGCAGAGCGGTTGAATGCGGCGGTCTTGAAAACCGTTGAGCGCGAGAGCGTTCCGGGGGTTCGAATCCCCCTCTCTCCGCCACTCTTAGTGACTCACCGGCGTCATGGTCCGTTCGAACAGTGCATCGACCACGTCGGCGATTTCGGATCGGCGCTCTAGTACGTGGCCCGATTCCCACCACATGGTAAAGAGCCGAATAATGCCGCCGGCGACAAACTCAGATGTTGTCTCGAGCGATACGGGCGCGAGCGCGTCCTCGTCAAGCGCACTCATCACGCGCCCGCGTATGGAGCGCGCGATGCGGTCGCAAATCATACTGGTCAGCATGCCCGACATGCTGCTCGCCAAAATGTTATCCATGAGCTGCTCATGCGCCAGAATCAGATCCATGGCATCGGCGAACACTTCGTGGCGAAGCGCGCGCACGTCCTCGGCGCCCTCCGCGCCATCCGCATCGGCCCGCTTTTGCGGCAGGCCCGACATGAGTTCATCGATATAGAAGGCAAAGTAATCGTTTTTGTCGCGGAAGTGCTTGTAGAACGTTGTCCGACGAATCATAGCGCGGTCGCACAGCATGGCAACCGTCACGTCCTCAAACCGATGCTCTTCGAGCAGCTCAGTAAAGGCCTCGAACAGGGCCCGATAGGTTTTCTTGATGCGAAGGTCCATATGCATCGCCCTCCTCAAGGAAAAGACAGCGCTCACTAATCTGTCGCATATCTTACACCTGTATCGTCCGCCCCCCTGGCGAATGGCCTCACCTTGGTGGAAACATAACGCTTACCGGAAAGTTCGGTATCGCCAAAGGTTGCGGGTATACTAGTAGCGTTACACCAACGGCAGCCGGCGGAAGACGCCGCGGCCATTCGAAACGGAGACACCATGATTCCCGTCATCATCGGTATCGTTGTTGTCGTTGTGATTGTCTGCGCCATCGCCGGCATCTACAACAACATGGTCACCAAGCGCAATCGCATCGATAACGCCTGGCAGAACATCGACACGCAGCTGCAGCGCCGCAACGACCTGATCCCTAACCTGGTCGAGACCGTCAAGGGCTACGCCAAACACGAGCAGGACACGCTTGCCGCCGTGGTCAACGCGCGCAACGCCGCCGTGAGCGCCACCACGCCCGAAGCCAAGATGGAAGCCGACAACGTGCTGACCGGCGCCCTGCGCCAGCTCTTCGCCGTGGCCGAGGCTTACCCCGATCTTAAGGCGAACACCAACTTTATGCAGCTCCAGGCCACGCTCGAAGACACCGAGAATAAGGTGAGCTACGCGCGCCAGAGCTACAACGACTGCGTGCTTAGCTACAACAACGCCATCCAGACCTTCCCGGCCGTCATCTTTGCCGGCATCTTCCAATTTAAGGAGCGCCAGGGCTTCGAGGCCGCCGAAGCCGCCCGCCAGGCACCGACCGTCAAGTTCTAACAGATCCGCAGCGTATCCTCAATCGGGTATATGCATAAACCGCCCCGTCGAATGCATACTTCGACGGGGCGGTTTCCTTTGTCGCAAAGGTCCCCCTCAAGGCGCCGTGCATTTTTGGGAGTATTCAGCATAACCAAGAGCTTCGGGCGCCACGATAAATGCCAAAGACCGCGAATATCCCTGCAAATCAAACGCTGTCAGCCCATAACCCCGCCCATCATTCGTAGAAAACATCGAGAAATCCCGAATTTGCGCCCGAGGTCGGTATGCAGGGGCCTTCGATTGCAGAATACTCGCAAAAATGCACGTCGCCACCACCCCCACATGGCGCGAACCAAAACAAAAGCGCGGCCAAAAGGCCGCGCACCATCTTTAATTCAGATTAATTACTGTTCGTTGCGACATCGCCGAGCCCGCAGGGCGGAGAGCAAGTTCCCTCCCGGCGCATTCCGCAGGACGCAAGAAGCCCTCGCCGCACGAAGTGCGCAGCGAGGGCTTCTTGCATGTCCGAGGACGCGCCGGGAGGGAACTTGCTCTCCACCCGGGCAGGTAAGACGAATTACGCGACGGTGTAAACCCAGTTGTGCTTATCCTCAACAGCACCAGACTGGATGCCCGTCAGAGTCTCGCGGAGCTTCTTCATCACAGGACCGATCTCGGTGTAGCCAGCCGGGAAGGTCACAGTCTCGTCGGCACCGTAGACCTTGTTGTCGATCTCGCCGACCGGGGAGATAACGGCAGCGGTGCCGCACAGACCGCACTCAACAAAGGTGCCGGCCTTGACCTCGGCCCACTCGACGGGTCGCTGATCGACGGTCATGCCCAGGTCCTCAGCGACCTGAACGAGCGAACGGCGGGTGATGGAGGGCAGGATGGAGTCGGTGTGCGACTGCGGGACGACAAGCGTGCCGTCCTCCTTCACGAACAGGACGTTGGCGCCACCGGTCTCCTCGACATAGGTGCGGGACTCGGAGTCGAGATACAGGTTCTCGGCATAGCCCTCGCGGTGAGCCTCCATCGTGGGCTTCAGGGACATGGCGTAGTTCAGGCCGGCCTTGATGTTGCCGGTGCCGTGCGGTGCGGCGCGGTCGTACTCGGAAACACGCAGCTTGACAGGCTTGAGGCCACCCTTAAAGTACGGACCGACCGGGGTCACGAGAATGCGGAACGTGTACTCAGGAGCGGGAGCCACGCCGATTACGTCACCGGAGCCGATCATAAACGGACGCACATACAGGGTCGCGCCAGAGCCGAAGGGCGGAACCCATGCGGCGTTGGCAGAGACGACCTGCTTGACGGCCTCGACAAACTTGTCCTTGGGGAACGGGGGCATCTCGAGGCGCTGGGCGGAGTTGTACATACGCTCGGCGTTCATATCGGGACGGAAGCAGACGATGCTGCCGTCCTCGGCGGTGTAGGCCTTCAGGCCCTCAAAGACCTCCTGGCAGTAATGGAAGATGCCGCCGCACTCGGAGACATGCAGGGTGTGGTCGGTGGTCAGGCCGCCCTCGTCCCACTCGCCGTCCTTCCAATGGGCCTCGTAGCTGTAATCGGTCTTCATGTAGCCAAAGCCGAGGCTACCCCAATCGATATCCTTCTTCTCGACAGTCATATGTCGCTCCTTACATACACGGTTGCATACTCGCGAACCCGCACGCAAGGACCGAAGCCGGCCGCGTCGCAACGTCGCATACCCGGAAGCGTAGAGCCGGGCAGGACACGCGGGCAGCATCAAAGCCGATGGCGCGTCGATTCGCATGCAGGTGATTGTACTCCCCGCACGCCTTGGATAAAACGCTTTTCTTTAACTAAGTAAAGTATTTTCATTTGGCTTCAACGCAAAAGGCCCGTCATCGAATCCGATGACGGGCCTTGGAATTAACGTCCGAAAACAAGCTCGGACTAGGCGTTCTTTTTGCCCAGCTTGGCCTTAACCAGGCCGACCACGGTCGGGATAATCGACACGGCGACAATGCCCACAATCAGCAGCTCAAAGTGCTCCTGTACAAAGGGAATGCCGCCAAAGAAGTAGCCCAGCAGCGTAAAGACCGTCGACCAGGTAATGCCGCCCAGCACGTTAAAGATAACGAAGTTGCGCCAGTGCATGCCGCCCATGCCGGCGATAAAAGGCACAAAGGTGCGGATGAACGGGAAGAAGCGGCCGAGGAAGATGGCCAGATGGCCCCATTTATCAAGAAACGCCTCGGACTTCTCGATTCGCTCGGGCGTCATGGCCTTTACCTTGCCCGAGGCAATGATCTTGCGGCCAAAGAAGTGGCCGATCATAAAGTTGCACTGATCGCCCAGGATGGCTGCAGCCCATGCGGTGGCCAGAAGCGCCACGATGTTAAAGCCGCCATTATGGGCAAAGAAGCCCGAGGCAAACAGCAGCGAGTCGCCGGGAAGGAACGGGAAGAACACCACGCCCGTCTCGATAAAGATGATTAGGAACACGCAGCCGTAGGCCATAAGCGGGCCGGCGGCGATCCAGCTGGCGATCGCGGTGCGCGGGTCCTTAAGCAGCTCGGCGATAAAATTGATGAAACCCATGAAGTAAAACCTCTCAGTTGTGGGCGCGGACACGTCCAAGTTGACCAGTATACGGTTGCGATGCGAGCACGGGCCAAACCCCTCAAAAGTCTTACTTCATTACCAGCAAGTTTGCATAACTGACACTTGTCGCCCAAAGCAAAGCAAGATCGCCCTTCCTAATCCCTAGCGAATCGCTATACTTTATTGAATCGCATTGTCACGGCGCTAAGGGAGGGCGGCCGGTGAGCTTTATCAATACCATTCGTGAGGACATCAAGACCGTCCAGGCGCAAGACCCTGCCGCGCAAAATGCCCTGGTCATCTTCCTTTCCTACCCTGGCCTGCACGCCAAGTGGAACCACGTGCCCGAGCACTGGCTGTGGGAGCACGGCCATCGTTCGCTCGCCCGTGTGCTCTCGCAAATCACCCGCCACATCACCGGCGTCGAGATTCATCCCGCCGCGCAGATCGGCAAGCACTTCTTTATCGACCACGCCATGGGCGTCGTTATTGGCGAGACTGCCATCGTGGGCGACAACTGTGTGCTCTACCAGGGCGTCACGCTCGGCGGCACCGGCAACGAGACCGGCAAACGCCACCCCACCCTGGGCAACAATGTCACGGTGGGCACGGGCGCCAAGGTACTTGGCAACATCCACATTGGCAACAACGTCAAGATCGGCGGCAACTCGGTCGTCGTCAAGGACGTGCCCGACAACTGCACCGTCGTGGGCGTGCCCGGGCGCATCATCAAGCGCAACGGCTGCCGCGTGTTCGAGGAGAGCTTCGACGCCAAGCAGCATCGCGAGTACATGCCCGACGATGCCGCCGAGCAGAGCGCCCTCAACCGTCAGGGCATCACCGAAAACGCCCGCCGCGTCAAGGAACTCGAGCAAGAGGTGGCCGAGCTCAAAGCCCTCGTCGCCAAGCTCGTGGACGAACGCTAGGGCCGCGGACAACCGCCACAGCATGAACGCCAATCAAAACCACCCCTAAAAGGGGTGGTTTGCTCTTAGGGTATAACCCTTGGATTTCCGGCACGCGTCTAAAGGCGCCGGCCCTCACGGGGTTCGGGCCGCACTGCAGATTGACCCGTGGCGGGCCGGTCAAACCGGCGCTATTTACGCCCCGGCCCCCTGCCGAAGGGGTCCTCGTACTCCTTGACGCTCAGCCGGTCGATCGCGATGTCGGCCTTCTCCTGCTCCCGGATGTACTTCGCGATGGTGGCCTCGTTCAGGCCGACGGTGGACACATAGTAGCCCTCGGCCCAGAACTTCCTGTTGCCGAACTTGTACTT
>CDZQ01013723.1_pt1 | contig 46296 bp, 44 predicted proteins | sample 554831 | NCBI WGS metagenome assembly CDZQ01 (sample SAMEA3182112, study PRJEB8094) | gut metagenome | biome: human; feature: gut; material: Stool; isolation source: human stools | place: Canada | collected 2013-05-06 | reverse complement strand
TTACACGGGTGCTCATAAGAAAGTAATTTCAGAAATTACGATTATGGCATCTGTCAGACGGGGTTGGTAAAAGAGATAACGGGTATTCGGTGCAAAATCCGAGTACCCGTTATTTTTTTGCCCTTAACTGAAAGCAATAGATTTATTCACAGTTTTCGAGTATAATGAAACTATAATCATCCTATCCCAAACAATCCGAGATTTTTTCAAAAAATCTCAAAAAATTTTGGAAACATTGGAACAATTCAGTCCTTTTCATGCCATATATAGTAGAGGGCTATTTCAAAACGATTGGAGGTGACGCTTTTGGACAAGAAGAAAGGTCCGACAGGTTTCATTGTAGTGCTGCCCGGTGAGGTCATCGAGATACCGCAGGACAGCGACAAGTCATGGCTGACCCTATTTTATAGCCTACCGAGGGAACTTGCAGAAAAGTGGAAGCCAGCCTACGATCTGCTCCGCTGCCCCTATGAAGTTCTGAGGACGGACAAGTATGACCACATCGTATGTGATGATATGTTTAAGCTGCTTGTGTGGGACTGCTACGCATGGAGCGCATGGCAGTTCTTCCAAGTGAAAGACAGCAAGGGAAATTATCGTGACATACCCGGCAACTGGACGCAGTATGCAGGATATTTCCCTTTGTGGCGTTTGTCGTACAGCATTATCCCCTACATCCGAATGAAGTTTGAGCAGAACGGGCTCGGATTTCAAGAGCTTTACAACATCCCGCAAGGTGTGGAAGTGCCGTGGCTGACCTATCAGCAATTCAGCAATCTGATCGGCAATGTCACCGACATGGTTGTGGCAGAACAAGAATGGCAGCCCATGATTGACGCTATCTGGGAAAACAGGACCGTCGAAGACTACGAAACCACAAGCAGCACCGTCAAGACCGATTTCATGCGGAAGTGGCATCACAACCGTTCTGGTAAGCCGATCTCTCTGGATGAAATGATGGAGAGTGAGGACGGGGACATTTTCGATGTGGCAGACCCCCGCAGCGAGTTTGAGCAATCAGTTATTTCCGAAATGCAGGTAGCCACCTTTGCAGAGAGCACCATCACCGAGAAAGACCGGGAGATATTGAAGTTGCGTATGGAGGGTTACACCGAGCAGAAAATCGCAGATAAGGTTGGCTACAAGACCGCCAGCGCAGTCCATAAGCGAATCGCCAAGATCGCAGACGCTTATGAGGATTATGTGACAGCGGAATATCAGAAGTATTTGGACAAGTAAACAGACGAAGAAACGGCAGCAGTTACCCAAGTGGTGACTGCTGCTTTTTCATGCAAGAAAGGAGGATTTTATGAGCAGAGAACCATTTGAAACCATGCCCGATGTGATGGACGCAAAGCAGATTGCGGAAGCGTTGCAGATTTCCAAAGCGGGGGCATACAACCTTTTGAACAGCCCGGATTTTCCAACCTTACGGATCGGCGGGCGTAAATTGGTGATGAAAAATGAGCTTGTGGAATGGCTAAAAAGCCGCACAAACCGAAAAGCGTGAAAACACGGTCAAGAGCCGGAAAAGTAGCAAATCACCGGATAGCGTGAGCCGGAACATACTCCGCATCGTTTGAAGCGTTTCTATCGAAAAATCGCATCACTTTCCCAATTCAAGAACTGAGAAAAATTTGTGAAAATCAGGAGGTTTTATGAGAACAGGACTTACCAAGAGAGAAAAGACCACAGGCATCTATTTTGACGAGTATGGCAATATGATCGAGGTGCAGACCCACAACACCGATCTAAAAAAGCGGCTGACCGCATTTGCGAAAGAATATCCGCAATGCTGCCGCCAGATCGATGATGACGAGCAAGGCGGACTGACCTTTGAGATCGAAAAAGGCAGATTGAGCTTCCGGCTGACTGCGCCGTACAGTGAGGAACGAAAACAGGCGGCAAGTGAATGGGCGAAGAAGAACGGAATCAAAGGTTGAAAAGCTGTCGGCGTGTTTACCTGAAAAAGCTCTCTACACAATGAATATTTACAATTTGATGTTGATTGAAGTCATTCAAACTGCTATAATGATTATGGGTTAGTTTGCCCTACTCAAAAGAGAATATGGAATGAGAGGAGAGGTGCAACGATGAATCCCGTATTGAAATATCGTGGTGGAAAATCTCGGGAAATTCCACGCTTCTTACAATATATACCTGATGACTTCAATCGCTACATTGAGCCTTTTTTTGGTGGCGGTGCAGTATATTTTTATCTTGAGCCCGAAAATGCAATTATAAATGATGTCAACACTCGTTTAATGATATTCTATCGTCAGTTGCGTGACAATTATCCTGAGATGAGGGCGCAGCTTGATACTTTGCAACAGTTATATGAGGAAAATCAAGCAAGGTACAAAAGACTTAAAGCCCAAACACCAGACGAGCGTGTCCCAAATGATAATGAGGCGCTATATTATCGCATCAGAGAACTTTTCAACCACCCCGATGGTAGTTATCTTGATGGCGTGTTGTATTTCTTTATAAACAAGACCGCTTACTCGGGCATGATTAGGTATAACAACAGCGGCGAATATAATGTTCCGTTTGGTCGTTATCCCAATCTGAACACTCGACTGGTCACACAGCAGCATAGTGATTTATTGCAAGGCGCTGAATTATATAGTCTGGATTACAGCCAGATATTTGAAATGGCGCAGGAAGATGATTTTATATTCTTAGACCCGCCATATGATTGTGTGTTTAATGATTACGGAAATATTGACATGATGAATGGTTTTGACGAAGCAGAACACCGTAGGTTGGCTGCCGATTTCCGTAATCTCCCCTGCCGCGCCTTAATGGTAATTGGTAAAACTCCTCTCACAGAAGAACTCTACGGAGAATACATCTTCGATGAGTATTACAAAAACTATGCAGTAAATATCAGAAATCGTTTCAATAATGATAAAATGCACATCGTTGTAAAAAACTATTAGGAGTGCAAAATGGGAGTAATTAAAAGTAGTCGTACATTATTTTTTACTACTTCGCCCAGATCACCCAAAAAGTTAATCCCAGAAATCGCTTTGTTGGTGGATAACTTTTCTGGGCAAACATGGAGTGGCAATGAGCAAGTACAGGAAGAATTTGCCCGCACGCTCGCTGCTGCAACCACATTTGAGGGAGATACCTCTAAGAAGTATTCTGCATTTAGTGCACGAGATCGTATTACTCGCTCGCCGCAGGGATTGGGGTTTGTTGATCTTTCTCCAACAATTCAGTTGACAGAAGCAGGCGAATCTTTTATACATGGCAACAGACCGCATGAAATCTTTTTGCGGCAGCTCTTAAAATTCCAGTTACCCTCTCCCTATCACAAAGAGGGAAGTAAAATCAAAGGGACATTTTGGGGGCGTCCCTACTTGGAAATCATTCGTTTAATCCGTGATTTAGACCACCTGACACCGGATGAATTTAGAATCTTTGCGTTGCAACTGACGGACTATCGCAACTATGAAGCGGTAAAAAATCAAATCATTTCTTTCCGAGAAGAAAAGGAAAAACATAAGGGGCAGTATAAGCGATTTGTTGACGATGTTATAAATCGGGAAATATCCAAAATTTATTCTACCGAAATTGAATCCGGCAACATAGCAACCAGAGAATCAAAGACGAGCGATGTGCGGTCATTTATCAGCAAAGAAAAGCGCAACATGAGGGACTATGCTGATGCGTGTTTCCGCTATTTCCGTTTCACCGAAATGTTTGTTTCTGATGGTAGGTCGATACAGATCGCTCCAGATAAAATTCCAGAGATTGATTTTATTTTGGAAACTGTCCCGAGAGAGCCTACCTACATTGATGATGTAACTGCATTTAAGAATTATTTGTTTGACCCCGCACAGCCTCGTCTGTATACAGATGACCGCAGCAATTTAGAGGATACACTGATGCGTCATTTTTCGTATACTAAACGAGAGCTTTCTGAAAAGACAATCGAAGAGCTGAAAGATTTGCGTGATAGTGCTGTTCAAGCAAAACGGGCTGCAATTATTCAAAAGCAGACCGAGGAACTAAAGTCTTATGCGCTGTATCAAGAAGTCATTGATACATACAACGAGATTTTATCAGATGAGGTATACGATGCTCCCCTGTTCCTCGAATGGAATACATGGCGAGCCATGACTATGCTGGACGGCGGAACTATTAAAGGCAATTTCAGGATTGACGACGCGGGGCGACCCACATCAACAGCCCAAGGCAATATGCCGGACATTGAATGTGATTATGATACCTTTGCTCTTTCGGTTGAAGTTACCTTGCAGCGAGGACAGCGGCAATATGAATCTGAGGGAGAGCCAGTCACACGGCATTATGCTCAGTTGCAAAAGGCGACAGGAAAAACCACTTATTGCCTGTTTATAGCTCCGTCAATTAACAGAGCAACATGGGCACACTTCTTCGGCTTAAATCAGATCAGAAATATCGCTGCTTATGGAGGCAAGCCCAAGATTATCCCATTGGAACTTGATTCGTTTATGCGGTTGATTGAAAACTCCTATACAAGCGAAGGCATACCTCAACCACAAGATGTTCAGAAGTTTTTGCAGACGGCCATTGACGAAATAGATAATTCTACTGATGAAATTGATTGGAGCAATAGAATTTCTGCTTATGTTGATAAGTGGTTGGTCGCATAAATGAAATCCCTTTGGAACAAAGGGCGCACTTCTATACAGGGAGAAGCCCTGTATGTGCGCTCTGCGAGGCAGACAGCCCGGACTTCAATCGCCCGGGCTGTTTTGCGTCACTTCGTTCCGAACAAGGGGCTGCACCCCTTGCGACGCTTGCGCGTCTATCCCTGCACACTTTGTGAGTGGCACAATTTGCTGATGCAAACAGCGCCACTCACAAAGTTTTGAATATGTACCCATGACCGTTTACCGATTTTCGGTAGGCGGTCTTTTTATATTCCTACATCAAAATCAAGGAGGTCATACATGGTGAAAAAGCAGAAGACTATCCCACAACTGGAAGCCGAGAAAGCGGAAAATGAACGCAAGATCTCGCAGCTCCAACACAAAAAACAACAGCTTGAAAACCGCATCACCTACTATGAAAAAGGTGATCGGCGCAAGCGGGCGCACCACCTTATCACTCGTGGCGCAGCCATTGAAAGCATCGCACCGCTGACAAAGGTTTTGACCGAAACCGAGTTTTACGCCTTTGCTGAAAAAGCCCTTGCCGTCTTGGAGATTAAGGGCTTGCTCATGGAGGCGGTCAATGAACACAACCGAGCTGAACAGAAAGAGGGGTGTTGAGTATCGCACTATATCATTTTCATGTGACACAAATCAAGCGCAGCGCAGGACAATCCGCTATTGCGTCTGCCGCCTATCGCTCCGGCGAAAAGCTGCACAGCGAATACTACGGTGAGGACAGCGACTACACCAAAAAGGGCGGCGTGATTTGTTCGGAAATCCTGCTGCCGCCCTATGCCCCTCCCTCTTTCTCTGATCGGGAAACCCTATGGAATGAAGTGGAGAAAGCGGAACGGGGAAAGAAAGCGCAGCTTGCATACAGCTTTGACATTGCTTTGCAGAACGAGTTTTCCATGCAGGAGAACATCGAGCTTGCAAGGCAATTTTTATTGGAGCAGTTTGTGAGCAGGGGCATGGTGGTGGACTTCGCCGTTCACTCTCCCGACAAGGATGACGGCGGCATTTCCAATCCTCATTTCCATGTCATGTGTCCTATCCGTCCTCTGGATGAACATGGTAGATGGGGCAACAAACAGCGGCGGGAATATCTGCTGGACGAACATGGCGAGCGTATCCGTGATGAAGCAGGAAACTATGTATTCAACGCTGTGCCGACTACCGACTGGGGCAGTCCCGACACCTTGGAACATTGGCGGCAAGCATGGGCTGAACTGTGCAATCAGAAGTTTGCGGAAAAGGAATTGGACTGCCGGATTGACCACCGCAGCTATGAGCGACAGGGCATCGACCAGCTCCCTACTGTCCATGAGGGTGTGACCGTCCGAGCTATGGAAGCAAAGGGCATCCGCACCAACAAGGGTGATCTCAACCGCTGGATCAAGGCGACCAACGATCTGATCCGCAATCTGAAAAAGAAAATCTCTGCGCTGCTTGATTGGCTGAAAGAAGCGCATGAGGAATTGAGCAAGCCGCAAGTTCCAAATCTGGCGCAGCTTCTCAGCGAGTATTACACCAATCGTAACGCCGGGGCTTGGAGTCAGAAAGCAAAGATCGGCAATCTCAAAGAGTTCAACGAGATTTGCAATTATCTTATGCAGAATAAACTCACAACGCCGGAGGAATTGCAGGAGCGTGTGTCTATGCTGAGTGACCGCATCGACACTTTGAAAAACTCCATGCGTGGCAAATCCAACCGCATGAAAGAGTTGGACGAACTTCTCCGTATGGTGCAGTTTTACACTGAGGGTAAGCCCATTGCCGACAAATTGGCGACCATCAAATGGAAAGGCAAGCGGGAGCAGTTTATGTCCGAAAATGAAAACGCACTCCGCCTGTATCACATGGCAGAGCGCAAGTTAAAACCGCATTTCAAGGATGGCAAGCTGCCTATCACCGCATGGCGCAAAGAGCGTGACCGTCTGGAACAGGAGTACAAGACCGGGCAAGCGGAGCTTTCTCCCATCTATGCGGAGGTGAAAAAGCTCTGGCAGATCAAATACAAGGTGGAGCAGGTCATCCATGAGCAGGAGCGACAGAACGCTGTTACACGGCAGAAAAAACAAGAAATCGAACACTAATCTTTACACATTTTTAGGAGGCACTTATGAGCAAGAAGAAACCATTTGAACATGAAATCGACCCGGAGCTTTTGGCAGAAATCGAGGCATGGGAGCCGCAGGAGCATGACGAGCCGGAGGGATATTACTTCTCCAACCCCGACCCCTATCTTAAACCCACACCGCTGCCGCCTGACCATCCCAGACACAATTTCTGGTTTGACGAGGATGGACACATCCGTGTGAAAAATCCATCCGCTTTCTGGCTGCCGGAGTTCACCTTGCAGAAAGAGATCGGCGGCACGATCTACTCTGTCACAGGCACTTATGACGGAACGGAAACGCTGGATAAGAAAATGGAGCGTATTATGGCTGAAAAGTTTACAGAAAAGTTGGAGGATAGCGAATGACAAATTCACAGAATCTTGGTACAATAGAAGCAACCAATCCTGTACTGGCAGTTGCCCCTTTGAAGGAGGAAACAGAAATGTTACGGGCAACTGATAAAATCACCGCACTCTACTGCCGTCTATCCGTGGAAGATATGAAAGAGGATAAAAAAGGCGGCAAAGAAGATGTGTCAAATTCCATCCAGAATCAAAAAATGATCCTGCTCCAGTACGCTAAAGAAAATCGCTTTCCGAATCCGACCTTTTTCGTGGACGATGGGTACAGCGGCACGAATTATGACCGCCCCGGCTTCCAAGCCATGCTTGCGGAAATCGAAGCGGGACGAGTGGCAGTCTGTATTACCAAAGACCTATCCAGACTGGGACGAAATTCCTCGCTGACCGGGCTTTATATTAACTTTACTTTTCCAAAGTACAATGTGCGGTATATTGCCATCAACGACCATTTTGACACCATCGACCCCAACAGCACAGACAGCGATATTGCCGGTATCAAAAACTGGTTTAACGAATTTTTCGCAAAAGATACAAGCCGCAAAATCCGGGCTGTGCAGAAAGCAAAGGGTGAGCGTGGTGTACCGCTGACAACCAATGTTCCGTTTGGGTATCTCAAAGATCCGGCAGACAAAACCAAGTGGATCGTGGATGAAGCGGCGGCAATGGTAGTGAGGCGTATCTTCAAGCTGTGCATGGAGGGACGGGGACCGATGCAGATCGCAAAGCTCTTGCAGGAGGAAAAGGTGCTTAACCCCACCGCTTACAAGCGTAGGGCGGGCATCAAAACTCCAAGCCCCGAAACCGATGTTCCCTACCATTGGAACACCAACACCGTTGTTCACATTCTGGAACGGCGGGAGTACACAGGCTGTACGGTCAACTTCAAGACCTACACCAATTCCATCTGGGACAAGAAGCAGAGGGAAACGCCCCTCGACAAACAGGCGGTTTTCTACAATACCCATCCGGCGATCATCGAGCAGGAAGTCTTTGACAAGGTGCAGGAGATCCGGCAGCAGCGTCACCGCAGAACGAAAACAGGCAAGAGCAGTCTGTTCTCCGGCATGGTTTACTGTGCCGACTGCGGAGCGAAAATGCGGTACTGCACCACCAACTACTTTGAGAAGCGGCAGGATCACTTTGTATGCGCCAACTACCGAAGCAACACGGGAAGTTGTTCAGCGCACTTTATCCGGGCTGTTGTTCTGGAAGATTTGGTCTGGATGCACATGAAAGCGGTCATCTTCTATGTGACACGGTATGAGAATCACTTCCGGGCAGTTATGGAACACAAGCTTCTGCTGTCCAGCGAGGAAAAAATCTGTGCAAGCGTCAAGCGTCTGGAACAGGCGCAGCGGCGCATGGGAGAGCTCGACCGCCTGTTTATCCGCATCTATGAGGACAATGTGGCGGGACGCATCAACGATGAACGATTTTCCATGATGAGCAGAAGCTACGAAACCGAGCAGGAGCAGCTTAAAGTGGAAATCCAGACCTTGCAGCAGGATATTGAAGTACAGGAACGACAGATTGAAAATTTGGAGCAGTTTATCCAGAGGGTACACAAATACAAGGATTTGGACGAGCTTACCCCGTATGCTCTGCGGGAACTTGTTAAGGGAGTTTATATTGAAGCTCCCGACAAGAGCAGCGGCAAACGGCGGCAGAACATCCGCATTTCCTATGACCTTGTGGGCTTTATCCCGCTGAATGAACTGATGAAGGAGGAAACGGCATGACCGAAGCCATGCCGTTCCTGCAAAAATACGATATTACTTTCTTACGACCCCCGACCATTTGGCCGGGGGAATTTTATACTCTGTTCACAGGTCGCAGTCAGCGTAATCCTCGAACTCGTCGTCGCAGAAATGGGCGGACTTCCGTTCCTCTACCCTGTCGGCAAGATTATAGAAAAAGTCCATGAGCTTGTCCCAATACGCAATGAGCAGGCAGGCCGCAGTGGCCACTGTCAACCCCAACGCCACGCATTTTAATACAAAACGGGCGACTTTCATGTGAAGTCCCTCCTCCTGAAGATGGTAGTACTAGTGTACACGAACTGGGGGAAAAATACAATCCCCAATTGCAAAAAAATGATGCGGTCTTTACATTGCGTACAAAAACGGAAAACCGCTCTTGTATTTTTCCTGGAAATAGAATACAATATAGAAACGAATGAATACCAGCGATTCTCTTGCTACTCCCTGAAGAAAGGAAGGGTCCCATGAAGATACAAACCGACAAAGGTCAGATCCGCATTGGAAGCGAGGTCTTTACCAATATCACCGGTGCCGTCGCCACCAGCTGTTACGGCGTCAAGGGAATGGCCGTGCGCTCCAAGACGGACGGCCTGGTTCACCTGCTCCGGCGGGAATCCATGTCCAAGGGCGTCAAGGTCATTAACCACGAGGACGGCGCCGTCACCATCGAGTTGCATATTATCGTGGACAATGGTGTAAACCTGACTGAAATCAGCCGTTCGATTATGAACCGCGTCCAATATGACGTCACCCGCCTGACCGGGGTGGAAGTGCGCAGCGTCAACGTCTGCATCGATTCTATGGTGATCGGGTGAGCCTCCCCGGTCAAGAGAAAGGAATTAACGAGCTATGATCGACTGTATCGACGGGGCGTTGTTCCAGCGCATGATCGTCCATGCCTCCGCTGCCATCAACGCCCAGAAGCAGAGCATCAACGAACTCAACGTGTTCCCCGTCCCCGACGGCGACACCGGCACCAATATGTCCCTCACCATCGGCACCGCTGCCGCCGAGGCCAAGAAAAAGCCCTCCCGTTCCATCGGCCAGGCCGCCTCCACCAATGCCTCCGCCCTGCTACGGGGCGCCCGGGGCAATTCCGGGGTCATCCTGTCCTTGCTATTCCGGGGCGTAGCCAAAAGTCTGAAGGAGATGGACACCGCCGACGGTGTCGCCTTTGCCGCCGCCCTCAACGAGGGGGTCCGGGCCGCCTACAAGGCGGTCATGAAGCCCACCGAGGGCACCATTCTCACCGTCTCCCGCCTGGCCGCCGCCGCCGCATCCGAGGCCGCCGCCGAAGACAACCGCGCCGAGTTCGTGCTGGAAAAGGCCATCGCCGCCGGCGAGGTGGCCCTGGCCGACACCATCAATCAGAACCCGGTGCTGCAAAAGGCCGGGGTGGTGGACGCCGGCGGAAAGGGCTTTCTCATCATCCTCCAGGGGATGCTGGATGAGATGCGGGGTCTGCCCATTCCCGACGGCGCCGAACAGGCTGAGCCGGTGAAGGAGAAGGCGGACTTCGCCCATCTCAGCGACGAGGAGATCACCTTCACCTTTGACACGGTGTTCATTGTACGCAAGAACGACCCTGACGTGGATCTGGACCCCTTCCGGGCCTACCTCAACAGCATCGGCGACAGCCTGGTCATCGGCGAGGACGACGAATCCTTCAAGGTCCACGTCCACACCGACATCCCCGGCGCCGCCCTCACCGAGGGGCAGAAGTACGGCACCCTGGAGCTGGCCAAGATCGAGAATATGCGCACCCAGTACGAGGACATGGCCGCCGGCCGCACCCCCCAGAGCACCGACGACCTGGACATGGTGGAGGCCGCTCTGGAGGGCAAGACCGATCCCAAGGATGAGGAGCGCTGGTTCGCCCCGGCGGAGAAGAAGTTCGGCGTGGTGGCCGTGTGCGCTGGACCGGGTATGGCCTCCGTGTTTCGGGACCTGGGGGTGGACGGGATCATCTCTGGCGGGCAGACCATGAACCCCGCCACCGAGGACATTCTCCGGGAGATTGACCACACCCCTGCCGAGATCGTCTATGTCCTGCCCAACAACAAAAACATCGTCATGGCCGCCCAGCAGTGTGTCAAGCTGGCGGTGGACAAGAAAGTGGTGGTTCTGCCTACCAAGACCGTACCCCAGGGGGTGTCCGCCCTGCTGGTGCTGGACCCCGAGGCCAGTGAAGAGGACAACACCGCCGCCATGACCGAGGCCATCAGCCATGTGCATACCAGTGAGGTGACCTACGCCGCCCGGGACTCCGACTTCGACGGCTTTGACATCCATGCTGGGGACTATATGGCGCTTACCGAGGGGCAGCTGTTCGGTACCAACCAGGATCTGGACGCTCTGCTGGAAAAGCTGGCCCTGGCTGAGCCCCAGCAGCAGGCTGAGTTTATCAACCTGTACTACGGGCAGGACGTGTCCGACGAGCAGGCCCAGCACACCCTGGCCATCTTCCAGCGCTGCTGTCCCGACGCAGAGATCACCCTGCTGTCCGGCGGCCAGCCCGTGTACTACTATATGGTTTCTGCAGAGTGATCCACGGAAAAGATAATGTCTTTTCCGTAGGGCATTGCAGCCTGCTCCGGGCGTTTTGCGCGAAACGGACTTTGCTGTAACAGTATGCCGCAGCGGAAAATGGGTCATATTTTATTTTTCTGCAAGGCGGCAAACCCCTACGAGCTTTTTGGGCGCCCCATCCTTCATATGGGGCGCCCTTTTGCCTGCCCAGCCGCAAGGGATGGGAAAGCCCCCCGTCGGAGAAACCTCCAGCGGGGGGCTTTCATTCACCCATCGGCCATCACTGGATGGCGATGCGCTTCTGCTCAGGCAGCTTGGGCTGGCCGGCCTTGGGGAAGGTCAGGCGCAGGATGCCGTCCTCGAAGGAGGCGGTGACATCCTCGGGGCGGATGTCACCCACATAGAAGCTCCGGGAACACTGTCCACTGTACCGCTCCTGGCGGATGTAGCGGCCCTCGCCGTCCTTCTGGTCCCGGTCCAGGCCCTTTGCGGCGCTGATGGTCAGGTAGCCGTTCTCCAACTCCACATTTACCTCGTCCTTCTTGAAGCCGGGCAGGTCAATGTCCATCTCATAGCTCTGGTCCAACTCCTTCACATCGGTCTTCATCAGGTTCTTGCCGTGCTTGCCGTACAGCGGGTTGTGGTCCCCGAAAAAGCGGCGCTCAAACGAATCACCAAAGAAATCATCAAACAGGTTTTCACTCCAAATGCTGGGCAACATAAGTCATACCTCCAATTTATATCCATTCTTTTTTTACGGTTCATTTGTACCTCTCTGGGAGGCCCTCTCAGGTCTTCCCCCTCGGTACGATTATATCATACCACAAGAATTAGCACTGTCAAGCCAAGAGTGCTAAAATTAACAAAATCATTCATGTTTATTCACAAAATATCTTATTTTTAATTCAAAGTATATCATTTTTGTTTAATCTTAAATTTTACATAACTTTTTAGCTCTGCTTGAAAGAAGGGCAGGGCCGCCGAAGCGGCCCCGCCCTTCCAGAACAGGCTGGGTGCTATGATGTCCGCAGGAGGAAAACAGCGTCTCATACCTCCAGCCCGGCGGTATCGTACATGACCCGGGCGTGATTCTCCCGCAGGAGGGTGCGCTCCACCCGCACCCCGGTTCGGGGGTCCACCGCCTCCCGCCACACCTGCCCCACCCGGTAGACTACCCCATTTTCCCGGACGAAGCCATCCCCCTCTCCGTGAATGTGGTAGCGAAGGTCCTGTGGCCGGTCGGCGCGCAACTCCCCCCGGAGGTACTCCCCGTCCACCCATACCCGGAGCTGATAGGTGGCTTGGGTGTCGTTACGGAAGCGGTAATCCAGGTAGTTGTAACAGATGGAGGTCCCAGTGCCGAAGGGGAGCTGGCGGCCATAGTCGGGGAACAGGTCCAGGCCGTCGTGGTGGTGGTGCTCCACGATGGTCAGCGGGGTGTGGAGCACCATCCAGTGGATGAGATTGGTCATCTGGCACATACCGCCCCCCACGCCGCTGGACGGCGCCCCATTGGAGATGGTCAACCCCTTCCGGAACCCCCGGCGAGCAGTGGCGTTGCCTACCAGCCGCCAGAAAGAGAAGGTCTCCCCTGGCCGAATGAGCACTGCGTTGACCCAGGGCGCGGCCAAGGACAGGTTGACCGCCTTGTTTTCCTGGAGGCGCATATCCACATTGCCCAGCCGCCGGCGGATCAGGGAGCTGTGCTTATAGATGAGCACCGGCAGGGGCTTCTCCTGCCCCGTTCGGGCAAACCGGCAACCGGACAATCCGTCTTTGATCCGGCGCACCGCCCGTCCCTTCCAGGTGGAAATGCGGTAGGTCAGCGGGCAGATCTGGCAGAACAGCTTGCGGGCCATGGCGGCAACCTCCTTTTTCCCATTATACTGTTTCCGGCCAGCCCACTCAACAACAGTCCGGTGACAAATGCTGACAAAACATGGCCACGGATGGAAATACCATCCGTGGCCATGTTTTCATTCACTCAGATAGGCCTCTAACAGCTTCAGGGTGTTCTCCGCCCCCTTCACATGGCTGCGCTCATAGCCGTGGGAGGCGTACACCCCCGGCCCGATAAGCCCGTGGCGCACATCCCAGCCGGCGATCAGCGTGTCCTCCACATCGGAACCGTAATGGGGGTAAACATCCACGGCAAAATCCGCCCCGCAGCGCCGGGCGGCGGCGATCAGGCCGGAGGTCACGTCGTAGTGATAGGGGCCGTTGGAGTCCTTGGCGCAGATGGATACCTGGGTTTCCTTGCAGCTCAGGCCGTCTCCCACGCAGCCCATGTCCACGCTGATGGTCTCCGCCACCCCCTTGGGCACCGAGGACGCGCCGCCGTGCCCCACCTCTTCAAATACGGTGATGTGATGCCAGACCCGGCGGTTCAGGGCGGCTTTGCCCTCCACCACCAGCTTGGCCTGGCCCAACAGGATGGCCACGGACAGCTTGTCGTCCAGGAAACGGCTCTTGATATACCCTGATGGGGTCACGGTGGTCCGCGGATCGAAGCACACCACATCTCCGGTCATGATGCCCAGCGCTTCCACGTCCTGCTTGGTATATGCCTCTTCATCCAGCACAACTTCCACCGTGTCCCAGGTACGCTTGGCGGTGGAGTAATCTCCGTTGACGTGGACGGAGGCGTTCTTCAACTGGCAGGTGCCGGTATACACCTTGCCTGACCGTGTGACCACCCGGACGTTTTCCGCCTCGGCGTTGTTGGGGTTCATGCCCCCCAAGTTGGTCAGCCGCAGGCGGCCGTCTCCACCGATTTCCGCCACCATGGCCCCCAGAGTGTCCAGGTGGGCCATGAGCAGCAGGCTGTCCTCCTCCGGGGCCTCCGGGTTCAGGCAGACCAGCACGCCCCCCTTGGCGGTCATCTCAGGCCGGAACCCCAGACGGCGGTATTCTTCCAGCACATAGCTGGCAGCGGCCTTGGTGTAGCTGGTGGGGCTGTCGATCGCCAGTACCGCCTTGGCCTGGTCTACAATATATTCCATGTCAGGACTCATGAGAAAAACGCTCCTTTGCACACAAATGTTAGAATTATCTTACCACGAAACCGCCCCCGGCGCAAGATACGCGCCGGGGGCGGAAACACAAGGGGATAGATATTCTTTATGACCGGATTCCAGCATCAATATACCGAACGGTATGGTCCGATCCGAAGGTAAGGGCCGCGCGGTAGCGCTGGGTCAGGATCTCAATGACATAATAGGAGTCCACATATTTGACTTGGGCATAGCCGTTCTCCGGACGGCCGTTGGAGCCATACAGCGTCTGGGTCGCCTGTCGCTTCCATTCCCGGTTTTGCACCGGAAGCTTAGACAGCACGCTCTCGATGCTGTCTCCACTCTTGATGTCCCGAAAAGCGGCCAGATCCGCACCCTCGTCTACGCTGAGATCAGAGAGGACATACCGACCACCAGATCGCTTAAAATAATAGTTGACCGGGCCAGAGCGAAAAGACCGGCGTTCCGGGTCCTCTGTGGCGGCCATCTCTTCCTTCGTCCCTAAGAGCGCGCGCACCTCGTCCAAATCCATCCCCAGCCGCACCCCGTTGCTGAGAGCCAGCTCCTGGTCGGTCACCCGGGCGCCCCCCAGATAGGTCCGGTAGGGCTCGTCCAGCAGGCCGTAAAGGCCCTGATAGCCCAGGTCGTGGTACTGGGCGTACTCGGACAGGTGCAGGCCCAGGGCGGCGCAGAATTGGCGGGCCTCGTCATCAGAGCAGCCGGGCAGGATGTCGTTGAGGGTGGCCAGCTCCTGAGTGGAACGGTCGCTAAGCTCATAGGGGATGCTGTAGTCGTGGGCAAAGCCGGAGGTGTGGAAGAAGTAGCTCACCAGCTGCTTCACCGTGGCCTCCTCCACCGGGGTGGGAAGGTCTATGCCGAACTCGCCGGTATACCCGCCGGTGCATACCCAGTCGCCGTTTTCATTCCGGGCAAAGTCCCGGCCCAGATTGTAGACGTAATACCCGTTGGCGGTGGTGTACGGGCCTTCCTCGATCTCGTCCAGGCCGCTCCCCGCCTGCCAGTACCCAGCACCCTCCCCCATGGGGTCGATCTGGATATAGAGCAGGGTGCTGGTACAGAAGTTCTCCCCCTCGCCCCAGTAGGCCTGGGTCACGGTGGCGGAGCCCGGCTGGGCGTCCTCCGGCTTGGAGATCACCCAGTCCGGGGCGGCCCGCCAGGCGGCGGCCAGCTGTTCCAGGTATTGTTCCGCCACCTGCTGATAGTCGGTGACCGAGCCGTCCACGGTGGTCTCATAGGTGATCTGATAGTGCATCGCCTCATCCGCCCAGGCCAGCAGCCGGCGATAGGGGGTGTGGCTGTGCTCATACCGGGTCACGGCGGTCATCCAGGTGTCCTCCCCGTCCTGGTGGAGCAGCACCAGGTCGCTGTTCTCCCAGCACTGAATCCAGCTGTCCCCGTCGGCGGACTCCATGGTGATCGAGATACCCGAGGGGGACTGGCCCACAAAGGAGGTCTCCCAGTCGAAGCCCAGCATAAAATCGCCGGAACGGTCCACATTGTATCCGTTGTCCTGGGTGATGGCCAGGCGGGTGACCTCCTCGCCGTCATCCACCTCCAGATAGAAGTCCTTTTGGAAGGTACTGAGCCTGCCCATCCCCACAATGGCGTCGTACAATTCCTGGGCCTGCATGGCGGCGTCCGTCCCGGTGATGGCCGGGCCGATGTCGTCCCGGCCGGCCCCCTTGCCGGCGGAATACATCTCGCCGTAACCGATCCCAGCGCTGTCCAGCTCAAGCCATTGGTAAACGAAATTGACCGCCGTATTTCCCTCATCATAGCCTGCCGTGGTACTGCTGAATACCTCTCCGGCATCCGCCTGGGCCTGAAGCTGGGCGTAGTATTCCGCCGCCGTCAGATCAGTCTCTGGCAGAACATACATCGTGGGCTGTACCCCGTTTTCATCGGTATAAAACGCCCGCTCCACACACCAGATGCCCCCATCCCCCTGGGTGGCGGGCTGGGACAGCACCAGGGTCCAATAGGGCGCGTCCGGGTCGTCCGAGTCGCCATAGGGCCAGACGGTCACGTCGATGTGGTTGCCGCTGTAACTGAAGTCGTCCACAAAGGGGGTGTCGGACAGGTCGATGGGGGTGATGGCGTCGTCCGCCGCGAACAGGCCCTCCACCCACTCTGTCAGGGCGGTCGCCACCTGGTCATATCCATACACATCATCCACCACCACCCCGCCGTTGGCGTCGTCCAGCACATAATAGCTGGCGCTGTCCCGGCCAGGGAAGGAGAGATAGCCCACCGTCACATGGTTGTTGTACTCATCTTCAAACTCTCCCGGCGTGACCCGCTGGACTGTGAAGAAGCGGCTTTTTAGATAGTCGTTCTCCATCTCCTCCTCGTTGAACTCCGGGGTGTAGTAATAGGTGACGATCTCATCAGTAAAATGCCCTGTGACCACCGCTGTCACCTGGCCGGACAGCTCCTCCGGCAGGTCAAATAACACAGATGTTTCGAAGACAGCGTCGGCCTCTGCCAACCGGCAGAAAACCGCGCTGTTTTCCTGGGCGTTGAGGACGATCCACAGCTCCCCGTCCAGCACCAGCAGCTGGGTGGGATAGGCGGCGTTGGCCACCTCATAGGCCTGGATGGACTCATACGCGCTGAAGAAGTCGTCCAGGGCAATGTCGTAGCCGTCCGCGTTCCCATAGGTGGACAGGTCGAACTCCACAGCCTGATAGCCCGGGTCCTGGGCCGCGGGATCCAGATACCCGTCCTCCTTCTGGGAGGCACAGGTATCCGCCGAGATGGTGATGGTGCCCACGCCATCGGCGGGAATGGTATAAGACATGGCCATGGGGGCCACGATGCCGTTGCCCCGCTCCCCGTCCACCACATAGTCGCCGTACCACTCCTGGGACAGACTGTCCGCCTGGCCCCCCGCCCCGCCAAAGGCGCACCCCGCCGCCACCAGGGACACCACTAGGGCCGCCGCCAGGGTCAGGGCGGTCATCCGGGGCTTCTTGGCGATGAGGGTCACCCGCTGGCGGATACTGGTGAGGCTTCCGGTCATGGTGGTGGCGGTCTGGAACAGGGCGGAGGGGTGCCGCCCGGCGGCGATCATGTTCACCAGGGTGTGGCCGTAGGCCAGCCGCTCCCCCTCCCCCAGCCGCTGGATGGCGGAGGCGTCGCAGGCGGTCTCGCAGTCCTGCCGGGACAGGTAGGCCGCCGCCCACACCAGGGGGTTGAACCACTGCACCGCCAGGCAGGCACACCGCACCACCGCCCACCAGTGGTCCCGGTGGCGGTAGTGGACCAGCTCATGGGTGAGGATGTGGTCCAAGTGGCCGCTGTTCAGGGCGGCCCGGTTGAGGTAGATGGCGGGCCGCAGCAGCCCGGCCAGGCAGGGGGTGGACAGGCCGTCCACCACATACACCGGCAGGGGGCAGTCCATGGGCAGCGCTTCCGTATAGGGCACGCCCTGCCTCCGCAGCCGCCGGGCAAAGCGCAGACTGACAAAGAGGAACCACACTGCCACCAGAGCGATGCCGGCGTACCAGATGTAGCGCAGGAAGGCGAATCGGTCCCGGGTGACCTCCAGCTCCAGGCGCACATAGGTGCTGCCGCTGTCCGGGTCTCCCCCGGCCTCCTCCGCCGGCACCTCCTGGGCGTCCACCACCTCCACGTCGGTGATGTTCTGGGAGCCCAGCCAGCTCTCCCGCCGGACCCAGTCCATGTCCTCCAGGCCGTGGATGTCTTCCACGTCCGCCTGTCCAGAATGTTTGGAGCCATAGGTCTCCTCTCTCTGGGTGGCATAGCGTGCGTCCTCTACCGCTTGGGTCACCCCGGCGCTCTCCGCCAGGCCGGATACGGACACCGGCAGGTCGAACAGGGAACCCGGTACCAGGACACGAACCGCAGCCAGCAGCCACAGGGCGTACACCAGCCGGGGGTCCGCCCTGCCCCGCAGCGCCCGCCGCAGCAGCATCAGCACGGCGATTAGCACACAGGTGGACAGCAGCCACACGGTCATTTTGACTCCTCCTCTCCCTCCTCCGCCTGCCGCAGGATCTCGTACAGGCCGTCCAGGTCGGACTGAGTCAGGGAGTTCTGCTGGATGAGGGTGTTGACCAGCAGGCCCACGCTGCCGTCAAAGGCTTTGTCCAGCAGGGTGCGGGTCTCGGCCAGGGCGGTCTCATCCCGGGATAGGGCCGGGTGGTACACCCGTGCCTTGCTGCCAGCCTCATGGCGGATGAGGCCCTTTTCCTCCATGCGCCGGACCATAGTGGCAGTGGTGCTTTTGGCCCAGCCGGGGGGCTCCTGCCCCAGCTGACGCACCAGCTCCATGACCAGCCACTCATTCCTGCTCAGCGTAAACCCCGTATGCTTCATCCTTCATTCCTCCATCGTATGACATCTGTCACATATCTATTTCCAGTATAGTTCAAAGGTTTACATGTGTCAACTATAATTTGCCGCCCCATCGGCCTTTTCTGCCAATGGAGCGCATTTGGCCGGACCGCGGTACGTACCCCTTGTGGACAAAACGTTTTTGGGCTATAATGTGAGATAGATATGATTTTTCAAATAAAGGAGGCCCCGCAATGCAACTGCGTGTTTTGGCCGTGGGAGACGTGGTGGGCGACTGTGGTGTGGAGTTCCTTCATCGCCATCTGCCTGCGCTTCGCAAGCTCCATGAGGTACACTTCACCGTAGTCAACGGAGAAAATGCCGCCTGCAACGGCCTGCTCCCCCGTCAGGCAGAGGAAATCTTCGCCGCCGGAGCAGATGTAATCACAATGGGCAATCACACCTGGGATAAACAGCAGATCACGGCCTATATGGACAACAGCCGCTACTTGATCCGCCCGGCCAACTATACCCGCCGGGCCCTTGGCCGGGGCTGGGGAATCTTTGACGGTCCTCGGGGCCTGCGCATCCGTGTGGTGAACCTGATCGGCCGGTGTGAGATGGACGCCAACTTTGACAATCCCTTTTTCAAGATGGATGAAATTCTCGCCCAGGATGAGGCGGACGTCACCCTGGTGGACTTCCATGGGGAGGCCACCAGCGAAAAGGGGGCCATGGCTTGGTATCTGGACGGCCGAGTCCAGGCTCTGTGGGGCACTCACACCCATGTGCCCACCGCCGATGGTCAGGTGCTACCCCAAGGGCTGGGCTTTGTCACCGACCTGGGCATGACCGGGCCGGCTCAGTCGGTCATCGGTATTCGGCCGGAGCAAGCCATCAACCGTTTCCTAGGGGGGCTTCCCCAGCGGTTCCAGCCCGCCGACGGTCCCCAGAAACTCAACGCCGTGCTGTTCACCATTGATACCGCCGCTCGCCGCTGCACCCAGGTGCAGCGCCTGGACATCGTGGAGTGACGGGGCTTATGCTGAACATTCTTCATGCCGCAGACTTCCATCTGGACTCCCCTTTTTCTGGCCTGACGGCGGCTCAAGCCGCCCAGCGCCGTCAGGAGCTGCGCCAGCTCCCCGCCCGGCTGGCCCAACTGGTCCAAACAGAACAAGCGGATCTGGTACTGCTCCCCGGCGATCTGTTCGATGGGGAGCGGGTTTATCCGGAAACTGTGGCCGCTTTGGCCCAGGCCCTGGGGGAGATGGCTGTCCCCGTGTTTATCGCTCCAGGCAACCATGACTTTTACGGCCCCCAGTCCCCCTATGCCCGGGTGAACTGGCCTGGTAACGTACATATCTTTACCACTCCTGACTTGGAGTCGGTGGAGCTGCCTGATCTGAACTGTGTGGTCCACGGCTGCGCCTTCACCGCCCCCCGGCGGGAGGACGACCCGCTGACGGGCTTTTCCGCATCTAAGGACGGGAAACTCCACCTGCTCTGCATCCACGGAGAGGTAGCCCAGGGCGGCTGGTACGCCCCTATCGCCCCCGCCTCTCTGGCCGCCTGTGGCGCGCGATATGCCGCCTTGGGCCATATTCACGCTGCTACCAGCGGCAAGCAGGGGGACACACTCTGGGCCTATCCTGGCTGCCCAGAGGGACGGGGCTTTGACGAACTGGGAGAGAAAGGCGTACTGTGGGTCCAAGTAGACGGAGATGCCGTCTCCACACGGTTCCTTCCCGTCTGCCGGCGGCAATATCGCGTCGAGGCGGTGGGTCTCAAGGACTTTGAGGCCGTTCTCCCCGTCCAGCCCTCCCCCGATTTGGTGCGCTTTCGCCTTACTGGGGAGAGCGAAAGCCCCCTGAATGTGGAGTCCCTAACTCGGTTGGCCGCCCCCCAGTTTTTCCATGTGGAGCTGCGGGACGAGACTACGCTGCCCCAGAACTTGTGGGCCCGGAGTGGGGAGGACAGCCTCACCGGGCTGTTTCTGCGCCGGATGAAGGCCCTGCTGGATGGGGCTGGCGATGAGGAACGTCCTCGCCTGCTGTTGGCTGCCCGCTTTGGCCTGGCCGCTTTGGAAGGAGGGGAGGATCCCCGCCCATGAAGATCAAAAAAATGACCGCCACCTTCGGTGTCTTGGACCATGCCGTTCTCATCCCCGGAGAGGGCCTGACCGTCATCACTGCTCCCAACGAGGCAGGTAAATCCACCTGGGCGGGCTTTCTCAAAGCCATGTTCTACGGCATTGACACCAGGGAGCGGGACAAGGCCGGCCACCTGGCGGACAAAAACCGCTATCAGCCCTGGTCGGGCGCACCCATGGAGGGAGAGCTCCAGCTGGAGTGGGAGTGCCAAGACATTACCCTGCGCCGTTTTGCCGCTAAGGGCAGCCCCTTCAGCGGGTTCGAGGCGGTATACACCGCTTCGGGGGATCCGGTGCCCGGCCTCACCTCCGCCAACGTGGGCGCTGCCATCTTGGGTGTCGGACGGGAGGTATACCTCCGCTCTGCCTTTGTGGGACAAGGGAAGGCCGCCGTCACACCCAATGGAGAGCTGGAAGCCCGCATCGCCGCCCTGGCCACCTCGGGACAGGAGGACGTGTCCTACTCCACGGTGGAGCGCACCTTGAAGGACTGGCGCAACCGCCGCCGGGCCAACCGCTCTAACGGCCTGCTGCCCGAGCTGGAGGAGGAACTGGCCCAGGCGGAGCAGGCCCTCCAGGACATGGGGCGCATCCGCGCCCAGGCCCAGGCGGACCAGGAGCGGCTGGCCTCCCTGGAGGCAGAACAACAGCGCTTGAAGGACGACGTGGCCCTGTGGGACCGCATCGAGAAGCATGACCTGAACCGCCGGTACGGCCAGGCCCTGGCTGACCAGGAGGCGGCCCAGGCCGCCCTAGATGCCCTATCGCCCCCTGCCCCGGAGATGGATGGCTGGACCGCCCAGGAGGCCAGGGAATGGGCCCAGCAGGAACAGGAGCAGTACCAAGCGGCGGTGGATGAGCGCAGAAAGCTCCAGGAGCAGCGGGACGCCATCCAGGCTGCCAGCCAAAAGAAAGCGCGCATCGCCGTCATTCTGGCTGCCGTCCTAGCGGCAGCCGGCATTGTGCTGGGCGTGCTGGGCGGCCTGGGCCTGGCAACGCAGCTTCCGCCGGAAGTCTGCTTCTATACTCTCCTGGCCGCTTTTGCCGCCCTTATCTGGCGCAACCGCACGTTGATGGACGCCCAGCGCAAGCTGGACGGACTGGAGCTGCCCGATCCGCCCCAGTCTCAGGACTGGAGCGGTCAGGCCCAGGCTCACGCCGACTACCTGGCCCGACAGGAGCGGCTGGAACTGGAGCTGCGCCACGCCAGCCAGCGGGTGGACGACTTGGCCGCCCAGGGGGGACGGGCCTTTGACACACTGGAATATCTGCCCCCTCCTGCCCGAAGCCGGGTGGACACCGCCGCCCGGCTGGCTCGGGTGGAAGCTGAGATTGCCCAGCGCCGTCAAGTGCTGGCTCAATCCCAGGGCCGCCTGGAGCAGCTGGGAAACCCGGAAGAAGCGCAAGCCAGAGCTTCCCAGCTAGAAGGGCAGCGTCTGGTCCGGCTGGAGGAATACGACGCGCTGGAGCTGGCCATGAAAGTCCTGTCGGACGCCAACGACGAGCTGCGCCAGCGCTTCTCCCCCGCTCTCAACCAGGAGGCAGCCCGTATCCTGTCCGCCCTCACCGGAGGGCGGTACCAGCACCTCACCCTGAGCCGGGACTTCTCCGCCCAGGCCGGGCCGGGGAACGCCCTGCCCCGCTCTGCCCTGTACCTGTCCGCCGGGACCCTGGATCAGCTCTACCTGGCCCTCCGGCTGGCCATCTGCCAGCTCACCCTGCCCGGGATTCCCTTGGTGCTGGACGACGCGCTGGCCAATTTCGACGATCAGCGGCTGGACCTGGCCCTGACCTTCCTGGAACAGCTGGGACAGCAGCGGCAAGTCCTGCTCTTTTCCTGCCAGCACAGGGAGGAATCCTGGGCCTGTGCCCACCAGATCCCCGCCCTCACCCTAGGTGGAGGCAGTCAACACTGAGAAAGGGGAACGATTATGGAATATCCCATTCAAATTCTCATCATCGACGCCCAAGGAGGTGGCGTGGGCCGGCAACTGGTGTCTGCCGTCCGGCAGGCCCTGCCTGACGCGGCAGTCACCGCCGTGGGCACCAATTCCGCCGCCACCTCCGCTATGCTCAAGGCAGGCCCGCACCGGGCCGCCACTGGGGAAAACGCCGTAGTAGTGGCCTGCCGTACGGCGGACATCATCGTGGGTCCCCTGGGCATTGTCATCGCCGACGCCATGCTGGGGGAGGTCACTCCCGCCATGGCCGCCGCCGTGGGGCAGAGCCGGGCCAAGCGGGTGCTCATCCCCTTCAGCCACTGCGACAACATCGTGGCCGGAGTCCCGGAGCTGGCCACCGGCGCTCTCATCCAGTGCGCGGTCCGCTCTGTCACCGCTCTAGCGGGCGAACTGGCCGACGGCCCACTGGAGTCGTCCGAAGGGAGGGCCTGACCATATGCTGGCCTATACGTATCTCGCACCAGGGGCCTTTCAACTGCTGGACAAGCCAAAGCCCGCCCTCCGGGACGACCGGGACGCCATCGTCCGAGTCACCTTGTCCAGCATCTGCACCAGCGACCTGCACATCAAGCACGGCTCTGTGCCCCGGGCCGTGCCCGGGGTCACCGTAGGTCACGAGATGGTGGGCGTGGTGGAAGAGGTTGGCTCTGCTGTCTCATCTGTCCGGCCCGGAGACCGGGTAACCGTCAATGTGGAGACGTTTTGCGGCAGCTGCTTTTTCTGCCAACACGGCTGGGTCAACAATTGCACGGACGCCGAAGGCGGCTGGGCCTTAGGCTGCCGCATCGACGGCGGCCAGGCGGAATATGTCCGGGTGCCCTATGCCGACCAGGGGCTGAATCAGATTCCCCACTGTGTCACCGACCGCCAGGCCCTGTTCGTGGGGGACATTCTGGCCACCGGCTATTGGGCGGCGGACATTTCAGAGATCCAGGCCGGGGACACCGTGCTCATCCTGGGAGCGGGTCCCACGGGGATCTGCACCCTGCAATGCGTGCTGCTCAAGGAGCCAGGCGCGGTCATCGTCTGTGAGCAGGATCCCTTGCGCCGCTCCTGGCTCCAGACCCGCTATCCCCAGGTGGTAGCGGTGGGGCCGGATCAGGTGTGGGACTGCGTCATGGCCCACAGCGCCCATGGCGGCGCGGATGTGGTCCTCGAGGCGGCCGGAGGGGGGAATTCCTTCACCACCGCCTGGCAGTGCGCCCGGCCCAACGCCGTGGTAACGGTGGTGGCCCTGTACGACGGGCCGCAGGTTCTCCCCCTGCCCGATATGTACGGCAAGAACCTGACCTTCAAGACCGGGGGCGTGGACGGCTGCCGCTGCGGGGAGATCCTGGACCTCATCGCCGCAGGCAGGCTGGACACCACCTCCCTCATCACCCACACCTATCCCCTGGCGGACATCGCCGCAGCTTATGAGCTGTTTGAGCACCGCCGGGACGGGGTCATCAAAGTGGCGGTGGAGCCATAGAAAACCCGATTCGCCCAAAACTTGAAAGTCCATTTTATCGGACATCTATTCCTGTATTCTCTAGGTACAGCAACAGGAAAGGATGTGTCCGGCATGTATGAACTGGAATTTGTAAGGGGCCATGTAGAGGTCTATCTCGACGGCGCGTTCTGCTTTTCTGCGGACACCCGTGGAGAGGCGGAGGCAGAGATCGCCCTGCTCACCGCCTGACGGCAAGCCCGCACGCTCTGCGTCAGGCAGAGCGGTCCTATAGCGCAAAGGGCAGGGTCCGTGGGAAGATTCTCGCGGACCTATCTTGTTGGAATTTCCCCTATCAGAGTCGTTACAACGGGAAACGCCCCGCCGGAATTACCCGGCGGGGCGTTCCCCGTTATCGAGAGATACAGGAGGTAGAAAAGAGAAATCAGTTGAAGAAGTAGTCCCAGGGGTTATAATACTGACCGCCTTGCCCGTTCTGACTGCTTGTCTCCTGGGGAGCGGGATCCTGCTGAGTATTGTTTTGAGCAGTGGTCTGCTCGTCAAAGGTGAGAGTCAGCTCCACATACTGGCCCGAGCGGTATACGGTCACGGTGACGGTATCCCCCGCCCGGTAGCTGTTTTTCACTGTGGTGAGCTGTGACACGCTGGTGATATCGGTATCGTCAATCTTGGTGATAATATCTCCAGGTTGAATACCGGCGGTTTCAGCGCAGGAACCCTCTTCCACATCGTTCACATAAACACCCTCAGGCCAGCCGAAAATCTGCGCATAATCATCCGTATCCTGCGGATTCAGGATCCCCATGTAAGGCCGTCCGGTCACATAGCCGTACTGCATATAGTCGGTGATGATGTCGATGACATCGTTGATGGGGATGGCAAATCCGATGCCTTCGATGGAGGCGTCCGTGCTGCCGTCATTGTTGGACAACTTGGCCGAGGTGATGCCCACCACACGACCGTATTTGTCAAACAGGGGACCACCGGAGTTACCGGAGTTGATGGTGCAGTCGGTCTGGATCATGTTCATGACGGTACCGTCACTCATGGTGACAGAGCGCCCTACTCCGGACACATACCCGGAGGTCTGGGAGAAGGAGTAGCTGCCCAAGGCGTTGCCGATGGTGGACACCTGCTCACCCACCACCAGGTTGTCGGAGTCGCCCAGCACCACGGGCTTGAGACCGGACACGTCGATCTTGAGCACCGCCACGTCGTTCAGCTCCTCGCCGCCGATGTAGGTGGCGTCATAGCTCTCGCCGTTGTTCAGGGTGACCTTGATCGCAGATGCGCCATTGATTACATGGTAGTTGGTGACGATGTAGCCGTCCTCACTGATGACGAATCCGGACCCGGCGGAGACGCCCTGGTACTGCTGCCAGCCCTGCTGGACCATCACCTGGGCATTGATATTCACACAGGAATCCACATAGGAGGCGTAAATCTCTTCCAGACTCATCTCCTTCAGACCGTCCGCCTGCTGGACATTCACCTGAGTGGTGGGGGTGTTGTTCTGATAGATGGTGGTGGAACCGGACGGCCCACTGAACAGAGCGTTGAAAGCCGCCGCGCCGCCCACGCCTGCGCCGCCGCCCACCAGGGCGCAACACAGCACCAGGGCCACCACCTTACCCGCCCCCTTATGGCTTTTCTTGGGTTTGCGCTGAGGCGCTTCAGGCCCGGAATCCGGGTTTGACTGGGGATTGGAATACTTGTAATGATACGTTCCACTGTCGCTGTCCCAGTTGGCGGAACCGTTGTTATTTTGGTTGTCGTAAGGATACATAACACTCACTCCTTATCTGTTTGTGAGTATAAGATACAATGAAAATATGTCTGTATTATGACCTAGCTCCAAATTGATTTTAAACTTTGGCTGAAAAAAAACTGAAAATCCGGTTCAAGCCGCTCACGGGCCGTCCGACGGATCAGGGGCGCCGCCCTTTAAAATGGCGGTCACATCCCGCACCGCCAGGCGTAGGTCGGCCGCCACCGGGCGAAAGATGCCCAGCTTGACCAGGTTGATGCAGACCAGCAGCAGCAGCGGCCCCACCACCATGCCCAGCACACCCGCCAGCCTCATCCCCGCGTAGATTCCCACCAAGGACAGGATAGGGGAAAGCCCGGTCTGTCCGCCCAGGATCTTGGGCTCCCCCACCTGGCGGAAGAGCACAATCGCCCCCCAGATCACCATGAGTTCGATGGTCTGCCGGTAATCGCCCGTAATCAGATCCACCGCCGCCCAAGGCACCATGACCGTGCCCGCACCGATGATGGGAATAAAGTCCATCACCGCCAGTACGAAAGCCAGCAGCAGGCTGTATGGCTGGCGGATGATGAGAAATCCTGCCGTCAAAATCGCAAATACCCCCAGAGACAGCAGCAGTTGGCTTTTTAGATACCCTCCGAACGCCTCCATGAAGATACGCCGCACCTGGCTTCCGAACTGCCGCAGATTTCCTGGAAGTTGATCCGTGAACAGGTAGCGCAGCCTTGGATAATCGCTGGTAATGAAATAGCTGGCCATGAGAAACGCCACCACAGCCACGGCAAAACCTGGTATGCCGGAAACCAGTCCGGTGGCCCAGCTGGCCAAGCCTGCAATCTGGCTGGACAGGTCCAGGCTCTCCAGCCAGCTGGCCAGCGCCCGCACCAAGTCGTCTCCAGTGGCCACCAGGCTGTTTGGAAGGATATCCCCCAGCCGGTCCAGCCAATGGCCCACGTTGTCCACCGTGGCCATCAGGCTGTCCAAAATCGGCTGCCAGTTGTCAAACAGGGAGATGACCTGGTTGACTAGCGCCCAGCAAAGTCCATAACAAAGTCCACCCACGGTGCCAAACGCTAAAACAAGCACCGCCAGGGAGATAACCTTTCGGGATATGTTCAGCCGGTTTTTCAGCCACCGCACCACTGGATTGAGCAGCCAGGCCAAGACCAGGGCCAGCACAAAGGGCATCAGCAGGGATACCAGCGGCACTGCCACAAATACTGTCAGCAGCACCGCCCCGATAACCAGCGCGGCCCGAATTCCCAGCCGCAGCCAGAGTTGTCCCCGCTGGGGCCAGGTAAGCAGATCCGGATTCATCTTAGGCACTACCTCCTTTGTCAAGGGCGGTCTACACGCTCAGCACACCATTTGGGCCAACAGGGCTACCATGGGAAGGGTGACCATGGACAGCAGGGTGGACAAAGTCACCAACTGCGCGGCGGATGCGGTATCCTGGCCGAACATCTGACAGAACATGCTGGTGGTGCCGGCGGTGGGGCAGCCAGCCAGAATCACCAGCGTGAGGTACATCATAGGATCCAGTCCCAGGGGGAACAGCGCTACAATGGTCACCAGGGGCATCACCACCAGCTTGAGAGCCGCAGCCCCATATAGCCGTCCAGCCCGGAAGGTGGCCGCCAGATCGGCTCCTGCCATCTGACCGCCGATGACCACCATGGCCAGGGGCGTATTCAGTCCGCTGATGTACTCCACTGCCGACCGCACCGGTCCAGGCAGGGCCACCCCTCCCACAAAGAGGGCCATGGCAATGGCAAATCCAATCACTCCGGGGTTGAGTACCGCCCGCCGGAGGCTTCCCTTCTGTCCCATAACCGTGACGCCATGGGTCCAGTTGGCCACATTGAACACTGCGATGCCCATGGCACAGTAGGGTACCGCTCCCTCCCCCAGCACCGACATGACGAGAGGCAGTCCCATAAACCCCACATTGCCATACACAGTACCGAAGCGCAGCGCTGCCCGCGTGGGGGCGCTCTGCCGCGGGAACAGAAAATGGGCCGCCCCACCAAACACCACATAACTGGCTGCCACCAACAGCAAAGCTTGGCCCATTCCAGCCAGAAGCTGGGTGGAACGCTCTACCTGAAGGGCATTTATCACCGTGCAGGGGCATACCACGGTCAGCAGCAGCCGCGACAGCTGAGACAAGGTATCAGAATACAGCATCCCCCGTTTTCCAAAGAAAAAACCCACGCCCATCATGAAAAATAGGGTGACCACGCTGCTGGCCACCACCAGAAAATCCCCCAGCATATCCGTTCCCTCTTTCTCTCTTGCCAAGTATGCTTCCCAGCACATCTTAACTATTATAATGTACGCGTTTCAACGCTGCAAGAACAAAAAAGGGAGCTTCCGTTTCTTTTCCCCTTAGGCCCTGCGTTGACAAGAGCAGGTCGCTTCCGCTATACTATTATAAAATAGCAATGAGAGATCAACGAAAAGGAGCATTACTTTCATGGATCACAAAAGATTTGAAAAGGGGTATCTCCCCCTCTTTCTGTCTTATTACAAACCGCATTTGAACCTGTTTCTCCTGGACATGTGCTGCGCCCTGGGTATCGCCCTGGTGGACCTGGCCTTTCCCTATGCCTCCCGTATGGCTTTGAATGAGCTGCTTCCCCAAAACCTCTTTGGGGCCTTTTTCGCCGTCATGGCGGTACTACTGCTGGCCTACGGCCTGCGGGCGGGGATGAACTATGTCGTCACCTACTGGGGCCACATGATGGGTGTGCGCATCGAAGCGGATATCCGAAGGGACCTGTTCTATCATATGCAGGACCTGTCCTTTTCTTTCTATGATAAAAACCGCACTGGTCAGTTGATGAGCCGGGCCACCAACGATCTGTTTGAGATCACGGAGCTGTCCCACCACGGTCCGGAGGACTTGTTCATCTCGGTGGTCACCTTGGGAGGCGCCTTTGTACTCATGTGCACCATCCAGTGGAAGCTGGCTCTCATCGTGTTCGCCGTGGTGCCGGTGTTCGTGCTGTTCACCATCTTCCAGCGGCGGAAGATGGTGAGGGCCTCCCTCCAGGTCAAGCAGAACATGGCGGGCATCAATGGCCAGCTGGAGTCGGCCATCTCGGGAATGCGCACCGCCAAGGCCTTTGCCAACGAGGAGCAGGAGGGGGAGAAGTTCCGGGCATCCAACGACCAGTTTAAAGGGGCCAAGCGGGGCTACTACAAGGCGATGGCGGGCTATATGGCAGGGCTGGAGTTTGCCCTTCCGGTGATGAACGTGCTCACCATTGCCGCCGGCGGCTTCTTCATCATGCGCGGTGAGATGGACCTGGTGGACCTGGTGACCTTCTCCCTGTATATCTCCACATTCCTCACCCCGGTGCGCAAGCTGGCCGCCTTTGTGGAGCAGTTTCTCAACGGTATGGCGGGCTTCAAGCGGTTTGTGGAGCTGATGCGGGTCGAGCCAGAGGTAAAGGACGCCCCAGATGCCCAGGTCATGGGCACCGCCAAGGGGGACATTTCCATCGAGGACGTATCCTTCGCCTACAACAATGGCGAGCCTGTTCTGGACCACATCTCCATCCACATTCCCCAGGGGGAGACGGTGGCAGTGGTAGGCCCCTCCGGGGGCGGCAAGTCCACCCTGTGCCAGCTCATTCCCCGGTTCTACGATGTCACCGGGGGCCGCATCCTGGTGGACGGCGTGGACGTGCGAAGCGTCACCCAGCACTCCCTACGGCAGAACATCGGCATCGTCCAGCAGGACGTGTTCCTCTTCGCCGGCACCATCCTGGACAATATCCGCTATGGCCGGCCCGACGCCACCGAGGATGAGATCATCGAGGCAGCCAAGCGGGCGGAGATCTACGACGATATCATGAACATGCCTGACGGCTTCCAGACCTATGTGGGTGAGCGAGGCGTCATGCTGTCCGGCGGACAAAAGCAGCGGGTGTCCATCGCCCGCATCTTCCTAAAAAACCCGCCTATTCTCATTCTGGATGAGGCCACCTCCGCTCTGGACTCGGTCACCGAAGCCCGCATCCAGGGGGCCTTTGACGAACTGGCCAAGGGGCGTACCACCCTCATCATCGCCCACCGGCTCAGTACCATCCGCAACGCCCACCGCATCATCGTAGTGGATGATAACCGCATCGTGGAGGAGGGCACCCATGCCCAGCTTCTTGCCTCCGGCGGAGAGTATGCCCAGCTGTACAACACCCAAAAGAGCGTCAGCGTATAAGGAGAACGTCTATGGAGGTCAAATTCTATGAGCAGACGCCGGACTATCAGCTCAAATTTGCCGTCATCATCGCCAAGGCCCATGGAAAATGGGTCTTTTGCAGGCACCGGCAGCGGGATACCTACGAACTGCCAGGGGGACACCGGGAGGCAGGAGAAAGCATCCTGGACGCTGCCACACGGGAACTCCGGGAGGAAACAGGGGCGTTGGATTTTTCTCTGGTTCCGGTCTGCGCATACTCCGTTGTTGGAAAAAATCAGGTCAATCCCAGCGGGGAAGAAGCCTTCGGAATGCTTTACGCCGCCGATATCATCGCTTTTGAACCAGAATTACACAGTGAAATCGAACAGGTATTATTCTTGGATGAGCTGCCCCGCGACCTGAAACCGTGGACCTATCCCATGATCCAACCCAAGCTGGTGGAAGAAGCCAAACGGCGCAACTTGGTGTAACATGCTATGAACAAGACAGAACTGCTGAACAGATTTTCCAAAGACTCGGAGGAACGGGTGGTGCTGGCCCGGGTGCTGGACCAGATGGAGCGGGCCCAGCGCCGCTCCATCCCTTGTGCCACTCAGTTCCTCTCCTCCGCCCAGCGCGCGGCGGCGGAGCCTCTGCTGGCCGCCAGCGGGCACCCCAAATGCCTGTTCACCGGCGGTTATGAGGGGGCGGAGCGTACTATCTGTGTGTTCCTCCCCGATTGGCAGGAGGCCGAGGACTATGACCCCGGAGATGATCTATCCGCTGTAGAGGCCGCTTTCCCCCCCAACGCCCAGCTGAGCCACCGGGATCTGCTGGGCGGACTCATGGGCATCGGGCTGACTCGGGAAAAAGTGGGGGATATTCTGGTACGCAAGGAAAACGCCCAGGTGATCGTCTTGCGGGAGGCCGCCCCCATTCTCTTGTCCCAGTTCGACCAGGCTGGACGGTACCGGCTGAAGCTGCGGGAGATTCCTCTCTCCCAGCTCGCCCCCGTCCCAGTGCAGGTGAAGGTGGTCCACGACACCGTAGCCGCCCTGCGCCTGGACGCAGTGCTCGCCTCCGGCTTCTCCATCGCCCGGGGTAAGGCTGCCGACCTCATCTCCGCCGGTCGGGTGTCCGTCAACCACCGGGAGTGCGTCAAGGGGGACAAGGCAGTGGCAGAGGGCGACGTGCTCACCTGCCGGGGGCTGGGCAAGTGCGTGCTGACGGCCGTGGGCGGCCAGTCCCGGAAGGGACGCGTCATGATCGAGATTGAGAGGTATGTGTAATATGGAACAGAGCAAGATTGACCGCATCAACGAGTTTGCCCGCCGGGTGAAGGCGGGCGAGACGCTCACGACGGAGGAACAGGCAGAACGGGCCGCCCTGCGCCGGGAATATATCGACAGCGTCAAGGCCAACCTGGCAGCCCAACTGGACAGCACCTATCTTGTGGAGCCGGACGGCACTAAGCACAAGCTGCCCAAAAAGCCATCCTGATTGCAAAAACAGCATTGCCGGAGCAGTCAAACTGCTCCGGCAATGTCTTTTTTCCACTTAGGGGATGAGGGTATTCTCTTGGGCAATGCCGGTAATGGCGGCATCGCTGCTGAAATAATAGTCCAAAATCTGATAGGCCACTGAGGCCAGGGAGCTGCCCGACGCCCCCTGCTCCATGACGATGCATAGGGCGATCTCCGGGTCGTCATAGGGAGCGAACACCACCAACAGGCCATTGGTCTCGCTGTCCTCGCCGCCCTGGATCTCGGCGGTCCCCGTCTTGGCCCCCACCCGCACTGGCAGATTGTTGAAATACCGGGCGATGGCGGCGTTTTGGGACACCTGGTACATTCCCTCCTTAATGGTGGCCAAGTAATCCTCGGGGATGCCAATAGAGCTGAGCAGCTCCGGCTCATACTGATAAAGCAGCTCGCTGTTGTCATGGCTGCGCACCGAGTCCAGCAGGTGGACGGAATACCGGTCTCCACCGTTGACCAGGGTGGCAAGATAATTGGCAATCTGAAGGGGGGTGAACTGGTTGTTCTCCTGGCCGATGGCGGCATAAAGGGTGGCCCCATCATACCAGGCCTGGTTGTTGGCCTTGGACGTTTCCGGCCCTGCTATCGTGCCCTCGGCATCCCCAGTCTCGATGCCGGTATGCTGCCCCAGGCCAAACATCTTGGCATACTCATTCAGCTTTTCAATGCCCACCCGGCGGCCCACATCATAAAAATATACGTTGCAGGAGTCTTTAATCGCCTTCACCAAATTTTCTGTCCCATGGCCCGACCTCTGATGGCAGTAGGCCCGGAATGGCCGTCCATCCCCCATGGTCCACCCCTCCACGGTGTAAGAGCCGCCGCAGAAAATCGTGTCGCTGGGGTCGATGATCCCTTCCATAAGCCCGGCGATGGCGGTGACCAGCTTGAAGGTAGAGCCGGGAGAATAGAGCTCACTGGTGGCCCGGTTGAACAAGGGCTTGAGGGGGTCAGCCGAAAGCTCCCCGATGTCCTGTCCATAGGTGGACAGGTCGTAAGTGGGATAAGAGGCCAGGGCCTTCACCCCCCCGGTCATATCCACCACGGCCACCGCCGCCCCTCCGGCCTTCTCCAGAGAGGCCGCATGGGCAGCTATGGCGTCCTCCGCCACTTTCTGCATCCCGATATCCAGAGTGAGTGTGACATTGCCTCCGGGCACCGGCTCCTCCTCCCATTCCTGGGAGACAATCTTGCCGCTGTCGCTGGTGACCACCTTTCGGTTTCCACTGGTACCGTGAAGATATTCCTCAAAGGCCAGCTCCGCCCCCTGCAGTCCCACTACCGCATCATAGGGATAACCCAGAGCCTTATACTTCTCCCACATCTCGTCCGATGTGTACTTCCCCGTCCGCCCCAGCACGTGGGCGGCGTACGTGGTGTTGTACTTACGGGTGGTTTCCGTTTCAAAGGCTACGCCATCCAGGCCGAATTCCTTCACTTTTGTAATAAAGGTGATGTCCACATTCTCGGCAAACACGTACTCGCTGTATGTGATCTGGCGGCTGCGCAGACTCAGTTCATAAAGCACTCCCAGCAGGTCCCGGATCTCAGAGGTAATCTCGGCATTCTCCTCGTCCAGCTCAATCCCGTAGGTGCCGCACATCTTCACCATCAGCGTCTCGGCGTCCAGATAGGTCACCGCGTCCTGCTTCGGCTCATCATCCAGCGGGTCATCCATCCACTTATAGGACACCGCCAGCGCCCCCAGATTGGTGCGCCGCTGCTCCTGGCTGACCGTGTTGCCCTGATCGTCCTTTTTGGTATAAAGATAGGTGTATACATCAGGCTTTGTAAAAGAATAGGGTGCGCTGTCTGTCACCGGGAAGGTATCCGTCCATTCCACCCCTTCCTCCCGGCACAACGCCAGCAGCTGCGTCAATATCTCGTTGCGCGCGTCTCCCATCAGGGAGGAATCCAGCGATACCTGATAGGCGGACTCATTGGTCACCAGCACCCGGCCGTGGCTGTCCAGAATATCTCCGCGGACAGCGTCCACCGTCTCTGTCTGCATCGAGGTGTTGGCCGCCGCGATTGCCTGATAGTCCGCTCCGTGGACCACTTGAATATTATACAGCACCCCGCAATAAACGCATAGCGCAGCGGCAAACAGGCCCACCATCACGCCGCTGCGCCAGCGCAGCTGGCGTCCCTCCGCCTCAGTGCGGTCCTCCGGCTGCCTGTGCCCATATCGCTTCTGGTCTTTACTCATGATAGATCCTCCCGCATTTCTGACAGCACAGGTGGTACAGGCCATACACCGGAATGGCGAACGCCGCCGTCCACAGGTACTCCAGCCCGGCCACCCGCAGCAGCACCGGCAGTCCGGCGGCGCCTGACACCAATCGGGGAAGTACCTGTCCCGCTTCGTACAGCAGCCCCGCCACCAAGCAAGCCAGCAGATATCCTACAAAGTCCCGCCGGAGGACATACAGGGCCAGCAGGCCGCAGATCCAGCCCAGTACACACAGCAGGAAAACCCATGCCATGCTGCCATGGGTGGCGGCAGCCATCACTATGCCCGCGGCCATCCCATAGCCCGCGCCGCTTTTCGGCCCCTCCAGCACCCCCACCGCCACCGCGGTCACCGGAAGAAGCACAGGTATCGCGCCCAGAGGCAGTTGGTTGAGGACGCAGTAGTTGATTACGGTCACCAGTGCCAACGACAGGCCGTAGGCCAGCCATTTCCACATCAAATCTCTTCTGGTCAGCTTCACCGCCCTCCTCTCCGGTGGATTGAAAACCAATGTGCGTCATTTTTACAGTTTCCGCGTGCGCCGTACGTCCTTCGAAGCCCCGCAAAAACCCAGCGCCAGCAGCTTTTGTGGGGAAAGGAGCCTCAAGGGAACGGACGTAATTCTCGCCGCAGGCGGAAATGGATTCGAGCGAACTTTGCGGCGACGTTGTCACGCTTTGGGTTATGCGTATGGCTGGGACGCTTTCGCTCTGTAAAGATCAACTGCACAGAGCCTGTTTTTTGTCCTCCCTACGCTCCAAGCGACCCTATGCCCCTATCCTTCACGCTTCCTGCCAAACAAGGCCCAGGTGGAGCAGTCGGTAATCTCCACATCCACAAACTGTCCAATCAGCCCCTTGTCTCCGTCCAAATGGACCAGCCGGCCGCCGGGGGTGCGGGCGGTGAGATTGTGCCGGGGATCCTCTCCTTCCCCGTCCACCAAGCACCGCTGAACGGTGCCGATGTACGCCTGGTGCTTCTCCAGGGAGATGCGGTTCTGAGCTTCCACCAGGCGGTTGAAGCTGGCCGACTTCTCCTCCTTGGAAATGGGGTCGGGCATCTCCGCCGCCGGGGTACCCTTTCGGGGAGAGTAAATAAAGGTGAACAGCGCGTCGAACCGAACCTGTTCCACCAGAGAGAGGGTATCCTCAAACTCTTCTGTTGTCTCTCCGGGAAAGCCCACGATGACATCGCTGGTGAGCACCACGTCCGGAATCCGCGCACGCAAGGCCCGGACCTTGTCCAGATACTGCTCCCGGGTATACCGGCGGTTCATCGCCTGGAGCACCCTGGTATTGCCCGACTGGAAGGGCAGGTGGATCACCGGGGCCACCTTCTCGCACCGGGCCATCACATCAAAGAGCCTCTCGGTGGCGTCCTTGGGGTGGCTGGTCATAAACCGAAGCAGAAAGTCGCCCGGGATGGCGTTGGCCATTTCCAGCAGGGTGGGAAAATCAACGTTCTCCCCCAAGTCTTTGCCGTAGGAGTTAACGTTCTGCCCCAGCAGGGTGATGTCCTTATACCCCTCCCGGACCAGCTGTCGGATCTCCGCCAGGATGGCCTCCGGCTCCCGGCTGCGCTCCCGGCCCCGGACATAGGGCACGATGCAGTAGGTACAGAAGTTGTTGCACCCATACATGATGGACACCCAGGCCTTTACTTTCCCGGACCGGCGCACGGGCAAGCCCTCGGCAATGGCTCCGGGCACGTCTCCCGTCTCAAACACCCGGCCCCGGCGCAGGTACACCCGCCGCAGCAGCTCGGGGAAACGCCAGAGCACCTGGGGACCGAACACCAGGTCCACATGGCGGTAAGACTGGCGCAGCTTGTCCGCCACATGCTGCTCCCGGGCCATGCAGCCGCACAGGCAGATGATCTGTTCCGGGTTGCGCCGCTTACCGTGAACCAGAGCGCCCACGTTGCCCAGCACCCGCTGCTCGGCGTGCTCCCGGATGGCGCAGGTATTGATGACGATGAGGTCGGCATCCCGGTCTGTGTCCGTCATCTCATACCCCATCTCGGTGAGCATACCCCGGAGCAGCTCGGAATCCGCTTCGTTTTGTTGGCAGCCGTAAGTGTCCACATAGGCCAGGGGCACCTGCCTTCTCTGTGCGTTGAGGGCACGGAGTTCCGCGCAGTACTCCTTCTGCCGGCGGATGTCCTCCTCCGGCACCACAGGGGTCTTTCTCTCCATGGAAAAACTCCTCCATTATCATACAGAATATTGAAGAGGTATTATACCATCAAATTGTAAATAAAACAAGGCAGGCCCTATATTTTCCAGCCTGAAATTCACCTGAATTCACGTTTTCTTTAAATTTTTCCCTAGATTCGTTCAAATTTATCCGGGATAATAGCGCCTGAGGCCGCACCCCGCGGCCAGTACCCCGTCCGGGCGGAGGGCCCGCCGCCCGGCGATCCGTTTCATCTGACGAACACGAACAAAGGAGGATCATCTCATGAAACACTTCACATTACGTAAGTTGCGCCCGTTGGCGCTCACCCTGGGCCTGGTGCTCTGCTTTGGCCTGTTTGCCGGCTGTTCCTCTCAGGATGGCGAGCCCAGTCAAGACCCTTCCCAGGTTGTTTCGGAAAGTCCCAGCCCCAGTGTTGACCCCTCAGACGAACCCAGCGACACCACTGACAACGGGACTGCCAACAATGGAACTAACGGGAATGACGACACCGCTGGCGTCAACGACGTGGTGGGTAAGGTGACCGCTATCGACGGCAATACCGCCACCCTTCAGATCTACTCCGCCCCCGAGGGCGCAGTCATTGAAAGCTATGCCTCTGTGGACATGACCCAATACTCGGCCACGGAGGAGACTGACGAGGTGGACCTGACGGACGCCATGATCGGCCTGGCTCAGAACGGCGCCCTGGACGGCGCTGACGCCAGCCAGATCGCCGTGGGCGACATGCTGCTGCTGTCCTATGACAAGGACACCGGCGAGCTGCTCCAGGCGGTCATCTATCCCCAGGACAGCGGCGAGACGGACGCCGCCTGATGCATCCCAGCGCACTCTTTCCGTATCCCGGGAGGGGGCGGCCGATGGCCGCCCCCTCCCGGCTTTTTTTGTTCTGAACGGAAGTCCCAGACCAGCTCGTCCCAGTATTCCTTCAGACTTTACTGACTGTTCATTGCATTTTCGGGAAAAATGGTGTAAACTATCTTGTCCTTATGAAAATCTTTCCGGGAGGTCTTATGATGGACTACACCTTTGAGCAGTATCAGGCCAGCGCGGATACCATCCGTTCCCGTCTGGGCGGTTTCGTCCCAGAGGTAGCCCTGGTGCTGGGTTCCGGCCTGGGGTTTCTGGGCGACGTGGTGGAAAACGCCATCGCTGTGCCCTACGGTGATATTCCCCATTTCAAAGCCTCTACCGCTCCTGGCCACCAGGGCCGGCTGGTGTTCGGTACACTGGCGGGCCGGCCTGTGGCCGTGATGCAGGGCCGGATGCACCACTATGAGGGCTATACCTACGAGGAGACGGCATACGCCGTCCGAGTGCTGCGGCTGCTGGGCTGCGCCCACCTCATCGTCACCAACGCCGCCGGCTGTGTCCGCACCGACTGGCAGGCCGGCGACCTGATGCTCATTACCGACCAGATCAAGCTGTTCTCCGAGTCTCCCCTCCGGGGAGAGAACCTGCCCCAGTTTGGTCCCCGCTTCCCCGACGCCTCCCATCTGTACACTCCCCGGCTCCAGGCCCTGGCCCGGGAAGTGGCCGCCGCCCAGGGGCTGCCCCTGCGGGAAGGGGTCTATTTCTACTGCTTCGGACCCCAGTATGAGACGCCTGCTGAGATCCGTGCTGTCCGCGCCCTGGGCGGCGACGCAGTTGGCATGTCAACTGCCCCGGAGGTCATTGTGGCCGCCCACTGCGGCATGGAGGTCCTGGGCTTCACCCTGCTGAGCAACATGGCCGCCGGCATCCTGGACCAGCCGCTGAGCGAACAGGAGGTGCTGGACGCCGCTGAGGCTGCCCGGGAAATGTTCTCCGCCCTGGTGCTCGGCTGTCTGGAAAGGCTGTGAGAGGCGCGGCCGTCATGATCCATCTGTTCAACCGCGCCGAACTGCTGCTCACCTACGATCTGAACCGCTTGAACCAGGTACGGGACGCTTTGGCGGCTGCCGGCATTGACTATCAATACCGTACCAAGGACATGTCCAGTCCCACGGCCTTTAGCGGCCGGGGGCAGAGGAGTACGCTCGGCCTGAACCAGGAATTCATGGTGGAGTATAAACTCTATGTCCGCCGGGAGGACCTGTCCCGCGCCCAATCCCTGCTGTAAAGGATGTCTGCCCATGTCAACATTGTTCACCCATGTCACCGCCCTGCTTATGGACGACGGCCTCACCACCCTGCAAGACGGCTTCGTAGCCGTGGAGGGCACCCACATCGCCTATGTGGGCGCGGAGCGGCCGGAGGGCGGCTATGACGAGTTCATCGACTGCTCCGGCAAGGTGATGCTCCCCGGCCTGGTCAACGCCCACACCCATCTGCCCATGACCCTCATGCGGGGGTACGCCGGGGGCCACGACCTCCAAAGCTGGCTCAACGACTACATTTTTCCCGCAGAAGCCAGGCTGGATGACCGGGCGGTAGCCGCCGGCGCCGCCTTGGGCCTGGCGGAGATGATCGCCTCCGGCGTCACCTGCGCGGCCGATATGTATATGCGTACCGGGGTCATCGCCCGGCAGGTACTGGACGTAGGCATCAGCGCCAACCTGTCCTGCGGCGGGGTCTATTTCGGCCCGCCGGAGGACTTCTCCCCGGAGGACTGCTCTGACTGTAAAAATCAGCAGGCCCTCACTCGCCAGTGGCACGGCGCGGGAGACGGCCAGATCCTGGTGGACGCCTCCATCCACGCCGAGTACACCTCATCCCCCCCGCTGTGGCAGTGGATGGCGGACTTCGCCCGGGATTATGGCCTGCGCATGCACGCGCATATCTCGGAGACCGCCTCTGAGCACCAGGGCAGCCTGGAGCGCCTGGGCCTGACTCCCATCCAGGCCCTGGACCGCTGTGGTGTGTGGGAAAACGGCGGCATCGCCGCCCACTGTGTCTATACCACGGCGGAGGACTGGGCCATCATGGCGGCCAAGGACGTGTCCTGTGTCCACAACCCCTGGTCCAACCTGAAGCTCGGCTCCGGCGTGGCTCCCATCCCCGATATGCTCCGGGCGGGGGTGAACATAGCCCTGGGCACCGACGGAATGAGCTCCCACAACAGCGCCGACTTTTTCTCCGACCTGAAGCTGGCCGCCTGCCTGCACAAAGGCATCCGACGGGACCCAACGGCTGTCACCGCCCGCCAGGCCCTGTATATGGCCACCGCCGGGGGCGCCCTGGCCCTGGGCCGGAGGGACACCGGGCGCATCGTGCCGGGATACCGGGCTGATCTCATCCTGGTGGACTTCGAGGCGGCCAACCTGGTGCCCTGCCACGACATCGCAGAGAACCTGGTCTTTGCTGCCCACGGAGCCAACGTGGTCATGAATATGGCCCGGGGAAAGGTCATATACAAGGATGGGGCCTTTTTGACCCTGGACCTGGACGCGATCAAATCAGAGGTGCGCCGCTACGCCCTCCCCCTGGTTTTCGGCGGAAGCCCCACCACCTGAAAAGGAGTACGATATGGCAGATCAAGCGAAAAAAAGCACCTTCTTCGGGGGGGTCGCCACCCTGGCTACCGGCGTGGTCATCGTCAAGCTCATCGGCGCACTGTACAAGATTCCCCTAGCCAACATTCTCGGTGAAGAAGGAAACAGCTACTTCACTACCGCCTACAACATCTACAACGTATTTTTGACCATCTCCACCGCCGGTCTGCCGGTGGCTCTGTCCAAGGCCGTGTCCGAGGCCAACGCCCTAGGCCGCTACAACCAAGTGGACCGGGTGTTCAAGGTCGCTCTGGGCACCTTCCTTGCCCTGGGTACTCTGTCCACCCTCATCATGTTCTTTGGGGCTGAACTTATTACAGCGGTCATCGGCAGTACAGGCGCTTCCGCCTCGGTGCGGGCTTTGGCTTTCTCCGCCCTGTTCGTATGCTGTATGGCCGCCTTCCGGGGCTACTTTCAGGGCCACGGAAACATGGCCCCCACCTCCAAATCCCAAATCGTGGAAGCGGCCATCAAGCTGTTGCTGGGTCTGGCCCTGGCCGCCCTGCTGGTGCAGCAGTCCAAAGAACTGGCCTCCGCCGGCGCCATCCTGGGCGTCACCTGCGGTTCTCTGGTGGCGCTGGTCTACCTGCTGTTCACCTTCTCCCGGCAGCGGGAGCGGCGCACGTCCAACGATCGCCCCGACTCCTCCAAGCGGATTTTCCTGTCCCTGATCTCAGTGGCTATCCCCATCACCATCGGCTCTTCGGTGACCAACATCGTCTACCTCATCGACAACGGCCTGATCCTCAACCAGCTGCAAAATGCCCTGGGCATGACCGAGGATGCCGCCAACGCCCTGTACGGCAACTATGGCGCGGTCAGCTCCCTGTATCAGCTGCCCTCCGCCCTGATGATTCCCTTTACAGCCTCCATCCTGCCCGCTGTGGCCGCCGCCCGCAGCCGCCGGGACCAGCGGGGGGCCTCCCGGGTATCCGAGTCGGCCATGCGCATCGGCATGCTGCTGGCCCTGCCGGCCGGCTTTGGCCTGACTGCCCTGGCTGGTCCCATCACCGCCATGCTCTATCCCGGCTATGACAACAACGTGGCTGGCGGCTGCCTGGCCTGGCTGGGCATTGCGTCCATCTTCGTGTGCATCATGCTGCTGTCCAACTCCATCCTCCAGGCCCACGGCATGGTCAATCTGCCTGTAGTCATCGCCGCCATCGGCGGCGTCATCAAGCTGGTGGTTAACTATGTGCTGGTGGGCATCGAATCCATCAACGTGGTGGGCGCGGCCATCGGTACGCTGTGCTGCTTCGCGGTGGTAGCCATCATGGACTTGTTCGTCATACACCGCATCATTCCCGCTCCTCCCCGGATGGACCGCATCTTCGTCAAGCCCCTCATTGCCTCTGGTTTCATGGCCTTGGCGGCCTGGGCCTGTCACGGCCTGCTGGCCAAGGTGCTGGGCCTGCTCTCTCCCTTCCAGGCCACCGACGCCGCCGGCGTGGTCACCGGTCTGACGGGAATGGGCAACGCCATTGCCACCCTCGGCGGCATCGGCATAGGCGTGGTAGTCTATGTGGTGCTTATCGTCGCCCTCAAGGCCATCTCCAAGGATGACCTGTCCTTGATGCCCAAGGGCGATAAGCTGGCCAAGATTCTCCGGGTCTCCTGACGCAGACTTTCCCGGGTTTCCGCATTTTTCTCCGCCACATGAAAAAAACCTTGCAGAGCAGGTGAAAATATGATAGATTTAAGGTCACAGAAATCCTATGACTGCAACGATCTGCGCAAAATCGTCCACATCCTTCGGTCCCCTGGCGGCTGCCAGTGGGACCAGGCCCAGACCCACCAGTCCATTCGCCGGAATTTCCTGGAGGAAGCCTATGAGGTGGCGGAGGCGATTGACGAAGGCGACCTGGACCATCTGAAGGAAGAGTTGGGCGATGTCCTTCTCCAAGTGGTGTTCCACAGCTCCATCGAGGAGGATGCGGGCCGCTTTGACCTGGACGACGTGGCCGACGGCGTTTGCCGCAAGCTCATCTACCGCCATCCCCATGTATTCGGGGATGTGTCTGTCCAATCCACCGACGAGATTCTCTCCAACTGGGAAGAGCTGAAAAAGAAGGAAAAGGGCCAGGCCACCCAAGCCGATGCCGTGGATGCGGTGGCCCGTACTCTGCCCGCCCTGTGGCGGGCGGAAAAGGTTCAGAAAAAGGCCGCTAAGGCGGGCTTTGACTGGCCCGGTGTCCAGGATGCGGTGGACAAGCTCTCCGAGGAGGTAGATGAGCTCCGCTCCGCCCTGTCGGGCCAGGGGAATCCGGTAGAGGAGCTGGGCGACCTGTTTTTTGCCGCCGTGTGCGTGTCCCGTTTTCTAAATGCCGACCCGGATGATGTGCTCCAGGCCGCCAGCGATAAATTTGCCGCCCGCTTCCGCCGGGTGGAAGCATTGGCTGGCCAGCAGGGCCGGCCAATGAATGAGATGACCCTGGAGGAACTCAAAGCCCTGTGGGTTCAGGCTAAGACTCAGGCTTAACAGCGCAGCGCGCTTTAAGTATCATAGAAATCCCTGCGGGATGGCCCGCAAAGAACTATTTTACAGGAGGAGACCGTACCATGAATAAAGCTGAACTGATTAATGCCGCCGCCGAGAAGGCCGGCCTGTCCAAGAAGGATACTGAGGCTGCTGTCAACGCCGCCATCGAGGCCATTACGGAGGCCCTGAAGCAGAACGACAAGGTCCAGTTGGTGGGCTTTGGCGCTTTTGAGGTGAAAGCCCGCGCTGAGCGCATCGGCCGTAATCCCCGCACCAAGGAGGAGATCAAGATTCCCGCCTCCAAGGTTCCCGTCTTTAAGCCCGGCAAGGCCCTGAAGGACGCCATCGCAGAGTAATTCATTTTCAGATAAAAGCGGAGGCAGGGCTTTGCCCTGCCTCCCTTTTCATCTGCCTGGGAAAAGGCGTGTGTCAGAGATTTTGCGGGCGCCCTAATCCCCCTCAAATCGCCGGAAATAAATCCCGTCGATTTCAAGGTCTGCTTCTTCGGAAGCGGATCTGGGTGCGGCGGCTCCGCTGCCGGGTCGCCTTTGGCGGCTCCGGTGCGCGGCCCCTCTCACTGGAAAGGTCGTGTTTTTTTGAGATTGGACAAGTGGCTCAAGGTGTCTCGGCTCATCAAGCGGCGCACTGTGGCCAACGAGGCCTGCGACAACGGCCGGGTTACCGCCAATGGGCGGCCGGTCAAGGCCTCTTATGAGGTAAAGCCCGGTGACGTGCTGGAGTTGAAATTCGGTGAAAAGCTCATCCGGGTGGAGGTATTGTCCACCGCGGACATTGTGGGTAAGGCGGACGCCTCCGCTATGTACCAGGAGCTACGGTAACGGAAAACAGGCCGGCGGATCACTCCGCCGGCCTGTCCTCTTCCACGCCCCGGCACCATTTTACTGCCCGGGGCATAATGATTCTGACCACGGCGAACAGCCCATAGCCTACCAGCGTCCCCAGGGTGTTGGCGATCAGGTCGTCCACGTCAAAGCTCCGGCCCACCACCGGCTGGACCAGTTCGGTGACCAGAGATAGGGCCAGTCCCAGCCCTGTCACCCGCCACCAGCTCACCCTGTTCCACACAAAGGGCAGCAGCAGGCCCAGGGGGAGATAGAGCATCACATTGCCCAGCACCTGCCAGGAGCCGCCGGACAGTGCCTGCCACACCAGGCTGGGGAATGACACGGTAAACGAGAAGCTTCCCTGGAACCACCGGACACCCAACTCCAGCGGCCAGCCATACCGGATGGCTTGCCAGAGAGAAATCCAAAATCCGCCAGGCATCCATACCAGGTTCAGCAGCCCCACCAGCCAGCACACCAGCAACAGCCGCACCCCCTCGTTTCCCCAGCTGTTCCGGGACCGTCCCCGCCGCTTCAGCCACAGCCGCCGGGCCAAGGCGTACACCACAGCCGCCAGGAGCACTGGCGGCAACACGCTGGCAAAGTCGAACACATACTCCATGATCTTGAAATAGAGATGGCTGTGCATCCCTGTTCTCCCCCTCTCTGTACGCCGGGCCCCGGCGGGCCCCTCGGCTGGTCTGAGTATACCACAGTCCCGGCGGGAAAGTCCTTGCGATTTTCTTACGGTTTTCTTGGTTTTTTCTCACCATTGACAGGGCCTTTTTTACGTAGTATCATAAACGAGAAATATTCTTAATAGTAAAAAGGAGTTTTACCGTGCTGCTGCGTGAATTGCTTTATACTCTGCTGGGCACCGGCTTCACCTGCCTGGCCACTGTAATGGGAGCGGCCATGGTCTTTTTCTTTCGAAAGGACATGTCCTCCAATACACAAAAAGTTTTCCTGGGCTTTGCCGCCGGAGTCATGACAGCCGCGGCAGTGTGGTCCCTGCTCATCCCAGCTATGGACATGGCCCGGGAGGCCGGACAGAGTCCCATTCTCCCAGTAGGAGGCGGATTCGTGCTGGGCGCGGCGATGCTCATGGTGCTGGACCGCCTGCTGCCCCACCTCCATCTGGACAGCGAAGCGCCGGAAGGCCTGCCCGCCAGGCTCAAGCGGACTACCATGCTGGTACTGGCCGTCACCCTCCACAATATCCCCGAGGGGATGGCGGTAGGGCTGTCCTTTGCCGTGGCCGCCCAAGACATGAGCAGCGGCTCCTTGGCTGCCGCCATGGCGTTGGCCCTGGGCATGGCCCTGCAAAACTTTCCCGAGGGGGCGGCGGTGGCCCTCCCCCTGCGCTCAGAGGGCTTGAGCAAGGGCCGTTCCTTCGTCTACGGCGCCCTGTCCGGAGTCGTGGAGCCTATATTCGGTCTGCTCACTGTGCTGGCCGCGGGCAGTATCTCTGGGGTCATGCCCTGGCTGTTGTCTCTGGCCGCCGGAGCCATGGTCTATGTGGTGGTGGAAGAACTCATCCCTGAGGCACATCTGGGGGAGCACTCCCACGTGGGCACAGTGAGCGTCATGGCTGGTTTTCTGGTGATGATGCTGCTGGATGTGACGCTGGGATAACATACGACCGCCTCGGACAGAGCTTGTCCAAGGCGGTCGTGTCATGCTATCAAAAATATCCCCGGCTCTATGGATCTCGTCCCATTGAGCGGTTATGAAAAGACGCTGTATCCCTTCCTTCTCCGCCCCAGGGCCGGGGCCGTGTCTACACAGGGGAAGAGGTGGGCCCCCATGCGACGGTTTCCGGCCACTCGCAGCTTATGGCAGACCCGGTCACGCTCTGTCTACCGCAGGCCACCGCCAATTCTGAGAGCGCATCCCCCAGGTTCTGTTCCTTCTCCGGGCGCAGTACCACAATGGCCAGGCAAATGGTAAACACCACCAGCACCACCGCAATCACCGGCCAGAAATGCCTCTTTTTCATCGCAGCCACCTCCTTCCAAGGCACGATACGCCCTGCCGTTTTCTTTCATGATAACACAGCCTCCCCCCTTCTGACAAGCAGGGCTTTGGGCAAAGTCCCTCTATCATTTTGTCACATCCTATGATATGATAACATTTAAATCGTGCTAGATAAGGAGTATATCATTGTCATGATCACTGTATCCGACCTGTCCCTGAACTACAGCGGACAACCCTTGTTTTCCCATGTAGACCTGCAGTTCACCCGGGGCAACTGCTACGGCATCATCGGCGCCAACGGCGCCGGCAAGTCCACCTTCCTGAAGATCCTCTCCGGCCAGCTGGAGCCGTCCAGCGGAGAGGTCTCCATTCTGCCCAATGTACGCATGTCCGTGCTGAAGCAGGACCAGAACGCCTATGACGCCTACAACGTCATGGACACCGTCATCATGGGCAACCAGAAGCTGTACGACATTGGCCATGAGATGAACGCCCTGTATGAGAAGGAGGACTTCACCGACGAGGACGGCCTGCGGGCGGCGGATCTCCAGGCGGAGTACGCCGAGATGGGGGGCTATGAGGCGGAGAGCGACGCCTCCCGCATCCTCCAGGGCCTGGGGGTGGGCACCGAGTACCACTACAACGACATGGCCACCCTGGACGCCCGGCTGAAGGTGAAGGTGCTGCTGGCCCAGGCCCTGTTCGGAAATCCGGACATCCTGCTGCTGGACGAGCCCACCAACAACCTGGACATTGCCGCAGTAGAGTGGCTTAACGACTTTCTGATGGACTATGAGGGCACCGTCATCGTGGTGTCCCACGACCGGCACTTCCTGAACACCGTGTGCACCCACATCGTGGACATCGACTACAACAAGATCAAAATGTACGTGGGCAACTACGACTTCTGGTACGAATCCTCCCAGCTGGTGCAGAACCTCATCAAGCAGCAAAACAAGCGCAACGAGGACAAAATCCGGGAGCTACAGGAGTTTATCTCCCGCTTCTCCGCCAACAAATCCAAGTCCAAGCAGGCCACCGCTCGGCGCAAGCTGCTGGACAAGCTCACCGTGGAGGAACTGCCCGCTTCTTCCCGGCGCTACCCTTGGGTGGGCTTTACCCCCGACCGGGAGGTGGGCAAGGACATTTTATTCGTCACCGACGTGTCCAAGACGGTGGACGGGGTAAAGCTGTTGGATAAGGTGTCCTTCATCGTGGGCCACGGGGACAAGATCGCCTTCGTGGGGGAGAACGAGAACGCCCACACCGCCCTGTTCAAGATCCT